>Ga0082212_10003496_pt1 | contig 22243 bp, 17 predicted proteins | sample TergutNt197P3_FD_71548 | JGI IMG/M metagenome (GOLD analysis project Ga0082212, IMG submission 71548) | Neocapritermes taracua P3 segment gut microbial communities from Petit-Saut dam, French Guiana - Nt197 P3 | ecosystem: Host-associated > Arthropoda: Insects > Digestive system > Gut ...
TATAACCAAAAGCGATTCCAGATATATGAACATAATGGGCGTGTTCTTCTCCATTGGCGCGTGCGTCGCGCCGTTTTTTTCTCAGTTTTCATCGGACGTCGCCGGGAACTGGAGGTATGCAAACTACGTGGTTTCAGCAGCCGCCGCCGCCGGGATCATCATAACGCTGCGCATGAAGCTTGGCGGGGAAGCTACGGCGACAGGCGCGGAAAAGCGCGGAGACCTGTCATTTCTTAAGAGCAGGAAGTACTGGGTCGCGCTTGTCTCGCTGTTTTTCTATTCGGGCATAGAGATATCAATAATCGGGTGGATCGTTACATTCTTTATCGAGGCGCAGAACACTACGACTCAGTTCGCGTCGGGCATGGCCACAATGCTGTGGGTCTGCATACTGGTTGGAAGGATTTTTTGCAGTTTGATTGCCAACCGTACGACCACCGCGAAGTTCGTTTTCTTTTTGAGCCTCGGGATCGCGGTTTTCATGGGGCTCTTTATCTGTAAAATCAATTTGACGCTGCAGATAGTCGCGACGGTCGGCCTCGGGCTCTTTATGTCGGGTACGTACAGCACTATCCTGGCGGACGCGGGGGCTATATTCAGCGAGTATAAGCTTGCGTTCGGGTACTTTTTCATGTTTTCCGGGCTGGGGCCGGTGACCCTGCCGGCAATCGTCGGCGTCGTTGCCGAGCGGCAGGGCATTCAAACCGGGATACGTATTTTGGCATTCGCCGCCGCCGCGCTCCTCGCGATCTCCATAGTTAATATCAGGCTCGAGAAAAAAACCGGATCTTAACCGCGTCCGGGTTGCTGTTCAGGGGGCATCCTAAAAACTCGCAATAGTTACAGCCCGCACAAAAGTTTACTACGATACTTCAGGTTTGCATGGCAGTGCTCGTGCGTTGGCTGTAACTAACTTGTGTTTTTGGATGCCCCCTGAATAGCAACGAACTATCCGCGCCAGTTTTTTCTGACAACTGTGAATATAGACAACACGCGTGTATAGTGGTACAATACAAACAAGAATCAAACGTCGCCGGATATGGAGGCTTTATTTAATGAAACGATTTATCGCAGCGCTTGCCATACTGATGATACTTATTACCTCCGCTAACTGTAAATCAGCTTCCGAAAAAACGGCCGACGCCGGGCGGATTACGAACTATCGGGAGATCGTTGGCATTACAGAGGATGAAATAGATAAGATCGAAGCCCTGCTAAACTCGCGCGACGGATTCTCATACGGGCAGATGCTTGAGACCGAGGCGTTTATTCTGCCGGACGGGACATACGCGGGTTTTGCGGTGAAGTTCTGCGACTTTCTGACAAGAATATTCGGTAAAGAGTTCAAACTGGAACTGTACGACTGGGAAACGCTGAAGCACGGTATCGACACGCAGCAGATAGACTTCACAGGCGACCTGACGCCGACGCCCGAACGTATGCGCCAATACTTTATGACCTACCCGATAGCCGAGCGATCCCTGAGGATATTCACGCTCGCCGGCGGGATAGAAATCCAAAACGAAAGGGATTTCGAAGGCCTCAGAGTAGGTTCGCTCTCAGGCACGATCGACATAGAGCATGTATTGGAATATTATCCCAATCTTGAGTTCCGGGTCGTGGATGTCGACAGCTTCGACTCCGCCGCGCAGAGGCTCAAGACCCGCGAAATCGACGTCTTTGTCACGGAGGGCGTCATAGACCCGATTTTTGACGCGTACGGAGACATAATCTCAAAGGAATTCTTCCCGCTTGTATACACATCCGTTTCGATGACGACCGCCAATCCGGACCTTAAGCCGATAATCGACGTCGTCAACAAGTACCTGTCGGAAGGCGGCATCGACGTCCTGTATGACTTTTTCAAGGAAGGTAACGACGAGTACGCGCGGTACAAACTGGAAAAATCATTTACGGACCCGGAGCTGGAATACCTCGCGAATCTGGCCGCGACAGGAAAACCGGTTTGGGTGGCGCTGGAACCGGATAATTACCCGATCTGCTTTTATAATAAAACCGAGAAAGAATTTCAGGGCATAGCCGTCGACGTGCTGGAAGAGATCGGTAACCTGACGGGCATACGTTTTGAAACCGCCAACGATGAAAACACGCCATGGTCCGAAACTCTCGAAATGCTGCGGACAGGCAGGGCGTCGATGGTCTCTCAGCTTCTTTACACGTCCGAGCGCGAGGGGAACTTCCTTTGGAGCGCGCCGTACGCTTCCGCTTATTACGCGCTGATATCCAGGTACGATTACCCGAATCTGGCGAGCTATCAGGTCGTGAGGGCGCGGGTCGGGACAACGAGGAGCTCCGCGTTTGAAGACAAGTACAACGAATGGTTTACGGACAACACGAACCTGATTTTATACGACGACCAGATAGAGGTCCTGGACGCTCTTGAGGCGGGCAATATAGACCTGCTCATGGGCTCGAACTATCTCATGCTCATGCAGCAGAACTACCGCGAAAAACCCGGGTACAAGATCAACATCAGATTCAGCGCGCCTATGGACTCGAATTTCGGGTTTAACATCAATGAAGGGCTTCTATGTTCGATAATAAACAAAACGCAGTATTACGTCAATACGAGCGTTATATCCGACGACTGGACGAGCCGCGGCTACGACTATACGAAACAGCTGGCGCAGCAAAGGCTGTTTCTGTTCGTCTCAATAGCGATCGTTCTGGCGGTCGGGCTGTTTTTAACTGTTTTTTGGCTGTACAGGAAGGGAAAGCAGAACCTCATACTGGATAATATCGTGAAGGAGAGGACGACGGAGCTTGAGGACGCCCTTGAAAACGCGGAGTCGGCCAATAAAGCAAAGAGCGCGTTTTTGAGCACGATGAGCCATGAGATACGCACGCCCATGAACGCTATACTGGGGATCACGGAGATACAACTGCAAAACGAGTCTATCGACAAAAACGTCAAGGAGGCGCTCGGGAAGATATACACGTCCGGCGACCTTCTGCTCGGGATCATAAACGACATACTCGACCTGTCGAAAATCGAAGCCGGCAAGCTGGAGCTTACGATAGCGAAATACGAGATAGCCAGCCTCGTGAGCGATACCGCGCAGCTCAACATGATGAGGATCGGCAGCAAGCCCATCGAGTTTGACCTGTATGTTGACGAGAATCTGCCAACGCTCATGAAGGGCGACGAACTGCGCGTAAAGCAGATACTCAATAATCTGCTTTCCAACGCGTTTAAGTACACCGCGGAAGGCACTGTCAGCCTGTCCGTCTCGTCGGCGCCGATCGACGGCAGGGACGAAGAGGTGACGCTGACCATCAGCGTGAGCGACACCGGGCAGGGCATGACGCAGGAACAGGTGAATAAGCTCTTCGACGAGTATTCCCGTTTCAATATGGAAGCCAACCGCAAGACTGAGGGAACGGGGCTCGGTATGAGCATCACGAGGAACCTTGTGCGCATTATGAACGGCGAGATACTCATCGACAGCGCGCCTGGCAAGGGGTCGACGTTCACTGTCAACATACCGCAGGGAAGGCTTGGCGGCGAGATACTCGGCGCCGAGATGGCTGAGAACCTCCACCAGTTCCGCACAAGCAGCAGGGCGCAAATGAAAAGGGTGCAGGTCACGCGTGAACCGATGCCTTACGGGAGCGTGCTCATAGTCGACGACGTCGAAACGAACATCTATGTCGCAAAAGGCCTCATGACGCCGTACGGCCTGAAGATAGACTCGGCGGACAGCGGCTACGCGGCGATCGACAAGGTCAATGACGGAAATGTTTACGACATTATATTCATGGATCATATGATGCCGCAGATGGACGGCATTCAAGCGACGCAAATGATCCGCGCGCTGGGATATAAGCTGCCGATAGTCGCGCTGACCGCGAACGCCGTGGCGGGGCAGGCGGAGATTTTCCTCGGAAACGGGTTCGACGACTTCATCTCCAAGCCGATCGATGTACGGCAGCTCAACACGGTGCTCAATAAACTGATACGCGACAAGCAGCCCCCGGAGGTCGTCGAAGAGGCGAGGCGCGCGGCTGCGGAAACGAAACAGCGGCCAACCGGCGCCGACGGCGCAGGCGGCGCGGCAGTCGGAAGCGCAGCCGCAGATGGCGCCGCCGCGTCCGATGGTAACGCCGCCGAAGGCGGCGGGGCGCCGGCGATCGACCCGCTGTTCGCCGAGATCTTCGCGCGCGACGCGCTCAAGGCGCTGGCCGTACTGGAGGAGATACAGGAAAAGGGCGATTACAGCGACGAGGATAGTCTGCGCAGTTATATCGTCAACGTACACGGAATGAAGAGCGCGCTTGCAAACATCAAGGAGATGGGGCTGTCCGCCGTCGCGCTGAAGCTGGAAGCGGCCGGCAGGGAAGGGAAGCTTGATATAATTTCGGCCGACACTCCGGGGTTCCTGAGTTCACTGCGGACTTTCGTGGAGAGTTTGACGCCCGGACCTGAAGAGGATGACGATGCAGTGGACGAGGACCCGCAGTTCCTGCGCGAGAAACTGGTAGAGATCAAAGCGGCGTGCGGGGAATACGACGATAACGCCGCCGAAAGCGCGCTTTCGGAGCTGAAAGAAAGATCATGGTCGAAGCAGACGAAGGAACTGCTGAACATGATCTCGGAATATTTGCTTCACAGCGATTTCGACGAAGCAGTCCAGGCGATTGAAAATCGCCTGGAAATGTAGAACGTAGAGTGTAAAGTGTAAAGTGTAAAGTGTAGAGTGTAAAGAGTAAAGAGTAGAGTGTAGAGTGTAGAGTGTAAAGTGTAGAGTGTATTAAGTATCCTTATTCATCGTTTTTCCCAAAGCGACGAACAGCATAGAAACGAACAGGCCGGCGGCAAGCATGACGCCGCCAAGCAACCAGGTAAAACCGGGATCGTCTATCCGCAGGCTCTTGACCAGTATGTCTATCAGCGACCCGGTCATGAAGCCTAAAACCATTGAGTTGGCGAAACCGGGGTATTTTTTGAAAACAGTCTTGATGCCTTTTGAGGCGAGCACCAGCCCTGCGACGGCGCAGGCGAAAAAACAGCACAACTGCAATACATACGTGAAGTTCAGGTGCAGCAGCATCTCGGAGGCGAATAGGATCTGACTGTATACGCCCATGCTTATCATTACCGTAGAAACGCTCATGCCGGGTATCAGCGCGACAACGCCCGCCGCGAAACCTCCGAGCGACAGATAGGGGAGGCCGGAAGCGACCCCTTCCGCGGCGTATATATGCCCTGAGTCGTAAGTAAAAAAACAAAATATGAGGACCAGCGCCAATGTGCCGAGCCCGCCGGCCAGATACCGTTTCTGAAAACCGATTTTTCTGACGTCCGCAAGGATAACGGGCAGATTTCCCGCAATCAGGCCTACGAAGAGAAGATAAGTCGCTTTCTCATACGTGCTGAACAGAAACTTGAAAACGATCAGGAACAAAACCGCGCTGATAACGACCCCGATGCCCAGCGGAAAGCAGAACACTATGTTCTGCTTGAATTTTTTAAACGGGTTTGAGATAATGCGTACGATATCGTGATACACGCCCATGACCATAGCCAGAAAGCTGCCGCTGATGCCTGGCGCAAATACGCTGACGCCGAGAACGAAGCCGCAGAGAATTCTGTAAAGAAACTGTTTGATAATACATACCTCTTTATAGTATAGTAGGGTACAGTATAGGCGCAGCGCGCTGATATGTCAATATCGGATAACTGTTCAGGGGGCATCCCGTTTGCAGAGCTGCGTGGCATGGTTTTTGTTGTTTCGGTCAGTACCGGCCTTTTCACCGGTATTCCCTCAACAAAAAAACCATACTGCGCAGCCCATGATGGGCAGACAGTGAATAATTGCCAGGAAAGAGGACTGCCAATTGGATAAACAAAAAAAGAGAATAATGTGGACGATCCTCATAATAGCGGTCATTCAAATGCCGGCGCTCGCCCTGACGCCGGGCATAAACCAGATCGTCACGACCGCGTTTTCCGACAGATCGCTGGGCGCAGTCCAGTCGGCGCTCGCCATATCGGGGCTCGCGCAGCCTGTGGCGGCGTTCGGCGCGGCGATCATAATGAACAAGAGGCTCGTAACCAAAAAGGCGGTCATCATTTTCGGGCTCTTCCTGCTGACGGCGACAGGCCTGACGGCGGTGCTGCTGCACACGGAGTTCTGGAATCTGATCCTGCTGAGCGCGATGCTTGGGATATCTACAGGCTGCTTCATGTCGAATATGTTCGGTTTGATATTCGACAATTTTAACGAGGAGGAGCGGCAGGCTATCGTGGGCTACCAGACGTCTGTCATTAATGTCGGCGGTATCATGATGAGCCTTCTCGGCGGCCTGCTCGCGACATATATGTGGTACGGCGGATATCTCATGCTTTTCGTCGGGCTGCCGGCGTCTGTACTCGTAATGTTCTTCGTTCCGAATTACAAGGTCCCGGCTGCGGAGAGCGGCGGCGGCAAAAGCGCCGCGAAGATGGATCCGAAGATATTTTACTATTGCGCCATCGTGTTTTTATTCATGATGGCGTACTCGGCGTGCGGGAGCAACATATCGACGCATATCGCGGGTATGGGCAACTCCGCTACCGCGGGCGTCGCCGTCGCTTTCATGATGGGAGGAGGCGTTGTTTCGGGGGTGTTCTTCGAGAAGCTGTCGAAAAAAGCCGGCGATTACTCGATGACGTGCGCGCTTTGCCTTGTGTTTGCCGGATATATGATGCTCAGCGTGTTCACGTCGTCTCTGGCGCTCACGTTTGCCGCTGTGTTTATTGTCGGGACGTCGCTTAGCATAATGCTTCCGCGATGCATATTTATGGTTTCGACGCTCGCGCTCGACCGTTCGACGTCCTCGACCGCGACGGCTCTGATATCGGTCGTCGCGCCTTCCGCCGGGAGCTTCATGTCGCCGATCATAATCACGAACCTGACGACCGCGCTCTTCGGGCAGTCGACGGCGGCAAGATACAGGTTTCTCAGCTTCGTAGTCCTGACGCTTGCGGCGCTTATCGCGCTGGCGACGTACTTCGGGAATAAGGAAAAAGCAAAGGGTTGAGTATCGGTGGCTGCTCAGGGGTTGGGGCTCACGTGGCATCCACAATATTAATATATCGGAGGAACGGACAAATGAACGAACAAGAAGACTATAAGGTGATCCGAATCGACGGGAAAAGTTGGATAATTGAGGACAATGGCGCAAGGATATTCCTGTTTGAAGGGGCGGATAAGGCGCTGCTGGTGGACACGGGGTATGGTAAGGGAGACCTGAAAAAAGCAGTGGAGGAACTGACGAAGCTGCCGTTGATGCTGGTCAACACTCATGCCGACCACGACCATATCGGGGGAAACCCGCAGTTTGAGCTCGCGCATATGCACCCATCCGAGTACGCGCATTACCGTGAGGAGCTCGCCCGTTTCTACCCTGACTCCGCCGGCGAGTTTCCCGTGTCGCCGCTGTGGGAGGGAGACATAGTCGACATTGGGACCCGCCGTTTTGAAGTCATACTGACGCCCGGGCACACCCCGGGCAGCATATCGCTGCTCGACGAAGAAAACGGGGTCCTGCTCGCGGGCGACTGCATACTCGACGACAGGATCGTTTTATGCCATATGTGGCGCAACATCGAAGCGTACGTCCTCAGTCTGGAGAAGCTGAACGGTTTCCGCGGCCGTTTCAGCACAGTGTACCCGCCGCACGGGACGTTCCCGGTGAGCGCCGATATTCTCGACGGCCTTATAAGCGGGATAAAGGGCGCCTTGAGCGGTGAGATCGAAGGGGTCGATACGGATTTCGTGGAGAACACAAAGATGTTTGATGTGGGCGCCGCGAAGTTCATTTGGTGAATCATACAAAAATCGTTTTCAACAAACTCGGCGTTGAACATACTATTCGCGGTTATAGTGTGCTATACTCGTTTTAAAATAACAATCCGGGAGGTTTTTCAATGAGCGTAAAGCAGCAGAGGATCGAAGAGGACGAATTTCTCAAACAGCGTAAGGAAGTATTATCGCAGTGGCCGACGGGCGCGGAGGTCGATTTCGACGAGGCGGTGGAATACCAGAAGAAGCTGCCCGACAGCAAGAGATTCGGAAAGATACTCGCGAAGTACCATGAAGAAGGGAAAGTCGGGCTGTATCCGCGTTCGGGAGTTCCCACGGTGGAGGGCGAAATCGAACTGCTCCGTTCGATGAACGAGGTCGGCGTGCGCCTGTTCCCGTTCACTACTGATTCCTATACGCGCAACATGCAACTGGAAAAAGCCCAGCGCGGGCTTGACGAGAGCATAAAAACAGGCCAGGCGAAACTGAACGGCTACCCGATTATATGCCAGGGAGTGAAGCAGACCAGAAGGGTCGTCGAGTCCTGCGAAGGGGGCTTTGACGTCAGGTCTTCCATGAAAGCGAACAGTTTCGTCGCCGAGATCGCGTTTGCGTCCGGCATGACTTGTATGCCGAACTCGCCGTTCGGATGGATCGGGTCGTATGATAAACTCGCAAGCGTCGAGGACTGCGTCAGGACGGCGCAGTATCTCGGCCGCCTGGCAGGTTACTACGCCGACAGGGGGGCATATATAACCATAACGAACCACGGCTGGCTGTTTAACGGCATCATCCCCATGTACATCAACACCGCGACGAAGATAATCGAAGCGCTCATGTCCGCGGAGCAGGGCGCGAAGAGCGTCGTGCCGCTCATGAACTTCCAGGGCAATATCAATCAGGACGTCGCCGATTTCTACGCCGCCGCAGGTCTTTACCGGAAGTATCTTGACAAGTACGGCTACACTGACGTAGAGATTCCCGGAGTCATCGGGGACCAGTCGATGCTGTACCCGTTCCCGCAGGACGTCGGCACGGCTTTCGGATATATCAACTATGTCGCGACCATTGCGGCTATGGCGCCGATCGACGGCTGTTCGGTGAAGACAGTTGACGAGGCCAGCGGCGTTCCAAGCATAGAGTCGCATATGCAGACGTACAGGTCCGCCGGCTGGATATTCAACGTCGTGCGCCAGCAGAACATCCGGCTCGACAGTGAAGATATCAGGCAGGAGCGCAGGATGTGCGAACTTGCGGTTTCCGCTATAGTGGATAAAGTGGCGGAGATGGGCGACGGCGACGTAGTAGTCGGCATTGAGAAGGCGATCGACGCGGGCGTTCTGGATTCGCCGTTCTGCCTGAACGTCAACGCGAAGGATCAGGTGCTCGGGGTCAAGGACCTCCAGGGGGCGTCGCGTTATCTTGACTTCGGCAATCTCCCCATACCGAAGGAAGTCAGGGAGTATAACGATGAAAAGATACGCGAGCGCGAGCTCAAAGAGGGGAGGAAGCTCGGGTATAAGACGTCGCTGTCCGATTTCTGGGCGTTCAGCAAGGGCGCGATGATCGGTTCTGCCGACGAGGAAGAGGCTCAGGAGGGCGGCGCGGCGCTGCCGGAGATGGAGAACCCGCCGACTGTCATTACAGGCACGGTAGGCGTGGATTCCCACGTTATCGGAACGAAGATAATTTCACGCGCCCTGCGCGAGGCCGGTTTCCGCGTGGTTGCGCTGAGCGCGCAGACAGCGCCGGAAGAGTTCATAAAAGCGGCGCAGGAGACAAACGCGGACGTCATGATGATCAGTTCGCTTTACGGCATGGCGGAGATGGATCTGCAGGGGTTCCGCGACAAATGCGTGGAAGCCGGAGTCGGCGGCGTGCTGCTGTATCTTGGGGGGATACTCGGCGTGGGCAAGCACGAGTTTGCCGACGACGAGGTCAAGTTCAAAAATATCGGGTTCGACCGCGTTTTCCCGCCGGAGACGGACATAGAGGCGGCCATAAAGGATCTGTGCGGCGACCTGAAAGCCCGCGGAAGAATCTGATTGAATGTAAAATGTAAAATGTAAAATGTAAAATGTAGAGTGTAAAGTGTAGAGTGTAGAGTGTAGAGTGTGAAGTGTGAAGTGTAGAGTGTAAAATGTAAAATGTAAAATGTGGTTACTGTATCCAGTGAAATATCTCGCGTCCCCCCCAGGTTCGAAAGACCCGGATATACAGCTTCAGATAATGTCATCGTAATGCGCAGCGTATCCTGCGATTCTTCGGGATAGGGCGTCGGAGCGGGAGCGCAGTATAAAAAGCCAAGTGATCATTGTGATCACTTGACTTTTTCATTCGAAGTTTTACACTCTACATTTTACATTCTACACTCTACACTTTACACTGTACACTGTACACTGTACACTTTACTGTATCCCCAGCTGCCTTTGCATGACGTCGGGGTTCATGGAGTTGTTCAGGGCGGTCTCCGCCGTGATCTCTCCGCTGCGGTAGAGCTTCATTATATACGCGTCCATGCCTATCATCCCGTCCTGCGACGAAGTCTGTATGACATTGTCGATCTGGTGCGTCTTCGCCTCGCGGATCAGGTTGCTTATCGCGTTGTTTATGCGCATGATCTCAAACGCGGGAATCGCCTCGCCGGTCACCTTCGGCAGCAGCCTCTGGGATACGACCATGCGGAGGACCATGGACACCTGTACGCGGATCTGCTGCTGCTGCTCGGGCGGGAAAATATCTATGATACGGTCGATCGTGTTGGCTGCGCCGACCGTATGCAGCGTCGATATGACGAGATGGCCTGTCTCCGCCGCCGTTATCGCCGTGCGTATAGTCTCATTGTCACGCATTTCGCCGAGCAGAATAATATCCGGCGCCTGGCGGAGGCTGGCGCGCAAGGCCACCATATACGAGTCGGTATCCGTCGATATCTCGCGCTGGCTGACAAGGCTTTTGTTATCCCTGTGCAGATACTCTATCGGGTCTTCAAGCGTTATGATGTGATCGGTACGCTCTTTGTTGATAGCGTCGATGATACACGCGAGCGTCGTCGATTTACCGCCGCCGGCAGGGCCTGTGACAAGCACCAGGCCATTTTTCTCTTTCGATACCCTCATGACCTCGTCGGGGATGAGCATGTCCTCGTGTCTTGGGATATTGAACAACACTACCCTTATAATTGCGGCCATCGTACTGCGCTGCCGGTAAGTGTTCACCCTGAAGCGGGCAAGGCCGGGAACTGTGACCGGGAAATCGTCGTCTCCGGTTTCCAGATATCTCGTCATCGGCCTTTGAGCCATTTCATACAAAGAAGTAATAAGCTCCTCCGTATCTTTGGGGTACAGCATGTTCCCTTCCTGACGGGTGATCACGCCGTTTTTCTTGAATGTGACGTTGCGGCCGGCGCCTATGAAAATATCCGAAGCGCCGCCTTCGACAGCCAGTTTCAACCAATCCAGCACCATTTTCCAGTCATCCTTCTTAATAATAGTTACGGTGGTAACTTAATCGTCCCACGGCATGGCTTCGGTGTCCCATAACGGGGCGCCGATATCCCACATGGGTGTCCCGCCTTCGCCGAACGGGTCGAACAGGTTCAGGGACAGGTCGGCCTCCCATTCCCCGGTATCGCGCATACGCCAACTGAGGATGTCGTACGATTCGTCGTACATGGCAAGCTTCACAAAAATCTCTTTATCTTCGGACAGCGGGCAGGCGTAAGTCCATACGTCCGACCAGAGGTCCGAATCGTAATAACAATTTATGTCCACGCCAAGTATGCTGCCGGGGGTGCTGTACGGGTACGGCCCCGATTCAAGAAGTTCGGCGAGGACCCGTTCCGCGAGAGAGTCGGCCTCATAGTAGGCCAGGACAAATCTCGTTTCGGTATCAACCAGGATCTTGTCGTTTCCCGCCACGACAAACGATATCAATGAAAACACGGTCAGGCATAACACGGCGAAAATTAGCACGATCGACGCGCTGCCGACTCCGACGCCGCCTTTATTCATAAATAAGCCCATTCCTTTCGCTGGATAATTCTCTTAACTTCACATAACGCGAGCGATAAGCAGGATGTTCGCTTCCCTCGTCTACTTGCCGCTAGCCGGCCACTAGCCACTTGGGCGCTCTGCGGAGCGCGTTACCCTCTTGCCACAACGGAGAAGGCGACGAGTTCCTCGTCGGTCAGCAGGTTGACGACTGATATGTCGCCCGACGTAAGTATCGCGGAACGTTCCGGCCCGCCGGTCACCAGATGCAGCCTGTAGTTTGCGAGGCTCTCCCCGCACACCTGCCACTGCTTGTCAAAATAGACCGCGACCGCGGCCGCGCCGCCGACATTCTCCTGCACTCCGCCCATGAGGTGAGCCACCGTTCCCAGATCGCCCGAGGCGGCTTTAAAGGCTTCGGCGCTGCTTTCAGCGGCGAGCAGCGCGTTACTGACGTCCCTCGATCTGTTCGCGGTGAAATACGCGTCGGTGAGTATCGTGACACAGGCGGCGGCGCAAAGGGCAAACACCGCGATGACGATCAGCTGCTCGATCAGAAACAATGTAGACCTTGAGCGGTTGCTCATCCCGATACACCCCCTCCTGAAAAACTCATGAAGGGGTTCGTTTCCGCGTATCTTCCCCTCGGCGAAATGAGGATGCTGTTCCCTCCGGAAATGACCTTGATCATCCCGTTGTCAAGCTCGGCGAACGTCAAATCGTCGATTTTGATTATCTGCTCCCCGTCCTCGGGTAAAAAGTCAAGTTCCGCGTCGCTGAACAGCTCGCATATCCATCCGTTATAGAAGTAGACTCTGGTCAGATACGTCGTCGAACCGTACATATCGTCATAGATCACTTCTTCGAAGCAGAGCGCGGGCGAACCGCCGAATCTGCCGATGTATATAGCGCCTTCTTCATCGTTGTTTTTAACTTTCGTCCAGATATACGAAAGTCCCGTGCGATCGTCGTAGCCTTCGCGCGAGATATCGGACATGTTTTTGTAGATGCTTGCGCCGAGCATCAGTACCATCAGGACGGATATAGCGAAAACGCAGAATATGATCAGCACGAAAATAGTGTCTATCCTTGTCGTACGCGTTGCTCTCATCATAATTCGATCACCAAAATATCGGGCATTATGTTAGACGCGAATATCTCGTAGTGCACGACATATTTCGTCCTGTCCACATGGACGCCATAATACTGCTCGATGTACTCGACGCTTTCGGGGTAGTTCCCTTCGATAGCGTAGCACTTCGCGACGGCGCGGCGCACGCTCTCGTCGAGGATCCTCAGCCCCTCGGCTTTACTCGACGCTTCGGTCTGCTGCAGCCCGAAAACTATCATCCCCATCACTACGAGAGTGAAGATGATAGGGAGGACGGCGGAACGCAGGACGTCCCATATATTCTTTTTATATATGTTTTTTCTGACCATATCGACTTAACCTATGGACGTCATGATACCCATGAGAGGCAGCATGACCGAGAGAAGTATGACGCCTACGACGACTGATGAGATTATTACGAGCGTGGGCTCTATCTTGCCGACGAGCCTGTTGATGCTGTCCTGGACGTCCAGGTCGCTTCTGCGCGCGATCTCAGCCATCGCTTCGTCCGCTTTTCCGCTTCGCGTGCCGATCGACAGCATCTTGCCGTCCTGCACAGTCAGTATCCCGGAACCGGTCAGCGCGTCGTTGAGCGTTTTGCCCGCGGTCAGCAGTTCGGAGCATTTCCTGTGTTTCGCGTCGACGGCTTTGGAGCCGCCGCTGACGGCCGCGGCTATATCGATCGCGTCCGCCGTATCGAGTCCGCTTGCCATGGCGAGCCTCATCGCGAAAACATAGCGGGAGGTCGCGATCTTTCCGAATATGCCCCGGTTTCCGAACGCGTTGGAGAACGCCCCGGACAGCGCTTTGCGAAGCGCGGGGATAGCCCATGTCAATATCGCTATGATGAATATCGCGCCGATGATCGCGGCTATGACTATCGCGGCGTCTCCGAGCCATTGACCGAAGTTCATGAGGCTGGTGGCAAGCGACGACATCTGGGCGCCCATGCGGCTGAACACGTCGTTGAATATCGGCAGGACCTGCACGATGAGGATAAGCACGACGACTATCATCAGCACGAGCAGTATAGCGGGATAGAGTATCGAGTTCTTGATGGTCAGCGCAAGCCGTACTTGCCTGTCGTAGTATTCGGAGAGCGCTTTCAGGGTCTCGACCACGCGCCCCGTCTTTTCCCCTATTTCCACCATGTGGATCATGTATCGCGGGAAGTAGCCTGAACTCTTCAGAGCGGAGGCGAACGTCTCGCCCATCCCCAGCGCGTCGATCAAGCTTTGCATGACGGCTTTTCCGTCTTTGCTCGCTTCATCATCCTGCATGATTTGGACGCTGTCGTTGACAGTCAGGCCGGCGTCCAGCAACATCGCAAGCTCTGCGCAGAGTAAGGATAAATATGTGTTCGACAAAGCTTTTTTACTCACTTTTCCAACCCTTTCCTAAGTTATCTACATTAGTATACACGTTTGATTTTGCGTTTGCAAGTTTAAAAAAACAGATTTTTTAAAAAATCCGGGAAACTACCCGCTGCGGGTAGTGCAATTTTTGCTGTCTTTGTGTATAATATGCTCGACTATCAGACCTTGCGGCGGTACTCGCCGGAAGAAATCAACTGACAGGAGGACTCGGAGATGGGGGTTTTTGACAAAATCAGGGAACAGGCTGCCGGCCTTTCAGCGGGCGCGGACGGTCAGGCGGCGGGAGGAGGCGCAGGAAGCGGCGCGGGCGGCGCAGGCGGGAACCGGATCGTGCCTGTAGTATTCGCTTCTATACCGGAAACTCTCGCGGAGTTTACCGCGCTGCCGCAAGCCGCCATGCAGACGCCGTTTGACACTACAGCCATGGTGGTCGCGGCGCTGTGCTTATACGCGCTGGACAAAGACGTGTGTATGGCAATGATAAACTATCTCAAGGGACCGGATCCGATGTCGCAGCGCGACATAGTATTCCTCAGAGACCGTATGGCGCAAAATAACAAAGCGCCGTTTATCGGCGCGTCTTACTTCAACGGCGCGACGCCGCAAAACGACTATGCTCCGGCGGAGCCTTACACCGTCGTCGTCAGCGAGCACCCGTACAGCTACGTCAGCGAGGGTGTAGCTTCTCTGCACGTAAGGTCGGGAGGAGCAGATTCGCCGCGCGCGGTCGAAACGAGGCTTGCCAAGGACGGAAAATGGTATATCTGGCAAAGCTCGTATCATGCGCTGCTTGTTGATATCCGCAAGCCGGAATCCGCGAACCCTTGGGCTTAAGCACATGACAGGCAGGGAAATCGCTGAAGAACTGTTCATCAGCGAAAACACCGTAAAGTACCATAAGGCCAACATGCTTGCGAAAACGGGCTTTTCCAGAGCCGTCGACCTCGCGTTTTATATGATATCGAACGGTTGGATAAATCCTAAGTATTGATGCGCTCTTTAAAGCGCCGCGAGCGGCGCTTCGCGCAAGGGTATGGGGCGCAGGGTATAGGGGACAGGGGAGCCTTACAAGTATTTTTCATCTGTCTTTGAAAACGCAAAGGGGTCCGGCTTAAAGGCCGAACCCCTTATGTTACAGTTTGATTTTGAAAAACGTTTACTCCGGTCAGTATCCCGGTTTTACACTAAACCCCGGCCCCTGACTCCTGATCCCCGGCGCAAAGCGCCGTTCACGGCGCTCTATATAGCGCGTCAGTACAGGAACCTTGCCGTATAGTGCTGCCCGCTGCCGATGTACTGCATTACCTGCGCGCTCTGGTTCCCCGTCGACGCGAAGGTGGGATCCATAAGTTTCCATTCCTGACCGTCGAAGTATATTGCGCTGTTGACCCAGCCTGTGGCTTCCGAATAGACGTTGATCCACGCGTGGTACACGTCGTCGGCGTATCCGACTACGAGTTTTGTCGGGATGTCCTGACTGCGCAGCATCGCTGTCATCACTGCGGCGTAGTCGAAGCAGATGCCGCGGCCCCTCGCCAGCACGGCGTCCAGATCGGGGAGATAGCCGGACTGGACTGTCGCCGCCTGCTGCCTGTCATAGGTGAAGTTGCTGATGACGAAGTTGTAAACGGCCGAGACTTTGCCTGTGAAATCGCTGACGCCGGAGCAAAGCTGGTTCGCCCTCGCGACGACCTGGCTGTTGGCGTTGAAGTTCACATACTGGTTGGGCCTCAGGAACGGAGCGAACTCATCGTGCAGCGTTACGCTTATAGTCGCCGACAGCGACGTCGCGAACCTGGTCCCTTCTATCTGCTCGCACACGACGATCTGGTAGCTGCCGTTTCCGTCGGACAGCGGGAATACTTCAAAGTCGCCGTTCGATTTGAGCGTGTACTGATACCTGACCTCGGACGGACCTGTGATGAGTACGCGCAGCTGCTTGTTGGTCGCTTGTTTGTACTTTATCATAACGTAACCGTCGGCGGCGTTGGTATAATCGATCAGAGCCTTCTGGTTCTCATTGACACGGGTTCCCGGCGCGGCCGGAGCGCGTACCGTGAACATGGCGGGCGCCGCCGAGAGCGGTACCATTTCCGTAGCCAGGGCGATCAGCTCGCCGTCATGAGAGATCGCAAAGTCCTCGGGATTATGGATCTCCAGGATCTCCTTGTTTGCGCAGCCTGCGAACAAGCTTACCAGCAGCAGCGCCGCGACAGATAACGCGACGATCTTCATTTCTCTTTTCATAGCGCACCTCCTAAGGGTTGGGCCGGTTTTCAACCGACTTTGTTGATGTTATCATATTTTTTTGCTATTGGCAACTCTTAATATAGCAGGCGTATGTCACGAAAATGTCACAAAAATCATATTTTTCGACAAAACTTTCATGGTTATTGTGACATATCTACCCCAGCTCGATCATCCTTTCAAGGCAGCCCCGCGCGGCGTCCATCTCATCCGGATCGAGCTTGATCTCAAACCTGCAGTTTTTAAGCGAGTCAAGGACGTCGGCCGTACGGGTCTTCTTCATGTCCGGGCAGATGAAGTCGCTTCGGAGCGGGAAGAAACTCTTTTCAGGCGCCAAAGCGGCAAGGCGGCCTGCAATCTCGGTTTCCGTTGCTATGATGAACTCCCCGCAATCAGAGGCTAACGCCTCCTTGATTATACCCGCCGTACTCCCGATATAGTCTGCGAGCCGCAGCACGTCCGCCCGGCACTCGGGATGGGCGAACAGCTTAGCGTCCGGATGGGCTGTCTTTGCGAGTAAGGCGTCGTTTCCGGTAACGCAGTCGTGGATCGGGCAGCAGCCGTCGAACAGTATCACTTCCTTGTCCGGCACTTTAGACGCGACATAAGCGCCAAGGTTCCGGTCCGGCACGAAGACGATCTTTTTTTCGGGCAGCGCGCGCACGATGCTCTCCGCGGACGAGGATGTGCAGCAAACGTCGCAAGCGGCTTTTACCGCCGACGAAGAGTTCACATAGCATACGATCGCTGCGTCCGGATACTGTTCGCGAAGTTTTGATACGTCGCCGGGCGTTATCATGTCGGCCATCGGGCAGGACGCGTCGGGCGACGCCAGCAGTACGGTCTTGCCGGGGTTGAAGATTTTTGCGGATTCCGCCATGAACCGGACTCCGCAGATAATGAGCAGGTCCGCTTCCGCGCCGCGCGCGAGGCGGGCCATCTCAAATGAGTCGCACACGTGGTCGGCGATCTCCTGTATATCCATTGTCTGGTAATAGTGGGCGAGGATCAGCGCGCCTTTCTCTTCTTTCAGCGCCAGTATCTTTTTCTGCGTCGCGTCCAAAGCGCGCTCCCTCCTTTGGGAAGTTATTATATATTATTATGTGTTCACTTTTCAAGTAATTCTACAATATTTGTCTAATTTCTACATAATATTGAAAGTTATCCGCGTTCTACGGGTGAATTGGGCCGGATTGCTATGACTGTTAAAGTTGATTCCACTGCAACAACTCCAGGTCAACTACACTTAGTGTCATTATGAGAGCAGCGAAGAATCTTTATGCGCATATTTATTGCAGTTATATAAGATTCTTCGGTCGTTTTGCTCCCTCAGAAAGACATATAAGAGTTGTTGCAGTGGAATCAAAGTTAGGACTTACTGCGCCCTATACTATCGTTCCGCCGCCGATCACAGTTGCGCCGTCGTATATTACGGCCGCCTGACCTCCGGTTATCGCTCTTTGCGGCTCATCGAACTCGATGAGTAAGGTGTCGTCTCCGGTTTGGCGGACAGTCGCCGGCTGCTCCGTTTGCCTGTAACGGATACGGACGCGCGCTTTGACAGGAGAGTCCAGCCTGTCGACCGGTATCAGGTTAATATCGCGGGCTTCCAGCGTTTTTGAGAAGAGACGCTCTTTTTCGCCTACGACTACCGTGTTATCTTCCGGTTTTATTCCGAGCACATACAAGGGGCGCGGCCCGGGAATCCCGAGGCCCCGGCGCTGTCCGACAGTGTAGTGGATAACGCCGCGGTTCACGCCAAGGTCTTCGCCGTCTTCACCGATAAACCGCCCTCGCTGCGCCGTCTCGCCTGCGCGGCGCTCTATGAACCCCGCGTAGTCGCCGTCAGGGACGAAACATATGTCCTGGCTTTCGCGCCGCTGCGCGTTTTCGAGCCCGGCTTCGCGCGCGATCCCGCGCGTTTCTGTTTTTGTCAGGCCGCCCAGAGGGAACACGGCGCGCGAGAGTTGCCGCTGGGTCAGCCCATACAGTACGTAGCTCTGGTCCCTGGCGGGGTCGGCGCCCTTCTTCAGTAAAAAGCGGCCGTCCGCTCCGCGCTCGATTCGAGCGTAGTGGCCGGTTATAACATAGTCTCTTCCAAGCTCCAGCGCTTTATCGGCAAAGCAGCCGAACTTGATATGTTTATTGCAGTCGACGCAGGGGTTCGGCGTTCTCCCCGCGCGGTAGGCGTCGATGAACCGCCTGATGACCAGCCCGGAGAACTGTTCGCAGAAATCGAATGAGTAAAATGGGAGCCCCAGAACCCCGGCCGCCGCGCGCGCGTCGGTTACGGCGCCGGTATCGCCCGGATAAAGCGACATTATTGCGCCGGCGCAATCGTATCCGTCCCGCATAGCGAGAACCGCGGCGGCCGCGCTGTCGACGCCGCCGCTCATGGCGATGAGCGCGCTTTTCGGCGCCGGGGACGCCTTGGGGGTCAGCGCCGCGTTCGCCGCGCTACCTGATGGCTCGTTCGCCGCGCCGCCCGTCGGCTCGTTTGGCGCATGGTTTGATTGAAAGTTTTCTTGCTTCATAATACCATATATCGAGATGTAACTTAACTGTTCTCTGCCTGCCCATCAGGGGCTGCGCGGTATGGTTTTTTTGTTGAGGGAATACCGGTGAAAAGGCCGGTACTGACCGAAACAACAAAAACCATGCCACGCAGCTCTGCAAACGGGCTATCCCCTGAGTAGTAACGATGTAACTTACAATCCGCAGTTCCGCCTACAATGGTTTCAGCAGAGTTTGCGCGGCTCTGCTGAGCGTCCGGACAAAGTACTCCGCTTCGTCAATCGTGCTGTAACGCGAGAAGCTCGCGCGCAGAGCGCCGTCGACGACTTCATTTTTCAGCTTCATAGCTTCGAGCACCCTGCTTCTGCCGCCTTTTTTACAGGCCGCGCTTCTGGATACGCAAATCCCTTCACCGTCAAGATAGTTGACCAGGACTTCCCCTTTGTATCCGGGGAGGGAAAGGCTCAGGATAAACGGCGAAAAGCCGGTTGGCGGCCTGTCCCGGTCGCTGTTCCGGTCCCGGTCGCTATGCTGATCCGGATCGCCGCGCCGGTCCCGGTCGCTATGCTGATCCGTATCGCCACGCCGGTTCGTGTCGCCGCGCCGATCCGCGCCGCCGCGTTGGTCAGCGCCGCTGCGCCGATCCGCGCCGCCGCGCCTGTCCGTGTCTCTGCGCCGATCCGCGATGCCGCGCCGATTCGTATCAGCGCGCCGGTTCGTGTCGCCGCGCCGATCCACGCCGCTGCGCCGGTTCCCGCCGCCGATGAACACGACGCCGGGTATTTCTTCCGCCAGCCGCCGGATAGTATACTCTCTCAGTTCGCCCGCCGCCCGCGCGGTTTCTTCAAGCTCGATCCGGCCAAGCCGCGCCGCTTCGGCAAAACCCGAGGCGGACGGAAGCGCTTCGGTTCCGGCGCGCTTCCCCGATTCCTGACCGCCGCCGAGAAACAGCGGCCGCAGCTTTACGCCTTTTCTTACGTACAGCGCTCCGATGCCTTTCGGCCCGTGTATTTTGTGCGCGCTGACCGAAACAAGGTCGGCGCCCAGCGTTTTTACGTGAAACGGTATCTTGCAAAATCCCTGTACGGCGTCGGTATGCAGGAGAGTCACAAGTTTACGCCGCTTGATTTCACGGGCATAGCCGTCCACCGGGTTTACGGCGCCTGTCTCGTTGTTTACCAGCATTATCGACGCGAAAACCGTGTCGTCGCGAAGAGCCTCCGCGAAGTCTTCGACAGGTATGCGCCCCGCGCTGTCAGGGGAGAGGTATGTTACGCTCCAACCTTCTTTTTCCAGTTCCTTTATAGGGTTGATCACGGCGTCGTGCTCGATGAGCGACGTTATGATATGTCTGCCTTTTCGCGCGCGGTCGCCGGCAATGCAGGCCGCCGCCCAGTTATCCGCCTCCGTGCCGCCGGATGTGAAGAACAGTTCATCCGGCTGAGCGCCGAGAGCGGCGGCGACGTCCCTGCGCGCCGCGGTAAGCTCGCCGGCAGCGCGGCGGCCCATTATATGCGTGGACGACGGGTTGCCGTATGTCTCGCGCATAACTCGGTTCACAGCGGCAAAGGCCTCCTCGCGAACCATTGTCGTCGCAGCGTTGTCAAAATAAATATTACCGTTCATCCGTTTTAACCTCCCGCGCCATACCGCCGATCAGATCAGACAGCGTGGTCGTATCCACCACGCCGCTTAAGCTTTCGTATATTTTTTCCCACAGCGGTTTCGTGACGCACCCGTCGCAGAGGGCCGAACCGCACGCCGCGCCTCCGTCGTCGGATACGCAGCCTACGGGGTAGAGCGGCCCCTCCAGCGCGCGCAGTACGGCGCCGACCGTGATCTCGTCGGGCGGATAGTTCAAACGGTATCCGCCGCGCGAACCCCTGACGCTTTTAACAAACCCGGCCTTTTTTAACGCGGCGATAAGTTGTTCCAAGTAATGTTCGGATATCCCCTGACGCTCGGCGATATTTTTTAACGCGACGCTCTCTCCGTCGTTTTGTACGGCGAGGTCGGCTATAGCGCGCAGCCCGTACCGGCCCCTCGTGGAAATTTTTATCGCGACCGCCTCCGTTTCGTTTTAAATCATACGCATTTAGTTGGTTTTAATTCACGGGTAAAATATCACGCCTTGTATGTGCTGTCAAGGCAAAAAAAATAAATATTTTGCGAAAATATAAATTTTTGGTATATTTACGCTATCCATAACAAAGGGGAGGAACCGCATGACCGGCAGAGAACGCACCGAACGGATCCTTATGCGCAAAAAAGCCGACCGCATAGGGCTGTACGAACATTTCTGGGGCGATACGCATAAGAGCTGGGCCGCCGAAGGGCATATCAGGGAAGACGAATCGCTCCACGACCATTTCGACTACGACATTACGGAGCTGCCGTCGTTTTACCTGATCGCGGACCTGCATAAAGAAGCGGAAATACTCGAGGAAACGGAAGAAACCGTGCTGACGCGCGACGGCAACTACGCCGTGCTGCGCAGGCACAAGCTGCACGACGCGACGCCAGAGCACGTGGATTTTCTGGTTAAAGACAGAGTACTGTGGGACGAACGTATAAAACCGCTGCTGACTCCGGCGGAAGACCGCATAAATTTTGAGGGTTATGAAGAGGCGCTCAAAAACGCCCGCAAAATGGACCGTTACGCCATGCTGAGCACGGTAAACGTGTTCGAATGTATGCACCCGGTGTGCGGTCACGAGCATATGCTTGCGGGCATGGCGTTAGACCCCGCTTGGGTAAAGGATATGGCGGATACATACGCCGACCTAATCATAAACTTAATGGAAATGTTGTTCGCGCGGTGTGAAACACCCGACGGCATTTGGTTTTACGAGGACATGGGTTTTAAGGAACGCCCGTTCATGAGTCCGGCCATGTATAAAGAACTGATTTTTCCGGCGCATAAAAGAACCGTCGATTACGCGCATTCGAAAGGCCTGCCGGTCATAATGCACTCCTGCGGATATATCGAGCCGCTGCTGCCGTATATGGTCGAGGCCGGAATCGACGGCCTGCAGGTGATCGAAGTGAAAGCCGGCATGGATCTGCTGCGTATATACAAACAGTACGGCGACAGGCTGTCTTTGATGGGCGGCATAGACGTCAGAGCGCTTTACACGAACGACAGGGCGGTAATCGACAGAGAACTGACCGAAAAAATACCGACGGTTAAGCAGG
>Ga0082212_10003497_pt1 | contig 22241 bp, 17 predicted proteins | sample TergutNt197P3_FD_71548 | JGI IMG/M metagenome (GOLD analysis project Ga0082212, IMG submission 71548) | Neocapritermes taracua P3 segment gut microbial communities from Petit-Saut dam, French Guiana - Nt197 P3 | ecosystem: Host-associated > Arthropoda: Insects > Digestive system > Gut ...
AAATGCGTTGCAAAAAGCCAATATGAAACTTGCCGATATGGATTTGCTGGAACTTAACGAAGCGTTTGCTGCACAATCGTTGGGGGTTGTTCACGAGTTAATTAGAGAGCATAGCGTAACTGCCGAATGGATGGCAGAGCGCACCAACATCAACGGGGGCGCCATTGCATTGGGACACCCCATCGGCGCATCAGGAAACCGCATTTTGGTTACGTTAGTGCACGAATTGATTAACGAAAATAAAACCTACGGGTTGGCATCGCTTTGCATTGGCGGCGGAATGGGAACGGCGGTGGTGATTAAGAAGTTTGTTTAAAAATGCTTCTATGGCATAGGCGGAAATTACCTCATGTATTACATCAACTAATACTATAATAAACGGCTTTGCAACATCTTACGACAACAGCTAATTTGTTAGATTCCGCCTTGTTGCTGCTCATCGAAGGCAATTTGCATCCTATGTATTTTATTAACTATAATGAATGTGTAACATTTTGCGAAAAGTTGAACCAATTATTGGAAAAACAATTACCCGAAGGATACAAATTCAGGTTTCCGACTGAGGCGCAACGTGAGTATGCGGCACGTGGCGGCAAAAAGAGTAAAGGCTATCCCTATAATAGCGGTGGCGATAATATTTACAAATTAGCTTGGTATGAGATTAATAGCAACGAGCAAGTGCAGGAGATTGGCACCAAGAAAAAAAACGAACTCGGTATTTACGATATGAGCGGCAATCTTTGAGAATGGTGTATAGATTTCTTTGACGGCTATTATTATGAACCCAGCCCCTCCACCAATCCTACCGGACCCGTTTACTGCTACGAACGGGCATTGCGCGGGGGCAGTTGGCGCAGCATTCCGCAAGGTTGCCGCGTGTCGTGCCGCTATAAAAGTTCGCCAAATGAAAGGGCAAGTAATTGCGGGGTACGGTTGACGCTGGTGAAGATGAGGTGACTATATGAACTGCTATTTTTTCTATTTTCGCCAACGGTAACCGTTGTTGAAACCAACGGTTACTAAATCTTTAAACATAATGGCAATAATGTAAAAAGAAAATACTAATAAGTTAATATTAGAATGAAAATGGAAGAAAAACCAAAAATTAAATTAGAACTTACGAATTTAGACAAAGTAACTGAGATAATCGGTTGGGTTTCAGTGCTTGTTATTTGGATTTTAACAGTCGTAAACTTTAATAAACTGCCGGATATTATCCCCATACATTACAACGAAATAGGTGAAGCAGATGGTTTTGGCGGAAAAGCAAATATTTTGACTTTACCAATAATCGCGACAGTTTTATATCTATTCCTAACTATCTTAAATTATTTCCCTTATGCTTTCAATTATCCAACCAACATTACAAAAGAAAACGCGATAAAACAATATACGATTGCTACAAAATTAGTCAGATATTTGAAACTTATACTTGTATTGATTTTCGGATTTATTGTATTTAAAACAATACAAAATGCAAAAGGACAAGCAAATGGACTTGGTATATGGTTTTTACCAATATTGTTGGCTGTTGTTTTCATCCCAATAATTTATGCCATAATAAAATTAACAAGAAAAACTAAAATATGAAAACAACCACTAATATCTAATATCTAAATGAACTATTTAGCCGTTGAAAAACTTACAAAATCTTTTGGCGAAAAGTTGCTTTTCGAGGATATTACTTTTGGCATTGAAAAAGGGCAAAAAACAGCGCTGATTGCCAAAAACGGCGTGGGAAAATCTTCGCTGCTAAACATCATAGCAGGGTTGGATACACCTGATTCAGGTAAAGTTACGTTGCGAAACGACATTACTGTTTCTTACCTGCCACAGTTGGAAACCGTTATGCAAAATTATTCCGTAATGGATGTGATTTTCGATTCCAATACACCTGTAATTAAAGTGGTTAAAGAATATGAAACGGCGTTGTCGTTGGTGAAACGAAAGGAAACATCTGAAAATCTTGCACGATTTGAGCACGCCTTATCTGAAATGGAACGGTTGCACGCATGGGATTTGGAAAGTCGCGTAAAAGAGATACTTTCCCGTTTCGGCATTGAAGATATTTTTAAGAATGTGAGCGAGTTATCCGGTGGTCAGCGCAAAAAAACCGCGCTCGCCAAAACGCTTATTTCAGATACCGATTTGCTTATTTTAGACGAACCCACCAACCATTTGGATATTGATATGATTGAATGGTTGGAAGAATATTTATCTACCTCAAACACAACGCTATTAATGGTTACTCACGACCGCTATTTTTTAGATCAGGTGTGTAATAATATTATTGAGTTGGATAATCAAAAATTGTATCAATACAAAGGAAAATACGGATATTATTTAGAGAAAAAGGCGGAGCGTATTGCCAATGAAGCCGCTGAATTTGAGAAAATAAGGCAACTGTACCGCACGGAATTGGAGTGGGTGCACACCTCGCCGCAAGCACGCACCACCAAAGCCAAAGCGCGTATCAATGCCTTTGAAGATTTGAAAGAAAACGCCATCCGCAAAGTGGAAAAACAAGCCGATGCTTTTCACGTGCGCACCGAGCGTTTGGGAAATAAAATATTAGAAATTAACAACATAGATTTTTCGTATCCCGATACTTTGATTTTAGATGATTTTTCCTACATCTTTAAAAAAGGCGAAAAATGTGGTATTGTGGGCAGAAACGGTACCGGAAAAAGTACGTTGCTAAAACTGCTGGTAGGCGAAATTTTGCCCAACGCAGGAAAGATTACCCCTGGGCAAACTATCCAATTCGGCTACTTTGCGCAAGACGGACTGCCCGTGAAAGGCAACAAGCGTGTGATTGATATCGTGAAAGAGCACGCCGAAATGGTTCGTCTGGAAAACGGCAACTACGTGGGCGCCTCGCAGTTTCTAAACTATTTCGGATTTAAATACGAACAACAATATACCTATTACGAAGATTTAAGCGGCGGAGAAAAACGAAAACTCAGTCTGTTAATCACCCTCTTAAAAAACCCTAACTTTCTTATTTTAGACGAGCCCACCAACGATTTCGACATTGACACATTGAACTTGCTGGAAGATTTTCTTACCCATTATCAAGGCTGTATTTTGGTAGTTTCGCACGACCGCTGGTTTATGAACAAGTTGGTGGATCACCTGTTTGTTTTTGAAGGTCAAGGCAAAGTGAAAGATTTTTACGGCAATTATACGGAATACCGGATTGAAAAGCAGAAAGCAGAAAGGAGAAAGGAGAAGGGAGAAAGGGAAAAAGCAGTTTATTTACCGCCGACTTCAGTCGGCGGATTGAACGAGAAAAAACTTACATGGAAAGAGCGCCAAGAGTTAGTGCAGTTGGAAACCGAAATCCCCAAATTAGAGCAGGAAAAAGAGTTATTGCTGCAAAAAATGAACAGCGGCAGCGGAACTTCACAAGAATTGAACGATTGGGGAGTAGCTTATCAAAATATTTCGGAAGAGATTGAGGAGAAAACGATGCGGTGGGTAGAATTGAGTGAGAGGGGGTAATTTTTTATCTGCTGATAAACTCTGAATCATAATGATTAGTTGTTAATAACATCACGAAAAATCACTTTTAAGGATTTTTACAGGAATAGTCTTTTAAATTGTCATCTAAGCCAACACCTCTGCCAATATCCCCACAGCCCCAATCTCTTTTATCTGATTGTTATGTTTCATTAAATAAAGAATCATCCCGTTCAGCAATTCCATACGCGTTTTTTTATCGGGTGTGGTATGGTTTTGTTTTTTTAGCATAGTAAAAAGATAAAAACTCGCCTCTTTGGATAAAAAATAAGGAGTTTCTAATAATAGATTTCCAAAATAGGAATCTTCAATAGAAAAATAGGGCTTTTGTAAAGAAAAATTTAGCTCAGGCGCATACCCCAACTGTTGAATGAGTTGAACGAGAAAAACAATATGAAAATCCGGTGCAAGTTCTTGTGTAGTTTCTAATTCTATTAGATGTTTTTTTATAAAATCAAACAAATCTTCATCCGGAGCATTTGCCTGATAGAGAAGTTTCATCAATAATTCCTGATAGAAAAGAAGTATGCTGTTTTTTCTAATATTTTGATGAATAGCGTGAAAAGGATGTGCAATCGTAATCTCTTTCAAGAAGGTTAGTTTTTCGGTATAGGGTTCTTTATAGATAACATCCAAAATAGTTAACGGTGCAAAATAAGAGGCAGGCTGTTTACTTTTTTTAGAGAAAGCATTTTTAATAATAAAGGAAACAACACCGTTTTTTCGGGTAAAAATTTTGACAATCAAACTATTGTCGGAATATTTTGTGGTTTGAAGAACAATTCCTTCTGTTGCGATGTACATTATTGAATAAACAAAAATTTGGCAACTTTTTTTTCTTTTCCTGTTTTGCTGGATGCCATAACAAAATATACGCCGGTGGCAGGGCGATTGCCGTAAAAATCCTTGCCGTTCCAAATCAATTGCCCGCCGTATGCATAGCCTTGCCAAACCAACTTTCCGGAAGCATCGGTTATTTTACAGAAGGAATCTTCCATTAATCCTTTTACGGCAATGGGACCGTAATAATCTTCCCTCACAGGATTAGGGTAAACCAGCACTTCTTTATAATTTTCTTTTCCAACAGTAGCGGTTCCCTTATACGAAATTAACCCGCCTTCAGTTGCAAAAAATACTTCACCATTTTCGGGATTGATTTTAATATCATTGATTTGATTAGAAAACAACGGCGAATTATCTGTTGTAAAATGAAAAAGTTCTTCGGTTCCGCTTGGGGAAACCAAGAAGACTCCTGCATTTCGCGTTCCAACCCATTTTCTATCGGCGGCATCCACCGCAAGGCAAGTAATATACTCAAATTGAAAAAGAAACTGTGTGTAACTCGTAGTATCATCTCTAATATTTTGCTGTATGTAAATATTTTTGGCATAAACTTTTTTGTTAAAAACAGAGGCGGCATCGTAAATAACTTTTATGCCCTGATCTGCGCCTATCCAAATTCTTCCTTCTCTATCTTCCGCAATGCACGTGATTCTTGAACCGGTAACATCTGCCTGCGAAATAATATCTACTTCTGCTTTCTTATGTTGCTCTGGCATATCAAGTGAACCATTCTCAAAAAAAACAACTAAGCGATTACCAATTGGAATTGTAATCCATTTATAATTACGCGAATCAATTAAAATATGCTCTGCAAAGATACCTCTTGAAGCATTAAGATATGGACTCAAATTAAAAGAATACCACTTGTCCTCTGTTTTCATGTCTTTCACTTTAATAATATCTAACACATCTGTATTGGTCATCCAGAGATTGTTTTGTTTATCAATAGCCAAGCCAGATACATAAATAATAGAATCGTTTACGAAAATGCCATCTATCATAGCATTTCTTCTTGATGATTGCAACGGTGAATTAGAATCATTATAATTAAACATTTCCTTAGTAGTCATGTTTATTTTAAAAAGCCCATTCATCCACGAGCCTATATAAATTTCGTTTTTATTATTTGGGTTAATGGCAACCGAATTAAATCCGTGAGGTCTGGCAAATTGACTAAAATCTGTATGATACCACCAACTACCATCTTTCAAAACGCTAATAGCCGGAGGACTCCATACAGGAACAATGGGTACGCTACGGGCGCCGGGCACCACGGCTAATTCGCCATCGAGAAAGCACAATCCGTAAGCGCTACTATTGGCAGGACCTTCCGCAACCATTCTGTCATACGTTTTGTTTTGCAAATCTATGTGTATCAATCCCGAAGAATAATCCGCTACCCAAACATTCATTTTTTTGTCAAAAATGGCAGCATACCCGTTTTGCCAAACGCTGGGCGGTGCCGGATTCCACGAAAATTGCTGAACAAGTGTATTTTCTGAAAAAATTTTAATCAAATTCCAACTGCAAACCAACAATTTATCATCTCTTATATCAAAACTTCTAATATTACTCATTCTTATTGCAGTATCTTTTTCCCAGTGAGGATTTTCATAAACATATAAAGAATCTGCAGCAGAGCCGCCATCTTTTACCGCAAATAATTTATCTTGATAACTGCATAATAACTTAAATGAAGATTTAGGCAATTCATTCTCTGGTATCCATGAAGAAAAATCAGCAGGATTTGAGGCAGTTATCGGTAATGAAAATACGCCTTTGTCTGTGGCTAAGTAATAACGGTTGTTGTGTATGCTCAAATACTGTGCACTATAAGGTTCATTATTATTTACGGTAAACCACGAATCTTTTACCAATAATGTCTTTAAATCTAAAATTACCACACCAAAATCGCAAGCAAAATAGGCGTAATCTTCAAAAGTAGAGATACGGTTAATGGTTTTAGAACCTGTAAGTTGTTTGTTCAGAATATCTCTAATATTATATACTTTATAATCTTTAATAACATCAATATTGGAATTTTTATAGGCTATAATCAATCTACCTTTCGTGTCGCTGTGCATCGTTTGAATGCCCACTTCCGATAAACCGTTGAGGTTCGACCATTTGCTTTTCGACGTATCAGATTGATCTACCACCAAAATGCTATTATCGGTAGCGGCATAAATGTTTTCGCCGTCTTGCGCCACCCAGCGAAATCTGTTGTAAGACAAATACTCTTTGAATTGCCCGATGGGAAGTTCTTGTGCCCAAAGCGTGGTAAATAAAAAAGCGATTACAATGGAAATAAGTTTTTTATTCATTATGATGTTAATATTTGTTTATCAAATAGTTATTTTTTAATCCTCGTAAAGATACTCCCGAAGTAAGTAAACTTACTATGATGCTTAAAAAGAATACAACAATAAAGTCTATGAAAGAAATGGCAACAGGATAGGCAGAAATAATGAAAGAGGACTCTGCATTACCGAATGAGATAACGCCAAAATATTGCTGTATTAAACAGCAAACCAAACCGATGCATATTCCCAAGAAACCACCGAAGGTACCAATCATAGCGCCTATCATTAAAAATATCTTTTTAAGTAACGTCTTATATGCGCCCAAAGTGTTCAAAATAGAAATATCTTGTTTTTTTTCAATAATAAGCATCCCCAGCATAGCCATTATGTTAAACGTGGCGATTACAAAAATAAAGCCCAAAATAAGGTACACAATCAAATTTTCACCTTGTATAGTCTTAAACAGCAGCGCTTCCTGTTGCATTTGATTGTGAACAATAAAATCATCGCCCATTATTTGAAGAACTTTTTTTTGCACCTTTTTAAATTTGGCATCTTCATTAAGATAAATGGCAATGAATGAGACTTCGGTTTCGTAATCCAATAACTCTCTTGCAAGTTTTTCCGAAGCAAATACTGTATTTTCATCATATTGGGTAAAACTTGCGAAGACTCCCACAGGGCATGTATAGCACGTTTGAAAGGCATCCATTGGGTTGGCAAAGTTTTTTTTAGAACGTTTTGGGTAATAGAGTTTTACGGGTTCAAAGTCGTTGAGGTCGATGCCCAGCAATCCGGCAACGCCCGCGCCAAGCACTATTCCGTTTTTTGCATCCATATCAAAACTTCCATCAATAGTCGTTTCGTCCAACCCCGATAATTCCGGAAAATTTTCGGAAACCCCATATAAAGTAGCCAACGTTTGTTTATCATTATAAGTAACCAAAACCATATCTCTCACCACCTGCTCCACCGCAGCCACTCCTTCAATATTTTCGATTTGAGATTTGAGATTTGAGATATCCGATTGTTTCATATCGCATATCGGATAATCGCATATCGTAAATACTTTCCCCTCCTTTGCCTCCACCTTCAACGGCGGATTAAACCGATTAAAATTGCTCACCACCAAATCCTGCATTCCGTTAAAAACCGAGAGTACAATCACCAACGCTGCCGTGCTTGCCATAATGCCTATTATGGAAATGATAGAAATGATATTAATAATATTGTTTTTTTTAGAAGAAAACAGATAGCGAAGTGCAATAAAAAAAGAAGTACCGGAATTGTTTTTCACAGGTTACGATTTCAACAGGTTTTCAATGTTTTCAAGATAATCCAACGAATCATCAATAAAAAAATCGAGTTGCGGAATAATGCGCAACTGGTGTTTTACTTTTTGCCCCAAACGGTAGCGAATATCTTTTGTATTCTTTTTTACAGTATTAATAACAAGATTGTTATCTTCGGCATTAAAGATGCTTAAATAAGAGCGTGCCAGCGATAAATCGGGCGTAACCTTTGTTTGCGTAACCGTAATCATACAGTCGTAAACGGGAATGCCGTCTGTTAAAAAAATATCGGCAAGTTCTTTTTGAATGAGTTTGGCTATTCTGTTTTGGCGAGTAGAGTCCATATCGTTTATTTTAAAAAGTAATAAATATAACGATAAAGAGAGATTTTTCGTATTTTAATAAATTAGCACGCAGATGACACGGATAATTATGATTTACACAGAAAACAATCTACTCCATCTGTTTCATCTGCGTACCACACTCACTGCACCATCATCTTCTGCGTTAGCACCGTGCCATCTTTTAACATCATTACCACAAAAAACATACCCGATGCCGAATTTGGTACCCTTTTAAGTTTTTTTTAGAAAATCATTCGCCACTTTCAACTCTCCGATGGAACGGTAAAGTTCTTCTACCAGTTTGTCTTGATAATCCTCTTTAACTGCTTTCTCTTTTTCGTAAAGCTTCCAAGGCAACTTTTGCCTTAAATTCACTGCTGAATTTTCTTCTCGGTTTTTTGTTCATGTTTTTACTCCTCTTAATTGGCAAAAATACACCTTAAACGGTTGTCCAAATTTTGGGGAGTACTACATAATTGATTTGGTACAAAAAAAGCCGAAGATTTTCCTCCCCGGCTTTCCAATGAAAACAACAATTCCAAACTTATGCGCCTAATTGCAATCTGTGAAAACAGCAACAAGTTAGGTCGGCATCCGTTTGTTTAAGGTATTCGGCAACCGAAATTTTGTTATCGCGAATAAACTCTTGGCTCAATAAAGTATTTTCTTTAAAGAATTTGTTAAGTTTACCTTCTGCAATTTTTTCAATCATATTTTCGGGTTTGCCTTCTTGGCGTGTCATTTCGCGAGCCAATTCCAATTCGTGGTCAATAGTGGCTTGCGGAATCTGTTTGGGATCAACAGAGATGGGGTTCATCGCTGTAATTTGCATTGCTACGTTGTGCGCAGGTTCATACACTTTTTCTCCGGCTACGGTAAATCCGGCGATAGTTGCCAACAGATTTCCGTTGTGGTTGTAAGCAGCCACGCAAGGTGCTTCAATTACTTCGTAAGCAGGAAGTTCGGTTTTTTCGCCCGTTTTTCCGGTCATCTCTGTAAGCATATCCTCAACAGTAATGCCATTAATTTTAAGGGTTAATAATTCTTCGCGCGTTTTGATTGTGTTTGCCATTGCAGCGTCAATAATAGATTCTGCGAAAGCGATAAAATCGGTGTTTTTCGCCACGAAGTCGGTTTCGCAACTTAGCGCCACAATAGCAGCGAAGTTGTGTTCAGCGTTTATTTTAGCCACCACGCGACCTTGATTCGATGCACGGTCTGCACGTTTGGCGGCTACTTTCTGACCTTTTTTACGGAGGATGTCAATCGCAGCATCAAAGTCGCCATTGGCTTCTACGAGCGCATTTTTACAATCCATCATACCCGAACCGGTCATTTGTCTTAATTTGTTTACATCAGCAGCAGTTATTGCCATATCTTTATTATTTAATTTGTTAAACTTTAGGTTAATTATTTTTTTGCAGGTGATTTGGTAGTTTTAGCGGGAGCTTTAGCAGGCGCTTTTTTTGTAGGAATGCGTTTTCTTTTCGTAGCAGTCTCTTCATCTGAAGCCACATCTTTTACTTTTTTAACGCCTTTTGCCTCAGTCGTTTCTTCGGCAACAGGGAGTTGTTCTTCTTCTTCTTCCAAAACAACATCCGTATCTACAATATCGTCTCCCTCTTCGCCTTGGGCTTCTTTATCCAACAAACGCTCTGCGGCGCCTTCTGCAATCGCATCGCATAATGCCTTAACAATAACGGCGATAGATTTTGAAGCGTCGTCGTTTGAAGGAATCGGAAAATCAATCAAATTGGGGTTCGAGTTGGTATCAACCATTGCAAACGTGGTGATGTTCAACCTTCTGGCTTCAGCCACAGCAATGTGTTCTTTCAAAATATCTACGATAAAAACTGCGGCAGGAAGGCGAGATAAATCGGAGATAGAGCCTAAGTTCTTTTCCAATTTGGCGCGTTCACGTTGAATTTGCAATTTTTCTCTTTTAGCCAAATTGTCGAACTGCCCACTGCTCATCATTTTATCAATGTCGCTCATTTTCTTCACCGCTTTACGAATGGTAAAGAAGTTGGTGAGCATACCGCCGGGCCAACGTTCTGTTACATAAGGCATATTTACCGACTTTGCCAACTCCGCAATCGTTTCTTTTGCTTGTTTTTTAGTAGCAACAAACAAAATTTTACGACCTGATTTAGAGATTTGCTTGGCAGCGGCGCAAGCCTCGTCTAATTTTACTAAGGTTTTGTTGAGGTCAAGAATGTGAATACCATTCTTTTCCATGAAAATGTACTGCGCCATAGCGGGGTTCCATTTTCTTCTGAGATGCCCGAAATGACAGCCGGCATCCAATAATTCTTCAAAGGTTACTTTTGACATGTTTTTTTTGTGTTTACGTTCATTAAAGCAATTACTAAGTAGCGTTTTAAGGTCTTAATAATTTCGATACTAAACAGGATTATTTTTAGATATTAGATTTTAGATATTAGATATTAAATATAAATTTCCGAAAAATTGTCGCATATCGGAAATCGCATATCGCATATCGAATTGTTTTTTAACGTTTCGAGAACTGGAAGCGTTTCCGTGCTTTGGGTTGTCCGGGTTTCTTCCGTTCCACCATACGGGGGTCGCGGCGAAGGAGTCCTTTCACTTTCAACACAGGGCGATATTCGGGGTTGATTTCCACTAAGGCTCTGGATATTGCCAAGCGCAATGCTTCGGCTTGTCCGGCGATGCCGCCGCCATCCAAATTCACTTTAATATCGTATTGACCTTCCACTTCGGCTAATGCTAAGGGTTGTGTTACAACATATTGCAATGTTGCCAACGGGAAATACTCTTTAAAATCACGGCCATTAACCGTAATAACACCGCTCCCTTTTTTCATATACAAACGGGCAACAGCGGTTTTTCTTCTTCCTAATGTATTGGTTATTTCCATGATAATTATTTGATTTCGTTAATGTTAATGGTTTTTGGGGTTTGTCCTTCATGCGGGTGTGTTTCGCCTGCATAAACATACAAATTGCGATACAGTTGCGCACCCAACTTGTTTTTCGGCAACATTCCCTTAATGGCGTGTTCCAAAATTCCGATTGGATTTTTCTTTAACAACTCTCTGGGGGTTCTAAAACGTTGTCCGCCCGGGTATCCTGTATGGCGAACATACTCTTTGTCGTCCATTTTTTTGCCGGTAAATCTTACTTTTTCGGCGTTGATAATAATCACGTTGTCACCGCAATCAAAATGAGGAGAGAAATTGGTTTTGGTTTTTCCTCTTAAAATGCGTGCCGCAACGGTAGCGAGGCGACCTACAATTTCATTTTGAGCATCAATAACAACCCACTCTTTGGTAACGTTTTTCTCGTTTGCAGCGATGGTTTTGTAACTTAATGTGTTCATTTTACGTTTTTGTTTTTTTGTTTAGTCTTTTATTTTCACCTATAAAAGACTGATTTTCAATTAATAATTCCTTTTCTAAGTCAAAGGATAATAATCGGTTTTTTGGGCGGCGAATATAGAGTTTTTTTTGAAATAGAAAATGTAATGAAATTTTGTTACATATCATTACCATTTCCGTGCTACTCTCTTCATCACCAATTCTTTTTGTGCCCACGGCGAATAACGCGCGGAAGGCATATCAATGGTAACGATTTCGCTCTCTTCATCTCTGTATTCATTTAAAAAATAATGCATCGCCATAGTGATGGCAGCCAATTTTTCACTGTCAAACTCTTTTGGGGTTTGTTTTGCAATTTCGCTTTTTTGTTCGGGTTTTGAAACTGTATGAGACTTGGCTTTCAATATTTTAACATTGCCAAATCTTCCGAAAATCTTTAACATAATAAAAATAACAAACAAGGCAGTAAAAACAACTGATAGCGAGATAACAGCCAAATTAATACCAAACCGGTCGTTTTTTCTCATAATATCTGCTTTTGTATCAAACAGTTCATGATTATTGGTAGAACCCGGAGTAAAATGCGTTAAAAATGATTTATCATACATAATATGCCCATGTTCATCTTTTTCGCAGCCATAGTCATAACGATAGCCGTAAGATTGCGATGAGGGGCGCAGTTCATCGGGAAACTCAAAAAGGTCAATCAATTTTTTACCGTTTGAACTTATTAACGCCACATAATTGGAAGAACCTTCATCGCGCGGGTCGAAATTGGTGTGGAAAGGTCCGTAGGTAGGTTTGTTATCCAAGAAAAAAACTAAAAAACCGCGCTGCGGAATAACCGTTTTTGGATCTCCTTTCGGAATGCGGTACCAATCTCTTGAAATAATGCCTTGCGCCAAGCCTGTTGTGTCGTTGGTTAAATAACATCCGGCAATATTAACTTTATTATAGGAAGTGTTAAAAATCTCAACCCAAGGCACATGCCGCCCATATTCATCCGCAAAATTCAACTCATCTTCATACGTGATAAACATTTCGTTGATGCGGAGATCGGTGATTTGCTGCGCAGCGCAAGGGAGAAGGGAGAAAAGGAGAAAGGAGAAAAGGAGAAGGGATGAGATGATTAGATGATTAGATGATGTGATGATGTAACGCTTAACATTTGTAACGTGTAACGTTTGTAACGCGTAACGTATATAACTTGTAACTTGTAACTCGTAACTCATAACTTACTTTTATTCGTAATTTGTAATTCGTAATTCGTAATTCTATAGCGGTAAATTGTCGTGTTTTTTCGCCGGATTTTCCAACCGCTTGTTTTTCAGCGATTCTAAAGCGCGGATAACGCGGAAACGGGTGTTGCGCGGTTCAATCACATCGTCAATATAGCCGTATCGTGCTGCTACATAAGGGTTGGCAAAAGCATCGCGGTATTCGGCTTCCTGCTGCGCCACAAATTCGGCTTGTTTCTCTTTGTCTTCAATTGCCGCAATTTCTCTGCCCATCAGGATTTCCACCGCGCCTTTTTCGCCCATAACGGCAATTTCGGCGGAGGGCCAAGCATAGTTGATATCGCCGCGTAAGTGTTTGGAACTCATCACACAATACGCACCGCCGTAGTTTTTACGAAGAATAACCGTAACTTTTGGCACGGTAGCTTCGCCATAAGCGTACATCAGTTTTGCGCCGTGAAGAATGAGTGCGCCGTACTCTTGTTGCGTGCCGGGCAAAAAGCCGGGAACGTCCACCAAAGTAACCAACGGAATGTTAAACGCATCGCAAAAACGAATGAAACGCGCGCCTTTTCTCGATGAGTTAATGTCTAAAACGCCTGCCAAATATTTCGGCTGGTTGGCAACAATACCCACCGACATTCCGTTGAAACGCGCAAAACCTACCATAATGTTCTTCGCAAAATTCTCATGAATTTCAAGAAATTCACCATCATCTACAATACTTAAAATAACATCTTTAACATCGTAGGGTTTGTTCGGATTATCGGGAATTATTTGATTTAACGCATCATCCAAACGATTGATAGGGTCGTTGGTGGCTCTAAACGGAGGTTCCTCCATATTGTTAGAAGGAATATAACCTAATAACTGACGAATTTGGTGAATGCCAATCTCTTCGTTTTCCACAGCAAAATGGGCAACACCCGATTTTGAGGCGTGCACGGTAGCGCCGCCCAAATCTTCAACGGTAACATCTTCATTGGTAACGGTTTTTACTACTTTCGGACCGGTTACAAACATATAACTTGTGTTTTTCACCATCATAATAAAATCGGTGAGGGCGGGCGAATACACGGCGCCGCCGGCACAAGGTCCAAAAATGGCTGATATTTGCGGAATTACACCCGATGCCAAAATATTGCGTTGAAAAATTTCGGAGTAGCCTGCCAAACTGTTTACGCCCTCTTGAATACGCGCACCGCCGGAGTCGTTAAAACCCACTACGGGCGCACCCATCTTCATCGCTTGATCCAACACTTTGCAAATTTTGTTGGAAACCGTTTCGGAAAGCGAGCCGCCAAACGTTGTAAAATCTTGAGAATAAACAAATACCAAACGACCTTCTACCGTGCCGTAGCCGGTTACCACGCCGTCTGATAAGTATTTTTCTTTTTCCAATCCGAAGTTGGTACAACGGTGGGTAACGAACATATCAAACTCCTCAAAACTACCTTCATCTAAAAACATAAGGATTCTTTCGCGGGCAGTGAATTTGCCCTGAGCGTGCTGTTTAGCAATACGTTTCTCACCTCCGCCCAGTCGCGCCGTTTCGCGTAGTTTCAACAACTCGCTGATTTTTTCTTGCATTGTCATAATATACTGATGTTAAATTAAATACGTGTTTATCTATTAAAAAAAAATAATGTGGCGAAAATAGAAAAAATGTTTGTTTTTTACTTTAAAGAATAATATTCTATTTTCGCCCCCTATTTTTTAACAAAATTCTTAAAACAATGGATTTAAGCAAAATCTTATCTATCAGTGGAAAAAACGGACTTTTTAAATTGATTTCTCAAGGGAAAAACAACTTTATTGTAGAATCTTTGGAAGATCAAAAACGGTTTCCGGCTTTTCAAAGCGACGGCGTTTCAACGTTGGACAATATTTCTATCTATACGCACGATGATATGCTGGAACTGAAAAAAGTGTTTCAAGATGTTTATAGTAAACAAAATAAACAACCGCTTGAGTATAAAACGTGGAACGATGCGCAGATGCGCGACTTCTTTAAGGAAGTGATTCCCAATTATGATGAAGAGCGCGTTTTTATTTCTAATATTAAAAAGATTTATCAATGGTATAACATCTTGTTAAAACACGATTTAATATCTATGGATGAACCTGTTGAAGAACCGGAACCCGAACCCAATGAAGAACTATAATTCGCGAAAGAATTTATTAACCACCATAACCTGGCTCGCCGTTATTCTTTTTACATGCGGCGTTTCTTTCTATTATTATTTTTTTCGGCAGGTGAATGCCCAACTTATTGAAACCATTCCTACCGATGCCGCGTTTTTGTTTCAAATAAATGATAATGAAACATTTTTGAAAACTGAAAAACAGATTCATCCTTATATAACCTCACTTTTTGGGTTGGATGCCTACCCGGGTTGTCAGTTTTTTGTGGATCAACTGCCCGGTAAATACAATCAGGTTGTTTTTTCCGGACATTCAAACGAGAATGTGATTTCTATTCTTTTTGCGTGTAAAATTAACGAGCGGGCGTTTAAGCAACTCCTCCCCAAATTGCAGATTGACGAGAAGAATTGCACCAAATACGACCAGTGCAAAATTTACACTTACGGCACTCACTTAAAGCGCTTTGTATTTACTTACCACAAAGGCATTTTTTTAGCCTCCGAAAATATTACCCTGCTAAAACGAGCGATTGCGCAACTTAAAAGCCCTCGAAATTTAACCAACTTAAAATCTTTTGAAGAATTATTTAACATTACAGAGAAAAATAAAAAACAAAACTGGTTGATTGTAAACCACAAAAGATATTTTTCCAATTTTGAATCTTTTTTTAACGAGGAAACGCAACTTTCTTTAAACCACTTTGCCTCAAATGTTTTGTGGGCAGCCTACCAAGTGCGGTTTTCAAAACTCAATATGTCATTGTCGGGTTATGTTTCTGTTAATGATACTTATGAAAACTATTTTAACAATATAGAAAACAAGCACTTGTATTTTTCTTCTCTTATTTCCGGTACTGAGCCTGTGGATTATGAAAAAGATGATGTGTTGAAACAGGTTAAAGCGCAATTTCCATCTCACAGCGAGTATGAACTTGCCATTCACGCCGCCACTTCGGCATATTGGAACCGTTATTTATCGGAAATCGGAATGAAAAAGTTTACACTTGCGCAAATGAAAGTATTCGCGCTTTCTGTTGATTCTTTAAATATGAAGTTGAGAACGGCTAACGGGGTGATAAAGTTTTAATTCTACATTTAGGATTGCAGAACCAACAAAAATGTTGTAGAAGAAAGTTATAAATCTAAAAGTTTTGCAATAACCATAGACTTATCTTCCTTATAAGTTACCCCGAACCAAACCGCATCACAATCAATAATTTTAACCGTTGCTAAATTATTTGTGATGAAATAATTGATGGCTGCTGGAATGGAAAATTCCGATTTGGGATTGTGGTTGTTCTCTTTTAAAAATTGAATAAAAAGGGCGTTCAAAAAAGTAAAGAAATAGGGCGTAAAACCCCAGAAATTCATAGAAACAGGTTCATTTCCGGTAAGCCCTACCCTACCCTTTTCATCTGTATTAAAAATAAAATTATCTTTTCGTTCGATTTTGGTCATCTCTGTTATTGATACGAGTTCCTTGTTTTCATTGGCTTGGCACACACCGCGCGCCACAGTGCCATGCTCCGAAAGGGTGTTTTTCAGTTGGTAGCCAATCATAGCAAATACCGGCTTTTCATCATTATTCGGTTGGCGCAAAAAATTAGCCATAGCCACAAATGCTTTGCGGCTGTAAAAATCATCGGCGTTAATTACGGAAAATGGTTCTTTAATAGTATCTTTCGCCATAAGAATAGCGTGCGCTGTGCCGTAAGGCTTCTCTCTTTCAGGATGTTTACAAAAACCTTCGGGCAATTTATCCAACTCTTGATACACACATTCGCATATAATTTTATGCTTATATTTTGATAAGATTTGCGCATCAAAACTTTCCTGCATCGTTTTTCTAATTACAAAAACAACTTTGGTAAATCCGGCGGCAATGGCGTCACCAACAGAATAATCCATAATGGTTTCGCCGTTAGGTCCTAAGGCGTCTAACTGTTTCAGTCCGCCATATCGACTGCCCATTCCGGCGGCAAGGATCATGAGGGTTATTTTTTTCATAGATTTTAGATTTTTTCCGGTAGCAAAGAAACATCATTTTTTTAGATACCTAAATATTATAGGAAATTAATTATAAAATATAAATAATACGGCTCTCCATTGGTCAAAAAATAAATATTTCTGTATATTTTATTGCGAAAAAAGAGAATCGTAAAATTACCTATTTAATTTATTATAAAATAATTAGCATATTTTCAACCTAAAAACTACACCTAACCCCAATCACTCCATTTATCCCCGCCGCCGATATGCCCGATGCGTTTACTCTGTAATAAGTATTCAGCATATTTTCAATTCCGGCTTGTAACGTAATGTGTTTGTTTATTTTATAAGAAGTTTTTAAATTTAATGTAAACCACGCGGGGTAACCCAAATAGCCACCATTTCCATCCGGCAAGCCCATCGTGTAATTGTCTTCGCCCAAAAGATTGGTGTCGCTAAGATACTTCCATCCGTTGAAACGAACGTAGAAATCGGCGGTAAATCCTTTGTGTTTAAAGAGGAACGATAAAATTCCGTAAACCGGCGGAATATGACTTAGCGGTTGGGCAGTTTTCTCAATCGTTCTACCATAAGTATAAGTTACGTTTCCATTTATGTTAAAAAATTTGACAACCTGCAAATCGGCATACGCTTGAACACCTGTAATATATCCTAAACCAATGTTTTGCAAAGCATACACATCGCACATTCTTCCGCCAAACATCACGGAATCTTGACCGTTGAGTTGAGTTTTGGCAACATCTACCACATTTTGGTTAATGGCAAAAAATCCGGTAATGCCAAACCGAAACCGTTTCCTAATGCTTTTTTCAATGCTCAAATCCGCATTATACACATACTCCGGTTTTAAGTTCGGGTTTGGGATAATCAGTTGACGGTCATCGGCTTTCGAGTCATTCACTTTGGTCATATCGTCCACATTGGGAGATTTGAAGCCGGAAGAGAGGTTAAAGGCAAACCGCCAATCGTTTTTCGGCATAAAAACCAACCCCAGAAATCCTGTGGGCGCAGCGCTTTGGTTTACCATAGATTTCTCAAACGGAAACCCCGTCAAATGCATCATCGTATCCGTGTAGCAAGCATGCAGGTATTGATAAGAAACCCGAATGCCCTGACTGAATACCCAATGAGTGTTAATTTTCCAATTATGAGTGAAATACGCAGAAAGATTATACACACGGTTTAAAGAATCGGGATAACGGGAAACAGCATTAAAGCGCGTTTCTTCGGTAGCAATATTATAATTGTATGCTTCTGAATTAACATAATTTAACGTTCCTTCTGTGCCCCAACGCAGCTCAAAATTTTTGTTTTTGCCCACTTTTTTTTGCCAGTCGGCATTGAGGCTGCCCACGGCAACCTCCTCATTTTGAAAACGTTTCTGGTTATTGCCAAACCTGCGTTGCACTCTCGATTCTTCAACATACTGCCCGCCAACGGTAATGCACATATCATCAAAATGTTTTTGATTTTTAATATCTAACGTAACATAGCCAAGATATCGGTTTTGCGGACCGTAGTAAAACTCGGAATAATCCATATTATCTCCGCTCATACTCAACAATCGGTCGTAGCGCGGAATATTAGTAGAACCTGAATATTGAAAATTAGCCGTTAAAGAAATGTTGTCAGTGGATTTATACACAAACTTTTGCAACACATCCCATTGGCTATATCCTGAATTTTTCATAATCCACGGTTTCGTGTTTTTTACAGTAGAATCATTGTCATCTATTCGTTGGGTGTAATAATTACACAAACCCCAATCGCCGTAGTTCAGGTTCATATTTCTACCCACATGCAAATCGTTCACCATTTTGTAAGAGGCAGAAGTAAGCGAGGCAAACTTTCGTCCGGCTAAACTCAGTGTAAGATTTCCGGCAGGGCTTGTGGTAGCCGTTTGAAAGTTTACAGCGGCAGAGCCTGTTGCCAAAAACTTCTTTTCGCCTGTAGCAAAAGTTGGATTTTTGGTATAAAACGCCATCACGCCGCCCAGCGCATCGCTGCCATACATCACGGAACAGGGACCATAAAGCACTTCCGCTCGCTCTAAAGCGTTTGGGTCAATGGTAATTATGTTTTGTAAATGTCCGCTGCGATAAATGGTATTGTTGAGGCGCACCCCGTCAATAACCATCAAAACGCGATTGGCTTCAAAACCACGAATTACGGGGCTACCGCCGCCCAACTGACTGGTTTGTAAAAACACAGCACCGGATTGCGCCAACAATTCGCCGGTGGTTTGCGGCAAATTCAATTCAATTTTCTTACTATCAAAAATATCAATTTTATAACTGATATTTTTGATACTTTCCTCAAACTTATTGGCGGAAAAAATGGTTATTTCAGATAGAGACGCAATAAATCGCGTCTCTACGGTGTCGGTTTGGGCTTGTAAAAAATTACAGGATAAGGCTACGAGAAAGAAGAGAAGTGGTTTATTCATAATTTTTTTCGTTACACGTTACAAGCGTTACACATTACATTATAATTGTTTTCTTATGTAGTTATTAATAATTGCGCAAAAGTATTTTTTTATTAAAACAGAAAATTGTAATAATTTTATCTTTGCGCCGTTACTTGTTTTGAAAATTTATTATGATGAATAACCTCCGTAAACTTCTGATATTCACAATTCTATTATTTTTCATTGGAACACTGCAAAACGTTTTTTCACAGGTTACCTGCACGGCAAGTGCGCCGCCTCAGGTGGCGGTGGGGCAAAATTTCACATTTACTTTTGCGCTAAACCAACGCGCACAACAGGTTGCATCGCTGCAATTTCCGGGATTTGATATATTGAGCGGTCCAAACCAAAGTTCTTCTACTTCAGTAACTATGGTAAACGGGCAAACTACGCAAAGTGCCACATACTCTTATTCTTACACACTTAGAGCACAAAAAGAGGGTAACTTTAATATTCCGGCTGCCGTTTTTGTGGTGGATGGTAATCAGGTGAAATCTAACAGTGTGCAAATCAAAGTAGTGGCATCTCAACAAGCGGGAACGCCCCAGACACAACAGCAACAACAGGGTACGCGCAACCAGCAAACGCAACAACAGACTGCTTTTGATAAAAACGATGTATTTGTACGCGCTTCTGCCTCTAAAACAAATCCTTATCAGGGAGAGCAGGTGATTGTTACGCACAAATTATATGTAGGGCAAAGCGTGAACGGAGGTTACCGACTAAACAATGCTACGTTGCCCACACTAAACGGGTTATGGTCTTATACCTTAGGAGATCCGAAAGTGGAAAACGTGGCGAAACAGGAAGTGTTGAACGGGAAAAAATATGCAGTACACGAAATTAGAAGAACAGCGGTTTTTCCTCAAAAAACCGGTGATATCTCAGTTACACCAATGGAATTGGACTTTACCGCCGGTGTTATTGTGCAACAAACTTCCGGCGACCCGTTTTTCGATAGGTTTTTCGGCGGCAGACAAAACACACAAAGTTTCAATTTGGATGTAAAATCAAATGCCATTCAACTCAATGTTAAAGCATTACCTCAAAACAACAAACCCGAAAACTTTAGTGGATTAGTAGGTAATTTCACGCTGTCTTCCTCGCTCAGCAGGGCACAACTTAAAGCTAACGATGCCACAAACTTAACTATTACCATTAGCGGCACTGGTAACCTGCAACATATTGATCCATTAGATATTGATTTTCCTTCCGATTTCGATGTAACAGAGCCGAGAGTAAGCGATAATATTAACACAAAAGGAAATAACGTTACCGGTTCGCGCATTTTTGAATATGTGATTATTCCGCGCAACGAAGGAAATTTCACCATACCCAAAGCCACCTTCTCATATTTTGACCCTCAAAGTAATAGTTATAAAACGCTTACTAGTCAAGAATTTAATTTACAAATTGAAAAAGGTTCGGGGCAAGTTGCCGTTTCCACCACTTCTTATCAAAAGGATATCAAGGTGTTGGGCAATGATATTCGTTTTATTAAATCTAATTTTAATTTAAAACCTGTAGGCGTAGTGTTTTTCGGCTCTATGCAATATTTTGCCGCATTATTATTGCCCGTTTTGTTGTTATTGTTTTTTATTATTATTTGGAGAAAACAGATTGAACTGCGGAGCAACGTGGCGTTGATGCGGCATAAAAAAGCAAATAAAGTTGCGCGCAAAACTTTGAAAACGGCAAAAAAATTATTGGAAGAAAAGAACAAAACGCAGTTTTATTTAGAGATTTCCCGTGCCTTGTGGGGCTTTTTAAGCGATAAATACCACATTCCCATGTCACAACTCTCTGTGGAAAATGTGGCAATGAAACTTTTGCAAGTGGGTGTTGCCGAACAAACCATCAATAATTTTGTGGAAACGCTGCAACAATGCGAGTTTGCACGGTTTGCCCCAGGCGACAGCTCAGAAATTATGCACGAAATGTACCAACGCGCCACCGCGTTTATTTTGCAGAATGAATCGCAAGGGAGAAAGGAAAAAGGAGAAAGGAGAAAGGAGAAAGGATTTGCACTACTTGCAATTCTCCTAATTCTCAATTCTCCCATGAATTTAATTCAGGGCTCAATTCTCAATTCATTTGCGCAGTCTCCAACCGACCTCCCCACCATTAACCACATTTTCGATGAAGGCATTCAAAGCGTTAAACTTACGCCACAAGGTACGGAAATAGGGCAACCCATTATTCAACTTTTCTCAGGCGAAAAATTGGTTTTAACTTTTGATGATTTGCTGCAAGAAGACCGGTTTTTGAAATATACGCTCATCCATTGTTCGAACGATTGGAAATATTCTCCTTTGAGTCAAATTGAATATTTAGATGGTTTTACGGAAGATGTAATTAGCGATTACTCATTCTCTTTCAATACGATAGTTCCTTATACAAGATACAAGTTGGTATTTCCCACGCCGGAAATGCGCATTACCAAATCGGGCAACTATTTATTGGTTGTTTATGACGAGACCATTGAACATCCTTTATTAACCAGAAGGTTTATGGTGTACGATACCCAACAGGCAAACATTAAGGCAAATGTTTCGTGGGCGCAAGATGTACAATACCGCTCTACCAAACAACAAGTTGATTTTACGGCTTATACGGGAGCATTTACCATTCGCAATCCTGCTATGTATTTGCATGCTACCATTTTGCAGAACGGTCGCTGGGACAACGCCATTGAAGGTTTAACGTACAGAACGGCAAAA
>Ga0082212_10003498_pt1 | contig 22230 bp, 20 predicted proteins | sample TergutNt197P3_FD_71548 | JGI IMG/M metagenome (GOLD analysis project Ga0082212, IMG submission 71548) | Neocapritermes taracua P3 segment gut microbial communities from Petit-Saut dam, French Guiana - Nt197 P3 | ecosystem: Host-associated > Arthropoda: Insects > Digestive system > Gut ...
AGCACTGGTTTTAGGAAAATTGGAGTCAAAGGAACAACCGCAACATTTTGCTGCCAAAACACGCAGGAATCGCTGATTTCCCCGAAAACCGGGAAATTTTGGTTTCCATGTTTGGCGTGTGGTGTGAAGTGCGTGGTTGTGGCGGGACGTGCCTAGTAGCATGGAGGATTGAGAATGCCAAGGAAGCCGTTGATCGGAATCAACACGGACTATCGTACTGCTCAAAAAGGGGTTCCTGCCCTGAGCGTTGTTTTTGCTGGTTATTATGATTCCCTTCTCCAGGCGGGTGCGTTACCTGTTGTAATTCCCCCCTATCCGGATGATAAAAACCTTGATGCTCACCTGGAACAGATTGTTTCCATGTTGGACGGCATCGTAATGGTCGGAGGCGGAGACCTCGACCCTCGGCGTGATGGATACATGCTCCATTCGTCGGTCAAACTATTGGACGAACGGCGGGAAACTTTTGATCGCTTGTTGATCGAAAAGGTTGCGGAGCGTCAACTTCCCGTTCTCGGAATCGGGACAGGCATGCAACTGCTTAACGTTTCTCAAGGCGGGACGTTGTACTTGCATATCCCGGAGGATTTGCCCAGAGCACTTCCGCATCGGGATGCGATGGATCCGAACCATCGGCATGGGTTGGTGATCGAAAAAGACTCACTCGCAGAACGAGTCTATGGCGAAAACGACATTCGTGTCAACAGTATGCATCACATGGCAATTGACGATGTTGCCGCTGGTTTTCTCGTAACGGGGCGATGTCCGGACGGAGTGGTCGAAATGATCGAATCACTCAACGAGGACTGGTTTGCTCTAGGGACACAGTTCCACCCGGAGAGTCCTTCGGCGACGGCATTGGATATTGGCATTTTTCGAGAATTCATTCGCGGCATCGTTGCCGTGAAACAGAAACAAGGAATACATCTCCTGGAAGTGGAGGACCCCGTGCTTGTTTGACCTTTCGACGGCGATAACAAGGTAGCGTTCCTCGCTCCTAGATACGGTCATCGGTTCGGCACCGGTGACCGTTTTTTGTAGTCCTTGCCCCGACTCACGTTTGGCAAGTCGTCCTTCGTATCGGGGGTGGTGCCAATTTTTTTACTCCACTTCTTTTCAGTTAACCAATACCCCAACAAACTTTGACATACCGAAGCGAAAGCATCGCAGCAATCGCAAGTTCGGCGAGAATCGAAATAAGTCGTTGTACAGCAGCAATGGCAATCGCTATCACCTCCGGTTCAATTTCTTCTATCGGATGAGTAGTAAAAAACAGTGAGAGCAAATAGATCAGTGCTAACTCACGACCTCCGAAGCCGCCGGGTAGCATCGACGCAAAACCGATCACAATCGAACCGGAAATCGCCAATGTACAAAACGACAACTCCGTAACAATCGACGGATGTTTCATCCCGAACCCCAAACCGATCATCGTGAGCCATAAACTGACTCCCAGCATGATCCAGACGGGAATGTTAAGTATCCATCCGACGGCAAGCGTTCGGAACCGTAATCTTTCGAGTTCGATTCGGCACTTTTTTGCGATAAAATGAAAGACAGGCGGCAATATCGGCAGCACGGTGCAACATAGAAAACCGAGTGTCAGAAACGTCAACAATGTGCCGTGGGTGACGACGTGTCCGTGTTGCCGGAACCAGAGAACTCCAATTGTGGCGGCAACGAATCCGCCGACCGCCATCATGGTCATTGTTTCCAAAAAGACCGACGCTGCCGCTGTCGTGATTTTTGTCCGTTCGTGATTCAGCAATCCTGATCGAATGACCAATACCATGACCTTGCCGGGAACGTACTTGCCGAGATGCCCGATGTAATAGGCACGAAATGTTTCATACACGCCGGGTTTTTGTCCGAGAGTTTGCATCGCATATCGCCAGTAGATTGCCGCCGGAATGTAGGCAATGACGTAGCATATTCCTGACAAAAACAGTAAGAGATAATTCGGCTCCCAATGAACGTGTTGGATTTTGTCCCACGATTTGTACAATTCCTTGCCGACCAACAGGAAGACGGTAAGAAAAACCAAAATTTTAATCGCAGTGAAGAGCCGCTTTTTTTGCACAGAGAGCCATTTTAGCAGGCGGGGTCTTGAATTCAAGCCGATGGCAATTTCCCAACAAAAATTCCCGTCGTTACCGGATTCACGTACATCTTGATTTTCTCGGACAAAGAGTGTACAATACGGAAAGGGTTCGGATTGTTTCGATGATTCGTAAGCGAAGACAAAGTGTAGAAATAGAGTCCAACGAAAAATGTCCGATTCGGAAAATGGCACGTTTGCCCTAATACTGGCGGCGGCAGGAAAAAGTTCTAGGTTTTCCAACGTCGGATCGTCCGATCCGACAGTCAAGAAAACATTTGCCCACTTGGGTGGAAAGCCCGTGTGGCTCCGCAGTGTGGAAAAATTTACCAGCAGAGACGATGTTACACAAGTAATTGTTGTTGTATCACCGGAAGACATCAGTTGGTTTCGGAAGTATTATGCGGCGGAGATCAACCGGATGTTACTCCTCATCGTAGCGGGCGGGGAAAATCGGGTCGATTCGATACGAAACGGCTTGATTGCCGTGAGCCCGCGAGTCGGTTACGTGGCTATCCACGATGCCGCCCGACCATTCGTAACCGAGCACGAAATCTCTGCCGTTTTTTCGACGGCAAGAAAACGAGGAGCCGCCTTGCTTGCCGCCCCGGTTATTGGTACAATAAAGCGGGTTGTTGAAGATCAAGTCGAAACAACAGTGCCGCGCGAACACCTTTGGGAAGCACAAACGCCTCAAGTTTTTCGCCGAGATTTGATCCTTGAAGCCTACCAGCAAAAAATACGAGGTATTCCGACCGACGATGCACAACTTGTCGAGCAACTTGGTCAGCCGGTCTATGTCGTATCGTCGAACCGCGGGAATATGAAAATCACGACCCAATCCGACATGGTGCTGGCTAAGTACCTCATTGAGCAAGAACACTAGAACGATTATTACCCTTAACCCTATTTATCAACGATGTCAGAAACTTTGGCAAAAATGGAGCAACAAGAAGCAGCAACGATGGCTGCTAACCGAGATGGTACGTTTACGGACGACACGGAAGATACGTTGAAGGATATGTATCTTTCGTTTCGGCTTGGCGACGAAGATTATTGCCTCGAAATCCGGCATGTCACAGAAATTGTTGGTATCCAAAAAGTTACGGAAGTGCCGGATATGCCGCACTACGTGAAAGGTGTGGTCAATCTTCGCGGTCAGGTGATTCCAGTGATTGATATGCGTCTCCGCTTCAACATGATGGGGCGTGACTACGACGAACGGACATGCATTGTGGTGATCAACCTTCGGGGCGGTCAAGTGCAAGTCGGATTGGTCGTGGATACGGTCAATGAGGTGCGTTCAATCGAAGAAGCGAACGTCTCGCCGCCTCCGAAGAGCGGAACCGGACAGTGTGCCCAATACATCCGTGGACTCGGCAAGGTCGGAGATGACGTGAAAATCATTTTGGACGCAAACAAACTCTTGTTTGAAGACGAACTCGCCGCGCTTGGGGCTTAACGACGATGCCACGATGAGGCTCACTATACCGTAAGCCAAACGATTATCAAACTTGTTCCATTGAGAAGGGCATGAAGCAGAATACAATACGAAAGATTCTGCGTTTTGCTGTAAAGCGTCCCAAGAAGGAGTGAGAAGAAAAAAATTGGGATAGGATCGGTGTTGACATCGGGACAAACCTTGTCGAGAGCGGCAGAAACGCCAAAAATAAACACAAGTGCCAAGAGACAGTATCCGGTATATGTGAGAAAACGGGGGGGAAAATACCGACCGCTCCCAAAAAAATAGCGGGGAATGGATACGTTTCTTATGAAACTCAAATAGATGATTCCCAGCAGGAAAACGAGCAGATTCGCAACGGCAAGAGCCCCCAGCATGAAAAAAAGTGTTTGCTTGTCTAGGGCTACGCTGTTCCCCGCGTGAAGCAAGGCAAAACAGACGGAGACGACACCAATGGCAACGACGTTGGCATGCGGAATTCGAGACCGGATGAGTGTTGCCGTAAGCCAACCTTGAAAAAGAAGCCGAAACAGAAGTTCTTCCACAAGCGGTGCGGCTACAACGAGGCAGAGAACGACAATCAATAGAACAGTCGGCGAGTTTTTGTCATGTTCGATCAGTTGGAACACAGGATGTCCGTGGTCTTTTTTTTCCGTCTCCATTTTCGCGATGGATTGTTCCGGGGGCGACGGTGAAATGGCAATATCGGCAATGGCAGCAACAGCACCGCTGACGACGAGTGCCGCAAACCAAAGGGCAAGGAACAACAGGAGATCAAGACCTGTCCAAGGAACGGAGGCGTTTTCGGGCTCTGGTTGCATGGTCTTATGTTATTTTCTGTAAAATGGAGTTCGTCATTGCGCTACGCTCCATTCCGGCTGTCGTAAATGACGGCTCGAGCGTGTCTCGATGTGGTTTGGACGTTTTTTGTCATTCCTGCGAAAGCAGGAATCCAGACGTGAGGTTTTGTATTTGTTTCTCTGGATTCCCGCTTTCGCGGGAATGACGGGGTGTGTCCAGACCAATTCGGAATACGCTCTAATAAAAGTGTGCATTACAGAATAAATTTACTTAAATCTTCGTCTTTGCAGAGTTCATCGATCCGCTCTCTGACGTATTCGGCATTGACGGTAACAACTTCGCCCGGTCGCTCTGGTGCGTCAAAACTCAACTCTTCCAACAAACGTTCCATAATCGTGTACAAACGTCGGGCACCGATGTTTTGCATCTTTTGGTTGATCGAAAACGCATAACCCGCCAGAGCGTCAATGCCGTCCGGCTCGAAACGCAATTCGACTTTTTCCGTTTGCATCAAGGCGTGATACTGTTTGGTCAGCGAACCGTCAGGCTCACTTAAAATGCGGACGAAATCTTCTTTGGTCAAATCTTTCAGTTCAACACGAATTGGAAACCGTCCTTGAAATTCCGGCATCAAATCGCTCGGACTCGCCCTGTGAAACGCTCCCGCCGCAATGAAAAGAACATGATCCGTCTTGACATAACCATACTTTGTTTGAATCGTCGTTCCCTCTACAATGGGCAAAAGGTCACGTTGGACTCCCTGCCGGGAAACATCCGCACCATGTTGCTTGTCGCTGGCAACGATCTTGTCGATTTCGTCTATGAAGATGATCCCCAAATTTTCCGCCAGCTCGACAGCGGTCGATTGAATCTTTTCTTTGTTCAACAGGCGGTCGCTTTCCTGTTCGATCAAGAACTCTCGGGCTTCCTGGACGGTCAATTCCCGGTTCGTTCGGCTTTTTGGAGCAATTTTTTCAAACATCGCCTGAATATCCAATTCCATCGACTCCATACCGGGCATATTACCCATGATCATTGGAATAGCACGTGTTTCAGTTACGATATTCACGGTGCGTTCTTCCATTTGTCCGGCTTCGAGCATTTTTCGGATTTTTTCCCGATTACGTTCGTGCCGAACCTTCCGAACGAGTTCGTCGTCGCTCAATTTTTCGGCTTCGGCTTCGTTTTCGTCGTCATCCTCCTCTTCCTCTAACTGTGTCCTTTTGTTTGCGGGGGGGGGTAACAGCATGTCAATTAAGCGATCATTGGCACGGTTTTGTGCCTCGTCTTTGACCTTTTCCCGTTCCGCAGAGCGAACGATGCCGAGCGCATTTTCGACAAGTTCGCGCACCATGCTTTCGACATCACGTCCGTAGTAACCGACTTCGGTGTATTTTGTTGCCTCGATTTTAATGAAAGGTGCGCCGGTGAGTGTGGCAAGTCGGCGGGCAATTTCGGTCTTTCCAACCCCGGTGGGACCGATCATCATGATATTTTTAGGAGAAATCTCCTTTTTCATGGCTTCATCGACCTGCTGTCGCCGCCAGCGGTTGCGTACTGCAACCGCCACGCTCCGCTTGGCTTCATCCTGACCGACGATGTGTTTATCGAGTTCCGCTACAATTTGCCGAGGCGTAAGTTCCATAGTCAACCAGTATAGCCCATTAACTCAAATGGACAAGACCAGTGCAAACGAGGATTGCAACGTGGGGGCATACAATTTTTGGGTGTAGCCGCCGTTATCACCAAAGTCAAGGAAGAACTGCAAAAACACAACGATCAACTGAATGCACTGTCCCCCGACCACGCCGAAGCAGTCGCCAACGCCATCGTGAGCTGTCGAAATCAACAACAAAAATTATTCATAATGTCCTTTGGCTGATATGACATAAACAGTAACAGAAACATCGTCTATCGAATAGACCAGACGATGCTCGCGGTTGATACGCCTTGACCAGTACCCTGTCAAAATCCCTTTTAACATTTCTGGCTTGCCAGTCCCCTCACAAGGATGCTCCGCCAATTCCAACAAAAGGTTCTCAATTTTTCGACACAGCACCACATTGCCACTGCGTTTGTAAGCAATAATGTGGTTTTGTGCGGACTTTTTAAGGACGATTTGATAACTCATAGATTGGCGAAGTAGTTTTTGATGTCCTCCTTTGACGTGAGAACTACTCCCGTGTCTTCATTTGCGCTTTTGATCCCTTCTTTCACAATGGCAATGTTTCGCTGATCGTCGTACCACGAGTCGCCACTCGGGCTGGGACTGTCCGAGTTCTCCAAACGGATTGTGTGAACGACCTGTTCGATGATCATCATCCTTTCCTTCACAGGTAAAGCGTTGATCGCTTTCAGTATTGCCGCTGTTGTCATTGTTTTCGCCTCCTTGTACACCTCCACAAACAGTGGTGATTGCTAAAGTGTAGCGCATTTTAGCGTTTTCGTCAAGAGCCGTGCAAAGCAGAACCGCAGTCGAACGAGGCGGCGGCGACGATGAACATGTTGTTGTTCGGAATGACGGCGTATGTCCAGACCAATCCGGAATTCGTTCTAACCGTTTTCACGTTGTTGATCTCGCAGGACTGCCTTGCGGCTCAACTTGATCCGGTTCTGCTCGTCCACTGCAAGCACTTTCACCGAAATAACGTCTCCCACCTTGAAATTGTTGCGGACGTAAGCCGTGTCCACGTACTCGTCTGCCAGTTCACTGACATGGCACATTCCATCCCTGCCGGGCAGGACTTCCACAAACACGCCGAACTCCTTAATGCTCGTAATCTGTCCCTCGTAAGTCTTGCCGACCTCGACCGAACCGGTTGCCCGAGTAACTTCGTTCAGTGCCGCCTGACCGCTTGCCTCATCCGCTGCCGCAATGCTGACCGTACCATCGTTTTCGATCTCGATCAACGCTCCCGTTCGCTCCTGGATCGCCCGAATAATCTTTCCGCCGGGTCCAATAAGAGCACCAATCTTGTCCGGGTCAATTTTCGTCTTGAACAGACGCGGAGCAAAGGATGAAATTTCGGCGGCAGGTCTCCGAATCGCCGTGAGCATCTTTTTGAGAATTTCAATTCTCGCCTCCCGCGATTGCGCCAGCGTCGCCTGAATGATTTCCTGACTGATTCCGTCAATTTTCAGGTCGAGTTGGATGCCGGTAATGCCGTTTTGCGTACCGGCAATTTTGAAATCCATATCGCCAAAATGGTCTTCGTCCCCCATGATGTCCGTCAACAGTACCCAGCGGTCTGTTTCCTTGACCAATCCGACGGAGATTCCCGCCACCGGATTGGTAATCGGCACTCCCGCCGCCATCAATCCGAGCGTTGCGCCGCAGACCGATGCCATCGAACTCGAACCGTTCGACTCCAAAATGTCCGAAATCACTCGAATCGTGTAGGGGAATTTGTCCGCAGTGGGAATCACCGGATTCACGCTTCTCTCTGCCAATGCACCGTGTCCATATTCCCTGCGACCGGGTCCGCGATTCGGTTTGCATTCCCCAACGGAAAAACTGGGGAAATTGTAGTCGAGCATGAATTTCTTCGTGTATTCGTCAAAGAGTCCATCAATCCGCTGTTCATCGCGTGCTGTTCCCAGTGTAACGGTAATCAATGCTTGCGTTTCCCCCCTTTGGAACAGGGAGGAGCCGTGAACTCTCGGCAACACGCCGGTCTTACATTCGATTGTCCGCAGGTCTTTCGGACCTCGACCATCAGGGCGCGTTCCAGACAGAATTTGGTCTCGCACCACTCGCTCTTCGAGTTCGTGCCATGCGATATTGAAGAGTTCAGCCGTCCAAGCCGGTGCCTCGACCGCTGGCGGATCCAACACGGCGGCTTCGTCGTTCGCTGGAACGTTATTGACATTTTTCGGCGGCGCAGACAAAAAAGCGTTTTTGGCTTCGCTTTTCAAAGCGGCGCAGGCTTCGGCACGTTCTAATTTTCCAACGGTTCGCTTCGCCGCCCAGAAACCATCGTAAAATTTTTCTTTCAGAGCCTCGTACAGTTTTTCGTAAGGAGGTGCATCGTATTTCCTTTGTACCGGATTGACTTGGTTAATCAATTCCAGTTGCAAATCAATGATTTCCCTTATGTAAGAGTGTGCCGTTTCGAGGGCTTCCAGCATCAAATCTTCCGGCAATTCTCTGGAAAAGCCTTCGATCATCAGGATGTTGTCGCGGCTGCCGGAAACGATCATGTCGAGTTCGCTCTCTTCGAGTTGTTCGATGGTCGGAAAGGGAACGAACTTGTCGTTTACCAAACCGATCCGTATGGAGGCGAGCGGACCATTGAATGGCAGTCCCGAAATGGAGACAGCCGTTGCCGCTCCATTCATTGCCAACACATCAGGATCGACTTGTTTGTCCGATGCGAGGACGATTGTTTGGACTTGGACTTCGTTGAAAAAGCCCTTGGGAAAGAGAGGTCTCATCGGTCTGTCGATGAGACGTGAGGTAAGCGTTTCTTTGAGCGTGGGCTTTCCTTCCCTTTTGATGAATCCGCCGGGAAACTTTCCGGCGGCTGCGGCGCGTTCCCTATAATCGCATGCGAGGGGGAAAAAGTCCTGTCCCGGTCGCATGTCTCCGGTGGTTACAGCACAGAGCACGACGGTGTCGTCGTAGCCAATGAGAATGCTTCCTGCGGCTTGTTTTGCGAGTTCGCCAGTTTCCATCCAAAGGAGACCGGCACCCATTTTCTTTTCGACTCTGATTTTAGGCATGATGTTGTAGTTGTTGTTGCGTCTGAAAACGCATGGTGAAATGATGATCGGGAGTACATAAACCCCGACAAGGTGAACGGCAGTAGAAAAAGGTAGGTTGCCGACCGCCGGGCGGCAACGTCAGCAACAGCCGACTTCGATTCGGTGAACGTCCTTTGGCTTCCAGTGCGGAACACCGCACGCAACCGCCCGGCGGTCGGTTGCCTACCTGACACGCCAGATTCGGAGACGCATTACTTACGAATTCCCAACGCTTGGATGGCATCGACGTACCGTTGCGGTTCTCTGCTTTTCAGGTAATCGAGCAATCGTCTTCTTCGGCTGACCATCATCATGAGTCCGCGGCGACTCGAGTGGTCGCGTTTGTTGGCTTTGAGATGCTCCGTCAAAAGGTTGATTTTCTTGGTCAGAATGGCGATTTGGACTTCCGAAGAACCGGAATCCCCTTCGGAACGCTTGTATTTTCCGATTAGTTCTTGCTTCTCTTCTTTGGTAAGTAGCGTCATGGAGGTTTCTTGCTCCGTCGAGTTATTCTTTCTTTATTTCACTGTCAGTTCACGAGGCATTTTATCACGAATCGGGAAAAAGACAAGCGGGAGCCCCGGCACTTTTCAGTTTTTCGACTCGCACCCGTTTGCGTGTTAGGCGGCACTGTGTTACAATCGGGCACAAGAAACGGGTCATTTTTGGACTCTCAACGGATGAGCAGCGACAATAGCGGAATTTTTAGTTACCTTGAGCAAGAAAAAATCAAATCATCGAGAGTTCCCCATGCCCTTGCCATTGCCGCTTCAACGGTCATCATTTTGGCAGGAATTCAGGCTGCCAGCGGACTGGTCGGTCCAATGCTCCTCGCTATGTTTCTTGCCATCATTCTTCTCGTACCGCTTCGTTGGCTACAAGCACATGGATGCCCTCAATTTTTGGCTTTTCTGTTCGTGCTGATTTCCACCATAGTCCTCTTCGTCGGCATCACTTACGTCGTCAGTAAATCGTTGACCGACGAAATCGGCAAGATTCCCGATTATCGGGACAGATTTGTCGCCAAACGTGCAGAACTCGAAGCCCAGTTGGCGGAATGGGGATTCTCAATCGGGGAATTGAAAGAAAGAATCATGCCGGAACAAAAAGAGCCTCTCGATGAACCGATGCCGTTGGACGAACCGGCACCGCCTCCCCAAGAATCGTCCTCTGGTGTTGCCAGTCCGGTCTTCACCGATAGCGTACTTGTACCGGATGGTACAGATTTTTCGGAACTTGAGATCAAAATTGAAGAAAACGATGGCGAAGAAAGTCCAGCACCTTTCGATAACATTCCTACGCCTTCAGAAGAGGCGACCAAAAAGTGGATTCAGGAAGCCACGGAAACTGTAGAATTGCCGTCGCTCACCGCTCTTGACCCGCAGGGGGTTGCGTTCTGGGTTACTCGGGTGTTGCTCTACATTCGGAGTATGATCGAAGGCGGATTTCTTGTTCTCATTTTCACGGTTTTTATGCTGTTTGAAGCCTCATCCTTACCGGATAAAGTCAAACGGGCGTTCGGTGAAGACGGTCCCATCCGCATCGAACATTTTCATCGGATTGCCGAAGACATTCGGCGTTACCTGTTTTTGAAAACATTGGCAAATTTGATGTCCGGGAGTGCAGCAATGTTCGTTTACTGGATGTTCGGTGTACCGGCTGCTTTCCTTTGGGGCATTATCGCCTTTTTCATGTACTATATTCCCAACGTCGGCGGAACGCTTGCGGCTGTGATACCGGGCATACTGATTCTCACGGCTACGCCTTATGGCATTTCCGGTGTGTTACTTTACGCCATCTGTTTGATTACGCTTGAATGTACGATTGCCTATGGCATCGAACCGAGAATGCTCGGACACGGTTTACGGCTTTCGACATTGGTGATTATTTTATCGCTGTTTTTCTGGGGTTTTCTGCTGGGAGCGATTGGTTTGTTCCTTGCGGCACCGCTGACGGTGATGCTCAAGATTATTTTGCAGGCGTTTCCCGAAACGAGATGGATTGCCGTCTTTTTAGATGGAGGACGGGAAAGGCACTGATGCTTTCCCGTTATCTTCCTTGCGCCCCTAACAAGAACGGAGAAATCCGCTATAATGAAGGGGAATAATTACCTTTAGAGACACCATGCCGAAGACTGTACACGAAAAAAATAAGCCGATGCCCGACGCTCTCATGAGCGGTGCCGATATTCTGATTCAATCGCTCGTCAATGCGGGTGTTACGACCATTTTTGCCTATCCGGGCGGATTCAGTATTCCGTTGCATCAAGCCATGACGCGATTTCGGGACAAAATCCGCGTCATTCTGCCTCGGCAAGAGCAAGGAGGCGGATTTGCTGCACAAGGAATTGCCCGATCCACTGGAAAAGTTGGCGTTTGTATGACAACCAGCGGTCCCGGTGCCACCAATCTCGTTACGACGATTGCCGACGCAAAACTCGACAGCGTGCCGATGCTTGCCATTACCGGTCAAGTTGGTACGGCTGCCATCGGTAGTGATGCGTTTCAAGAAACACCCATCGTCGAGATGTGCCGAGGTATCACGAAACACCATTATCTCGTTACCGAAGTCAACGACGTTGCCCGAATCGTCAGAGAAGCACTGCACATTGCCACCACCGGTCGTCCCGGTCCGGTGCTGATCGACATTCCGCGCAACGTTCAAGTTGCACAGTGTATTCCCGACTTCAATGCTCCAATGGACTTGCCCGGCTACATTGCGCAACCGCCTGCCCCGCCGGATGAAGATTTGGAAAAAATTGCCGAGGCGATTCGGAAAGCGAAAAATCCGATTTTGTACGTCGGCGGCGGAATTATATCGTCGGAATCGTCCGCCGAACTGCGAAAATTTGCCGAACTCACGCAAATTCCCGTTACGACAACGATGATGGCACTTTCGGCATTTCCCCGCGATCACGAACTTGCGCTCGGAATGCCGGGAATGCACGGAACGGCATACGCCAACCATGCCATTCACGATTGCGATCTGTTGCTGGCGTTTGGCGTGCGGTTCGATGACCGCGTTACCGGAAAAGTGTCGGAGTTTGCCAAAAATGCAACGATTGTGCATGTCGATATTGATCCGTCGGAAATCAATAAGGTCAAAGAAGCGAACATTGCCGTCATTTGCAACGTCAAAGACGTATTGAAGGGCTTACACAAAAAGTTGAGTTCACATAAGCCGAGTCCCGAAGTGAAACAGTGGCACAAAAAGATCGACCAGTGGAAAGAGGAAATGCCGATGGACTACGGCATGGAATTGCCATACATTACCGCTCAATATACGATTCACGAATTGTGGAAAGCGACAAAGGACAGGGAAACGATTATCGTTACCGGAGTGGGACAGCACCAGATGTGGACGACACAGTTTTACCGTTTTACCAAGCCTCGCACTTGGCTTTCCAGTGCCGGTTTGGGAACAATGGGCTTTGGACTTCCGGCGGCAATGGGCGCAAAAGTCGCTCATCCCGACAAATTGGTGATCGACATTGACGGCGATGGTTGTCTTCAGATGAACATCCAAGAGATGGCGACGTGTTTTTGCGAAAAGATTCCGATCAAGGTGGTATTGCTTAACAATCAGCACTTGGGAATGGTGATGCAATGGGAGGATCGGTTCTTCCAAAAGAATCGGGCAAACACCTATTTGGGACCGATTGACCATCCTGAAACATTTGGCAAAGGAGACGGTATTGGACCGGAAACGCGGTATCCTGATTATGTTACGATTGCCAAGGGTTACGGCTGGGATGCGCTTTGTGTGTCGAAAAAATCGGAACTTCCATCGGCGATCAAGCAAATGATTGATGCGCCGGGTTCGTTCTTGTTAGACGTAACTGTTCCGTATCAGGAGCACGTTTTGCCGATGATTCCCGCCGGTGCGACTCTGCAAGACATGATTCGGCGGTAGGGAACAAGAGATCACAATGCAACAGAAAGAGACTTGGACATCGCAACTTGGCATTATCGTTGCCGTCATCGGCAGTGCGGTGGGACTCGGCAACTTCCTCCGCTTTCCCGGTCAGATGGCACTCTACGGCGGGATCGCCTTTATGATTCCCTATATCATTGCCCTGTTGTTTCTCGGTTTGCCGTTGGCGTGGACTGAATGGGCACTGGGACGCTACGGCGGCGTTCGAGGACACAACTCCGCTCCCGGTATTTTTCGGAGCGTTGTCCGACGGAGACGAGTGTCGTATGCCGGTTCCCTCTTCGTCATGATGCCCATCGTCATCTTTTCGTACTACGTTGTTATTGAAGGTTGGTGCCTGCTCTACGCCATCCAGTATGCACGGGGAACGATGAACCTCGGTTCCAGCCAAGCCTATAGTGCTAATTTTGCCCATCTCGTCGGAATGTCGGAAAATGGAAATGCATTGAGGATGACTTTCTCGAATCCGACGTTGCTTTGCATTGTTTTTTGTTTCGTTCTCAATTTTTGGTTGGTCTATCACGGAATACAAAAAGGGATTGAGCGGTTTTGCGTTTGGGCATTGCCGACCCTGTTGTTTTGCTCGACGTTGCTCTTGATTCGCGTGGCAACGCTCGGCAATCCGACCGGCATTGAGGGGCAGAGTTTTTTCGATGGTTTCAAATTCGTTTGGACAACCACCGGTTCCGACAAAACGATTTTACAGCACCTTGCGAATCCAGAATGTTGGCTTGCGGCAGCCGGTCAAATGTTTTTTTCACTTTCTGTAGGTTTTGGACTCATTCTGACTTATGCGAGTTATTTGAAAGCCAAGGACGATGTTGCGGCTTCATGTGTTGCGGCAATCGGCAGCAACAGTTTCATCGAAATCGTCTATGGCGGAATGATGATCGTTCCGGCAGCGGTGATGTTTTTGGGACATGCCGCCATTAACAAGGAGACCCTCGGCAGTTCATTCACGCTGGGCTTTCAAACCTTGCCCTGTGTTTTCGAGCAGATGCCGTTCGGTCAGTTTTTTGGCTTCCTCTTTTTCCTTCTGTTGTTCCTTGCCGCAGCAACGAGTTCACTTTCGATGCTCCAACCGGCGATTGCGCTCTTTGAAGACGGACTCGGCTTGAAACGAAAAGGAAGCGTTCTCTTGCTCGGCGGATTGATGTTTGCTGCCTCGCTGTTTGTGCTGTATTTCTCGAAAGGACTCGTTGCGATGGACACGTTTGATTTTTGGATTGCCAACATTTTCATTTTTGTGTCCGCTACGTTTATGGTGCTGATGTTCGGCTGGGGACTTGGAATCGACAAGGCAATGTCCGAACTGAAACAGGGGGCACAAATTTCAATTCCTTGGTTCATTCGCTATCTCATTCAGTATGTCTCTCCTCTCTTTCTCGTTACGATTTTGTTTGCTTGGTGTTGGATGAAACTTCCTGAACGTATCGAGGAGATTTGCAATGATCGTGCGGTGCAACTTTCCATTGGCGTTCTTGTGTGCCTTGAACTCTTTTTTCTTTGGGTCGTTTCCCGTGCAATTCAACGCTGGGACGAAGAGGAACGTACTACACAACCTTTATGACCGAACCCATTTCGTCGCTTTCATCCGCAATGCGTTCAAACTTGTCTTTGACCTCTTTGAACACGCTCACAAGAACAGGGTCGAAATGTTGTTCGGCATCGTCCTCAATGATCTTGCACGCCTCCTCGTGTGTAAACGCCTTCTTGTACGGACGCTCGGAGATCAATGCATCGTACACATCCGCAACCGCCATCAATCGTCCTTCAAGAGGAATGTTCGATCCCTTCAACCCCACGGGATACCCGGTGCCGTCCCATTTTTCGTGGTGCGTTCCCACAATGAGCAAGGCGTGGTTCAAAAAATCATGCGCCTTTGTTTTACTCATGATTTGTTCTATTGCGTCGACTCCCATCGTTACATGGGATTTCATGAGTTCGAATTCTTCCGGTGTCAGTCTAGCGGGTTTGTTCAGTATCATGTCCGAAATGGCAATTTTACCCACGTCGTGAAGTTGTGTCGCCGGAAGATAAAAATCCATGTTCCACGTTGAAATTTCGTCCGCATAAATTCCCTCCTGGGTCATCTCTTCGATGATCGCTTGTAAATACTGTTGCGTACGTACGATATGTCCGCCCGTGAGTTTGTCGCGGAATTCCACAAGGTTGGCTACGGTCGAGAGAATCGCATCTTGAAGGTCTAGCACCTCGGCGGTCTTTTCTTGTACCTTGATTTCCAAATTGCTTGCGTAATCTTTGAGTGCCGCCTGACTTACCTGTAGTTCTTGTTTCTGTCTTACGATCAAAAGTTGATTGGCAATGCGTTTGAGCAGTAACGGTCCAGAAAAAGGCTTGGTTACATAATCCACCGCTCCTAAATTAAAGCCCTCTAGTTCACTGTCTGCATCGTCTTTGGCAGTAAGGAAAATTACCGGAATGTCAGCAAAACGCGGGTCATCTTTCAATTTTTTGATTGTTTCGTAGCCATTCATGACCGGCATTGCTATATCCAGCAGTATCAAGTTCGGCGTAACATTTTCGAGGAGTTCAAAAAGTTTTTCAGCCGACAAAACGGGATAGACTTCGTAAAATGTTTTCAACAAATTTCTGCCCATTGTCAGATTTGCTTTAACATCATCAACCAAAATGATTTTGTTTCGAACGTTTTCCATTGTCAATCCTCCCTCATTTCTCTAAATAGGACAGTGTTTCAATAATTTTTGCAAAATCCGTCTCATCGACGCTTCTACGGAGTCCGGCAACAAGTTCACCGTCGGACTCATATTCGTAGCGTTCAAGTTCCTCGATTGCCGCATCAACGCCGTCCATCTCATACTTTTTACAGGCTTCGAGGAGCCTTGTCAACGTTTCTTGGTCAGGCTTCTCTTTTTGCGGTTTTGCAACGTGCTCGTCCACTTTTTGGAGCATCGTCTCAATGTCGGTGATCAATGCATCGACCATTTTGACAAAATCGGGGTTGTTCTCGCTCACAAAATCAAAATCATCTGCTTTTGCCGCTTTTTCGAGAGCCTCGGCTTGTTTTCCGACGACTTCGGCAAAAATTCCCCGACTCGATCCCTTGATTCCATGCACGGAAATCACGTAATCGGTCAAATTTGCCTTGTTAACCCCCTTTATTTTCTCCAGCGTCGGCTTGGTATTAACGGCGAAAGAGCGCAACACGCTCATATAGACATTTTTGTCGCCGTCGAAGCGTTTCAGCCCTTTTTTTACATTCAGGTCATAGTATAACTTACCCAGCGTACGCCGGTCAAGTCCGCACCGCCTGAGGGAAATGACGCGTCTCTCACGTCCTTTACGAATGTCTGGAACATCGTTTCCATCTACGATAATTTGCTTGTTAAAATGCTGTTTTTCTTTTTCCTTGTCCCGTATAAACAAGCGAATGACCGAGTCAAGTTGAATGAGATCAATGGGTTTGGGGATAAACGCCTGAAATCCTTTGTTCAAAAACATTTCCTCGTTCCCGGCAATCGCATTTGCAGTCAGTGCGATGATGGGAATCGTTTGTGCATAATCGGTGCCGATCTCCCGGATGCGGTGCGTGGCTTCGATACCGTCCATTTCAGGCATCATGTGATCCATGAACACGGCATCGTAACGGACTTTTCCGCCTCGTAGGACATCAATCGCCTGTTGTCCGCTTGTAACGCAATCGATGTGCATTCGATAGGGCTTCATGAGACCTCTGGCAACGTCCAAGTTGCTTTGCACGTCGTCCACGAGCAACACGTGAGCATAAGGCAGGTGTATCCTCGGTAGTTGGGACTGCTGTTTACGTTTCTGGACATGGTAACGGCAATTTTTAAGATTGTCCACCATTTTCTGACCGATCACCGCGTCGGAGACACGTTTCTGCGGGAGTCGTACCGTGAACATGCAATTCTCGCCGTATTCACTTTCGACTTCAATGGTGCCGTTCATCAACTCCACCATTTTTTTGGTGATGGAAAGTCCAAGTCCCGTTCCCATGATCTTGCGGTTGGTCTGCGTGTCCATCTGTGCATAATCGGCAAAAATGTTGCCGATGGATTCAGGGTGTATGCCGATTCCCGTGTCCCGGACATACGCTGTTACGTAAACCGTTTCACCTTCACAAGTGTTGCTTATGCCTAATTCAATCGTTCCTTGCCTCGTGTATTTGAAAGCGTTGGATAAAAGGTTGTTGAGGATTTGCTTGATTCTCAGTTCGTCTCCGAAAAGTTGCACCGGCAGGTTCGCATCGATATTCAGGACAAACTCAATCGGTTTGTCTCCTTTGTGCATAATGCTTTGGGTGACGGTATCGTTAATCAGGCTAGGTAAGTCGTACACGGCAGGCACCAATTCAAATTTTCCCGACTCAATTTTTGAAATGTCTAATATGTCATTGACGGTAATAAGCAGTGTGACACCGGCACTATGTATTTTTTCTAGATTTAACAAACTTTCTTCATCCAATTCCTCGTCTTCCAGAGCCACATCGGTCAGCCCGATAATGGCATTCAGCGGCGTGCGCATCTCGTGACTCATATTTGCCAGAAAACGGCTCTTAGTGTTGCTGGCTTGCTCTGCATCCATGAGAGCGGATTCTAATTTTATGGACGATTCATGCAAATTGATGGCGTTTGCCATCATCAGACTGACCGATTGCATAATGTCGATTTCGTCTTCGGAAAATATACGTTCCCGCCTGCAATCGTCAACGCTGAAAAAACCCCAAAACTGGTCTTGTACGAACAGTGGGATGTTGGCAATCGACTTGATCTCGTAAGCATTCAAGAATTCTTGGTCGCTTTGTGGTAAATGGGAGAGCGGTCCGTTCATATATTCACCGCGTAGGAACATTTCTTCCCAATGGGAAATATCACTATAAGGAAAACGTAGTCCGAGGGGCACCGGAGTCTTCTGTTGCCCGACATCGCTACACCATTGGTAAGCATGGACGAAGTGAAGGCGGTTATCTCTCATTTCGTTCTGCCACAGTTGAACGCGGTCTGCATCGACCGAGTGTCCCACAAGTTTCATGCTGTCAAGAAGCATGGTTTTCATGTCTTTTCTATTCTCCATTGTGAGGAGTATTTGCGCTGTGCGGTTCCCGACTTTCAACAGACTATACTGACGGTCGATCTCTGCCATCATTCGTTTGTGTTCTCGCAGATCACGCACATACCCGGCGACGATATTACTACCGTTATGAACGATGCGGACAAGTGTAACTTCTGTGGGAATCGGCGTACCATCTAACTGTTGGTGTACCCACTCACAGACGTATCTGCCTCCGTCAAATGCTTTTTTCAGAAAGACAGAAACCATCTCTGCGGATACTTGCCCATTGGGTTGGTATTTTGGTGAAAAGTCACCAAAACGGTCAAGAAATGTCCGCCGGTCTTTAGGTTGAAATAATCTGATGGCTTCTTCGTTGCATTCGAAAATATTCAAATCCTTATCCCATAAGGTGCAAGCGAAAGGCATTGCGTCAAGCAGCAGCGAAGTAAGTTTGTGTTCCGCTTGAATTTCCGCTGCCTGTTTTTGGATGACCAGAAACGGCTTTAGGACAAGACCAGACACAAACACGGAAATCAATGCACCTATTGCCAGAAGCAATAAAGCGGATAATAACAGCCCTTTCTGAACGCTTTTTATGGGGCTTTCATTCAAGGGTGCGACCACACCAATATACCATCCAGACTTGGAGCCGGAGACCCGTTTACACACGCAAACTCGTTGCTGTCCTTCAAAAGAATATCCGCCGGAAGCACGCTCATTGGCAACCAGATTTTTGTAGAATTCGCTCGCCAATTTTAATTCAGGATTGGTTTTTGCGTCCTCAATTAAATTTCGCTGTCCTAACACCAAATCGGTGCGTAAACTCGCAACAAATGTACCTTTCGCATCGACCATGAAGACGCTGCCGGTCTGCCATAACCGGTATTCCGAGAGAAGGTCGGAAAAGTACAGTCCTGGGAAGGTCGCCGACAAAACCCGACCTGATCCTATCGGCACGAACGCATGGATAATGAAATTGCCGTTTTCATTGTTGTAATGGGCGGAGGATAACAAACTTTTGCCGCTGAGTGCCGCAGTAATAAATTCGCTTTCTAAAAGAACTGCGTCGTGATTTACGGGCTCGCCGCAATTGACAACCAAGCCTAATTGATCATAGACTGTCAACGAAACAAAATCCTTAAATTCTTCCATTTGGGCTTCCAGCACTTCCATCATTTCCGATTCTGGAGCGGCTTCAAGTCTGGCTGCGATGATGTCGGTATTTGCCTTCAAAAGCCCCATTTTTGTAGTAACTAGGTTGTCAGCGATGTCAAGGGCAAGGGAGAGTTCTTGCTCCGTCATGTCTATCATGTGCCGCTGGGTAAAGGATAAACTCAAAAAGAAACTTGCCGCCGTAAAGACGAAAATAATCGCCATGATTACCAGTGTTGCATTGATTCGCGTTAACATAGAATACTTGATTACAGAGGGAGTTTTCCGCCATGTTGTATTAGTAACAATCTACTTTATAGTCAAGGCGATGTCAACTCCCAAAAGGATTTCAAGAGGAGATGAAAATTGCGCAAGAGCGGCGGGCATACGCCCGCCGGTTCATAACGTTTCGGTAAAACTCACCGGAGGCTTGCGTCCCCCGCTCTTTTGTTTTTGTCCCTTGCCGATCAAGGCAAAACAGTGTAAAATCCTCCGTATTATGCTTGACCGTAAGTTTATTCTCGACAACGTTGATGCCGTTAAACTGAATTGCCAGAACCGGCACGTCACCGCCGATGTCGATCAGTTCGTTGTCCTCGAACGTGAACGCAAAACGCTCCAACAGAAAGTAGAAATGCTCCAAGCCGGAGCGAATAACGTTTCCAAATCCATTGGACAAGCAAAATCCGACAACGAGCGCAAAGCCAAAAAGGAAGAAGGACGTATGCTTCGGGATGCAGTTGCCGCCTATAAAGCAAGGCTCGATACGCTCGAAACCGATCTCGATGCGATTCAACGTTCGATACCCAATATGGCACATCCCGATGCGCCGATTGGAGCGGACGACGCTTCCAACTTGCGGCGGTCATTGGGCAAAACGCCGATTCCGACCTACAATTTCAAACCGGTCGATCACGTCGTACTCAGCGAGAAACTCGACTTAATCGACTTTGAAGCCGGTGCGCGAGTTGCCGGTGCCGGGTTTTACTTTTTGAAAAACGAAGCCGTGTTGCTGGAACTCGCTCTGCAACGTTATGCCATCGAAGTGTTGTTAAAGGCTGGCTTTACGCTCACGACCACGCCGGACTTGGCTCGCAATGAGGTTTTGCAATGCACCGGCTACATTCCGCGGGGTCCCGAAACGCAGATTTACAGTATTGACGGCACCGATTTGAGTTTAGTGGCAACGGCAGAGATTCCGCTGGGAGGAATGTTGGCGGGACAGACCATCGAAGCGGAAGCGTTACCGATTCGGCTTTGCGGCATTTCGCACTGTTTCCGCACCGAGGCGGGTGCTGCCGGTCGTGCTTCGCGGGGTCTTTATCGGGTACACCAATTCACGAAGGTTGAAATGTTTGCATTTACCTTGCCGGAGCAGAGCGAGGCAATGCACCAAGAGATGCTCGACTTGGAATGTCAGATTTTCGATGGCTTAGGCATCCCTTATCAAGTGGTCGATACGGCAACGGGCGATCTCGGCGGACCGGCATATCGAAAGTTCGATTTGGAAGCGTGGATGCCCGGTCGCGGCGAGGCGGGTGAGTATGGCGAAGTAACGAGCACCTCGAATTGTACGGACTATCAGGCGCGGCGGCTCAATGCCCGATATAAAGTTAAGGGGGAGAAGGGAACGAAGTTCGTGCACACGCTCAACGGTACGGCAATCGCCATCAGCCGGGCGTTGGTTGCGATTTTGGAATTGTATCAACAGAAAGATGGTTCGGTCGTCGTTCCCGAAGTACTGCGAGCGTTTGTGGGGAAGGAGGTGATTCGAATAAAGCCGCCAAGGGATTGATTTTTTCACTAAATTGTGCATAATGAAATGCGCCATAAACGAAGAGACATTCATGATTCCGACACGCGAAGAAATACTCCAAGTTCTTGGGGAAAACAAGGAACGACTTGCCGAAAAATATGGCATCACAAAGTTGGGTTTGTTCGGTTCCTTTGCTCGTGGGGAAGCAACAGACGAAAGCGATGTTGATCTTTGTTTCGATACTGTCCGCGTGGAACCGTTCATAGCAACGCACCTCAGAGAGGAATTTGAAAATATTCTACACCGCTCCGTTGATATCGTCCAACCTCACCGGTTCATGCGTGTTTTATTTCTCAAGCGATTAGAGCAGGAGGTGATCTATGTTTGAGGGAATGGAAAAATTGGACGCTATCGGTATGAAACTGTTGGTGGTCGGCGAACTACTCAAGAAAATTGACAAAAAAACGAACAAGTTATTGTTGGTGCAATACCCTAAAATCGATTGGACAGGATTCATGGGTTTACGAGATGTGATTGCACACGATTATTACAACCTCAATCCCGTAAAGATATTTGAAATTTGTAGCAATGAGATCGAGCCGATTTATGTCGCCGTCAGCAAAATCGTTGCCGACTTGGTGGGCAACGTAAAAACGTTACCGGAGGAGAAAAAACAATGATGTCATTGGAATCCCCAAAAATCATCGCTTTTTCAATTCTTGCCGCTTGTGTTTATGGAATCGCCCATGATTTGATAACAGCCCATGTTTGCGTTGAATACTTTCTGCCGCCGGTTCATCCAGTGATCGTTTCGACAACGAATCCGATTTTGTTAGCGTTGATTTGGGGCATCATCGCAACTTGGTGGGTTGGATTATTTCTCGGTTTTCCGCTTGCTGTTGTTTGCCGATTCGGTTCAAAACCGAACGGTACTCATTATTTTGCTCCTTAGACGATGCGATTATAACAGGGCACACAGCATAAGCAAGGATGCTGTACGAAAACAGAGCCCGCCGGGTGTGTCCAATTTTTGTGGGCAATACAAAGAGCGGCGGGCATACGCCCGCCGGTTGCCGGTTTTGACAAACGTCATCACTTTTGCTGACGCTTTCTGACGTGGGGCATGATAGACTGCCCTGCGAAAACTGAATTTCGGAAACGAAGTGGCACTTAACGGCGTATGCTGCCGGAAGTGCAGGGTTGTGAGGGGTCTTCATGAGTTAACCATCG
>Ga0082212_10003499_pt1 | contig 22224 bp, 17 predicted proteins | sample TergutNt197P3_FD_71548 | JGI IMG/M metagenome (GOLD analysis project Ga0082212, IMG submission 71548) | Neocapritermes taracua P3 segment gut microbial communities from Petit-Saut dam, French Guiana - Nt197 P3 | ecosystem: Host-associated > Arthropoda: Insects > Digestive system > Gut ...
AAAGCCTCCTAAAAAACGCCAGTGCTTTGGTTATTGGCGGCGGCATGGCCTACACCTTCCTCAAGGCGCAGGGTTACAAGGTGGGGAAGTCCTTAATCGAAGACGACCAGCTTGACATGGCCAAAAAAATCCTTGAGGCGGCGAAAAGCGCCGGGGCGCAGATTGTTCTGCCGGTGGATCACCTCGGCGCGACCAGTTTTGACGCGGCGGCGATTCCCGTTCCGGTGGATGGCTTTGACCTTCCCGACAATCTCATGGGTCTGGATGTAGGGCCGAAAACCCTCGTCCTGTACAAAGATGTCCTTGCCACGGCAAAGACTATCGTATGGAACGGGCCGGTCGGCGTATTTGAATTTGACGCGTTTGCCAAAGGCACAGAAGCAGTGGCAAAGCTGGTGGCGGAAGCTACCGGCAGAGGCTGCATCACCGTGGTCGGCGGCGGCGATTCCGTGGCGGCGGTGAACAAATTCGGCCTTGCCTCAAAAATGAGCCATGTAAGTACCGGCGGCGGGGCGTCTCTCGAACTGCTGGAAGGAAAGAAACTGCCCGGCATCGAAGTGTGCAGAGGGTAGATCAGGAGGAATCAATGAGCAGACAATATTACATCGCGGGAAACTGGAAGATGCACAAAACGCGGGCGGAAGCGGCGGAGCTTGCCACAGCCCTTGTCGCCCAGCTTAAGGACGGGCAGCATAAGTACCTCGTCGCGCCCTCCTTTACCAGCCTTGAAACCGTGGCGGCCATTGTCAAAGGGACCAATATTCGGCTGGGGGCGCAGAACTGCGCCGCCGAGGAGCAGGGGGCGCATACCGGGGAAGTCTCGGTGCTCCAACTCAAAGACCTCGGTGTCCAGACCATTATTCTGGGACACAGCGAAAGGCGGCACGTTTACAAAGAAGACGACGCGCTGATCAACAAGAAGGTCAAACTGGCGCTGAAGCACGGTTTTGAGGTGATTCTCTGTATCGGCGAGCTTTTGGAAGAGCGCGAGGCGGGCAAAGTGGAAGCGGTCTGCGAAACCCAGACCGTAAAAGGGCTGGAAGGGGTCAGCGCGGCGGAACTGGCGAACATCGTCATCGCCTACGAGCCGGTCTGGGCTATCGGGACGGGTAAAACCGCCACCCCGGAAGACGCCGAAGCGGTTCACGCCTTTGCCCGCAAGGTCATCGGCAGGCTGTACGGCGCACAAGCGGCGGAAAAGATCATCATCCAGTACGGTGGCTCGGTAAAACCCGACAACGCCGCGCAGCTTATGGCCAAGGAAAACATCGACGGCGCATTGGTCGGCGGCGCAGCCCTTACACCGGATACTTTTGTGCCTATTGCGAAATTTTAGGGATTAGCGGCGAGTGGGTAGTATCAGGCTGCCCACCAACTACTTCTTCCCCCAACTCCCTTCCTCAAAGCTAGTGTCTGCCCATAGTGTCTACATTATGGACAGACAATACCTATCGTTATTTTATTGCCTTTATCCGGAAAAATGCTGTATAATTACGGGGTGGGAGTGTGGATAAATTTATTATTGTAAGGGGAATCTTATGAGTTTTTTGAGAATGTTTTCAAAAAATACCCAAAAGCCCGAACCTTCGGGACGAAAGACTATTCTTCGCATAAAATGGGTGGCATTTGCCCTTATTATTGCGGCGCTTTTTGCAGGCTGTGCCGGCTGCAGCCAGTGCGGAGCAAAGGATAAGGCGGTTGTCAGAATTCTCACCGATGTTACTGATTTTTCAATTGTTTTCATCAATGGGGAGGCAACGCTTTACTGGACGGATTCAAAAGATCCATTCTTTGATCACATTGAGATTTCCTGGGAACCGGATGGAGAAGAGCTGGTTCGCGTTGAAAAGGGAGTCCAAAAATATGTTATCCCCGGTCTTGAACTGGGAAAAGAATATTCATTCACTGTAAGGGCTGTTGACCAATGGAACAACAAGTCGGATGGTGCGACTGGCGGTACCGGCAAGGCTCTCAAACAGCGCCGGCCGGCAAACGCGCCTGCGGCAATACCCACAGGCGTCAGAGGGACGCCAATCGCCGGACAGGCTACATTAAGCTGGACGAACTTTGACAGCTCTGAATACGAATATATGGAAATAACCTACGATCCTGATTTTGAAACGCTTATACGGGTTCCCAAGGGAGCGGAAAGCAAAACCCTTATGAACCTTACCAATGGCTATGAACATACATTCTATGTTGCCGCAGTCGATGCCAGGGGTAATCGTACACCCATCAATGATATAGGTTTGTTTATTTCCGGCAGTACAACATCGCCTGAATCTGTTTATGGCAGGGCTTTTGACGGTGAGTTAACCCTTGTCTGGATCGATCCCTATGATCCCAATTTTGATCATATGGAAATTATTTACGGCCCGGGAGGCGAGGTACCGGTGAGTGTTGCCAAGGGTATACAGGTCAAGACGTTCCACGATCTTTCTGATGACACCGATTATGAATTTACCGTATATGCGGTAGACAATGACAACCATTGGAGACCAATGACTGGGGTATCCGTGATTATTCCGGGGGCGCCAATTACACCGCCGCCGGCTCCGCCTCCTGTCGCTGTCCCGGCTTATACCTACGAAGAACCAGCTCCCCTCGAAGAACCGCCGGCATTTATAGAACCGATTCCCGAACCGGAGCCGCCTCCTCCACCTCCTCCGCCCCCGCCGCCAACTCCGGAAGCTGCAACAATATCGGGCAGGCCTGTCACCGGTCAGATTCGGCTTGACTGGTCGGATCCCGCGCTGGCAGGACTTGATCATGTTGAGGTCACCTATACTCCCGGCGGGGATACCCGGCCTGTTTCCATACCCAGGGGAGTGCAAAATTACACCTTTAACGGCCTTTCGGATGAAAGGGATTATTTCTTTTCAATATCCGGTGTCGCCTCAGGAGGAAGCAAGCAGGCTGTCCAGGGGGTTCGCGTTACGACTCCAACCCGGCAAAGACTCATGGCCAGACCTGTTTTGGGAGAAGTGACTATTACCTGGACTGATCCGACTAATCCGAACCTCGATCATCTTGAGGTCAACTACGGTCCCGGAGGGGCAAGGCCGGTACCGGTGGCGAAAGGGGTGCAAAACCATACGTTCACCGGGCTTTCCAATACCACCGACTATGAATTCACCGTGATGGCGGTAACTAGGGATGGCAACAGGCATGCCCTGGCTATGTCCAATGCTGTTGTACCCAATTTCCCTGTTCTGCGCGGAAGGCCGGTTAATGGTCAGCTTTCTCTTGCATGGACGGATCCCACAGGTATTGGTCTGGATCATGTTGAAGTTGTTTATTCACCGGATGGTGAAAGGCCGCGGTCTGTCAACAGGGGTGTGGAAAACCAGACGTTCACCGGCCTTACGGACGGTAGAGAATACGCTTTTACCGTATACGCGGTAGATAATACCGGCCGCAAACATGCGGTAACATCGCCTCAGTTCTACACTCCCCAGGCTGCGGCTGCAGCACCGGAGCCGCCTCCTGTGCAGGGCGGCCTTGGGCCGCTCGTCTGGAGGAATGCCGGCGACTCAACCTTCGGCGACAGTACGGTATTGACTCTGTCCTATGGGCTTACTTCCGGCGGTGCTGGGCGCTGGATCGCCGGCGGCACGGACGGGCGGCTTGCCTATTCCTCAGACGGCATTAGCTGGACGGCAGTTGTCGACAGCACCTTCGGCGCTTTTGCCATTAACGCCATTGGCTTTGGCAATGGCCGCTGGATTGCTGCAGGCAGGAGCGGTAAAATGGCCATTTCTTCTGACAGTGTCACCTGGACTGCGGTAGAAAACACCCGTTTCTCCAGGGATCATAATATTCATACCGTCGCTTTTGGTAACGGCCGCTGGCTTGCCGGAGGTGACAACGGTCAGATTGTGTGGTCAAATAACAATGGCGGTAACTGGAACCCCGTGACCATAAGGTCATTTGGTGTAAACTCAATAAAAGCTCTCGCATTCTACCAAAACCGCTGGGTAGCAGTCGGCGATAAAGGTAATATGGCATACTCCGACGATAACGGTGTCTCATGGGTTGGTATTCCAAACAGCACTTTCGCCCCAACGGAGGACATAACCGTCATTGTTTTTGACAAGGGACGCTGGTTCGCCGGCGGTTATGGACGGCGTGTTGCATGGTCGCCTGACGGTATTTCATGGCGTGCCCTGAACCGGCCGTTCTATGTGCTTGGCATGGGTTTTAACGGCAATCGCTGGGTAGTCGGCGGGCAGGAAGGCAGATTGGCATGGTCGGCGGATTCGGGTGATACCTGGCATAACGATAATCAGGGCCGCGGGCTTATGGGCGACAATTGGGTTCAGGTTGTTACTTTCGGCAGGACTTCAGGCGGCGGCAGATGGCTTGCAGGCGGCCAGAACGGAAAGATTATTGTCGCCGATGAGTATTAAAAGGTAGATAACCGGCATTGTTCCTCCTATTCCCTATCCTGTTGTTTTTTTGTAGGATAGGGTTATGGAGGAATATGAATGAAAAAGAATTTTATGTTGTGTGCGGCGGTACTCTGCGCCGCATCACTGGCAATTTCCTGTAACACCAAAGACAGTGACACTTTTACCATCGGCGCGATTTTCCCGCTTTCCGGTGGCGTTGCGTTTTACGGCAATGAATCGCGGGACGGGGGCCTGCTCGCCATCGAAGAAATCAATAACGCAGGCGGCCTTTTGGGAAAGAAAATTGCCCTGATTTCCGAGGATGATGAAGGCAACGCCGAAAAAACGGTAAATGCCTTTACCAAGTTGACTACACGGAACAAAGTTACCATTATATTTGGCTCCAGCACATCCGGGCCGACCCAGGCAATTTCCGTTCACGCCCAAATGGGCAAGGTCGTGCTGATGTCGCCTTCTGCCACCAACATTGATGTTACCCAGGCCGGCGACTATATTTTCCGCGCCTGCTTTATCGATCCCTTCCAGGGCGTAGTGGGCGCCGACTTTGCATACGGGACACTGGGAAGCCGCCGTGCGGCGGTACTGTACGATGCGGGCGCCGATTACAATACCGGTTTGGGCGAGGCTTTCAAAAACCAGTTCAGGTCGCTGGGCGGTCAGATTGTAGCCGATGAAGCCTACCAGACGGGAGAAGTGGACTTTAACGCCCAGGTAACTCGGATCAGGGACAGAAACCCCGATGTGGTATATCTTCCCAATTATTACAATGATGTGTCGCTTCAGGCGAAGCAGCTTCGTGATCAGGGCGTTACCTGTGCCCTGGTAGGCGGAGACGGCTGGGACGATCTTATCAACAATGCCGAGGATGAAGTGCTTAATGGTTTCTGGTCTTCCGGCTTTGCCTCGGATACTACCGATCCCCGGGGCGTGGCATTTGTACAGGCGTTCCAGGCGAAATTTAACCGGCCGGCTTCACAGTTTGCCGCTCTTGGCTACGACGCAATGATGCTGATCCTTGATGCGATCAAGGCCGCCGGAACCTTTGATACCGCTGCAGTCAAGGATGCCCTCGCCGAAATCGACGGTGCGTATGTTACCGGAAACATCCGTTTTGACGCAGATCGCAACCCGATCAAAAGTGCGGCAATTCTTGAAATCGTCAAACAGGACGGCAAACTCACCAACGTATACAAAACAACGGTCAATCCTAAATAGTTGATCGTATTACAGCAGCTTATTAACGGCGTGTCCCTGGGGTCGATTTATGCGCTGATCGCCCTGGGGTATACGATGGTATACGGCATTATTCTCCTCATCAATTTTGCCCACGGGGATATTTTGATGGTGGGGGCATATACTGCTTTTTTTGTGTTAAGCGCAATCGGTTCCGGCCCTTTGGGGATGCTGCTGGCCTTTCTGGTTTCCATGGCTGTCTGCGTCTCATTCGGCATTACCATTGAGCGGCTTGCCTACCGCCCCCTGCGTTCCGCCCCCCGCCTTAACTCGCTGATTACCGCCATTGCCGTAAGCCTGATCCTGGAAAACGGCGCGCGGGTGCTGCCGTTTATCGGTCCCAATCCCCGGCAGTTTCCCCGTCCGGCAGTGGTTAACATCAAGCTGGCCGGAGGGCTTTCGATCTCCAACATTCAGATCATTGTGATTGTCCTTTCGGCGCTGCTGATGTTTGCGCTGAATTACATCATCAATTACACCAAACGGGGCAAAGCCATGCGGGCGGTTTCCTTTGATGTCCAGGCGGCAAGCCTCATGGGGATTTCAGTTAACAGAATTATTTCGTTTACCTTTGCCCTGGGCTCGCTGCTTGCTGCCGCCGGAGGGGTGCTCTACGCTTCGGCCTATCCGCAGGTTAACCCTATAATGGGTATGATGCCCGGCCTCAAGGCTTTTGTAGCGGCGGTGCTCGGCGGCATCGGTTCCGTTCCCGGGGCCATGCTCGGCGGTTTTATTCTGGGTATCGCCGAGACTTTTACCAAGGGATTTATTTCCAGCCAGTTTAGCGATGCCATTTCGTTTTCGATTTTGATCATCGTGCTGTTACTCAGGCCGGCCGGCATACTCGGCAAAAAAGCACGGGTAAAGGTCTAGGCTGCCATGACGCCGAAATTTCCCTTTCGTTCAACGATAATACTGACTGTCATCGGGATACTGGCGGTGGCCATTCCCCTGCTGTTGATGAGAATCGGAATCCTCGATGCCTACACTACCCGCGTTCTTACCATGGGCGGGGTGAACGCGATCATGGCGATGTCGGTTAACATGATCGTGGGCATCACGGGGCAGCTTTCACTGGGGCAGGCGGGCTTTCTGGCAATCGGCGCGTACTCCTGCATTTTTTTCAATTTTGACCTTGGCCTGCCGCTGCCGCTTGCGGTATTGTGCGCCGTTCTTGTCACCACATTTGCCGGTTTTCTTATCGGCTTTCCCGTGCTAAAGCTGTCCGGCGATTATTTGGCCATTGTCACCCTCGGTTTCGGCGAGATTATCCGCGTGGTGTTTATCAATCTCAAGTCTCTGACCGGCGGTCCTAATGGCAGGGCGTTCACTACCGAAATGGTAAGGAACGGGGAACTTGCCTTTGCCGTTACCACGGCAGCGATGATAGTAATTCTTGCCCTGCTGCAGAATTTTCTCCGCTCCACCTACGGCAGGGCGATAAAGGCCTGCCGCGAAGACGAAATTGCGGCTAACGCCAACGGCATAAATGTTTTTCGCTACAAAATGCTTGGTTTTGTGATTGCCGCTTTTATCGCCGGTATTGGAGGCTGTATTTACGCGATGGATGTCGGCTTCGTCAGACCCGATGTGGCGCAGTTTCTTAAATCAATAGAGTTTTTGATCTATGTGGTTCTCGGCGGCATGGGTTCCATGACCGGCGCGATTCTCGCTTCCTATGTGCTGACATACCTGCAGGAATTTTTACGTTTTCTGCAGGATTACCGCCTTTTAATCTACCCGGTAATTCTGATCCTTTTCATGTTATTCCGCCCGAAAGGCCTGTTGGGAATGAAGGAATTTTCCTTTATTGGTTTTATTGAAAAAATCAGCGGCAAACTGTCCGCCCGCTCAAAGAAGAGGTTATCATGAAACAAGGTTTCATGTTCGTTTGGACTGTGCGGTCAGACGACCGCACGGATCAGAGGTTATCATGAGCGGGGATATGCGCCTGAAGGTTCAGGATATTTCCATCGACTTTGGCGGCCTCAAGGCGGTCAGCAGTTTTTCCTGCGAACTGTACCACGGAGAACTGGTGGGTCTTATCGGGCCTAACGGGGCGGGCAAAACGACGGTCTTCAATATGCTTTCGGGGATTTACGCCCCTTCGGGTGGACAGATTGAATTCCGTGACAGGCAGGGCGGCGTACATCTTGCGGCGAAGATGAATCCCGCGAAGCTGAACCGCGTCGGCCTTGCCCGCACATTTCAGAACATCCGTCTGTTCGCCAATCTTTCTGTCGAGGATAATATCCGCATCGCCCTGCATTCCGGCAGAACGGAGAATCCCGCCGATGCGCTCTTCCGCCTCAGGCGGTTCCGGATCGACGAACAGAAAATGAACGAACGAACCGGCGAACTGCTCTCCCTTTTCAGGATTGAAAAAAAGAAACATGAACATGCCTGCAACCTCCCCTACGGTGAACAGCGCAAGCTGGAAATCGCAAGGGCACTGGCTTCCAACCCCTGCCTCCTCTTGCTGGACGAACCGGCGGCGGGAATGAATCCCCAGGAAACCGAAGAACTGATGAAGATTATTGGTTTTATCAGAAATGAATTTCACCTAACCATTCTGCTGATTGAACACGATATGCGGCTGGTAATGGGAATATGCGAGCGGCTGTTGGTGTTGGACTACGGCAGGACAATCGCCGCCGGCACGCCCGAAGAGATACGGCACAATCCGGCAGTAATAAAAGCCTACCTCGGAACGGAGGCGGCGCATGGGTAGCCTTTTGAAGGTAGAGAACCTCGTTGTCAATTACGGGGCAATCCGCGCCCTGCGGGGGATTTCCTTTGAAGTTGCCGAGGGAGAAATTATCACTCTCATCGGCGCGAATGGTGCAGGAAAGAGCACGGCGCTGTGCGCGATTTCCAACATCATCAAAAAATCTTCCGGCTCGGTAACTTTTTGCGGCGCCGATATCAGCGCCATACCGCCCGACCGCATTGTCGGTGCGGGGCTGGTGCAGGTTCCCGAGGGCAGGCGCATATTCGCCAATCTTACCGTACGCGACAATCTGGAAATGGGGGCGTATACCCGCCGCGCTGTCACTGCAGGCGAGAGGCAGATGATACGCAGCGACATGGAAAAAGTTTTTGACATTTTTCCCAGATTAAAAGAACGAATCCGGCAGATAGCGGGAACGCTTTCCGGCGGAGAACAGCAGATGCTTGCGATGGGGCGATCCCTTATGGCGTCGCCGAAACTGCTCCTTTTGGACGAGCCGTCAATGGGTCTTGCCCCCATTCTTGTTGATGAAATTTTTTCGGTGATTAAGGGAATCAACCGTGAGGGGACGACAGTACTGCTCGTTGAGCAGAATGCATATAAAGCCCTGGCGCTGGCATCGCGGGCGTACATCCTTGAGACCGGAGAAATTGCTAAAAGCGGCATGGCTGCCGATTTAATGAAAGATGAAGCGGTAAAAGCCGCCTATTTAGGCGGCTGATCCAGGAGGATTTATTTATGATTGTATCGAGAATCATGACGAGAAACCCGATTGTTTTTCATCCCGAAATTTCGCTGACAGATGCCCGATCGCTGATGGATCGGGAAAAAATCGGCCATGTCCCGGTGTTGAACAAAAACAACGAACTGGTGGGGCTTATCACGCGGGAGGATCTTCTGAAAGCCGGTCCTTCCCCGGCGACCAGCCTTGATATGTACGAAATAAGCTACCTGCTTTCCAGGCTCACTGTTGAAAAAGCAATGGAAAAAAATGTTATTACCGTGCAGGAAGGCGAAACGGTGGAAGAGGCGGCGCGGATCATGGCGGATCAGGGTATCGGCTGCCTGCCGGTGATGAACGGCGTGCTTTTGGTAGGAATCGTTACCGACACCGATCTTTTTCACGCTTTTGTCAATGCATTCGGGGCGCGGCACCGGGGCGTGCGGATCACGATCAATTTCAGGGAAAAGCCCGGGCAGCTTGCCGTGTTTGCCAGAGCAGTTGCCAGGGAAGGCGGCAACATCGTCGCCTTTGTGTCTTCCGAGGGAGATGATTTGGCCCATCGCCGCGCCACGCTGAAAATTACCGGCATTGGCCGCGCCGCCGTTGAAGCGGCAGCCGGCGAACTGGACGGCGCCGAGGTTGAGGACATCCGCGAGTAGGAGGGTGCTTGCCCTGATTTGACGTTTTCGGTACAATTACCGTAGATTTTACAGTGGAGTTATAGATGAATATTCTCAGTACGGTACTTTTGGTTTTTTTCGTAGTTATCGCTATTTTGCTGGTGCTGCTGGTGCTTGTCCAGAGTGAGGAGGGGGACAGCCTGGGGGGAATTTTTGCCGGGGGCAGCGGCTCTGCCTTTGGGTCCCGTTCGGGAAATGTGCTGACCAGAGCAACAACGGTGCTGGGATCGCTTTTTTTGATTATCAGCCTGGGTCTTGCCCTGCTTAACCGGAGTCCCGGCGGCGCTGGTGTCGAGGCGGCAGGACGGGAACTTTCCGGCGGAGCGGCGGCAACAAACTGGCTGGAAGAAGAACTGAATCCGCAGATTGATGTTATGCCTGAAAATGATTTTATTTTCAACGAGATTTTTGAAGAAGATATTTTTGAGGACAATGCCGGGGAATACGAGGTTTTGGAAACCGGAGCAGCGAAAGAGTTTTAACGATCCGGGGGATGTATGCTGCTGTGTGATATTTTTCCGCCGGAATTTTTCATTGTTAATCTAAAAGCCGCAGACAGGGACGAAGCATTTGCAGAGATGGTCGATCATCTCTGTCTTGCGGGAAAATTAAGCGGCCGGAAAGACATCCTCGCCGCCATAATGGAACGCGAGGCAAAAATGTCAACCGGTATTGAAAAAGGCATCGCCGTTCCCCACGGGAAAACCGGCGCCGTAGACAGGATATGCGGCGTTGTGGGCATCTCCCGCACAGGAATCGATTATGACGCCCTGGACGGCGAACCGGTGTATCTCCTGTTTATGATTATCGCGCCGCCGCAGGATACTGAAACGCATCTTAAGGTTCTCAAACGTCTGGCAGAGCTGCTGGAGAATCCTCAATTCCATATTGAACTGCAATCGCAGGATGATTCGCAGGGCGCATACAAAATAATCTGTAAATACGAACAGGTGTCTGCCGCCCCGAAATAGGATTTATCGTTTCCAGTATTCGGGGGTAAAGAGAATAAACACCGTCCACAATTCCAGCCTTCCGGTGATCATAACAAGAGAGTAAAACAATTTGAGATAATTCGGGAAGGCGCTGTAGTTATAGTATGGCCCCAATGTGCCAAAACCGATGCCGATGTTGCCGATAAAACCAAGAGCGGCTGTAAACGATGAAAAAATATCAAAGCCCGCGGCGGCGGTCATCAGGGTGGTAACGGCCACAATCATAAAATACAGAAATACAAAACCTGCCACACCGTAGACCACATCTTTGCGGCCAACCTTCTTGTTAAGATGGATGCTGAATATTCCGCGGGGATAGAGAATCCGCCTGAGTTCATTGCCCGCCTGCTTGAAAAGCACCGTGTGGCGTATCACCTTGATGCCGCCGGCGGTGGATCCCGAACAGCCCCCAATAAACATGAGACAAAAAAGCACTCCCTGGGTCAGGGCGGGCCAGACCGTATAGTCTGTTCTGTTACTTCCGGTGGTAGTGAGAATGGAGGCGGCCTGAAAGGAACCAAAACGAATGGCATTCCCGAACGAACCGTAGTGAGGAATCAGGGTAAAGGTTATCACCAGCGAGGCAATAATAAAAATGGAAAAATAAACTTTGCTTTCGGTATTTTGCAAAAGGTCAAGGAATTTTCTGCGGGCCAGCCGGTAATACATGGTAAAGTTCATCGCCCCCAGGAGCATAAAGATCACCGTAACCCAGTCGATAAAAGCAGAGTTGTAGAAAGCAAACTCCTTGTTTTTGGTGCTGACTCCGCCGGTAGACAAAACCGTAAAGGCGTGACAGACAGCGTCAAACCATTCCATGCCCCCAAACCGGTACAGCAGGATAAGAATCGCTGTTAAAGCACAATAGACCCCCCAGAGTATCTTTGCCGCCTCGGTTATCCGGGGGGTAAGTTTTTCCTTCTCCGGTCCCGATGTTTCCGCCTTGATAAGCTGAAATCCCCCGACTCCCAAAAGGGGCATCAGGGCGACGGACAGGAGGATGATCCCCATGCCCCCGGCCCAGTGGGTTGTGCTTCGCCAGAAAAGGAGGGATTTTGGCAGCGCTTCAACATCACTGAAAGTCGTTGCCCCGGTAGTTGCAAAGCCGCAGGCGCTTTCAAAAATCGAATCATACATATTCGTACAAAAAGGGGATAGATAAAAGGGGAGGCTGCCCAGCAGAGTTGAAAAAACCCAGGTCAGAAACACCAGAAGAAATCCGTCCCGTATGCGAATGCTTAATTTTTTTTGGGGAATTATCAGAATCGCAGCCAGGGCAAGAATGATTCCTGCTGTCAGAGGGATAATGAATGCCCCAAGCATAAAATTTTCTCCCAGGGCAATGGCTATTATCAGGGAGGGGAGCATGAGGAGGCTTACCATTGCAAGGGTTATTGCCAAAACACGGATCAGAGCCATTGTTATGTTTCCCCTGCCGGCACCCCAAAGAATTTTTCAATTTCTCCTTCGCTGCCGTTTTTTGCAATAATGATCACTTTATCGGCGCTTTTGAAAATATAATCCCCCTGGGGAATAAAGGATGTTCCCTCCCGGCTGACAAGCAAAACAAGGCCCCCTCCCGAAAGTTTGAATTCCTTGATGGATTTTTCTTCCGCCGATGAACCCTGTCCGATTTCCACATCGACAGTGCCCACGCTTCCGTCCCCCAGGCTGTGAATACTCTGTATGCTTTTGCCCATAAGATGGGAGAGGATAGAATCAGCCACGACGGTCTTCACGGGAATTGCCACATCTATCCCAAGTTTGTGGGCAATTGTTTTATGCCCGGGGCTGGAAACCAGAACTATGGTCCGCCTTACCCCCAGGGATTTCAAATAGATGGCAGTGATAATGTTGAGTTCCTGATTGGCCGTTGCGGCGATGATAAGGTCAAGTTCCCCAATCCTTTCGTCCGTTATAAAACTTTCATCGGAGATATCTTCATTCAGGACGAGGGCTTCGGGGAAACGCCCTGACAGCTCCTTGCATACCGAATAATTCTGCTCTATGATGATTACCCTTCGGCTGCTTTTGGGAGTAAATGGTTTTAAAAACGCTGCTATACCTTTTTTGGGTTTGCCGTCATCTTTGTCTGCATGCTTAATTAATCCTTCGGCGATGAGAGTGCCGATACGGCCTCCTCCTACGATTCCAATACGCCTTAAAGGGGCATCTGTTCTTCCGGCAAGATGGAAGACCTGATCCATGTCTTCCTCTCTGGTCATAACATGAATCCGATCTCCTGCCTTGATGATTGTAGAGCCGGAGGGAAGGAAACATTCCTCTCCCCGTTCTACCAGGGGTATGAGACCTTCTTCACGGACAATGGAATGGAAAAGCGAAAGTGAAAGACCGTCCAGTGCGCTGCCTTCACTGACAGTAACCGATCCCAGTTCATAGGGGGTTCCGGGGAAGCGCTGAATATTACCGGAGGCTCCGTGAACCAGGGCATTCAAAACCGCCTTCGCCGCCTCTACGTCGGGATGGACAAAATAATCAATACCCAGCATTTTTTGGTTTTCATAGCCGGCGGGCACTTCGTCGCTGCCGGTACTCGCCGATGGATTTTGTTTGAGCATTGAATATTCGTCATTTCGTACGCGGGCAATTTTAACAAGCTGCGGGTAGCGGGATGCCGCCAGTCCGCAGATGATCATGTTTTTTTCATCGGAATCGGTGACACAGACCAGGGCGTCTGCTCTGGATATTCCCGCTTCCTCCAGGGACTCAATTCTGTTTCCCGAGTCATTAAGAACAAGACAATCCAGCCGATTGGAAGCATGCCGGGCTGTTTCTTCATTGGATTCAATCAGGGAGACATCGTGCTTTTCCTGCACCAGGTGTTTGGCAAGCTGGGTTCCCGTAAGGCCCGCGCCGACTATTACTATTCTCATAAAATTAAAAAGCGGTTAACGGCCGCAGCCGCTAACCGCCAGTCATGTATCACTTCTTGATAGAGTAAAACGCCTTTCTTCCTGCGTATTCGGCGATGCCTTCGAGCTGATCCTCGATGCGGATAAGCTGGTTGTATTTGCAGACACGGTCGGTGCGGCTCATGGAACCGGTTTTGATCTGTCCGGTCTCAAGACCCACCACAAGATCGGCGATAAAGGTGTCCTCGGTTTCGCCGGAGCGGTGGGAAACAATGGCGGTGTATCCGGCTTTTTTTGCCATCTCGACCGCTTCGTAGGTTTCGCTGACCGTGCCGATCTGGTTCACCTTGATCAAAATTGAGTTACAGGCGCCCATCGCGATGCCTTTTTCCAGCCGCTTGGTGTTGGTGACAAAGAAGTCGTCCCCGACAATTTGCACTTTTGAGCCGAGGCTCTTGGTCAGTTTTACATAGCCGTCCCAATCATCCTGATCCAGCGGATCTTCAATGGAGATAATAGGATACTTGTTCACCCATCCGGTGTAAATCTCGATCATTTCCTCGGCGCTGAAGAGTTTGCCGGGATTGGACTTCCAGAACTTGTAGCCCTTTTTGTCACCTTCGCCGTACAACTCGGAACTGGCGCAGTCCAGGGCAATCGCCATTTGTTCGCCCGGCCTGTAGCCGGCTTTTTCGATGGCCTTCATGATGTATTCCAGCGCTTCCTCGTTGCCGATGTCCGGGGCAAAGCCGCCTTCGTCTCCGACAGCGGTGTTTTTGCCCGCGCTATGCAGGAGGCTCTTGAGGTTGTGGAATACTTCGGCAGTCCAGCGCACCGCCTCGCGGATCGATTCCGCGCCCACGGGCATGACCATAAATTCCTGGAAGTCGATTTTATTGTCTGAGTGTTTGCCGCCGTTGATAATATTCGCCATTGGAACCGGCAGAAGATTGGCATGGAAAGCGCCAAGGTATTTATACAGAGGTATGTCAAGGAAGTTTGCCGCTGCCCTTGCGGTTGCCATGGACACGCCCAGCAAAGCATTGGCTCCAAGTTTGCCCTTGTTTTCGGTTCCGTCCAGTTCTATCATGGTGCGGTCAATATCGACCTGATCCAGGGCGTCAAGTCCCTGAAGTTCCGGCGCGATAATGTTGTTTACATTATCAACCGCTTTCAGGACACCCTTGCCCAGATACCGCGCCTTGTCGTTATCCCGCAATTCTACCGCCTCATAGTCGCCGGTAGATGCGCCCGACGGCACGGCGGCGCGTCCCAGAGAACCATCCTCCAGAACCACGTCTACTTCAACAGTAGGATTGCCGCGCGAATCAAGAATCTCGCGTGCCTCTACATATTCGATAATGCTCATACTTACCTCCAAAATGAGTGATACAACTATCTTGCCGCTTTGTCACTTTGCGTGTCAATACTCAGCGTCCCGGCAGCCGTATGCCTCCGCTGCCCGGCAATGACGGCAGGCTGGGGGCCTGTATGGTCGGCGTCTGTCCCTGCCTCAGATCCTCAATGGCCTGCTGTGCCTGCTGCGCCGCCTCGTCCTTAACCTGCTGCACTGCCCCATCGGTATACTCCCTTACTTTCCGCTCCAGTTCGGCCTTCTTGTTGTCGAGGGAATTTTTCAGAGTGTCCATCGCCGCCTTGTCGCCCCGCGCCAGCGCAAAGAGGGCGTCAAGTTCTTCCTTTGCGTCAAACTTTCCGTCGATGTACTGGCTTATTTTTTCCCGCAGCACCTTTTCAATTTCATCCATCGCCTTTTGCATATACTCCGATGCGATGCGCCTGAACGCCTCTGCCATTAATTCGGCAATGTTGGACGTTATGTGAAATTCATCGTTTCTGTCGGGGTGATGATTGTACTGTATGCCAAGGTTAACGTTTCCCGCCTGCCGTACCGCACTGTCCAGCGCCTGGGCAATGGTTCCCTGCGGGTCAACCAGGCTGGCTCTGGCCAGCATTACATCGCCGCCTCCGGAAACGCCGCCGTCAGTGTGGCCGGTGAAATTTACGGAGAATGCCGCATCGCTGTTAAAACCGTTGATCCCTGCCTGGGAAAGTGCATCGCCCAGGCTGAGCGGAAAGCCGCTGCCTGTAACAGCCGCCCCAAAACGGTCGGCGGTTACCGATCTGAAATCGGCGCTGCCGTCAAACGCAACCTTCCGGTTTAGGCTGCCTGTTTCTTCCATAACCCCAAGCTTTAACGTGACAGGCCGGCCGGTTAAGTCGGGATTGGAGCTTATGTCCCGCAGGTCAAATGCCCAGTTCCAGGGGTCAATCGTAAAATCGGATGCCAGAATGCCGAGAAAGAATTTGGGGTATGCCCTCACCGGGAAAGCGACATTCCTTCCCTTGAACACCACTTTCGGCGTTTTTTTCGGCTTTTCTGTTTTTGGCCTTGCATTGGCCTGTGCTTTCAGGTACTCAAGAACTTCCAGTGCGCGAAGTCCGTAGTTGAAATACGTTTCCCCCGTGTCGGAAAGAACTTCACGAATGGACGGTTCAAGGGCGGCAAAGGCGGCGCCGCTGCCAAGGTCGATGTAGGACTTCAGATGATTAAGGTCATCGGCGAGGGCAGTGTGCGCGCTCTGTTCCAAATTCCGCGCGGTGTTAATATCACCTTCTATGCTGTTCACCATGTTTGCCGCATCACCGGCGGCGGTCTGCACGGTGCTTACCATGGTGTTTATGTTGTTTACCGCTGCGTTTATTTCAGTAATGGCCTGCCTTATGGATTCGGGGCTGCGGGTATCGACAGTGGGAACAGTAAAATTAACGAGGGGCTGCGCCGAGTTTTTCAGCTCTTCGGTTCTTGTCTTTGCAAGATCAATCTGTCCCTCCCATTTTTCCACCGTTTCGTTGTATGCGGCGATGGCGGCGTCGTAGAGTTTCGGCGTGTTGAGTTTATCATACTCGCGGTTTAGCAGCCCCATTGCGTCAAAGTTCTGCAGATCAATAAGGGGCGGAGATTCGCTTTTTTCCCTTCCCCTTTTGGCCCTGGGAGGATGGTTCGGCAGCGCGCCGGATACAGTCCTTGCCGTCCCGAAACGGAGTTCATTGGCGCTTATTTCTTCTATATAAATTTTCCCCCGCAGCACTGCCTCCGGTTTCAGTTTGATGCGTATGCCATACTTTGACCCCGGTTCCTTTTTTCCCATCTGGAACAGGTTTGTCATGGGCCTGTCGCGGTTCGCCACGGTTATTTTGTCGATGTTGATGCTGAAATCGATTAGGCTGATGCGCAGGCGGTCAACATCTGATTTTGCCTCAAAAGCCGCCTCCAGCCCCAGCTCCATCGCCCGTTCCAAAAGCGGGTTGGCAAAAACGACAAAGAAAACAACCAGGCCGCCGATAACAATACCTGCCAGGGCAAGGGGTCCCAGACGGACAAGGCCTTTGCGGTTTGATTTTATTGCGCCAAACAGCTGCTTGAGTTTTTTTGCGCCGTTTGCATCAATTCCATCTTTGAGATTATATTTTCCTTCTCTCAGTTCAAACTGAGAGGCAAACCAGTCCCTGTCTCCCGCCTGCTCAAGAAATTTCAAATAGCGCTGCTTGAATTTTTTTTCATCAATGGGTTTCTTCAGGCTTCCCGGCACTTTTTTCTGCTGTTCTTTCATGCTGCCTCCCTATTTACCGCTGTTCATTACGGTCATTGCCTTGTCTACTGCCGAAAACAGCGGAAATTTCATAATGGCCATGACGATTTTGGAATCCCTTATCTTCTGTCCGACGGTGTTGCGGTACAGGGTAATAAGCGGCATGAAGATAAAAAAGAGCGGGATCGACAGGATAATGCCCGCCGCAATACCGCCGGCGACCAGGGTGTTGTTGAATTTGGTAAAGGGTACAAAGGGCATATTGTACAGGGAGGTAAACATACCCTGGAGTGCGTCGATGTGGAGGATCTGCCAGCCCAACAGGTCAACCGGATGAACGATGAGCGGCGCACATACCTTGATTACTGCCATCATGAGGAATTTTGATCCGTGATGATGGCTGAAAAAGAACGAAACCAGCATGAGGATAATCCAGAAAAAATTGCCCGCCGGAACGAGGCCCAATAAAACGCCCCAGGCAAGCCCCGCGGCTATTTGGCTTTTTTTCACATTGCCGTTTAATGCGAGAATCAGTTTGGCAAGCCCTTTGATCATAAGAGACACCTCCTTGAGCTTGTTCCAAAAACTGAAGTTTTGAAACAGCCTCATATAACAGTAATTGAAAAACTTCAGTTTTTCAATTATCACCAATGAAAAAGCATATTTCGCAGCCCCTGGGCGAAAAACTGCGCAGTCTATTGGGAAACTAACCGAGTCTCTCAATAGACTACAAGTCCAATGCGAAGACCTTGCTTTTGCGTATATGATCATATGCCTGCCGTTTTTTCGCGGGCAGGCTGTCCACGGATGATTCCCGGAAGCCAAGGGACTCGAACCAGTCCTGGGTTTGCGTGGTCAGAACAAAAACGCGTTTCATGCCGTTTTTGCGGGCTTTTTCGATCAGGCAGCCGACTATCCGCCTGCCCAGGTTCATGCCGGTGTATAGGGGATCCGCGGCAACGGCGGCAATTTCACCCTGGCCTTCGTCCCAGTCATGCAGCGCACCGCAGGCGTGTATTGAACCGTCAATTTCATACACCGAATAGTCGCCTTTCTTTTCCTGTATTTGTTCCGCCGTGCGCCGGATGAGGATACCTGTCTGCATCAGCGGTTCCATAATACGCAGAAGATCGGGGAGGTCGCGGCTGCGGCAGTCCCGAATCGACTCATATTCATCGGCGTAGATCATCGTCCCGGCGCCAAGGTTGGAGAACAGTTCCTTGAGAATCGCCCCTTCTTCCCTGCTGTCGACTATGTGTATTCGCCCTACTCCGGCGCGGCAGGCCTCCAGCGCCAGCCTGTATTCCCTCAGCATCCGCTGCAGCTGCGGCATCGTACCGGCGGCTGTTCCGGCTTTGGCGAGTGACGAAATAACCGTTTCTGCTTCCTGCGGAGTCAGCCGGATAATGCTGCCGTCTTCCCGGGTTTCAATATTTTTCGGAAGGCCGCAGCTGTCCATGCGCAGCCGTTCGTGAACCGAAACAAAAAACAGCTTGATTGCTCCCAGCGCTGCCGCAACCGCGATGGCAATTTCATCACTGGGTACATTGTAGGGTTTTCCCGAAGGGTTCCAGCCTATGCAGGGTAAAATGGGAACCATGCCCAGGTTCAGCACCCGCCGTATCGAATCGGTATAAATTTTATCGACCGTGCCGGTCTGCCCCATGTCGATACCGTTGACAACGCCCAGCCCCCTGGCGCGGACAAAATTCCCGACGATAGCGTCTACCCGGCTGCCGGACAGGAATGTCATGTAACGGGTCGCCACATGGAATGCCGCCATTTCCACAAAGGGAATTGCCTGTTCCGCCGTTATCCTCGCCGGTTCCCGCCTGTCGCTGCTTCCGCCATAAGCGGAATCAATCTCATGCTGTTTCAGCACGGTGTCTATCGATTCCTTTACGCCCGGCACGATCACGATTTTGAAACCGGTCTGGGCAAGCAGCGCCAGGTCTTTCACGAGATAGGGAAACCCGGGGTCCTCGGTTACGGGGAAATCTATTTTGAACACCATGACAGAGCCTTCAAAGCGGCTCTGGTAATGAAACGCCTCGCGGATCAGTTCAACCGCCTCACTGAGCCGGGAGGACTGTTGTTCGCTCTGGGGCGGGCTGCCATTCATTGCTGTGCCTTATTCCAGCGGAGTAAACCTAAATCCGTCCCCGTCGGCTTCCACCGTGCCAATGCCGGGGTACACGACATGCATGCCGCCGATGGGGATTTTATTTTCTGCCGCGTATCCGATGATCTGTCTGCGCGATGCGGCGGCTTCTTCCCTGTCCATGTCGTAACTTGCGGAAATATCAGGACGGGCAAACTGCACCAGCCCCACATGCAAAAAGTCTCCGGCAATGATCAGTTTGTCTCCGCCGTCTTCTACCAGAAAAACCGTATGCCCGGGGGTGTGTCCGTAGCTGGCGATGGCTTTGATGCCGGGAACGATTTCGTTGAGGGTTGAACCCAGAGCAGCAGGCTCAAAAGTTTCCACATTACCGCCGAAGGGGGCCAAAGCCGCCGCCGCTCCCGGATTCACCTGCGTTTCAATAAAGTGGGTATATTCCCTGGCGGCAAGGTAGACTTTTGCGTTTGGGAAGGCGGCTTCTCCGCCTTTCAGCAGGCCGCCAAAGTGATCCCCGTGCAGGTGGGTAATCAGTACCGTTTCTATCTGCTCCGGCCGCACTCTCAGTTTTTTGATTTTTTCCAGTATAATGCCTCCGGCTCCGGTTCCCGAGTCTACCAGGATATTCCGGCCGGGCGCTTTAATAAGAAAAGCATTGGCTGTATGCATAAAACCGCCCTCAGGGACATATTGCTGCAGAACGGCTTCATCCACGCCGACAAGAATACCGGCGTTTCCTTCGCGCTGGCTTTCGACCAGCATATACACCTCAAACTGACCCACTGCGGTGAGAAAAATCCCCTCGCTTTCCGAGATGACGGGTTTTTGAGCCTGATTGACGCCGTTGCCGTAACTCAGGACTGTTACCGCTGTCAAAAGCAGACCCATAATTAGTGTTCCTTTCATTTTCATCCTCCGTTGTTCTGTACTATAATTGTAGGCTATTCAGCCTTCTTTTAGAATGTCCTTCAATGCTTCGCGGTTTCCCGATAAATGGGGGTTTGCCGAACCTGCGGCGTACATTTCGCTGATCCTTGCCTTGTAAAAGTCGCGCATTTTGTATCGAACCAGCTTCATCGTTGAATTGATCAGTCCGCCTGTTTCATCTATAACCCCGGGGATGATCGCCACGGAAGCGGGACGCCACTGGGGGGGAATTCCCGCATAGTCCGCTGTTTTGGTAAAGGCGCAGAGGTCTGCCATAACAAGGTCGATGATCGTGTCCAGGCTTTCATCCGAAGCCGTACTGAGCCCCTGCGCTTTAACGGCGGCCTTGAGTTCCTCTCCGTTCAGGGTGATGAGGGCTGTGGTGAATTTATTCTGCTCGTTATACGCCATGATCTGATTCACCAGTTTTGAGGTGTTGATCACCGCCTCTTCGATGGTTTCGGGGCTGTATTTTTCCCCGTCGGCGGCGATAAGCAGGGCTTTTTCCCGCCCGGTTACCACCAAAAAGCCGTCGGGATCCTTAAAACCGAGGTCGCCCGACCAGAGCCAGCCGTCGATCAGGGTTTCCGCCGTAGCTTCGGGGTTCTTGTAATAGCCCTTCATCACTGATCCACCCCGCGTTACGATCTGGCCAATCTCCCCGATGGCGCATTCCGTGTCCATGTCCTTCATGATCCGCACGTCGAGGTTGGGGATGATCACGCCGGAAGTGCCGAATTTGTGCTTTGCCGCCGAATTGGAGCAGATGATCGGCGAATTTTCCGTTAAACCGTAGCCCTGGTACACCGGCGCGCCGATGGCGTTGAAGAATTCCTGCTGCCGAATCTCCAAAAGTGCCCCGCCGCCTATGCAGAATTTGATGTCTTTGCCGAAAACCGCCCGCAATTTGGGGAATATCAGCGCGTTGGCCAGCGCCCAGGGGAAAAAGTTCGCCATCCGCACCGGCAGGGGCGGCTTGTTGTAGCCGTTGCCCGCTCTGGCAATCCCTGCTTTAAGGCCTGCGTCAAAAATCCCCTTGATAAAGCTCCCTTTTTCAGAAATGCCCTGGATCATCTTTTTCATAAAGTTGCCCGAAAGGGCGGGTACGGTGAGCAGGAAGTCGGGGTTTATTTCCGTGAGGTTTTTGGGGAGGTTCCGCAGGGTCGCCAGGGGGCCGCCCTGAGAATCGGGGAAGTACATGGTCGTTCCCCTTATAAGGAAGATGTACAGCCCCACCGTATGGGCGAAAGAATGATCCAAAGGCAGCATGATGAGGCTTTTCCAGCCTTTATCGATCCGGACTACTTTCAGGGCGTTATCGGCGTTGTGGATGTAGTTCCGGTGGCTCAGCATTATCCCCTTGGGGTTTCCTGTGGTTCCGGAGGTATAGCTGATCGTTACCGTATCGTCCTCGGTCAGGCCTTGTTCGATTGCCGCCAGCTTGAGCCGGATATCTTCGCCCTCAAGGAGTTTTTCTCCCTCGGCGACCAGGTCATCGTAGTACAGCGGTTTGCCGCCGCCTGCCTGGGTGTACTTTGCCGTCAGTTCCTCCATACGGGGGCTGCGCGGCGAAATGAGGATCAAAAACGGCTTTTGCCGGCTTACTTTAATGGCCTCGGCCGCCCGCTGAAAGTTGTTTTCCGATACCAACAGCGCCTTTGATTCGGAATGTTCCAGCCGGAAGACGATTTCCTCTTCCAGCAGCTTGGTCGAAAGCGGCACCGAGGCGCAGCCGGCCTTGAGCACGCCGAACTCGCCGATGACCCAGGAAGGCCGCCCTTCGGACAGGATCGAGACGTTGTCCCCCTTCCCCATGCCACGGCAAAGCAGCGCCGCCGCAAAAGCCGATGAGATCCGGTCAGCTTCTTTGAAGCTGTACGTCACCCATTGATCGCCGATTTTTCCGCCCAGATAGGGCATAT
>Ga0082212_10003500_pt1 | contig 22223 bp, 3 predicted proteins | sample TergutNt197P3_FD_71548 | JGI IMG/M metagenome (GOLD analysis project Ga0082212, IMG submission 71548) | Neocapritermes taracua P3 segment gut microbial communities from Petit-Saut dam, French Guiana - Nt197 P3 | ecosystem: Host-associated > Arthropoda: Insects > Digestive system > Gut ...
ATCTCCTTGAAAGACTTATGCCGGAGAATGCACCACAGTCCTGCCGCAGTTTGAGTTGATGGTGGTACCCTGGAATCTACCGCTTACTGATCAAAGCCATCCAAACCATAACTATGTTTTTATTAAAAAGAAAAAAGAAATTCCATTAACAGTCTGCCCGTTATGCGGAGAGAAAGGCGAGGCATACTGGTGCTATAATTTACTTGAGGTAAGCGCAGCATATATGCAATCATACAATCCCATACGCGTATGGATGCGCTGCGATAGCTGTAACCATTTGTATGTTGAAGAATTCCCTGAAATAAAAGTTGAAAAATCAAACAACAAAGATTCTTCAAAGATAAAAAACAAGGGAATGCTAACGGATACCAGGTTATTCTCTTATTATTCAGAAATCCTTAGCCGCATTTCCAGCTTCACTGCCGGGAATGAGTTGTTAGAGATAGGGATAGGGGGATGCGAGTGCGCTCTTGCCGCAAGGGAGATGGAGTACTCTGTATTCGGAATTGACATTTCTGAAGCAAACGTGCTTCAAGCGAGAAGCTATGGCATTAATGCAGAACAATATGATTTCCATTATTTCAATATGAAGCAAAAATGGGATGTTATCATACTTGGCGACGTTATCGAGCATGTATCGGATCCGGTCAGCACAATGGATAAACTTTATCACTTACTCGATGATAATGGAGTAATATGGATTTCAACACCAAATCATGAAGCCGCGTTCTCTATTGTCACGGGGCACAGCGATCCCATGCGTAGAGAAGGGAGCCATAAGAACTATTTTTCCCGCGCGTCGCTTTTTAAATTACTGGAAAGATTTAGTTTTATACTGCTAGATTACCGTATTTCTTCGCACTATAGCGGTTCGATGGAAGTTATCGTTGCAAAAAATACATTTTCATTAAATTTTGGCGGTTAAGTGTTCGTGGTGCATAGAATGTTAATTTTAGGTTAGCTGTTGTGATTTCATCCTTACGTACCATAATTAATAGTGAGAGACAAAGGAAGAGGGCCCCTTGTCCGGAGTCTTTCAAATCGCTTGGCCACTGAGGCCACAGAGGTCAGGCATGTTGGCAAACGGGGAAAAGGACTTCCCCGCAGTTAAAAAACAAGGAGGTATATTTTTTATGGGAATGGTAGTCAGAACTAACACAATGGCGGTAAACGCTTATCGCCAACTCAACATGAACCAGACGAGGCTTGCCAAGAGCCTGGAAAAGCTGGCTTCCGGTTTCAGAATTAACCGGGCAGCCGACGACGCCGCCGGACTGGCCATCAGCGAAAAGATGAAGGCTCAGATCGTCGGGTTGGAGGCGGCTTCCGCCAACGCCTTGGACGGTATCTCTCTGGTGCAGACGGCTGAAGGCGCCCTGACCGAAGTGCACGCTATGCTGAACCGTATGGTTTACCTGGCAACCAAGTCGGCTAACGGTACCTATCAGGACGAAGTAGACCGCGAAGCGATCCAGGCTGAAGTGAACGCCCTGCTGGACGAAATCGACCGTATCGGCCTTTCCGCTAATTTCAACGGCGTTAAGCTATTGGATGGCAGTCTGTCTGGCGGCGGCGCCGGTTCCGTTGCTGGGGTAGCAAACAAGATCAGTAAAGAACTCGAAGGCGTACTTAAGTTTGGGCAATCAGCACCGGTACCCGCAGTTAAAGCTCAATACGCAATTCGTGGCGACCTTGCTGCTACTTTCTTTGAAGCATTAGGCGCTTACGACGTTCAAGCAATCGGCGCGGGGGAAATGGCATCGCTGCTTGGCGTTTCTATGACCGACTATGATGTTATCGATCACACAGGAGCTGCTATTACTTCGACCAATCTTTCAAGTGGTGCATGGACTGATGCGACCGAAATTATCTTTAGGGCAAAAGAAGCCGGCGTGGATGCGAAGAGAGACGTCTTTTTCAATATGGGCGCCATGGAGCAAAAAGCATATGCCAGCGGCTTCTACGAAAAAGTTGTCGGCGCTGATGCTTACAGGGAACTTACGATAATCGTGGATGAGGAAATGATCGGCGACACAAACCTAATCGGTAAGACCTTCTCGATTAATGGTAAGACATACCAGTTTGTAGGCCAAACTGATAAGGATTATAACGATCAATACATTGGAACAAAGGCGACGGCTTTATTGGAAAATGGAAACTATGCCGTCAATATTTCAGATCCAGGCGTCAGTTATTCTGCTGCGAAGGTTGCAGAGCAGATCATGCTCGCGGTAAACAACGTGGAGTATAAGACGGACTATGCATTAGCCGGAAGCACAATTACCGGCTTTGATGCTTGGGGTGATGTAACTACCCATACTACCTGGGCTCCCTCTACCAATCCAAACGCTCCTATCGGTGTAGGTCCTATCGCGGTCATCGGAAAAGGCACCGGTATTATGTACGGGCAGGTAGTCGATACTACTAAAACAAATATCATTTCCTTCAATGTCGCAGATAAGATGTGGAAAGCCGGAAAAACCGGAACAGGTGGAAGTGGTGGACTTACCCTTCAGATCGGGGATACCAACGAGAGCTTCAATAAAGTCACTGTTTCCGTAGACGATCTACGGGTCGGGGGGCTTGGACTGAAAGGTTTGGACGTTTCTACTCAGGACGCCGCAGGTAAAGCTATCGACGTCATTAAAAACGCCATCAACCAGGTAAGCACTAACAGAGCTAACCTGGGTGCTCTGCAAAATCGCTTGGAATACACCATTAACAATCTGGACGTCATGAACGAGAATATGCAGGCGGCAAACAGCCGTATCCGCGACACGGACATGGCAAAAGAAATGATGGAGTATACCAAAATGGCTATCCTGGTGCAGGCGGCGCAGGCCATGCTGGCTCAAGCCAACATGCAGCCCCAGTCCATCCTGCAACTGCTCCAGTAATCCGGATAATGCTTACCAGAGCAAATCCAATCAGGTTCATACAAAAAGGAAGGTTGTCCAAATCGGGCAGCCTTCTTTATTATACTCAATGACAACAGTGAACCGTATAATTATTTATTTTTTTCCTGGATACTTAGCCGATAGTCATCCAATGAGATGAGTCTATCACCACCCTGATTATTAGAGGGGCTCGATATATTGCTATCGTTCTTGGAATCCAAATTATTATCATATACGAGCAGATAGCTGTCATAAAGAACTTTTGCCTGTTTCGCAGCGGTTGCGTTGTCTTTTTGCGAAATGATAAACAAGAGTTCGAAGATCTGACCGTCAAAAATGCCGATATGTAACAATTCAGATAAAATATAAAGGCAGTCAGCGTTTTTACCGAAACGAATCAAGCCGCGGCAGAGGAAAAACAAACCGCTCTTATTAGAAGTGGATATGCCGTTTTCATATATTTTATAAAGTGAAGCGTCGAGATGGTTATCATAATAATACTCAGCCTGAACCGATAAGCAGAGCGAAGGATCTGCTGTATAGGCAAGGGTCAACCTGTTTGCTGTGTCTAAATCTGCTGCGAAAGCCAGAATATGATAGTTTTCAGCCAGAATCACCGATTCGTCGTTAGTTGGGTTCTCAATCGGAATGAAAGAGAAATAAGACGCCAGAACCCTTTCGTAGCGGGTGAGCCTGTCCTTATATCGCAGCCATATCTCCCATTTGTTGCTGGTTATAACTGCCAGAAACAGTAGTCTACTGATCTCATCGAATTGATCTTGCTGGTCTTCGAGTTTAGTCATGGCCATGGATTGAATCTGCGTATCGATGTTTTCATAGTTCTTATTGATCAACATTAAATAGAGAGCGTCAGCTTTCGTGAGTCTGCCGGAGTCGAGCAGTCTTTTTTGTAGAAAAAGAAAAACCGTTTTCCGCTGGGCTTTGATCAATGCCTCAGATAGTGCAGTGTAAGCGGTTGGATAGCCGAAATCAATGATATTTAATAAATAATGAATCACTGTATCGTCAGGTTGACCATGCAGGCAGTCCAATAGCAATGAAAATATCATAGGACTATAATATCTGGGTATTTTAAGTATATCGTTGATCAGATCAAATGTTTTCTCAAATTCGCCTAAAGAGAAAAATAAAGAAGCAGCATGTTGTTTGATCAAGACAACGATCCGAAGATAGCTATTCTTACGGATATCCATCGCTGCCGGTATATCGGACATGATCTCTGAAAATTCTTTCAGGAAACGGGACGGGTGGTTTTCAAATAAGAATTGATAATACAGGTCAAATACTTTATATTCTGTATTATCATAATACTTATTTGCAGGTAAAACGACAGAATTAAAAAGCTGTTTTCTTTTTATATGTTGAGGGAACAAATACCCTAAAATCAAAACGTTATCAAAAACTCCAAATAAGGATTCCAAAAGATTTTGATATGCGAAATCAAAATGTTCCGGATGATCCAAGATATACTGTAAATGCGTCAGCGCTGATTCTGGTTGACCAGAAGTTATATACTCGCGTATGAGGTATGTGTGAATAAGAAATTGATCATAAGAGTTATCATAACTGGTAATCGCGCTCTCTAAAAGCTTGGTGTTTCTCTGAGCTTTTTCTATGAGTTTGCCTGGAGAATAACCGCTATGGTTGATATTCCAATTATGGTAGGTGTATGCCAGAGGCAGAGCTGAGCCTTTTTCTGTTTTTCTGCGTAAGTCTTCATGGATACTGCCAACATAAAATAAATCAGAGCTACGGCGAAGAATACGTGCGTTTTGCTCAATATTATTCACCGTTCCAGTTTCTTCATCTATATCCGAACGTTGTACGATGATACTATTGATCTTTATATTTGAACTAAAAATCTGTTCAATAATTTGCCGATCTTTTCTTACTAAAGCCGGTTGGAACCATTCGTCAGCATCCAGGAAGACGACGACGTCGCCCGTTGCTTTTGCCAGAGCGTAATTCCTTGCCGCAGCGAAATCATTAATCCATTCAAATGGATAAACAGTCGCTTTCAGGGATTTCGCAGATTCCACAGTACCATCAGTTGAACCTGTATCAACGACAATGAGTTCGTCAGCAAGCCTGCTGACACTCCTGATTGAACGGGGCAGATTTTTTTCTTCGTTTTTGGCGATCCAGCAGGCGCTGATCTTCATATGAGATCCTCCAGAATCGTAATAGTTAGCTATATCATAATACACATATTTAAGAAATACAACTTGCAGTAGACGTATTAATCATTTGTACTTAACAAACGAGCAAGAATGTAGGAAAAATCTTGATTTTTTGCGCGTATCTTGTATAATTAAAAGTAGGAAAGAACTATGCAAATCCATAATGCGGTATGAAAATGAATAGTATTACCCTTAAAGGGATATCAAACCTGCTGAAGAAAATGATCGCATGTTTATTGATATTATTGCTTTCGTTATCTATAGCAGAACCGCTTGTAGGCGCTTCGATAGCCTTTATGGGCGAGGAAAATATATATTATGATATCTATACCGGCGGCGCGGATTCGTTAAATGAAAAAAACGATGAAAGCGCGGTCGATCAAAGAGATGTATATAGTATAACAAATCCGGATACAGGTCCGGATAAATATTCCTTTGGCGCCGTCGAAACCGACGGCGCTCTTTTTGGTTTAAATAGCGAAACGATGCCATATGGCAAATTCGAAAATGATGATTTAGCAATAATTACAGAACAAAATGATGCAGAATATACTGTAACCGAACAAAAACACCCTGATAACGCTATCAATAGCGCAATGGTGATTGAGATTGACGCTATAGCAGATGAAATAGAAAAGAGTATTGCTGACGAGCTGAAGTTTTCCGAAGGCGTAACCGAAAGCGAATATGATATAGAGATACCCGACTTAACTGATAAGACGGAAGAGGTTAACCAAAAAGATACAAAAATTAAAGAGTATTTAGATGAAAATATTTTTGACGATAAACCAGATGACATTTCAGATGATACTATTAAAGAAGAAAAGGAGCAGGAAGATAACAATTTAATTGAATCTGTTTCAGAAAAAGTTGATATAGAAGAAACGGAGACCATCGAAGAGATCGACGAAGACAATAACACGGAAATCATTATTACTGAAAATGAGCCGGAAGATAAAACAATACTGATAACAAAAATAAATCAATTCCCATATATCGATCAGGATAATCCGGATAATAACTATATAACAGTAGACACAGGCACTCCTGTGGAAGATATCCCTTTTCCTATGGAACTCAAGGCATGGGCTGTGTTGGATTATCCCTGGTCAGAAGAATATACCATAAAAGTTGCCGAATGGTATTGTAGTGGCGGATATAATCCCTGGCGCGAAGCATTGTATCAATTCATGCCGGTACTTAACCTTAATGATGATGAGATCCTGGCGCCGGAAACCGGGCTGCCGGTGATATATGTGGAAGTAATAAATCCGGTAGGGTTTTTTACCACAGCCGGATTTACAGCATATGGTACGGATATCAGCGTCTACGTGGATGAAAATAGTGGAAGCGACAGCTACGGAGACGGCACACGGGGGAACCCGTACGCTTCGATCCAGGGCGCGATTACCGAGAATAACGAAATTGACGAAATTACTATTTATCTGCTGTCAGACATCTTTTGTCACGACAGCGGCGGATCAGGAGGCACCCTTTCCATATCGGGCAAATCCGTTACCATAAGATCCGCTCTAATCGACGGGTATGATGAAACACCAGAGAATATCTATTCAATCAAACGGGACGATGGTACGAATGGCGGGGGGCATCCATTCACCGGGGTCATGATCCTGATTGAAGGCGGCGCAAATCTATATCTGAAGGATGTAATAATCGACGGCAATCAGGTACCGGGCGCTAGGTCAGCCGTATGGGTCAACGACGGATATTTTGAAACGCTAAACACTGAGATCATCAATAATCTATCTATAGAAAACGGCGGCGCCGTTTACATCAGTCCGGGATCAGAATACAGGATGGCGGACGGAAGGATAAGCGGTTGCATATCGGCTGAAAACGGCGGCGCCGTATATATCGACAGCGGAATCCTGACACTGTGCGGATCGCCAAAAATCGGCGTAGATTATAACGACAACGGTATATATATTAGAAGCGGCTATGTGATGATAGACGACAGCTTCGGTACTGGCGACGATGGCAGCGCCTGGATCCTGTATGAAGGTATAGCCGGCAGGCGGGAAGGCGCCCCGGTCGCCTTTAGGATGACGGGAGCCGCTTCGCCTGCTGAAGCGGAACAGTTGATCTGGAAATATCCGTCCTATACGGTAAAAGAGTCAGGCTCGTCATATGTCCTGGAAATTAATCATGAGGTGGAATTTTATATAGCCGCTTCCGACGCTGTACCGGCGGGAAGCGATATATACGGTAACGGTACCCGCCTGTATCCTTTTGAAAGCTTGAATAAAGCGATGCTTGAAACGCCGGTCCGGTACGACGGGACGGCTTATCCTGTTATAATAAACCTGATGACAGACGTCGTTCAGGATCACATGCTGATGCTGATGCCCGGTTATGATATCACCATTAAAAAGGATCCCTTAGTAACAGGGGATGTGACGTTGTATCGATATAAAGATCAGGAAGACGATACTTATTCGTACAGAGGATATATGATCAGCGTCGCTGGCGGCGCAAGGCTTACCATAGGGTCTGAACTGACGGACGCCGGCGGAGATATCATTCTGAGCGGAAACGGAATAAAGAACGCCTCTTCTCTGGTGTATATGTACGGAGGCGAAGTGCTTATCTACTCCGGATTACTGACCGGCAACCATAGTACTGGATACGGCGGCGCCATATACATGAACAATAGCCCGACAAACAGGATAACAATCATCGGAGGCGCGATAAAAGGAAACGGGAGTTCCACGAACGGGGGCGATATATTCTTCGCGAACGGGCGCTTCGAGGTATCAGGTAATCCATATATCGGTTCACCCCTATATGGCGGCGGCGTGTTTATTAATAATGGTCTGACGATCACAGTGACGGAACCCCTGGATCCTACGTCTTTGATCTATATAGAAGCAGTCGTAACTGATGGAGACGAAGGGCGTGATCCCATAAAAGGTACGATCGTCGCTCTTCCCGGCCCTTATCATACATTAAGCCCTGAAGAAGCCCGACGGTTTATATGGCTCGGACCTAGAAAAAAAATCGTTTTTGACAGCGGTAGATACATCATCGATCTATCCAATGATTATTATGTCGCTTCATATGGCAGCGACGACGACGCGTATGCCGACGGGACTATCATGAGACCGTATTTTAGTATTCATAAAGCAGTAACGTCAGTTACGCCTGTGACCGGAGGGATCAGGCAGGAATATAGCGTCAAAGTGATCGATAATATAATAATAAACGAATCTGTAACAATACCGAACGGTAACGACACGGTCATAAAAACCTGGGAAGACGCCAGATCGACAGCTACCGTTACAAGGACGGCAGGAGGCGATCTGTTTATCATCGAGGACGACGCGACTCTTTGCTTTGAGAACATAATCATTAACGGCGCTAAAGACAAGGTGGTCAATACATCGCCCATCGTGACAATAAACGGTATTACCGCAGGCTTAACACTTGGAGCCGGTGCGGTTTTAAAAAATAACCGTTCGGTAAACGGTGGAGCCGTCAACATGAGCAGCGGTTCATTCCATATGAACGGCGGTGAAATCAAGGATAATGCCGCAACGGGCAGGGGCGGAGGCATATACAATAATGGCGGCGCCATCGATATAAGCGGCGGGACGATAACCGGTAATACTTCCACAGACAGCGGCAGAGGTATCTATTATGGCGCCGGTACAGTAACTGTCTCCGGTAGATTACAAATCGGCAAAGATAAGGCTTCGAATAATAACACCACGGATAACGGTATTTACATAGCTAATACGGATCTCGTGATCCGGCAAAACGGGAATCTGATCGGCGACGCTCATATCGAAATAGAATTAAAAGCAAGCGCTACCGCAAATGATTACTATAATATAGTTGATAAAACAGCGGGAGCAAACACATCTGAAGCACTAAGATATAAATACCAAAACGTAAAATATTATATCCGCCCCAGCGAAGACGAATGTTACTACCGACTTGGTTTAACAGCAGGCAGTAACATTTACGTATCAGTAAACGGATCGGATTATTATAGCGACTCTAATAATGGATCTGACTATAATCTCGGCACATATGAATATCCATTTAGAACGCTTGAAAAAGCTTTTGATGAAGCAGAAAATAATACTCTTACGAATGTATATCTAATGACAGATATGATACATTCAGATACGGATTTATCAGGCTCTGATTTGATTGGGTTAAATCTTGGAACAGCTGTAGTAAACAACGGAAAAAGAATAAATCTTACAAATTATATTTCAGGTGAAATCACTTCACAGCCTATTGAAAAAGATAATAAATATGTAACCCGAAACCTTGAGTCGGCGATGATTCGTGTCGAAGGCACAGGAGAATTAAATATCTCTGGATTAACTTTCGATGGAAATATGAATAGGACAGGAAGTAGTTTAACAGACGATTCTATCATAAGTGTTAATGGCGGTAATTTAAGAATAGATAATACCATTTTAATGAACAACTGTTCGGAAAAAGGCGGCGCAGTCTATTTGTCATCGGGTTCATTTACAATGGGCAGCGGAGAAATAAAGGATAACATCGCTCAAACAGACGGCGGAGGAGTTTTCATTGGCAACGGGTCTTTTTCAATGAGTGGCGGCTTGATTACTGGAAATAAAGCGGAAGAAGGTAAAGGCAGCGCCGTTTACTATGGCGAGGGAAGCATTACCGTATCGGATTCAGCAAGGATAGGCAAACTAAAAGCAGAAAACGCAGGCTTTCCGGATAACGGAATATTTATTGAGAAAGCTGAAAACTTCATCACACAACAAGGGAACTTATCAGAAACAGCCCATATTGAAATAGAATTATATGTTAATAATACATCAAACCATGATGGAGCTATCGTCGTCAATAAGGCCGGTGGGACTACGCAGGATGATTCAGTAAGGTATTACTATCAGGATGCATTATACAGTGTAGGTCCAAACAGCGATCTGTCGCTTAATCCGCGTTATCATTTGTTCGGAAGAACCGAATACTATGTGTCGGATAACGAAGATATTGAGAGAGGCCCAGTAGGAGAAGACAGTAATCCAGGCACATATGAAGATCCATTTAAAACGCTGAGTAGAGCTTTTGAAGCGGCAGCAAAAGACAGGCGTCAAACTGACGTCTATATCATGACGGACCTTTTACATACGGGAGCAATAACGACAAATGAAGGGAATAATGTCCACCTGTTTCCGTATGAGGGATACAAACCGAAAGGAGCCGTACCGCAAGGACAGGAGGACGGCGTCGCCGATGTACCGACGATCAAACGAACTGACATTACGGCTATGTTTACCATACCTACAAACGATTCGCTGACTATCGAAAATCTGATCGTCGACGGCGATCGTTTCAATGCCGAGCTGATTAACTCTTCACCAATAGCTTTAGTTTCCGGTTCCTTTACTGTCAATCCGGGCGCGATACTGATGAATAACAATAACGCCAACGGCGGCGCGGTCAGCGTGAGCGGCGGGTCATTATCAATGAACGGCGGGATTATAACAGGGAATTACGCAACGGTAAACGGTGGCGCCGTAAACATGACCGGAACCGGAAGCTCGTTCACCATAAATGGCGGAGAAATCAGCGGAAACAGTGCAGCGGCCAGCGGCGGCGCGGTAAATATAACAAACGGCTCATTTTTAATGAATAATGGTGAGATTACTGGAAACGAAGCGACAGGTCTGGCAACGGATAACGGCGGCGGTGCTATTAACATTTCTTCGACAACAGGTACTTTTATTATGCGGGGAGGAGAAATCAGAGAGAACAGGGCAAACGGTGTTGGCGGTGCGATCAATATTTATTATGGAGCGTTTTCCATGAGCGCCGGCCTTATCACTGGCAATACCGCTTTACGAAACGGCGGCGGTATATATATATCACCAACGCCGGTTTCAAATAACGGAACAATAACAATAAACGGCGGGTCAATAATTAGTAATACTGCGGTAAATGGCGGCGCCGTATATTTCAGCAGAGGAGTGATGAGTATTTCGGGTAATCCGCAAATCGGAGAAATTGGTGGCAGCGGTATTTATCTGGCTCAGATACCTTCATCAAGCAATGTCGCTGAGATATCTCAGATAGCGGATTTAGATATAACTGCATTTATCGAAATTGAATATACGGCAAGAGAAGGATACAACGCACTTATCGCAACTAAGGCAGGTGGCGTCAATACACAAAACGATACCGGCAAATATCATTATCAGAACGAATTATATACAGTCGCACAAATCAGCCAAGGTAGTAATTTATATGTGCTAAATATTGGAAACGACTTATATGTATCAAGAAATGGAAACGATTCGTGGATAGGTACAGCTGACCAGCCTTTCCGCACGCTTGGACATGCATTCTCTGTGGCGCCGTCAGGTCGGACAGAGGGGGTAAACGTCCATGTGATGACGGATCTTTTACTTACAGAAACCGCTATGGTTACCAGTGGAAAAACTATAAATCTTCACGCATATACCGGATACCAACAAGGTGAGAAGGGAATAGAGGATAGACCGACTATTACGCGCGGGCAAACAGGCGTAATGATAGCAATTAATAGAACAGACGAATTGGCTGCTTTAAGCGCTAATTTAAATATCACTGGACTTATCATAGACGGCAATAGAGATTTATATCCAACGAACGATGCCTCGATTATTACACTGTCTGGCAGTCTTACCGCTGCTGCAAAGCTCGAATTAAACGATGTCATCCTTCGGAATAATCATTCATATAATGGCGGCGCCATATCTATATCGGGCAGGAATTCTACATTAATGCCGGTACTGATTGCGGATGGAAGCCGGATCACAGGCAACACTGTATCAGGCGACGGCGTATCTTCAGGTTTTGGCGGTGGAATTTATGCGGGCACTCCATATGGTGAATCTAATTCATACGGCGTCTTTGGAATGACGCTGAATAACTGTCAAATTACCGATAATACAGCAGTTAACGGCGGCGGGATTGCGGCAAAAAACGCAACTACAACAACAGTATCGATTATAGTGACGGGCGGAGAAATCAGCAGAAACATTGCATCAGGAAACGGAGGAGGCATTAATGTTAATCTACGTACCCAAACTACAATAACTAATTGTGCTTTTGTCGATAATAAAGCGACCAATGGCGGCGCGTTTTTTATAACCGGATCCGGTACTTCAAACTCACAAATGGATTTCCAACGAGCACAAGTAACAATGGACAATGGAGTTATTCGTGGGAATTCGGCAAGCAATGCAGGCGGCGGAGTATATCTTAATAATTATGCGCATTTATTTCTGAACGATAGCAATATTTTGGAAAACATAGCTTCGTCAGGCGGCGGAATATATATGTTATCTAATGCGTATGCAAAATATTTGGATATTATTGGTGGGCAAATCATTGATAACACTCTTGCAAGCCCTACAGCCCTTGGACGAGGCGTGTACTTCGGCGCCGGAACGATGACAGTATCCGGAGACGCTGTAATCGGGCGAAACAACAGCGAAAACGGCGTCTATATCGCAAGCGCGGCAGGCGTCCTCACGCAAAGCGGCGACCTTGCCCCCGGCGCCCATATAGAAGTGGAGTACAAAACCAGCGCGGAATCCAACCCGGTGATCGTGGAAAAAAGAGATCCGTCAAACACGAGTATTGGTTATATCGGCGTGAACGACGCGGCTAAGTATAATTACCAGGACGACAAATACTCTATTATAGAAAGAATTGTAAGCGGAGCGGCGCAGTATGTGCTGAACGACAGCGGGAATCTGTATGTCTCTAAAGACGGCAGCGACGCGAATATCGGTACCGATCCGGATCATCCCTTCGCTACGCTGGGACGGGCGTTCAACGAAGCGATGCCCGGATACAAAACGAACGTCCATGTGATGACCGACCTGATCCACGGGAATGCGGCGTCTGTACAGGGCGGAAGGATCATCAATCTACTTCCTTACGAGGGCTACAGCAGGTTGGGCGGTGACGGTCTGGGAGACGCGCCGACGGTCACCAGGGCGCCGGGGTATGCCGGTGTGATGATCGCCGTCAGGGAGGATATACAGGAACAGGATAATAACCAGATCGGCGGGTCGCTCAGGATCAGCGGCCTGGTCTTTGACGGCAATCAGGATTCGTCGGGCACGGGATCCATCCTTTCAGCGACCGCAAGGAATACCATTTCCAATAATTCCAGAGGCGCCGTACTTGAACTGGATAATGTGACGCTCAGAAACAACTTCGCGACGCATGGCGGCGCGATAACGTTGGCGGGAGGCAGCGCGGCAGTAGGAGGAAATCCCGTACACCGTGCCAGCCTGACGATAAACGACAGTCTGATCAGCGGCAACAAGGCTGATAACGGCGGCGCTATCTATACGGCTGACAGCTTCGTCCGCATAGATATGGACGGTTGCCTGATCACGGATAACCAGGCTGATAGCGGCGGCGGGATATATGCGAATAACGCTGAAGGGGCGATCTCGCTTAACAATACCAAGATAACGGACGACAGCGGCGCTATAGAAAAAACGCCGAACCGCGCAATCAACGGAAACGGTGGAGGCATATATTTATCCGGGTCGGACGAAAGCGATATGCTTTCCCTTACGCTCGCGGACAGCGAAATCACCGGCAATACCGCTACGGGTAACGGCGGCGGCGTATACTTCGGCGGCGGATCGCTTACATTAGCCGGAGAAGTCGTCATCGCTGAAGATACAAGCGGGACGGCTGCGGAAGACGGGTTCGGCGTCTTCATCGCGGGCGCGGACGCCGGATTGGCGATCGCCCAGGAAGATAACCTGACCGGCGGTTCTTTCGTCGAGGTCGAGTTGAAGACGTCAGCCGGCGCCGGCGCGGGTGACGGCGCGCTGATCGTCAATAAAAACGGCGGCGCCCCCGTAGACGCTGTCGAAGCGGCCCGGTATCATTACCAGTATGAAGCATACAAGATAGCAGCGGCTGATAACGGCGTACAGTATATCCTCAACGTCAAAGAAGAAGAGCTGTACGTGTCCGGAAACGAAGTGATCGTAAACGGGCCCGCAGGCAGCGATATCGCCGGCACAGGGTCGCGCGACAAGCCTTTCCGCACGCTGAGTAAAGCCTTCTCGGTGGCTGCGGCGGGCGAAAGAGTTACTTATGTGAATATCATGACTGCGGATCTCCTTCATTCGACGGGGGCGGGAACGGCTACGGCGACGATAAGCGGCGGCAAAAACATTCATCTGCGGCCCGATCCGCTTGCCTCGCCGGCTTTATCGGAAGTCGTCGTCAGCCGCGGGCATACGGCTGAAATGATCGCGGTAGCGGAAGGCGGCAAGCTGACCATCGAAGGCGTTACTTTCGACGGCCAACTGGACACGGCCATTACGTCCGCCGTTATCATCAACGGCGGGGAGCTGACCCTAAAAGGCGCGGTGATTCGAAATAACCGTTCGACCAACGGCGGCGCCATCGTCAATACCGGGCAGGCAACGATGGAGGACGGCTCTATCAGCTTGAACAAAGCTGCCAACGGCGGCGGGGTGTATATGACAAGCGGCTCTTTCACAATGAAGGGCGGCGAAATCAGGGGGAACGAAACCCTGACCGGCGACGGGGGCGGCGTATACCTCGGCGGCGGCGGTTCCTTCGGAATGACCGGCGGCAGGATCGAAGGCAATAAAGCGGCAGGTAAAGGCGGCGCCATATACTACAGCGGCGGTACGCTGAGCGTCTCCGGCGACGTGATGATCGGCAATGAGAAAGAAACCACAGGCGGCGCGGAGGTATACGGCAACGGCGTCTTTATCGAATCAGGCGGCGGGCTTTGCATCACCCAGGCGGACGACCTGGGCGCCGCCCATATAGAGATCGAACTGAAGAACGGCGCCGCCAACGGTTCGCTGATCGCGGCCAAATACGACGGCGCCCCCGTAGGCGCTGTCGAAGCGGCGAAATATCACTATAAATATGAGGTCTACGCGGTCGTCCCGAATATCGGGGAAATGCAATACGTCCTCGATATGAGCAGCACACAGCTATACGTATCCGGGAACGATATCCCGGCCGCCGGCCCCATAGGCAGCGATGAAACCGGTTTCGGCACGCGGGAGAGGCCGTTCCGGACGCTAAGCAAAGCCTTTGAAATAGCCCCCGCCGGGGACGGTATATCGGGGGATATGACCTACATCAATATCATGACCGCAAGCCTTATCCATTCGACGGGGGCGGCTACTGCTACGGCAGCGGTGGGCAGCGGCAAGAATCTGTATCTGCTGCCCGACCCGCTTAGCATCCCGGCGCTGACAAACGTCACGGTCAGGCGCAGCGAGCCGGCTGCGATGGTCACGGTTGCCGAGGGTGGAAGGCTGACTGTCGAGAACATCACCTTCGACGGCCAGTTAGGCGCGGCGTCTACAGCTTCTGCGATCCTCAACGGCGGGGAGCTGACCCTGAAGAACACGTCGGTCCAAAACAACCGCTCGGCGGGCAACGGCGGCGCCGTCGCCAATACCGGCACGATAACGATGAACGGGGGCGCTGTCAGCGGCAATACGGCTGTCAGCGGCGGCGGGATATATCAGTCAACCGGCGCGTTTACCCTGGAAAGCGGCCTGATCGCGAATAACCGCTCGACGGGCGCGGCTACGATGAACGGCGGCGGCGGCGTATACCTGAGCGGCGGTACGTTTACGATGGCGGGCGGGACGATCCGCGACAATGAAGCCGCAGGTGCGGCAGCGTTAAATGGGGGCGGAGGCGTATATATCAGCGGCGGCTCTTTCGAGATGACCGGAGGCGGCATAACCGGCAACAGGCTTACCACGCCGGGCACCCAGACCGTACCGCTGGCGAGGGGCAGGGGCCTGTACTTCGGGGGCGGCGCGCTGACGGTCTCGGGGGACGTCAGGATAGGCGATAAGAAAACGATAGTAAGCGGCGTGGAAATCAACGATAACGGCGTCTATATCGCCGCCGGCCTTGCCATAACACAAAAGAACGATCTCGGACCGGTCGGGAATATCGAAATCGAGAGGATAGCGGCCCCCGACTACGGCGCCCTGATCGCGAACAAGGACGGCGGCGCCATGACGGATACGGCTGAAGCCGCGAAGTATCATTATCAGGACGAGGTATATAAAGTCGTCCCCAAAGCCGGCGAAATGAAATATATCCTGTACGTAAGCGACGGGCTGTATGTGTCGGGGAACGATGCCGCAGGTAATGACATAACCGGCCTGGGTACGCCTGAGAGGCCGTTCCGTACGCTGAAAAGAGCTTTTGAAGCAGCGGGGACTGACCGTGTGACGGACGTCTATATCATGACAGCCGAACTCATCCATACGACGGCTGCGAATCCGGGCGCCGCAGTCGTCGGCGCCGGCAAAAACATCCGCTTGCAGCCTGCGCCGGGAGCGGTTTTCCCTGCCGGGCCGGACGGCAGCCCGGGGCTCAGCGTCAGGCGCAGCGCCGACGCTGAGATGATACGGGTGGCGACGGGGGGGAGCCTGGCCGTCACAAACATCACCTTCGACGGGCAAAAAGACATATACAGCGCGAATATCACCTCGGTGATCGTCAATAGCGGGACCCTGAGCCTCGACCGCGTCCATATCAGGAACAACCGTTCGTCAGCCGGCGGCGGGATAACCAACAACGGCTCCGTGACGATGAATGACAGCGTGATCGCCGGAAACATCGCTACCGGGACAGTCGCTTCAAGAGGCGGCGGCGGCGTCTATCAGACAAGCGGCTCCTTTACGCTGAAAAGCGGCTGGATCACGGACAACAGGTCTGCGGGGACCCTGGCTTCCAACGGGGGCGGCGGCGTATATATAATCGGCGGCGATTTCGAGATGACCGGCGGGGAAATCAGCCTGAACGAAGCCGCGGGCGCGTCGGCTTCCAACGGCGGCGGCGGTATATATCTGGGTCCCGGCGCTTCGTTTACGATGACCGGCGGATGCGTAACGGAGAACAGGCTTATTAATACCGGCACGCCTGCGACTCCGCTTGCAAGGGGACGCGGGGTCTGGTTCGGCGGGCTCGGCATGGACATATCCGGGGAAGTATGTATCGGCGCGTACAGCGGGGACAACGGCGTCTACATCGCGGAACCCGCCCTTACCATAACCCAGTCCGACGAGCTTATCGGCGCGGCGAATATCGAGGTAGAACGGAAAAACGGACAGCGTTATGGGATGGAAATCGTTGATAAAACAGCAGGCGCGGTAACGGGGGCCGAAGCGTCCAGATACCATTATCAGTATGAGGTTTACAATATAGTCGACGGGAATATAGGAAATTATTATATCCTCGACATAAGCGACGAGTTGTATGTATCCGGTAACGAGAATCCTTTCAACGGCGCGGTGGGCGACGACGAAACCGGCCTGGGGACGCCTGAGAAGCCTTTCCGGACGCTAAGCAAGGCTTTTGAAGAAGCGGCTGCGGGTATACCGGCGTATGTCTATATCATGACTGCCGAGCTGCTCCATTCTGCGGGAGGAAGGACAAGCCCGGCGATTGTGGGCAGCGGCAAGGACATTTATCTGAAGCCCGACTGGCCCGACTATCCAAAGCAAAAACCGCATGTTTCCGATCTCGCCGCGGGCGAGGAAGTAACAGTGAAACGCAGCTCAGCCGCAGAGATGGTCACAATAGCGGCCGGCGGGACCCTGACGATAGAGAATATAACCTTTGACGGGTCTAAAGATATCTATCCGGCGAATTTATCCGCTGTGATCGGCAATGCGGGAACGCTTACCCTGAATAAAACGGTGATCAGGGATAACCGCTCGTCAATGGGCGGCGGGATGACGAATACCGGAATAACGACAATGAACGACAGCTTGATCAGCGGAAACATTGCTGCCGGGACAGGCCCCGCGCGGGGCGGCGGCGGCGTGTATCAGTCGGGCGGCTCGTTCACGATGAACAGCGGCGGCATAACGGGCAACAGGTCGGCCGGGGCGGCGGCGTCCAACGGGGGCGGCGGCGTCTATCTAACCGGAGGCGATTTCGAGATGACCAGCGGGGAGATCCGCGGCAACGACGCTTCGGGAACGGCTGATACAAACGGGGGCGGCGGCGTCTATCTGAGCGGCGGCGCCTTCAGGATGAGCGGCGGCGAAATCGAAGGCAATACAGCCGACGCGCAATACGGGCAGGGGATATACTTCGCCGGAGGCGCGCTGGATATATCCGGCAACGTGACGATAGGCAGGGACAGGGGCGCCAACGGCAGATATAACGGCGTCTACATCGCCGCCAATAGCCTTGCCATAACGCAGTCGGCTGCCCTGGGCGACGCGCTGATCGAAGTCGAGCTTAAGAAAGGCCCGGGCAGCGCGGCAGCGGACGACGGCGCGCTGATCGTCAATAAAACAGGCGCCGTCTCGGAAAGCGAAGCGGGCAAGTACCATTACCAATATGAGGTTTACAGTATCGTACCCCACGGGACTAATGACCAGTACATCCTTGAGGGCAGTAAAGAGCTGTTCGTATCCATGGGCGGCTCCGACGATACCGGCGACGGGACGCGGGAGGAACCATTCAGGACGTTGAGCAAAGCTTTTGCCGAAGCGCTGAATAACCGTCCGACCTACGTTTATATCATGTCCGCGGATTTAAGCCACTCGTCCGGAGCGGGCACGGAAACCGCGACGACGACCACTTTGAAAAATATCTATCTGCGGCCTGAATATCTGCACCCGGAAGCGGAATCACTGGTTCCGCCCGCCCTCCTCTTCGGGACGGAAGTCGCCGTCACGCGGAACGCGGCGGCTGTAATGATCGCGACAGCCGGGAAGCTGACTGTAGACAGTATAACTTTTGACGGACAGAAAGGGATATATACGGCAAATACGACTTCCGTGATCAGCAATACGGGGACCCTGGCCCTTGATAATGTAACAATCCGGGATAACCGCTCCGCATACGGCGGCGGGATCGCCAATACCGGCGCCGTGACGATGAACGGCGGTTCGGTCAGGGATAACATCGCGGCTGACGACGGGTCGGCAAGAGGCGGCGGCGGGATTTACCAAACGGGAGCGTCCAGCGAATTTATCATGACCGGCAGTCTGATCATCGGTAACGTATCAGGCAATATCATAAGCGGGACGGCAGCCTCGCACGGGGGCGGCGGCGTATATCTGGCCGGGGGGCAGTTTACGATGAGGAGCGGCGCGATCAGCGGAAACACAGCCGCTAACAGCGGTACGTCTCCTGTCAACGGAGACGGCGGAGGCCTGTCGGTGACCGGTGGCACATTTACAATGAGCGGCGGCGCGGTCAGCAGCAACAAAGCCGCGGTCAACGGCGGAGGCGTATATTTGAGGGGCGCCGGCGTCTTTGAAACGGGCGGCGGCGTCATTACCGGAAACATTCTGGCGAGTCCGGCTGCCGTAGGCGTCGGAGTCTGCTACGCGGGCGGCGAGCTTCGGGTGTACGATCAACCGTCTATCGGGCTGGACGGGGAGGACGGCGGCGTATATATCGCAGGGATTGCTCCCGGCAGTACGCCGGTCATCCGGCAAACGGGCGCCCTGACGGGAGGCGCCGGGATCAACATAGAAGGGATAAACGGCGCGGCCGCCGGGACGCCCGTCGCGCTTAAGACGGACGGCTGGACGACGGCGGACGAAGCTTTGTACTATCATTATCTGCCCGGCGTATATGAAGTGGCAAAACGCCCGGATAGCACGGAGATATATTATCTCGGTTATCATGTAAGTTACTATGTATCTGAGCGTTATGGCAAAGACGAGCTGCCGGGCAACGGGACGAAAGAGTCTCCGTTTAAAACATTGCAGAAAGCGGTCGACGTAGCCCCGGACGACAGCCTTGAGCCGATGACGACGGTCTATGTGATGGACGACATGATCCAAAACAGCGTGACGACGGTGAAAGGCGATAAGAACATTACGATACAAGCCTGGCGAAATGATTCGGCCGTACTGGAATCGCCGCCGATGGGAGAACCCGCGCTGATAACCGCGAAACCGGATAACCAGCAGGTGATCGTAGGGCGCGGGCCCGATTATACAGACGGTTTCATTCTTGAGGTGCTGAGCGGCAATTCCCTCACACTGCAGGATCTGACCATAGACGGGAACAATGTAGCCACAGAAAGCAACGCGGCTACCCTGGCGACCGACGGCGGCGGTTTCGCTGCGGTACGCGTGTATGCCGATGGGGCCGGAGACGCCGTGCTCAATGTCGAGACCGGCGGGTATATCGTGAACAATGACAATGCCGGGCAATACGGCGGCGGCGTCTATGTCCACGCGGCAGCCGCGGCGGGCGAGGGCAGCGCCGTCCTGAACATGAACGGCGGCGGGATCACAGGGAATACGGCTGCTTCAGACCCGGGCACGGACGAGGGCGGCGGCGGAGGCGTTTATCTGAGGGGCGCCGGCCCGACCCGGCAGGCCCTCATGAGCATAAGCGGCAGCGCCGCAGTCGCACACAACGAAGCAACGGCGGGAACGGATACGGGCGGCGGCGCGGTCTACATCGCGGAATATGGCAGGCTGAATATAGCCGACGGCATACTGAACGGCAATACTGCCGTCAGGGGCGGCGGCATATATCAGGCAAACGCTTCCGGAAACCTGCTGGCCATGTCCGGCGGCCTGATCAGCGGGAACGAAGCAGTCGCTGCGGGCGCCGCGGGCGGCCTGGGAGGCGGCATGTATCTGGCGCGGGAGGCGGGCACGGGGCCCGATCCGGACGCGACGGCCCTCTATGGAGGGCTGATTACCGGAAACAGGGCTGAAGCGGCAGGCGGCGCTGCCTGGGTCGCGGACAATGCCCGGCCTTCGGTTGGGAAACTGACCCGCATCGGTGCGAATCAGAAGGATAACGGCGTATACCTTGCCGGGCCTGACGCGTTCTTCTCACAACGTTACGACCTGGATGAGAAAGCCCGGATCAACATAGAGGGCAAGGCGGGCGCGTCGGCGGATCCGGTCACAGAAATCGCGAGAAAAGTCTCGGCTGACGCGAAGCCGGATGAATCGAGGCTGTACTGGTATCAAGACCGGTGGTATACCGTAGCGCCCCATCCCGATCAGTCTACGCCGGTACACAGGCGCACATACGTTCTCAAGTATACCGACGAATTTTTTGTCGCTTCCCACGAAGGAGCTTACGAAGGCAACGACGCGACCGGCGACGGCAGCAGGGAGTACCCTTACGCCACCCTCGAACGCGCCATGGAAGATATGCGAAACTTTAAACTGGATACGCCGGTCACGACAGATATTCAGACTACTCTTTATATACTGGACGACCTGGCGCTTGGGGGCGCGCCGGCCGGCCCTGCGAATCAAGCCGCGCAGAGCAAGCCTGTTGAGATAGGCGAAGGCGAAGACGTATTGATCGTCACCTGGCGGGATACGGGAAACCGCGGCGGCGACGGCAAAGCGACGCTGAAGCGCTCCGCCGGTTACACGGGCGGCTTGTTTACCGTGAAGCCGGGAGGGAGCCTCACTCTGGCGGACGTCATCGTAAGCGGCGCCTTCGATGAGACCGGGGCGACGGCGGCAGGATCTATCGTTACTGTCGAGGGGGCGGGCCAGCTCAATGCGGAAGAAAGCAATAAAGCGGTATTCCGGCTGGCGGAAGGTGGCGAACTGCGGCATAACGCCGTGACGGGCGACGGAGGCGCGATACACATGAGCGGTACGACCGCGCGGGTGTATATCGAAGGCGGGGATATGGAAGGCGACGGTAACTACGGTGGCATGATTACGGGCAACGACGCCGATGGGAAGGGCAAAGCTGTTTACTACGCAGCCGGCTTGCTGACCGTCAAGGGCCGTCCGGCGATCGGGCGGGACGCTTTGGACAACGGCGTCTATATAGCGGCGGCAAACCTGTTCATATCCCAGACAGACGACCTTCTGGCCGGATCGAATATCAATATCGAAGGAATGGAAGGGGCCCACGCAGGTTATCCGGTCGTGCATAAAAACCTGGAGCTGCAGCCGGTGCTCGCGGTCACCCTTTCGGAATCCCTGTATTATCACTGGATGAATCTGTATTCCGGGGCAAACGGGCAGGGGGGCTTACTGTATCGCGTCATACCGGGCGGCTTTAATGAATACGAGCTGGCTCTGGTGAAAGCGTTCTATGTGCGCACAACCGG
>Ga0082212_10003501_pt1 | contig 22219 bp, 24 predicted proteins | sample TergutNt197P3_FD_71548 | JGI IMG/M metagenome (GOLD analysis project Ga0082212, IMG submission 71548) | Neocapritermes taracua P3 segment gut microbial communities from Petit-Saut dam, French Guiana - Nt197 P3 | ecosystem: Host-associated > Arthropoda: Insects > Digestive system > Gut ...
ACCCTCGTGGAAGAAAGGCCGTCGCTCAGTTCCTGGACGCGGGCCACGAGACACCTACGGGTGAGAATCATGTCAACTGATAACCAGCACCCACGGGTATGACCAGGTGGACCAGGGGAGTTGCCCCATCACCATCCAAGGCTGTGGCACCTTCCAGGGCTTTGTGTTTGACCAGACTGCTTTCCACCCATCCGCAAATCACCTCTTCACTCACGTCCTCACACCAGGCGCCATCGAGAGCCTCACACATATGGGCATAGGAAGATAGCTGGTGAATATTTGCTGAAAAATCCTCCACCGGTGAGCGTAGAATGATGTCTTCACTGACCCGAACCTGCGGGAAGAGCTGTTGGGCTGCGATTTCTGGAGCTAAAGCCACCACTTCACCAGCCAACGCAGGATCCTCACTGCGAGTCAAGACGAGTTGCTCGTACTCAGCTTTATCATATTTCTGCCCGGGAGGGATCCACATATCTTGGAACACCCTGGCAGAGGTGAGAAGTTGTTTCTTCACCGTGGAGAAATTGCGTTGCTGGGGAACATGGGTGGCGGGGTCTTGTTGGATCCAGATGAGTTGCTTGTGGATTTCTTCAGCGTACGGTGGCCAGGTGCCGATGATGTGGTCGTAGAGAAGTTGGGTCATGTCCACAGAAAAAATATTGTTCATCCGTACTTCGGCAACCACATCATTGCCTTGACGCCCAGCGGTGACTTTGATGTGAGATATCTTCTGATTGCCGAGCCGGGCTTGAATAGCTTCACGCAACAATAAGTAATAGGGGGCTTGCTGGTCGCGGACATCAGGGAGACTGTCGCCTATCGTGGCTAAAGACCCACACCATAGCTTCCAGCGGTGAGCATGGGAGGCATAGGTGGTGGAGAATTCTTCATCAGGGGTGGAGGTGCCCACGTGGTCAATCAGTTGGAAGACCCGCAGGTAGGTGTTGAGAATGGTTTGGCCAACAGCTTCTTCTTCGGTGTGCCCCCACGCGCTGGCAGTATCAAAAAAGGTTCGATCCCAGTCGGGATGATCACACCAAAAATAAATGGTTGCCCGACCATAGGAGCCATCGTCGGACAGTACGGCACGTACTGATACCGACGAGTGGGGCAGGATTGCCCGCCCATCAACAAGGTGACCATCAGAAATCATCTCTGCGATGCGCTGGCTGATCTCCACATGTGAGGCCTGCGATGAAAGAGAATCCTGAGTGGTTGGTTGATCCCACTGGGTCATGAGTGAATGCTACCGGGGTCCTCGACCAGCCTTGCAGACATGTCTGTCACAGCGGGAGTCTATTTATCCTCTAGGGGTTTTCGGTTGGCCGGCGGTGATGAACCTCAGGAAAGTGCCCAGGCTCGAAGCACAATACCAACCATGACACCGACTCCGACAAGCCCCACAACAAGCCATCCGATCGTGGGTTTCTTGGGCCCACCTCGACCATTGGACCAAGCCAGACCCAACACCACACCACCTAAAAGTCCACCAAGATGAGCCTGCCACGACACCTGTGGGACAGCGAAAGTAACCACAAGATTGATACCCAACCACATCACCAATTGGCGGACATCAGATTTCCGTAACAACAAGATAATCAGCAACCCACCCATGAGACCAAACAAAGCACCAGAGCCCCCATAGGAGATCGACTGAGGGGCACTGAGCCACACCACTGCACAAGCACCACTGAAACCAGCCAGCAGATAGGTGATCAAGAATCGACTCCGACCAATCATGGACTCCAGGGGTGGACCCAAGAACCACAAAGTCAGGCAAGACATCGCCAGGTGCGCCAGGGAAACGTGAGTGAAAATGGAGGTGAGAACCTGCCACCAGGCACCATCAGCTACACCGGGAACCCAGTGTCCATCGCTCAACTGTGAACACTCGCCGGTGGCCAGACCAGGGTAATAGGAGTTGGGATGGGTGATAGAGGTGCACATTCCTTGGGGAGATAACCCCAGGAAGGAGATCACCTGGTGCCGCAGGTGAACAAAACCACTAGATTGAATGATTCCCCACACCACAATGTTGATGGAGATGAGAACCAAGGAGGTCAAGCGAGTGTTGGTGGGGGTGAGTCCAATCAAGCTTGCACGATTTTGTCGCGAGGTAGCAGTGTGTTGTTGGACACAGTCGCGACAGTGGAACCCTACCGGGGCAGAGACCATGCACTGGCTACATATTGGCCGGCCACAGCGTCGACACAGGATATGGGTGAAACGCTGGGGATGGCGATAACAATGGCTGGAAGTCAGGTCACTCACACCCAGTAGTCTACGCCGGGGACTTGTGTGGGTGGGACCCCAAGTACCATCGATACTGGCCCACCCGTACAATGAGGGGGGAAAGGATGGCGATGGAAGGCTTTGAGACCTACGCTCAAGTGGATTTGGGTGCACTGGAACGAAACCTTGATTATATTCGCAACCATGTTGAGTATCGAAAAATCCTTCTGCCGATCAAAGCCAACGCTTACGGCCATGGGTTGCGGGAGAACTCTCTACCGTCGACTGCTCCTGTGGCACGCTTCCTCCAGGAACGTAATGTGGTGGATTGGTTGGGGGTGGCTACCGTTGAGGAGGGGGTACAGCTTCGAAGCGCTGGTGTCACCTTGCCTATTCTCAAATTGTCGTACACCCAAAACCATGAACTTGCCCGCGCTATCACTGCGGGTTTAACGCTGACCGTGGGGGACCCTGTCTCCATTTGGGCAGCCAGTGCAGCAGCTGAAACCTTGAACACCTATGCGACAGTTCATCTCAAGGTAGACACAGGGATGAGAAGGCTGGGATGTCCAGTGTCGATGGCCGCGCGGTTGGCGTCTTTGATCGAGGAGTCCCCGTACTTGAATCTTGAAGGGGTTTTCACCCATTTTGCTGCAGCAGAAAATCCCGATGAGGACGATTTCACCTCCAGGCAGATCGACCAGTTTGATGATGCTTTGGATGACATTCATCGCAGCATTGGTCGAGAAATAGAGCTGAAACATGCGGCGAATTCTGCAGCAGTGGAGCGACATAAAGATGCCTGGTATGACATGGTTCGTCCCGGAATCTTGTCCTATGGGTATCCACAGTCGCTCGACAGTTCAGTGAAGGTACGCCCAGTGATGTCCGTGATCAGCCATGTGTCTTGTGTGAAAATGATTCACGCTGGTGAATCAGTGAGCTATGGCAGAACCTGGGTGGCTGCTCGCGACACCCGCCTAGCCACAGTATCAATTGGGTACGGGGATGGTTATCCCCGATCACTATCCAACAAAGCTGAGGTTCTCATCCAAGGCAAACGGTATCCGCAAGTGGGAACAGTGTGCATGGATCACATCATGGTCGATGTGGGACTCGCCACCAAGATCGAGGTCGGTGAGCAGGTCACGATTATCGGCCGTGACGGTTCACAAGTGATTGGTGCGGACGACTTGGGGCGCCAGGTGGACACAATCAGTTATGAGATACTGTGCGGGCTGACCGAACGACTGTCACGAATGTACATCGGCTAAACACTGACGACACTGAAGAAGCCGTACACAAAGGGACTAGTTGGAGCCCTGGTCTGTGGCGGGTATAGCTGCTTTGGCGTCGGTCTTCTTGAGCCTCTGCTTAAAGGTTTGCTTCGGGATTCCAAAACCAAGACCCAAGGCGAAGGCACCCAGCAAGGCAAAACCTGCTGCCCCACCCAAGTAGACCCAGTAGAGAGGTTTCCACTCAAAATCGAGATGGGCTGAAGCCAAGGTGGTCACGATGTAGTTGATCTGAATATAGCTCACCACCATCAAAGCGATGGCTGCACCGACCAGGACAATACCGGTAGCAATGATGAAATTCTTGAGGAACTTGAGCACTGAGCCCTCCTAGGTGACGATGTTGTTGTGATCACTCTAGCGCCGAGGACTCACTTCGTCATCTGGTGTCTGTCACAGGGGGAATTGCCCTGGTCTGCCCTGGGGTGTGCCAGCTCCATCTTGGGTGTAGAGGGGACGGAAGGTGGTGGGGCGACGGATGGGTAGATGCTTGCGAGCACACCGGGAGACCATGGTGGTGTTGTGCCAGTCGGTGAGCCCACCGACCCCTCCACCGATGATGGGGGTTTTTCTGCCCACTGTTTTCACCACACCCTTTCCAGCAGCTTCAGACAGAAGATGGTGGAGAACCTGATCGGCGACTTGGGTGTGGAAATGTGGATCAAAGACCAAGGAGGTGGCTACGGCAGCTGGGGTGGAGGGGAGCTTGGCTTCAGCGATGTGGCGTTCAAGTTCGGCTTCACCCAGCAGACACATAGCCAAGGCTGTACGCACGCGTTGATCATCAAGATCGTACCCATAAAGATGAGCAATACATCCCACCATGCGTATTTGAATAACGATGAGACCAGTGAGATTCACCGGTGTCCCCACCAGCATGGACACCAGCCCACCAATATTGGTCACCACCCCTTGAACAGTGGCCATGGCGATGTGTTGGCGAATGATCGACTGGACGGCACCATGAACATTTCCCCGGCGTTGAAGATGCTTGGCTGCCAGGTCACGGGCGGAGGGAAAACCTTTCACCCCATCCAGCGACATGTCCATGAGTTTGACCATGGCCGAGTTGAGATGAGGCCCCGCCAGATGTGGCAATCTTTTTAAAGCGTATTGCGCAGCAAGGGTCAAGGTTCTTTGTGTTGATGGGTTTTGTGCCACCTGGTCTCCTTACCTTGCTGAGACTCCATTATTTCACGATTAGACTGGGTGGGTGTCTTTGATGCCGCAGGCGGGGTACCGCCACACCAGTGAGACTGTGATTAAGAAATCACGGTTTATCACCAGTGTGGGTCGAAGTGATACTGAACAGCAGGCGAGAGTTTTCATCGCCGAGGTACGGGGTCAATACCCTGATGCTCGCCACCACCCCACAGCTTTCCTCCTCGATGATGATGGGGTCCAGGTTGCGCGCAGTAGTGATGATGGGGAACCCCCCGGTACTGCGGGAATGCCGATGCTGAGGAGCCTGATGCGCTCAGGATTGGTCAATGTCACGGTGGTGGTGTCGAGGTATTTCGGGGGAATCAAACTGGGCGCGGCGGGGCTCACCCGAGCCTACGGTGGGTGTGTCACCCAGGGGGTTGCAGTTGTTCCCCGTGTTCGAGTTCACTCCTGGCCGGTGTGGAGGACCCACCTTGACCATAGCCGGGCAGGGCGAATAGAAGAAGAATTGCTGACACTTGGGGCACACATCGTCACCAAAGGCTACGACGCCTCTGGGGTGGTCCTGGATTTTTCCTGGGAGTCGGATCCCAGTGGGGTTCTTGCCCGACTGGGTGTTCAAGGCCCTGTAGCGCTTACCGAAGCTGTGGACACCCAAGAAATACCTGTCCGTCAGGGTGTGTGACCACTCACCAGAACCCCTCGATTATCGCCACCGCCCCTCATCTCCTGGGATAATGTGTCCAGCTCCCGAGAAAGGTTTGTTTTGCTCGGTGGTCTCGGCAAAGATGGATGAGTACATCGTTGTCAGGAGTTCCATGTCACAAACAGTTATTTCTATGCGCCAGATCACCAAAAACTTTGGGCGCGTCCATGCCCTGTCTGGAGTTGATCTGCTGGTGAGGGCAGGAGAAATCTATGGTTTCATCGGTCCGAATGGTGCTGGCAAATCCACCACGATTCGAATCCTGCTGGGTATCTTGAAATCTGATGGGGGTAGTGCTCGGGTTTTCGGCAAAGACGCCTGGCATGATGCAGTAGACATCCACCAGCGAGTGTCGTATGTTCCTGGCGATGTGAATCTGTGGCCAAACCTCACCGGTGGTGAGGTGATTGACCTGTTCGTACGTTTGAAGAAATCGGGGGACAAGAAATATCGTCAGGAACTCATTGAGCGCTTCGACTTTGATCCGACCCGTAAGTGTGGAACCTATTCGAAGGGTAACCGCCAGAAGGTGGCTCTCATTGCTGCTTTTTCTACTGACGCTGACTTGTATATCCTCGACGAACCTACCTCGGGGCTTGATCCTTTGATGGAAATGGTTTTCCGTGATTGTGTACGCAAGGTTGCCGACGAAGGCAAGACCGTGTTCTTGTCCTCACATATTTTGTCTGAGGTGGAACAATTGTGTACGAAATTGTCGATTATTCGACAAGGAAAGATTGTTGACACTGGTAGCTTGCGCGAACTCCAGCATCTGACACGTAATCAGGTCCATGTTGAAGCCCTCGGTGATCTCAGTGGTCTTTCCACTGTCCCCGGGGTCCATGATCTGGTGGTCAAACCTGGGGAGGCCGAGTTCCATTTGGATAATACCCATACCCCGCAGGTGATGAGCTATCTCGCTCGCCAGGGTGCAACGCGTTTGGTTTCTGCCCCCCCGACCCTCGAGGAACTGTTCATGAGCCACTATGAATTGCAAGGCGATAGTGAGCCCCAGGCAGACGGTGAGTTGCAGGAAGCCAGTGAGCCCAAGGGGGACAGTGAATGAGTACGTTCGTGGGAAGCTTGTCAGCGCAGTGGACGGCTCTGTTGCGTTTGATTATGCGCCGGGATCGGTGGGTGCTGTCCGCCTGGCTGGTCGGGGTTATCTTCTTTTGTGTGTTCTTTGTTCCTATGATGCCGGAAATGATGGGAACCGACAGTGAAACCCTGGTGTTGGGTGAGATGATGAAAAACCCTGCCATGGTCGCGATGTGTGGAATCCTCTATGGTGAGGAGCCAACGATCGGGATTATCTACACCCAGCTGATGATGGTGTGGTCGGCTGTGGTTGTTGCTGTGATGAATATCCTGCTCGTGGTTCGCTACACGCGTACCGATGAGGACGAGGGACGTCTCGAAGTTATTCGCTCCTTGCCCACTGGTCGCCAAGCCCATTTGGTCGCCGTAGCCTCACTGATGGTCTATATCAATGGTGTGGTGGCGCTGGCCTCTGGTTTCATCATGGCACTTTTCAACGTGGAATCTATTGATGTTGCTGGGTGTGTGGTGTATGCCGCAGCCCTGGGTGCGTGTGGGCTGGTTTTTGCTGGTCTCACGATGGTTGTTGTTCAACTGGTTCATAGTGCCCGCGGAGCAATAGGACTGTCGCTAGGGCTACTGGGAGGGTTCTATCTTCTGCGCGCCTATGGGGATGTGTCCAGTGAGACCGCTTCACTGCTATCACCTTTGGGTTTGATCATGAGGACCTATCCGTTCTATGACAACAAGTGGGGACCTGTTGTTGTCCTTGTTGCCGTTGGTGTTGTCCTGATGTTGGTCTCCTTTGTTTTGGGGGCACGTCGAGACCTTGGCCAGGGCCTGATGCCCGTACTGAGAAGGGCTCGAGCCCATGGGAGCCGATTCCTCGCCGGTGAATGGGGTCTCACCTGGAGATTAACCAGGGGTACGATTATTGGTTGGGCAATAACGATCTTCATATTCTCGGCAGCATATGCCTCAGTGATGGGGGATATGGAGAGTTTCATTGACTCTAGTCCCCTCTATCAGCAACTCATGGGTATTGGCGATGACGACCAGGAAGTCGCCAAGTCAGTGGTGGTGATGCTGGTGAGCATCATGAGCATCATCGGGTGTATTCCCGTGTTGACTACTGCGTTCAAACTCAGTTCGGAAGAATCCAAGGGACGCCTGGATTATGTCGTCGGCAAAACCGTATCCAGGTGGAGTTTGTTTGCTGGCTACGGCGTTCTTGTTGTCCTAGTTGCTGCACTCATGCAAGCACTGACCGCCATCGGTTTTTACAGTGTTGCCCTGACGGTGATGGACGAACCATTCACTTTTGAGTTCCTCGCCAAGGTCTGCCTCAATCTTCTCCCCGCACTCATCTTCTTTGGTGGACTGGGGTTGATGATTGTCGGATGGGCGAAAAAATTCACGTGGATCGGGTGGGCTTATCTCGGTGGCGCCTTCCTGCTGACCTTCTTAGGTGGGATGTTGAATCTGCCTGAATGGGTGGCAAAAATCACGCCGTTTGGTTTGCTTCCCCATTGGCCAACAGAGAGTTTCTCTGTGCCGATTTGGCTGGGTTTAGTGGTCATGGGATTAGCGCTGATGGTTGTTGGCGCCGTGGGCTACCGCAACCGCGACATCACAGCCTAACAGGGGCCACCACTCACCTTCGTTACAGCGGGGTCACCCCCCAGATGCGGGAGATGTAGTCGCGCATGGATCGATCTGAGGAGAAGTATCCACTGCGAGCCACATTGAGGATCGCTGACTTTGTCCAGCTCCCCTGATCGCTGTAGCGTTGCTCAACGAGTTGCTGGGTGGCCATATAGGACTCGTAATCAGCTAAAGCCATGAAACGATCCTCGTACAACAAATTCGACACCACTGATTCGAAGGCTGTAGGGTCCCCCTTCGAGAAAGCCCCCGAAGCGATCAATTCCATGGCAGCTTTCAGGTCGGGGTTGGACTCATAATAGGTGGAGGGTTCGTAGCCTCGAAGGCTCAGCTCTTCGACTTCGGGTTCACTCATGCCAAACAGGAAAAAGTGATCGTCACCCACGAGTTGGCGTATTTCCACATTCGCACCATCATCGGTGCCGATAGTCAAAGCCCCATTGAGGGCAAATTTCATGTTGCCCGTTCCAGATGCCTCCTTGCCAGCCAGTGAAATCTGTTCAGACAGATCAGCAGCTGGGATGAGATACTCAGCCAAGGTGACATTGTAGTTCGGTGGGAACACTACCGACATCACATCGTTGACCCGCGAATCATTGTTGATGGTGTCGGCCACACCATTGATCAGGCGGATAATCTCCTTGGCCATGTGGTAGCCAGGTGCGGCTTTGGCACCAAACACGAAGGTACGCGGGATGGGGGAGGTGATCTCACCGCTGAGCACCTTGTTATACATCGTGACAATGTGAAGGAGTTTCAGTGATTGGCGTTTATATTCGTGAAGTCGCTTCACCATACAATCCAGCAGGTGGCCTTCGGGCAAGGTGATGTGGTCGCGGTGGAGGAGAACCTCGGCGAAGGAAGCCTTGTTGGCTTTTTTGATCTCCTGGAAGGAGGTACGGAAACTGTCATCGGTGGCGAGTGGTTCGAGTTCACGCAGACGTTCCAGATCAGTCAACCACCCCGGCCCGATAGCGTCAGTGATGAGGTCAGCCATCGCTGGATTCGACAACTTGATGAATCGTCGAGGGGTGACCCCATTGGTGACATTGGTGAACCTCTCCGGATACATGTCCGCAAACTCAGGTAGCACCTTGTCGCGTAAGAGCTGTGAATGCAGTTCTGCAACACCATTAACTTTGGCTGAGGCGATCGTGGCGAGGTGGGCCATGCGTACGGCTCGGACAGGGTAGTCGGAGATGATCGACATCGCTCGTACCCTCATCTCATCATTGTTGAACTGCTCGCGCACCACCGAACAAAAGAAGGTGTTGATCTGGTCGATGATTTCCATGTGGCGTGGAAGAAGACGGCCAAGAAGATCCACCTCCCAGGTTTCGAGGGCCTCCGGCAAAAGAGTGTGGCAGGTGTAGTTGAAACATGAGCAGGTGATCTCCCATGCTTCATCAAAGTCGAGGTGATAATTGTCGAGAAGGATCCTCATGAGCTCCGGTATGGCGATGACCGGGTGGGTGTCGTTGAGTTGGAAAGAAATCCGCGTACTCAACTGGTGGATGTCGAAATCCTCCTCCAGGTGGTCAATGAAATCAGCAAGAGAACAGGCCACAAAGAAATATTGTTGTTGAAGGCGGAGTTCTTTACCTTGGGGGGTGGAATCCTCCGGATAGAGAACCTTGGTGATGTTTTCGGCGAAGGTTTGTGAGCGTACTGCTTCGGCGTAGTCACCGGAGTTGAAGATTGCCAGGTCAAAAGCCTGGGTGGCCTGGGCACTCCACAGGCGCAGAGTGTTCACCCACCCATTGCCGTACCCAGGGACCATGTAGTTGTAGGGGACACCGATCACATTCCAACTGGGTTCCCAACGGGTACGGGTGATCCCGCGATCGTCGCTGTATTGCTCGGTGTGCCCCCCGAAATCCACGCGCACTGAATGCTCAGGGTGGGGGAACTCCCAGGGGTTGCCGAGGGTGAGCCAGGTGTCGGGTTGTTCAATTTGTGCACCATCGGCAAAGGTTTGGCGGAAGATGCCGTACTCGTAGCGGATCCCATAACCGATCGAGGCAATACTCATGGTGGCCAAAGAATCAATGAAACAGGCAGCGAGTCGTCCCAGGCCACCGTTGCCGAGACCTGGTTCGACCTCTTGGGAGCGCAAGGTGTCTAGGGAGATTCCACAGCTTTCCAGTGCCTGGGCTGTGACGGATTCCAGATCAGTGGCGAGAAGGTTGTTGTCGAGCTGGCGACCGAGAAGGTATTCAGCGGACAGATAACCCACCATCTTGGGTCGGGATTCGAAGATACGTCGATTGGTTTCCAGCCATCTAGCCATGAGGTAGTGGCGAACAGTGCGTGCCATCGCCAGATATTGGTCGTTGACCGTGGAGCGGGCCAGGGTCACTCCTTGACCCATGTTGAGTTCTTTGAGGAATTCTTGAACGAATCCTTCCACTGTGTGTGGGGGGGATTGCACAGGACCGAGGACCGCAGGATTGTTGACCTCGAATTCAGGTCCAGTACGTACACCCAGCACCTGGGCTTCCACACCGGGGTTTTCCGGGAGTTGTCGGGGAATATCTGATTCGTTCACATAATTCGTCACCCCACTAAGGTACCGATTCCATCAAGGACTCTTTTGCCATGACGCATTTGGTGAGACCCGTCCAGGCAGTGGGCTCAACGCAGTGTATAGGGGTCGATGGGTGTGGTGAAGGATTCTTTCAAGGTGACGAAGCCAGGTAGCCCTGGAACACCCAGGTCGCCCAGCGGAACACTGCAGGTGAGAGTCACGCTCACCTCACCGTGTCGCCCTGCAGGAAGATTGAGCGCTGTTGCATCGATTTCGATGATCAGCCTCTGGCAGGAATAGTGGGTGGACAGCAGATGCTCATGGACTACTTGGCGACCGACTTGCTCGCCTTTTTGGGCTGTGGATTGCAGGGAGACACCCCGTGAGCTGCTCACGGCGGCAGCTTGAAGATCGTCACGGATCAGAGCTGTTCTGCCGATGGCAGCAATGAGCGCCAAGAAGAGCAGGAAGGCTGGAATAATCAAGATCGCCTCCATCGACATTGATCCTCTCGTTGTGTGGCCACTGTGGTGGGTTTGGTGGTGGGGGCTCATGGTCAGCGACCTCCTGGGTGATCTTCAACAAACTGGGACCCTGGTTCTTGCGGTAGCAGGGCGTACTGTGTCACCGGCCAATCCCAGCCAGGGATAACTGAGTGAGCGAAACCTGTGATGGTGAGTCTGACTGAGTTGTCGGCGATATCAATGGTGTAAACCCAGTGGTGGCCTATAGAGCGTGAGGAGAGTATTTCTTGGGCAGTGCTACGCCCATCATCGTGGGAGCCGGAGGCTGTTGCGACCATCACCCCCTGTTGGCAGGCTGCTTGGGCTGATGAGTTGGCATAGATCCACAAGGCGGCTTGGAGGATGACCATCATCACCATCAGGAACACCGGAACAATCAACACTGCTTCAACCGACACTGATCCGCGACCTGAGTTTCCTCGCTTGGTGGTGACTTCTGACTCGCTGCGGGCGGTGAGGCTGGGAGGGTTCTTCACAGGTGTGGTGATCATAATCCGATGAGTTGGTTGGCGTGGTTGGCGACAAAGGTGGTGATCGCAGAGACAACCACTGCAGCAATGGCGATCACTGCGAGAGCCCAGACGACATTCTCGATGGTGACTGACCCGCGTTGCCTCTGGCGTTGTGTGGTGGGGAGAATCGATTTCATTGTTGTTCCTTTCGTTAGGGGAGAATCATCATTGACAGCAGAGCTGGGGTGATGAGGATGACGAGGAAGATCATGCCCAGCAGGGACACTGGTAGGCTCATTTTTTCGTTAGACTCGTGCGCGGCAGCGGTGTCCGCCAGCAGCAGACTCTCACGAATACTGGTGGATTTCGCCCGAAGTATCCGATAGATCCCTGCCCCTTCGTGACTCGATAAAGAAATGATGTCCCCGAGTTCGCTGACCTCAGGTAGCCCCAGGGTGGTTCCTAATTCCTGGAGGGCTTCTCCTGGGGGGATTCCAGCCCAGGATCCTCGATCCAGGGCTTCTTTCAGGTGACGAAACACCCAGGAGTCTCCCAGGTTGGCTGCAGTGTCGAGGGCTTGTTTTGTTCCTGAACCGCAGGATCTTTCCAGGGCGACGAGGTTGATGTAGCAAGCTAAGGTACGGGAAAACTCTGTTCTGCGCCGGGTAGCATGTGAGCGTACCTGAAAATCAGGAATCATGAAACCGACAACACCTAGAGCTATTCCGACAACACCTGGGACAACAATCGGCACTTGGTAGCCTAAAAGAATCACACCACTGGTCAGCACACCAGGAAAGAGCAGGCCACTAACGCCGTAGACCATCTTCCGGGAGAGAAAAGACGCTGGAGTCATCTCCACCAGGGCAAGGTCTTGGGTGGGGACAAGCCGAAGCCGGGCGGGGAGAGCTTTCAGACCCCACGAACCCAAGGACTCCCACGCCAGCCCAGAAACATCTGTCGGCTGATGGTGGCCCACCAGCATGGTCATGCTCCAGCGAAGTTGAGGATGCGCAGGCAACAACCGGGAGATCAACAGCCACAACCCCCCGGCCAGCATCATTCCAGACAACAGGATTCCTTGAAGAGTGCTCATGGGTTCACCGCTTCACCTAACAGTCTTGTTCGGTGCGTGGAGGTGGCAATCTGTTTCATCCACACCAGAACCGCTGCATAACAACCCAACAAGGACAAAAAGATGACCTGCCCTGTGGCTGTCTTATATCCAAGAACATAATCCCCAGTGAAAAACAGTCCCCCAAGAACCACCGCAGTGATTCCTGTGACCCACCTGGCAGTAGCTCGTGGTTTGGCCGCATCAGCTTCCACCTGTCGCAAGGCTCTCAGGTCCACAGCCACCGACTGTGCACAATCCTCCAAGATAGTGGTCAGCCCCTCCCCGCGTCGCTGGGCACCCAACAACAGGGTTGCCACAATCAGATCACCAGTGGGATCGTGGAGATCCTCAGCGAAACAACGCAAAGCAGCCGGTGTCGTCCACCTTGCTTTCAGCCGTACCACCAAGTCGGTCACCTGGGGTTTAAGCGCAGCAGGAGTGGAATTGAGTGAGGCAATGAGAGCCTGTTCAAGTCCGGAACCCGAGGTGAGAATCCCTGATAATCCGCGTGTCCACTCCTCCATGGCTTCCATCATCGCCAAGTCGTCTTGTGCCTGGCTGCGTTGAAAGAGGTACGGTGCTGCTAGACCAGCCAACGGCAACACGATGATGGCAACAACCCAACCAGTCAGAAGACAGATAACAACCCCCGCCACCGCTAAACCCCCCAGGCGTACCAGCGGTGAAGTCCACGACACCTGCGGCAACGATATCTTCTTGCGGGGGCGCAGAGATAACCCAAAGACCAACAGAAGAATTCCGCTGGTGATCAAGAAACTCACCGCAACCAGGATCACGGCCATGGTAGCCCCCCAGTGTGGATGGGCGATTCACTGCGGGCGTACTGCGGGGGAAGGCAGACCAACTGGGCAACCTGCTGGCCCTGCGCAGCGGAAAACACCCGAGTAGTCGAATAACCACTCGCTGAATCACTAGCGTGAACAGACAGGATCTCTTTGACCCATCGATGACGAACCGATCCTCCCTGGGTGGGTGTGGTGGACAGTTCCATATGAACAATGAAATCCAGATCCTCCCCCACCGCGCGAGTAGCATATTCACTGGTGATGTGTGGACCTGCTTCCATCGCACAGGTGATCAGTTTTCGGATTGCCCCCTCAGCACTGTGGGCATGGGTGGTTGACAGCGACCCCGAGCCTGATTGCATAGCTTTGAGCATGGCGAGGATCTCTTTGCCACGCACCTCGCCAACAATTTGGCGAGAAAGATTGAACCGGAAAGAATCATAGAGTGCCTCATCGAGAGTGAACTCCCCTGCACGATGCCCAACCGAATCCTTCTCACCTGAGCCAGGGCGGGCCTCCCAAGCATGAACGATCGGATGACGCGCAGGCATCTCATGGAGATGGAGTTCGTATTCGGTTTCGAAGGTGCCAATCATTTCATGGGCAGGAATCTCGTTGCACAGTGCCCTCATCATCGTGGTTTTCCCCGCACCCTGCGCGCCAGAAACCACAATGGAGGCACCGCGGCGTACTGCTTCGGAGAGGAAACTGGCAGCCTGCGCGCTCAAAGTACCCCCAGCAACCAGAGTCTCCAAGGTGATGTTGCTCAGCCGATGACGGCGAATCACCACCGAAGGCCGGGGAGTGACCCACGCGACAGCAGCCAGGCGAGCCCCAGAATCAAGGCGCAGATGCAAACGCGGTTCACTAGGGGAAAAAGACCTCTCATTGACCTCGGAGCGCGAGGCAATAAAACTCAAGAAATCAATGAGATCCTCATCAGTGTCGGCCACTGGTTGACCACGAGTCAAGGCGCCAGAACAATCCTCGATCCACACATTGTCTGCCCCGCAAATGATGACATTCTCGATAGTGTCATCGTCGACCAGGGTTTGGAGGCGACCCAGACGAAACAGGGAATCAAACAGGGCTTGCCCCATCCGGGTTTGGTACCCAGGACTCCACGGGATTTTGCCCACGGTGAGGGCCTGGGAGGTATATTCCTTCAACAGCTCAGCAATGATCAGTTGACCGATGTGATGCTGATGGTTGATATCCACCGTGTCTGATCCCAGGCGCGAGCTCAGGCGACGCGAAGCAACCCCCCTCATCTCGGTGATCACACTCCAATCGATGCTTCCTTCTTCAGCCCAAGGGATCTCCGTGGAGGTGACACACAGTGGTGGCAGTGTTTCGCTGAGGGCAGCAACGGTCGTGGAGGGAGGTGGCACGTCGATAGCGCAGGCATGGGGATCAATCGAGGAGACCGGTGTTGGGTCAAACAGCGTAGTCATGATTTCTCCCCAGGTGTGTGGAGGCGATGGGTGGTTGACAGAGTATCGCGGACTTTCTGGCCAGCGGACACCAAAGAGGTGTTGATCCGGGCCCGGGGACGCTTGGGGGCGCCATGGGAATAATGGCGGGCACCACCAGGATCATGGGGAAGACAAGAAACAACCTCCAACCCTAAAACATCGCTGACCTCATGGGCTGAATAAGGGTGACCAGGATGGACAAGAATAACCTTCCACACAGCTGATTCTGGGTGAGCAAGGTGGGTTTCCTGGGCTCGATCCGCCCACTGTTTAGCAGCGGCCAGGCTGACCAGGTCAGAACGGGTCACCAGCAGAACAAGGTCAGCTAGTTCGAGCAGATTAGTTGGCGAATGTTCCATGCCCAAGCGCCCAGCATCAACCAGCACATCAGTATCTGTCGTGGCGCACCACAGTTGGTGCAAAGGTTCCCACAGTTGATGGGCGTGGTGGGCTTGGGCGTGCGAGCGCGGGCCAGGTAGTACGGACACCCCCGTACCCTCAAGTGGCACCAGTGATTGGGGAAACTGTTGAGCCATCGTTCCACTACGGTGGGCAAGCCCCAGATCAACAATCGACTGGGTTGGGCAGACGAAGCCACCAAAGAATCCAGCCATCATCGTTGACCCACCGGTGGGATCAGCTTCAACAGCAATGACCTCTCGATTCCAGGTACACGCCAAGCCGAGGGTGGTGGTGGTCACACCAGGGGAGCCACTAGCAGAAGTGAGAACAACAACAGACATCATGACTCCCTGGTTGTTTGCACCAAAGCCAGGCGGTGGGTGGACGACAATGCTGCCAAGGTGGGTGCATCCTGCGCGTCAACCACAACAGTGAACACGGTCATCGAATTACCTTGGCCACCTGTGATCGCCAACAAGGTTCCAGGGAAACTCGGTGGAGGGATCTCCGGATCGATGCGATCAGGCAAAGCCACCAACAGAACCAGGTCACCAGGGCGAAGACCCTCGTCGGGGTATTCCCCAGCCATGAGTCCCACACTGATCGTCGCCTCACCAAGACGGGGACTGGGCTGATCACCCACACAGTCGGAAACAAGGAAAGATCCTGCCACTAGGTCAGCGGTAGCGTACCGGCCAATGACGTCGTTGATCATCGAAGCCGGCAGAGGTTTGAGCAAAGGATCGTACCCCACCTGGGCTGTGGTGAGATCTGCTCGCTCGATGCGCTCACCACGGGCAACAGGATTCACCACAGCAATCACTGTTTGGGTTGTGCTGACCTGTGAATAGATGCCCACAGAGACAAGTGCCCCGGCGACCACCAGAATGATCCCAGCCACGATCGACAGCGGGCTTCGACGGATGTGCGGGTAGGCAGTGTTCATGATGGGCACCTATCGGGTGGAAAGAATCTCGGTGGACACCCGCGCCCGGGTCTCCAGTGTGTCAACAGAAATGATGGACAGAATCTGGGTGGTGTAATCTCCGCGTACCTCAATGGCGAGGGTTGTCCCCTCCACAGTGACCACCCCAGAAATGTGGTGGCGGTTCAAACAGCTGTCAGCCTGCTCGATGGCCTGGTTGGTGGAGCGGGCAGACACAGTAATCACCTGGGAACCCTCGCGTGCACAAAAACCGGCGGTATCCCTCAATTGTTGCTCCGCATGAACCTGCCCCGAAAAATCAACAGCAATACCCACACAGATCACCGCAGCCAACCCCGCCATCGGCACCATCGTGGTGATTCTGCCGAGTTGCCTGTGTCGAGAAGTCCGTGACCTGGTCATAACTCAAGCATTGCGCCTACCCACCCCCTCATGGGAAGTTATCCACAAGTTTTTTTTCCGACCGTGACAAAGCGGGACGGAGGTGTGACAGGGGGACGGTATGAACTGTCACATACTGTCCCACCGTCACCCTGCGCGCAGTCGCAGGGTCCAGACTCCCCAGTGGTGGTGAGGTTGTCGATCGTCCTTCGCGGAGGCGGTATTCAGTCGCTTCGCTCCATACGACCGCACTCCTTGGCGGACGAAACAACAACCTCCCCTGATACTCACCAACCGAACAAGTGACGACAACAGTGGTGAGGTTGTCGATCGTCCTTCGCGGAGGCGGTGGGATTCGAACCCACGAGAGGGTTTGAGCCCTCAACCCACTTAGCAGGCGGGCGCCATAGACCGGACTAGGCGACGCCTCCGTGTTTATATAACTCTACCGTAAATACCCCAAAACTCATGAGTCCAGGTCTGCGCCAGGGGAGTCCTCCCATGAGGCGAGGCCCACTTGGCCACAGGCGCAGTGGGCAAGAACCTCAACCATGACCGACACATAGCTCTGTTGACCATGAGCGATGGCGCGACAGCTTTCCATGTCGATGTGCAAGAACTGCGCGATGTCCGGCCAGGTTTTGTTCGCTGTTCGCAGGTTGCGAATCCGTGTGCCGGTCCTCTCCGCGCGTACCTGTGTCACCCGCATCCACACCAAATCCTGGGGGCGAAGACTCACCAAGCGTAGCGCCACATCTTGGGGAATCTTGGGGCGCAACTTTCCTTGCCTGCCGAACAGGAGGGTACGCAACACGCCTTGGGGAACACCCGCCTGGTAGGCGATCACAGGCCAGGGCACTTCAGCATTGTGAATGAGATGAGACACATGGGCACGAAATGGGGCAGCAATCACCCATTCCTGCGAGGGTGCAAGCGCCGGGGTTGAAGGGCGAGTAGCCAACGTGGTGGGCATGGGATCCTCCTGAGTACTGGTACATCAGAAGGCTCATTTCCCGGCCTTAGTGTGAGGTGGACCAACCAAGAAGATTTCCGTACTTTGTCCGGATTGCTTAGTATGTTGGCCCGTCCCCGGTTTGTTCTTCTTTGCGCCGGCGTAGTTTGCGGCGAATACCAACAGTGAAAACATGCCCAATGCTGATCGCTAACAAGGCGGTGACCACGATAGGTCCAGCATCAGGGTTGGATATCGACCACCAGATGCCAGTAGCCACCAGGATCCCAGCAAGAATAATCAACGGAAGGCGGCGTCCCGTACTCACCAGGAAACCAAAGATCACCCCGACGACCACCCCCAAGCCAAGTGCGAGCCATATCTCCGTGGTGATGGGGTCGTTCATGTGAATCTCCTCGTGTGGTGGGTTTACAGCATACTGGGCATGTCGCGCTTGAAGGCTGCCACCAGTTGCTGGGGCCAATCCCCTACAGGAGCCAGACGCCCAAAGAAGAACCTCATTTGCTTGGGTTCCTCCACAAACTTCAGCCCACCGATGAGGTGACGATTCTCGTACAGCCACCCCAAGCGGTCAGCGACAAACTCCAGCTGCGACAAGGTGAAGGCCCGCCGTGGCATGGCCAGGCGGAGCAATTCCATCTTCGACAGGTGATCGGTGCCGTCGGCGTTGCGTTCCTCGGAGAGAGTGCCGCGCTCCATCCCACGAATCCCACCAGCGATATAGGCCGCCACCGCGAGAGCTCCCGCACGATATTGGTCTAGGGGTACGTGGTCGAGGAATCTCATGGCATCCACATGGCAACCCAAACCACCAGCAGGGCGTACGCAAGGGACCCCCTTCGATTCGAGCAAGTCGATTCCTGCCTCGACAAACAAGGCGGTTTGGGAAATAACATGGAAGTCGCAGGACTCAATGAGCCCAATAGCTATGGCTTCCATTTCACGCACACTCATACCCCCATAGGTGAGGAACCCTTCGTTCAGGGGCACGAGGGGTTTCATGGTTTCGATGAGATCAGCGTTGTTGGAGACAATCCCTCCGCCACGGGCACAACCGAGTTTGCGGGCCGAGAAATAGATGATGTCAAACAGTGGCGCGATCTCGAGGGCGATCTCGCGGATGGTTTTTGTTGCCGCTTCCGGTTCACGGGTTTTAATGAAATACAGGTTGTCGGCCAGCAGTGAGGCATCAAAAACGGTGAGGATTCCCCGCTCGCGACAAAATTGTGACACTGCCCGCATGTTAGCTAAGGAAACTGGCTGGCCACCGATGAGGTTGGTGCCGGCCTCCACGCGTACGAACGCTAGATTGTCTTTGCCCACACGCTCGGTTTCACTGGCAAGCATGTCCAGGTCCATGTCACCTTTGAAATCGGTGAGAAAAGTGGGGTCAAGTGAGGTTTCGGGGACAACCTCAATGACCGTGCCACCGTTGTTCATAATGTGGGCTTTAGTGGTGGTGAAATGGTAGTTGGTGATCACTGAACTACCAGGGGTCACAAAAGAGCTACAAATGATGTTTTCGCAGGCGCGGCCCTGGTGGGCGGGCAGGAAAAACTCCGTCCCGAACAAATAGTTGAGCGCATTTTTGAGCCGATAGTACGTCGCGGATCCAGCATAGGAATCGTCAGCGGTTTGCATGGCTGCCTGCTGGAAGATGCTCATCGAGTTGACTCCCGAGTCGGTGAGCATGTCCAGGAAAACATCGCGGTTATCCAGCAGGAAGGTGTTGTTTCCCGCCTGCTCGATAGCGGCGGCACGGGTGTCGACATCTTTCAAGTAGAGACGCTTGACCGTGGTCACCCGGTGCATCTCCAACGGCACTCTCTTCCCAGAGAAGAACCCGATTTCTTGTTCAGCATCCGGTGAGAGCGAAGCTGTGTGAACCAGTGAGAAATCCTGGTTGATTTCTTGCAGGGAAATAGGCTGGCGGTCTGTGGTCATGGGTGGGGCCCCTCGTGTCAGTAGTTACCGATCATGATACCGCGGTCAGTGGGGACGGTACTAACTGGCTGACTCCCGTCCCCCTTTTGTCGCGGTCGCGTCATTCCGTGCGAAGTCGCGGAATCCAGACCCCACAATCGTAGAAATGTGATTTCTGGACTCTGCGACTTTCGCGCAGGGTGACGGGGCCAGTTGCCAAAAAAGGGGACGGGGCGTTTGTCACATTCCCCTCTACTCCAACAACCCCCCCTTGGCGATGAAACTGATCTGGTAGAACAACATTTGTTGTAAAAATGTGACAAACGCCCCGTCCCCTAGTCACGCGGGTTCGTCCCATCCGTCGGTGAGGGAGTCGTACTGGTCTAGGTAGTGGCGGATTCCTTCGCGGATGGCCATGAACTCGTCGTCCATGGTACGGGCCGGGTGGGCGATGATGGTACGCCGATTGGGGCCATGCCACAGAGCAATCTTGGCTGTTTTACGTGAAACCGACACATCGGTGACATCCAACCAGGAGCCAGAAAATTCTCCACGCGGTGACTCCACGGCGTACCCCTGATCATCGAAGGACACTTTCACATACTGGCCAAGGGTGGCAATAATCGTCATCGTGAGAAGGATCAACCCCCCCAACACAATCACACAACCCACAATGGACAGCGGTGTGGATGTGGTGGAGGTGAGGGAAAAAATGATGAGCGTCATGCCGATGACCATCACCACTAGGGCCAGCCAGAAACCGCCGGGCATCCGTGGTTTGAGTTGATAGAAGTCCATCGCAATCCTCACCTGTTGTCTGAGTCAGACTAGCCCACGACCTCGTGGTCATCAGTCACGAACACGCGATTCCGCTCACCCTACACACTGTGTGCCCGAACATGGGCCCCACAGTTAGGATGGCACCATGACAATCTGGGATGAAGCGATGGATCATGCGCTCGCGGTTGCGCGTCAGGCCCCCAACCATGGGGACGTACCGATCGGGGCGCTCGTGTTGGATCCTGCTCGCGAGATAATCGCTTCCGCCTGCAATGAGCGGGAGTTGACTGGTGATCCCACCGCCCATGCGGAGGTTGTTGCTTTGCGCCGCGCGGCGCAGGTGATGGGGCAGTGGCGCTTGGAGGATTGCACCTTGGTGGTCACCTTGGAGCCGTGCGCGATGTGTGCAGGCGCAAGCGTACTGGCGCGCATCGATCACCTTGTTTTTGGGGCTTTCGACCCGAAGGCTGGGGCGGTTGCTTCCCTGTTTGATGTGGTACGTGACCCGCGGCTCAATCATCGTCTGCGTGTCACCTCGGGGGTACGGGCCAAGGAGTGCGGGGAGGTGATTCGGGGTTTCTTTGGTAAGATTTCTGGCGGTGACGTGTCCGAGTGGCCGATGGAGCTCGCCTCGAAAGCGAGTGTAGGGCAACCTACCGAGGGTTCAAATCCCTCCGTCACCGCGGTAGAGGGGGCTAAGGAGTAGCAGGGGTTTCTACCATCAACTGTTGATCCTGAGGCGAAAGAGGAGAACATGGGTCTGTTTGGGAAGAAGAAACAACCGGTTCACGAGCATCCACCTCTCAGCGACACCTATGTGGATTTGGTGTCGCGCTATTTTGGTGTGGCTCGTTTGCGTCAGCAGGCTTTCGGTGAGCTTATCGCCCAGGCGCCGAATTGGGATGCTGACCTTGAGGCGGGCACGATCACTTTTGGTGATGATTCTTTCCCGTGCCAATTGTTGGGGACTACCTCCACTATCTCAAACACATGGTTGTGGGCTTGCGCCAACCCGTCGTTTGCGGGGCGTGCCTGTTCAGCGGAGGCGGAGGCTGCGTTCGCGTTTTGCCAGTCGATCCCAGAGTTGGCCCGCGAACAGTTCCCTATTCACGAGCATCTGGATGTGCACCATATCGCGTCGATTATTTTGGGTCCACGTACGGACCGTACCTGCTACTACGCGGGACCGACCGGTAGTGGTGATGCGCTGATGATGGTCAGTGATGTTCCTGCGTTGGTGTTCGATCCGGCGCCTGTGGTGTCGATTGTCTCGGCTATTGCTGAAACCCTCTCGATGATGCCGCTCAACCATCGCACTGTGGGGTCCACAGTTTTGGCAGCTAACTGCACCAAGGTGGAGGGCACCGATGATGGCATCATCGGCCATCACGTCTCCGGGGAGTACATCCGTCTAGCTTTCGACGAGTACGACCGCATGACCTCCATGAGCACCGGGTAGGTTGCCCACCACCGGTCTTTCTGCGGAGCGAAGCGACTCGCAGAATCCAGAAACAACAGTCCGACAACTTCAATAGTCTGGACCCTGCGAGTCGCTCCGCTCCGCAGGGTGACGGGGATCGGTGAGCAACACAAAAGGTACGTCCCCTTGTGCTGCTGGTGACAAACGCCCCGTCCCCTTTGACAGGTGACAAACGCCCCGTCCCCTTTGACGCCCTTTGACACCCACGCCCGTCTTTCTTTAATGGATTGTGGTTGGTCTGGGACTGACTGACAGACTGGTGTCGACCTGGATTGGTGGGAGTATGGCTCACTGTCTTTCTGACTACTTTGGTATGTCTTGGCGCAGACTTGT
>Ga0082212_10003502_pt1 | contig 22212 bp, 30 predicted proteins | sample TergutNt197P3_FD_71548 | JGI IMG/M metagenome (GOLD analysis project Ga0082212, IMG submission 71548) | Neocapritermes taracua P3 segment gut microbial communities from Petit-Saut dam, French Guiana - Nt197 P3 | ecosystem: Host-associated > Arthropoda: Insects > Digestive system > Gut ...
TCTATGTGTCGTATATCTTTTCGCGCACATTCTTTGATGAAAACATGGAAATCGGCGAAGCGCATTCGATCGCGGGAGACAAAGGGTCTACGCTGACATTGGTATCCAAAAACGCAAAAGTTTCAACCCGGGCGGGTGAATTTGACGATTGCCTGCATACCAAGCTGCGCGCCGTATGGTATTTCAATTATGAGGCCGATGTATATTATGCAAAAGGCGTAGGCATAGTGAAAGCCGAATTTGCATTGGAGCGGGCTGTCGAAAATTATGAGCTATGCGAATACAAAATAAACGAGGGCAATGCGGGAAGCGAATATTTGCCGTTTGCCGCCGGAAATACATGGAAATATGCAAACACAAACTTATCGTCCATATATCGGCAGATCATAGAAAAAGAAATTGTCAGCGTACATCGGCGCGAAGACGGCGGAGTGTATGCGAATTTTTCCGCCGTTGATTACCTAAGGCTGAAACTCGACACCTTTGCCGACGACTGCGATTCCGACGCCTATATAGACCTTGCCGACACTATTGTAACCGGTGCGCCAAACATAAAATATTTTGACGACGCCATAAAATACTTAAAATTCGCCTTGAGAAAAAACAGCTCTGCGAAAGCGAGCATATTCGCGCTGAACGCGCTCGAGCATTTAGAAAAATTCAAAGAATATAAAGCCAAAAATTACCGTACCCTACCATCAAGAACAAACAGCAGTATAATCAACAAAACCGAAGGAAAAATAGACTACAAGGAATGGGGCGGCTATGACGTGGCCCCGCATAGAATGGGTTCAAGGCACGAAGAAAACAAAATCTTCGGCATGAAACCGTTCAGATACCTGCAGGAATTAGCGGGAACTTTATACAGCGACAAATGGATTGCCGGATATACCGAACAAATAAACCATGCCGACGGCGATATTGGCCTTAAAGTCGAGGACGGCGGGACGGTCACGGTCAAAGCGGGAACTTTTGAAAACTGCATTAAAGTTACGTTTGATTTAGCCCTGCAAAATGACAGCGGTTATTTCGAAGACTTTAAATATACGCACTGCGGCACAAAAATCTATTATTACGCGCCGAATGTCGGCATCGTCAAACACGATTGCATCTGGGGGGAATCGCTGTCATCCGTATGCGAACTGACGGATTACAAATCAATCGCGACAGACGGAGAATATATGCCTGTCTATATCGGAAATCGCTGGATTTATGACGAAAAGACAATCGAAGTGGGTTACAAAGCTCAGATAAAATACGATATAGTCAGCGGCATCGAAAATGAATTTTTCATGATTTTTGAGCAGATGTTTTTGTATCTCGGCACAGAGGAAGAATACGAAGAATTTAAAAAGTCAGTGAAAAAATAGTCGGGGGGCTGTCAAAAACGACGCAATAATATATCGTGCTTTTGACAGCCGCTCCCCCGCATTTTGTCGGATTGATTTAATCAAGACTTTTGTATGTTGGATTTTTTAGGCACATGAAATTTGTTACGCATCCGATAACGCCGACAATAAAAAACATTACCGCGATGCCAGAGCCTTTCCCCGTTCCAAAAACAGCCGTCAGCATTTGCTGTATGGGCGAAATTGGCACTACGGCAAGTGTTTTTCCCAAGGGAGCCAATACCTTTAACACAGTATCAATTTGAGGGCTTGTGCTGCCATTTTCCATTCGCGCTATGACAGGCTGCTTGACGCCGCTCAATTCCTCAAGCTTCTTTTGCGATATACCGCGCTCTCGCCTTGCGTTGACAAGTTCCATCATCATTGCCACGCGTAAATCAGAAGCGGCTATTTCTTCCGGGGTAAAAAGCTCCCGTCTCAGTTCATCCCATGTACCGCCTATGGCATCTTCGCCGCGCTCATTAATTTCGGCTAATATATCATTTGCTTTTACTAACTCTTGCTCATATTGTTTACTCATCGTTTTCGTCCCTTTCCCGGTAATCGGCTAAATTCCGCTAATTATAGTATACATAAAAGTTATTGGCTTGTCAAGAACTTTTAAATTTTTGTCATAGCGCCGGCGGCGACCCGGCGAAAAAAGCACAGGGTCGAAGTGAACTGTAGTTCGGAACATTTGGAAAAGTCTCAAAATGAGACTTTTCCAAATTCTGTTCTTTTTTTCAAGATATTGTTGACATTATATCGAAAAAATGCTAAAATGAAGTAAATTGAAATGATTTAAAGCGGGTGCGCGAAGATAGATACAAAAATCTCAAAACACAGAAACGATATTATCCAAAAATACACAAGCGGGCTGTTCCGTGACGCGACGCTTGAATTTTACGGCGTGAAAAGCGCAAAAATAAAAGAGTTGATAAATACGGAGCTGCAAATCGTTGAAATAGCTACCACAAGCACGGATTTTGTATTTTTGCTTGAAGATGGCACATATCAGCACCTGGAATTTGAAACGTCATATAAAAAAGACAATCTGTTGCGTTTCGCAAAATACGATTTGCGGCTATATGAACGCGACAGGCGCGATATAAATACTGTCGTTGTATATTCTTCGGACGTAAAGAGCGCGGCGGCAAGCCTTAAAATCGGTTCATTGGAGTATGCGCCAAAAATAGTGATGATGTGCCGATTCGACGGCAATGCAATATATTCCGGGCTCGAATCAAAATTGAAAGCAAAACAAGATTTAACAGACGCTGATTTGCTCAATTTGATTTTTTTGCCGCTGCTATTAAGCGACATACCTAAATTGGAGCTGGCGAAAAAATCTATTGAACTTGCAAAAACTATAGAGAATGACATCAAGCGAGACACTTGTATCGCGTCAACCGTGGCGTTTATGGAAAAATATTTAAACAACGATGAAATCAAAAATATTTTGGGGGTGATTAAAATGACAAAAGTGGCGGAAATGCTTGTCGAGGAAGCCGTCGAGGAAACGGAAACCAGGAAGGCTGCTGAAATGGCGAAAAAAGCCTTGAAAAAAGGATTGTCTTTGGAGGATATATCGGATTTGACCGGGCTTTCCATCGATGCCATCAAAGAATTGCAAGACCAAAAATCCGAGTAAAATTCACCCGCCGCAAGCGGCGGCGCATTGCAGACGAGGGAAAGATTAGTTCGCCCCAAAGGGGCGGGGCATTATACCCGTTCCACAGTAAAAATTGCTCAGTCTTTTTCAACCGCTCCGCCGCTTTGTTCAGCACTTCAAACAGCTTGTCCTCTTTAACAGGCTTCATTAAATAATGCAACGCCGATACATCATAGCCATCTGCGATAAAATCCGGGTAGCCCGTGATAAAAATAATCTGCACGATTTCGTTATCACGGCGTATCTGGCGCGCAAGCTCCACGCCGTCCATTGCTCTCATTTGAATATCGAGTAATAAAACATCAACCGTTTTGTCATCGCCACAAGCAAACAAAAAACTTTCTGCGCTTTCATAGTCCAATAAGCGCACATCCACGCCCCGCGCCGTTACCCATTTGTGGACAAGCGAAGCGAGGTATGTTATTTCGGCGCGTTCATCGTCGCAGATAGCTATGTTTATCATACCGTTTCTTTCTGCTCCTTTATTCTACCACCCAACGCCCGTTTTTCCTTGCACCCTCACGGCGAATAAGTCCGGCGGTTTGATATTCTTTCAATTCTCTTGAAATGGTGTTTTGCGATTTGCCCGTTAGTTCGGATAACTTAATAATCGTCGCGGTCGGGTTGTCTTTGATAACGTCGAACAGTATATATACCTCCCTTTTTTTAATATTGTTTATTTTGCGGCTTGCTTCGCCGCGTCAATGCAAAGTTTCCATGCTTCCACCCATTCTTTGATTTTTTCAAAAGTTTTGGCATCAGGGTTGTGAAAGCAAATACAGCAGTAGCAAAGGTTGTCATAATGTCTGCCTAAAACCGTAAAACTGCGCCACCGCTTTTCGCTGCACCCGCATTCTTTTCCCCCAGATTTGATGTGAGCGCAATGCGATATATTCGCATGAACAAACTCTCTCATTTCATCGCTCATCGGGTAGTCGTTGAAATCACTGTTGCATACGCTGCTGCCCGGTCCGTAAACGAAAATATAAAAATTTCCGGGGTCAGTTACTGGAAAGCATACGCCTTCGCCTGAATGCTCCCAACCCGATGTTTCATCCATGTATTTTGCGAAATCAAGCGCGTTTACCAGTAACTCGCCGCTAAGATTTTTTTTGAATTCTTCCTCGCGTGCTAATTTTTCTTGTTCTGTCATGGTTTTTCCTCCCTATTTTATATAAAATTTGTTCTTGTTTTGTTATTTTATTCGTTAAAGTAAAAAGCCCAGCAAATGCCGAATTTGTCCGTCACCAGCCCCAACAGCGTTGCCCACTCAAACGGACCGTCAATCGAATGACTTAGAGCATTTTGCGCTAAAATATCATACGCTTTACGCAAATCATTTTCATTATCGAAATGTATTTCGCATACCATCGCATTTTCTAAGGTTTTCTCAATTTTTCCGCCCGGAGCCAGCATTATTTCAAATCCGTTGATTTCCAAATCAATATGAATATCATCGCTGTCCGGCGGCGTTCCTTCCCCGATTTTTATTGCGTTAAAGGCTTTCTGATACATCTCTGAAGCCTCGATTCTTTCTTCGTTTGTACTGCCTATGTTAAAAGCCATTTTAAATTTCGGATATTTCGACATAGTTTACCTCCTTACTTTTTACTTGTTTTCATCTCTCGCCTTTATTTCCAGTTCCAGCAGCCTTTTTACAGCTTCGACTGTCGCTTCGTCGGGGTTGCGTATCGTCGTAAATGCGGGCGAACTGTGTTTACACAGACCTGCGAACTCCTTGCCGAAAAAATCTTTGCTTACGCCTCCGGCGCACGGCTGCGGCGGAATTTTACCCTCGTCGCGCCCTTTGCTGCTGCAACCATTGCAGTACCGGACGTTATCCCAAAATATGCTCTGCCAGCCTTCGCTTATGATTACTTCCTCGTATTCCTCCCAATGCCAAAGACACGGCGAAACCGACCAATATTGAGGGTCGCCCGGATTGTGTTTGTCAACATGGTTAAAATCAACTTCATCGTCATACACAATAATATGGCAGATACGGTCGCCTTTATAATCTGCTCTTTGAGAGCGCGTAGTGGATGTATTCAATTTAAACGGCATCTTATTTTCACGCATATATACGGCGAAATCCATCGCGGCTTTTTGTAAATCGCCGTCAAGACAGCAGGAAATGACTTCTTCGATTTTCGGTCTGTTTCCTTTTTGTACCTTATACGGGATAATTTTCTTTTCATTCTGCATTTCAATACTCCTTCTCTAATTTTATATTTTTTATATCTATTACCCCAAAACAAATATGTCAACTGTCGAAAGTGGTTATACTGCGGGGTTAATTGTTTCTACAACATCGCTTATTGCCTTAATCATTTTTTTGACGTCCCCGAAATCCGGAGAAACCATTTTGAAAGCAAAGCCACAGCAAAGAGTTCTTTTTTTGCCGTTATATTCATATTTTGCCTTGCCGGCTGTGCATCCTACTCTGCCGCGACACCCTACGCACTCTTTCATCCGGTCAAATAGTTCGCCGGCAAATTCCGGCGATTCTTCGGCTAATTTATTTAATGCCTCCACGGTGTAGTCGGGTTTATGTTCGCCATATTTTTGTTTCTCGCGCTGGGTATTATAATAAATCCAGCTTATATTGTGCCAGCCGCCGGCAACGTCTTCGCTTGATAAATATAACTTATAACGGAAACCCCAAGGGGACACATATGATATTCTGCTGTTCCCCTCCCCCTCAAATGTTCTTTTAAATTTAAGATTTTTTCTCATATCTTTCATAAGATATTCGTCGATTTTTAATATTTCATTTTTTAATTCAGGTGACAAGCCCTGTATTGCTATGTCTAATTTCGACTGCTTCTCTTTTTCCATATTTATTATATACCTCCAACAATATAATTTTTTTGTAATATAACATAATTTATCATAATTATATCAAAATTAATCTGATATTCGATTACAATGTACTACTGCAGAAAATGCTTAGCCTACTTAAATCTATTGCGTAACAGAACCTAAGAGCGTATATAGCATAAAACTTACCAATTATTCAAAGAACGTCAAAAAAGAAGGAAAATAAAAATGATATAATGGAAAAAAAACAGAAAAGAGAAAAAAGATGAGAAAAGCATACCCAAGCGATATAAGCCGGGAGCAATTCGGGTTAATATCAAGCATATTAGGAGAAGTGAAAGTAAAAACAAAGGAGCGAGAAGTAGATTTATACGAGGTATACTGTGCAATCCAGTATAGGCTGAAAAACGGGTGTACATGGGAGTCGTTACCGCATGATTTTCCATATTATCAGACAGTGTACTATTATTTTAGGAAATGGAAGCGAGTGCGTGAAGATGGATTTACGGTCTTAGACTATGCGTTGGCAACGCTTGAGGATTACCACAGAGTGATTAGCGGACGCGATATAAATCCGAGTATGCTGATAGCAGACTCAAAAACAGTCCAAAATGCAGATACAGCCGAGGAAAAAGGATACGACGGGGCTAAAAAAAATGTGGAGTGAAGATACAAGCCGCAGTAGACATACTCGGTTTTCCCTATGCGCTCGGAGTGACGACAGCCAATGTGAGCGACCGCGACGGGGCTGTTACCATATTTAGTCAACCGTATTACGCTTCGCTGCGACTCACTAAAATCTTATTCGACGGAGCTTATACTGGCGAAGATTTCGCCGCTCAAATCAAGGATTTAGTCGGTGCAGAGGTTGAAGTCGTCAAACGCAGCGAACTGCATACTTTTGTCGTTATTCCTAAAAGATGGATTGTTGAACGCTCTTTTGGTTGGCTGGACAAGTGCCGTCTACTTTGGAAAAACTGTGAGAGGAAGCTCTCATCTACTCTTAGTTTCGTTAAATTCGCTTTTTTGTCTGTGCTTTTGAGGAGATTTAAAAAATCTAAAATTAAATCTGGTAATTATTGTGTTATATAGGCTCTAACAGGTCATTCAAACTACTTATATTACTGCCGTTATTTTTATAGTAATGCAGCATTTCGGGAATTTTCCTCTTATCATAACTCGTAATGCAATCTGATAAAACAGTAACCCCATAATTTGCCTTGCACATATTATAACAGGTTGATTTAACACAAGCAACAGCATCTGCTCCTGTCAGGTAGAACTCACATATTTCATTCTTACTAATAAAATCTGTGAAACCTTCGCTCGTTAATGCGTTTCCTTTGCTCTTAGTAAAAACATTATCCGATACTATTTTCATATCCGGCGCCAACTCTGCCCCGCGCGTATCGGGTTTGAAAGTCCTCGTGCCGTCTGACAAATTTTCATGCCTTATGTAAACAACGTGAATATCGTTATCAACTGCCCAATCTATTGCTTTATTGATATTATCAATTATTTCCTTGTAATTCTTTGTTATATCATTTTGAATATCTATTACCACTAAAGCCTTTTTTAACATGGGGTTCCTCCTTTGGTTTGAAAATATAAAACTTATTCGTTATACTCTTGATTTTTGCTTAACCTTTTCTCGTTTGAAATTATAATAATCCAATCATTTCACAAACAGAATTATATATAACATCGTCATATTCTTTGATAAATCTCAACGCATCGGCGGCGCACTCGAACAAACCCCATTCGGTGTGTCCGTCATGCCGTTCCGTTTGAGATTTGACGCATACTTTTGCCAAAGCGTGTATCTGCCATTGACGCGTGTGCGAAAGGTCGCACATTGTGCCAATATTATTAAAGGCGGGCAAGAACGCAGGGTTCTTCCATTCGTCCCATATCCAGTTTTTTAATTGCTTCGGCGCTCTTTCATAATTTCCTATGACCCCCATAGCCATGCCGAAATTATGACAGTTCCAAACCATAGCGTCTTTTGCTGTGTTAAAGCGATTTTGTATTTCTTCCGCGCTTTCGGTATGGCCGTGGTTATATTGAAATTCGTTGATGTATTCGTCCCATAATTTTGCGTCGCGGTTACATTCAAAAACCCGCTTGATGCGCTTTAATCCGTCAATCAAAGTATATTTCCGTTCGATTTTTTCGATAATTTTATAAAAAGCGGCTATCTTTTCAAGCATCGGTTCATCATCGGGGATTTTTTGCCCGCCGCCGGGCTTGGCCTGTATAAAATTACCGCCGTCATATCCGGTAATGATCCTGAAAGTATTATTACCTGAATCATTAAGCCTGACGAGCGCGGGATTGCCTCCGTCAATGCTTGCGCGGATTTTATCGGCTATGTTTTCGGTATGTTTTTCGTACCCGTACCCGGTGAAGCCGAAAACAAAATCTATAGTTTCATCGGTTTCGTAGATTTCATTGAATATGTCTGTGGGTTTGTTCCCCCATTTGTTTTGCGCGGCCGACCTGCCCGAAACAGTATCGAACAGGAAAAATAACCGCGTCTGGACTCCCGCCCACGGTGCGTCGCACATTCCGCAGTAACAGCAAAATTCTTTGCAGTCAGAATCATATAATTCGGCGTATTTTTCCAGATACATATACAGGCTTGTAAAACAGTTCGTAAAATTCAGGCTGCTGAACCCTGTGAACGGGTAAGCGAAATCAAGATTTTTCATTCTATCCTCCAATAATATATAAATTTTTTACCTTGTTTTGTATTCCAATAGAATTTATCCCCCCAATATCCATATTGGCATCTTTTAGACAGAATTTCGTTGGTTCTTAAAAACGCTACGAAATCCAGCAGTTTTGTTTGCGCGTCCACTGTATGGAAATCATTAATGAAATCTTCAATTCTTTTATCAGCCATATAAATACCTACGTAATATAAATTTTTTGCGCTATACCATATCCTTATTCTTTATATTCCAGCAGCTTCTTTATTCCCTCGATTGTTTCATAATCGGGATTCACAAATTTCATAATTACGCCGCGGCAAATATTTTTAACTTCTTTTCCGCAAAGATTTATACTTATACCCTCGGGGTTACAGTCGGGCGGACAACCAGTACAACGCCTGCCCTCAAAACGTCCGCACACAGTAAAATTATTGCATGCCATATCTTGCAGATTATTATTTATAACATATGTATGGTACTCGTTTGTAAATGTAAAATCCAGCCAAAATCTGTGAATCGTTATTTCGTTTTTGCCTGCTCCTATGATAAAAACTTTCTTTTTATTACGGCTTACTTTCCACGAATCTCTTGCATTCCACGAGGGCGGCATTTTATTTTTTCTCAGCCACGCAATGAAATCCAATGTGATTTTTTTAGTGTTTTCGTCTTCAATATATTCGTTGATTACTTCTTCGATTTTCCGCCTGACTTTCTTTTCCATATTTAAAAATCCCCTTTTATAATTAATGGATTCTTTTAAAATCAATAATTCTTTTTATGCAGCTTAGTGTTTTTTCGTCAGGATTCTGAAAATACGCATCCCAAAACTTACATATGTTATCAAATTCTTTTCCGAAGTATGTTTTATCGAATCCTGTAAAATTTTCCTCGGGCTTATTCGCTTGCGAAGAGCAGAGGCGGGGACTGCACTTCCGGCATTTGAATAAATTATCCCAGATAATATCCTGCAAGTTTTCGTTTGCGACATAAGCCTCAAAATCCTTTGTATAGTCCGCATAAGAGCAGGCAACCCAATGATTTTTCGACAGCCATATCCTGCAAACGCCTTTGCCTTTATAACTGGCTTTCCATGCGCCGTCAATTCGTTTAACCTCCGCGCTTCCGGAAGCCCTCGATACCGACATTTTATAAACTTTTTACGCTATAATGTATCCTGTTATTTAAATTGTACCATTTTTAATATGACAACAGAGCGTCATATTTCACCCGAACGCTTTGTTAAATTTCGTATTGCCATATTAAAATTCTCCTAACACTCGATATTATCGGCATATTCAAAACTTCCCTCTATCCCCGATGTATCGTTTCGGCATATTTTTGCGAATTTTTTCAGCCTCTCGGCTCTATGTTCGATTTTAGTACGGTTTTTCTCAAGCAGCGAGAGAAGTTGTTTGTCATTTAACGCTTTCCATTGCTTAAAGAATTTGTCGGCGTTTTTGTTTGAAAAATCCTCGCGGGGAATGGGTATATCGCCGGACGGAATCGTATATACTTTCGCAAGCATACCGACACGACGACAAACGTGGCGGTTACGCGAGGCTCGAACGGACGGGCAGAAAAGCGGCGCGGGTCACGCGGTGGCTTTCGGTTCGGACGGTTGCCGCCATCGGCGGCAAAGCCCGCGGCAGCGCCCACGGCGGTTATGGCGTAGCCTAACCGTCAGAATGGGTCACACGCTTTGAAAAAGCGGGTGAAAACGTACCCCGCCCTGTTCGTCATACTCATTAAGCTATTGCGAAAGGAATTTTATTTCTCGTTGATTAAAGATAACTTCTTCAAAACCAAAATAATCAATCAGCATTTTTGCATACGAATAATCAGCCGACAACTCGAATACTTCCCAATATATAATCGTAGGGAAGTTTAAGATATTCCGATAATTGACGTTGGTACAATTGTGGTTCTGAAAATTCAATCCCACATAAGATGATAAGTTTAGTTTGATATTTTTCTTTTATGAAATTAAAGGTATCGAAAAAATTATTTGCATTATAGTATTCGTATCCATAATCATTAACATTACAATCAATATGCCGATAGCGGTCAATCAATGACGACGAAAACGGACACTTCATGCGCGGTGTCCGTTTTTTGCATATAACGAAGATAATGTTTATTGACCGAGGATTATAAATTATTGCAATGATTCATGTTGTAAAAACCGTCACTTGACGACGGTGGCGCTTTTTACATTTAGGCGGCTATATAATTTTACGCTCAAACCTATGCAGTAAGTCAATGGATTGGTGCATATAAAATCGAAAATTATATGCAGAAAAATTAAAAATATTTATTATAGATTACGGCTATCAGCCATAAAAACAAAAATAAAAAATAAAGAAGGTGCTACATAATGGCAGTATTAAAAGTAGAAAAAATAAAAATGACACTTTGCATTTGACTCACAGACATCGCAATTACGGCATATTTTAGGGTTTATCAATGCTCTTTTCATTTTTGTAGCTACCCCCTAACAGCATTTGCAATTGCTACCATCATCAGAACAGCCGCAAGTCGGTTCTTTGCCCGTGAACCAACTCTGTATAATAGCCGCCGCGCAACCTACGCCAGCGTTGACCTTTATTGCTTCAACAGGGCAATTCATAGCACAAGCCCCGCACTCCATACACGAATCTTTATCAACAATCTGCACTTTATCTTCGGCTATATCAAATACGCCGTGAGGACATACTTCCGTACAATGTCCGCAGCCGATACATTTCTCGGCGTTAAAATCAAGCGTTGCTACATTTTCAAGATATTTGTGTTTCATTGCGATTTCCCCCTTTTACTAAATAGATGAATACCGAGCGTTAATGCCGCTCCTACGGCAGCCGAACCTACGATAAACGGCAATGCCATTTTCATTTCTTTATTCACGCCTGATGGCGATGTATATGTTGATGAACCAGTAAAATTCATAGCGAAATATGATGATATAGCGGGATATAGCAATAAACTTCCCGCTGATAAAAGCCGATTGCCTTTTTTGAATTTGCCTGACAGACCGAGAATACTTGCTATAACGCCTAATCCTGTAAGCCAACCTTTTGATGCGAACGCTTTGCCGGGGATATACGGGAGAAGCGCTGGGGTAACAACCGTGCCTGATAAAATCGCGCCGAGATTTGCGGCAACATCAGTTTTATCAAACTTTCTTTTAGCAAATATATTTGCCGCAAGCATAACGCCGAAAACAGGTAACGATTGTTTCAATGCGGGAATTAACTCCATTGGTGTCAATACAAGCCTGTCCCATAGCGTAAATTTTACTGTCCTCATTTCTTTCGTGGCTTTATATCCTGCGTCTATATATTCTTTGATGTCGCCTGCGCGTACCGGACCGTAATTGATATTATATCCTGAACGCCGTTTTACTTCATTCGCGTTTACACCAGTTGCTCCGAGCTGCGGTAATACTAATATTTTATGCGACACATATTTTGAAAGCTCCGATGTTTCAATGCGGGTTATCAATTCATCTGTGCCGAATGTGCCTTTTCCCGCCGCGCACCATACGTTTATGCCTTTTGTGTCAAGTATCAGAAGCCAACAATCCAAACCGACAAGGCTTTTTTTCAATGTATCAAACGTCAGCTTATAATTTGCGCTAACCAAAACGGGAGATTCGTTATCCGGCTTTCCTACGGCATACAAACCCGGTTCGATTGTGTAATCCATGCGTCCGATACCCCAACGAGCTTTCCATGCTCCGAGATGGTCTTTGAATGTAAGCGTTGTTGAAACCGTTTTTACACTCGATTCAAGGTCGCTACACCCACAATCGGCTGATGTACCGCAACAATTTGTTTTTTTGTTTTCTGCCATTTTAATTTTCCTCCATACAACCGCATTTTATGCAATCACAGTTTTCAATAATTGCAGTCAATTTTATTAACAAGTCTTTCGCAATGGAAACCCCGTTGCTTGAAATAGAGTAATACGTCCATTTACCCTCATTCCGCGCTGACACTATTCCACTTTCAACAAGGATTTTCATGTGGTGCGAAAGAGTTGATTGCACGATATTCAATTTTTCTAAAAGGACACAGGCACACTTTTCGCCGCTTTGGAGCATTTCAAGTATCATCAACCTGTTTTCGTCGCAAAACGCTTTGAATACTCTTGCACTATCTAAATATTTATTATCCATGACATTAACACCTCACATCTATTTATTTCGATATATTATAGCATACACCTTAAATCGAATATTGTCAATATGATAACGCATATATTTTATGAATAATTTGTAAAAAGAGACATGGAATAAAATACTATTGATATAGAATTGAACAATTTGCAAAAATCAGGGTCATAGTCAGCCCCGGCGACCTGAGCAGGAGTAAAGCCGTGGAGTCCGATGTGAATCGGCTACAATAGAGTGGACAGAAATCGTGTTTTTATTTATATAAAAATTTCAAAATACCCATTGACAAACAATATTATATGACGTATAATATCAATGATAAAAATAAACAAGGCGATATAAAAATGATAAATAATACCCCTAAACGCAGAACAAAAAAATTTATAGTTTTAATAATAGCGATATTGGTCGGTCATTACAGATAATTAAGTAGGGGAAAAATATATGAAAAAAATATTGATTGTTGAAGACGACGGCGATATAAACAATATGCTGTGCGATTTCCTTGAACAGAACGGATATATGCCAACAGCCGCTTATTCGGGAACGGAAGCGGTCATGCGGTTCGGCAGCGATAAATATGACCTTGTGCTGCTTGATCTAATGCTGCCAGGTAAAACCGGCATTGATGTGCTTTCGGAAATAAAAGCGGTTAGTGCTGTTCCAATTATTGCTCTTACAGCGGTCAGCGATAAAAACAGCGTTGTATCTTTGTTGAAAACCGGTGCAAACGATTATATAACAAAACCGTTCGACAACAGCGAATTGCTCGCCCGTATAGAAGTACAGTTCAGGAACAGCACGGGAATTTCCGAAATATCCACAAAATTCAAAGATATTATACTGGACAATGAGCGATACGACGGCTTTATCAATAACCAATCGTTGCAGTTATCCAAACGCGAATTTGAGATACTGGCTTTACTTATGCAGAACCCGAAAAAAGTTTTCACAAAAAACAATCTCTATGAAAGCGTATGGCATGACGAATTTTTGGGCGACGATAACACAATCAACGTTCATATAAGCAAAATCCGGGCGAAAATCGCGAAAGTTAAACCAGACGCAGAATATATACAGACAGTATGGGGCATAGGATTTAAAATGCAGGAATAAAAAATTTAAGACTTTTTTAAGACTTTTTTTATGGTTTTTAAAGACTTTTATTTTATCATATAGCCATAAACCATTAAGGAGGTTATTTTAAACATGAATGAAACAATATTACAAACGCGGAACGTCACAAAAAAATACGGCGGAAAAGCCGCAGTTGCCAACGTAAGCATGAACATAAAAAAAGGCGATATATACGGCCTTATCGGTCGCAACGGCGCGGGAAAAACCACATTGATGAGGCTGATTGCCGCATTGTCGTCAGCCGACAACGGTGAAATCGAGCTTTTCGGAAAAACAACAGCGGCAGGGTTGAACGAGTCAAGACGGCGAATGGGTTGCGTAATTGAAACTCCGGCGTTATACCCGAACCTGACGGCTGTTCAGAATTTAGAATATTACCGCATACTTCGCGGAATACCCGACAAGAACATAATAGAAAAAGCCCTGAAAACGGTCAGTCTGACCGACACGGGCAAAAAAAAATTCAAGAATTTTTCCCTCGGTATGAAACAGCGGTTAGGAGTTGCACTTGCATTGCTGAACAATCCCGATTTTATAATATTGGACGAACCAATCAACGGGCTTGACCCGATGGGCATAGTTGAAATGCGTGAAACGTTCAAAAAGTTAAATCATGAACACGGCATAACGATTATGATTTCAAGCCATATATTATCTGAACTTTCAATGACTGCCACGCGTTACGGTATAATCAACGACGGCAAATTAATTAAAGAACTGACGAACGACGAACTCAAAGAGCAGTGCCAGCGGTGTTTATCCGTTATTGTTGACGAAACAGCGAAAGCTGTCACGATTATTGAAACAGAATTGAACACGACAAAATATAAGGTCATCAACGATAAAGAAATACGCATATATGATTATCTTGACAATCCGTCAGAAGTTACGTTTCGGCTTAATTCTGGCGGAGTTCGAGTGTCAAGTTTGAGCGAAATCGGCGATAATCTTGAAGATTATTTTATATCGTTAGTCGGGGAGGGTAAATAATATGTTAAATATAATAAAAGCTGATATGTACAGGATTCTCAGAGGCAAAGGATTTTATATCACGATAATATTGCTGTTTGCGGTTATTGTTTTACAGACTGCCGTAAGCAGTAAAGCCACCGTCGGAATGTATAATACCGAAGAGGCAGTGATTGATACCATTGAAGAATTTACCGAAGAAGTGTTGCTTGCGCCCGAAGCGTTTACGGGAAGCACGGCGGCTTTTGAAATGATGGAGGGTACCGACACGCTTTTATATTTTTTGCTGCCGATAATAATTTTTATAGCCGCCGCGGATTTTTCTACGGATACGGTGAAGAACGTTTTATCCAACGGTGTTCCAAGAGTAAAATATTATTTATCAAAATTGATTTTATCCTGCGCTTTTTGTTTTCTTTTTTTGCTTCTTAATATCATGGTGCCTATTGTTACCGCGACAATACTGCGTGGATTCGGCGGTGCGTTTAACGTAGATTTTATACTGCGGCTATTAAGACCGTTTTCGGCTCAGTTATTTATGTGTATTGCTGTAACCTGCGTGGGAATATTCTTTGTTTTTACTACAAAAAGAACGGCGGCGGTCAACGGGGCATATATTTCATTTTGTTTATTGCCTATGCTGATAATATATATTTTCTTTACGTTAAATGAAAAGCTGGAATTTTTGTTCAAGTATGACGTTATATCGAACATAAGAATGCTCGTACATATTGATGTCGCGAATTCGACAGATATAATAAGGGCGTTTGTGGTCGGAGCGTTCTATATACTGGCAAGCACAATCGGCGGCATATTGATATTCAGGGAAAGCGAGATAAAATAAACCGGGCTATGCTTTAACGATATTTGACTAAATTAGCGAAATGAAATCATGACAATGACAAAAGGAGGCGGCGTAAATGATAATCGCGGTGATAATTCTGTCTTTGGCGTTGATTGTCTGCGCCGCTCTCGTCGTGCTGTTGAAAAAGGATATTCGTTTGTTGAATTACACTCTGCGGACAATAGAAAAATCCGATACAAATATGCGTGCGACAACGGAGACATTCGACAAAAATATATCTGAATTATGCAATACAGTCAATGATATTTTGGACAGGCAAAAGAAAATTATTATTGCAAGCGAAAAATCGAACCGTGAGTTCCGGCAGGCAATCACGAATATATCGCACGACTTGCGGACTCCGTTGACTTCCGCTATCGGGTATATACAAATGATAAAATTCGGCAATACGCCGGACGGTAAAAAACGCGAATATTTTGATATTATCGAACAACGGTTGAAATCGTTGTCAAACTTAATGAACGAGTTGTTTGAATACACGCAGATTATTGAGGGCAAAGTTTCGCAGAACATAGAAAAAATAAATGTATGCAATGTTCTTCGCGACATAATATCGGACTATTACGGCGATTTCATGTCAAAAAATTTTACAGTTGAATTCAATATACCCGATTTGCCCGTTTATGTTCTGTGCGATTCGAATTATATCAAACGCGCGGTGCAAAATCTTATTCAAAATGTTCTCGCGCATGGCATTGAATATTTCAAACTGACCGTTGACGGCAATAATATTATATTTCAAAATAAAGTGTCAAATGCCGAAGCGATAAAAGCCGACAAGCTATTTGAAAGATTCTACACTGCGGATTTATCGCGGAACAGCAATACGACAGGATTAGGGCTGGCAATAGTCAAAGAAATCGTTCATAATATGGGCGGCGATGTCAATGCTTCTGTAGAAAATGATATGTTGAGCATATTTATTTCCATGCAGTAGAAAATGAATCGGCTACAGTCAATTGGACAATGTTAACTATCAACTATCCACATGGCACAATTTGGCTTAAATCTGCTTGATTGCCACTTATCGCGCAGGGCGAAATTCGTCAAGGGCGGCTTGCCCGTTTATCTCGACCCTTGACCAGAGCGATACAATCTGACAAGCAGATTTAGAGCAATAATTTATATCTGCGTCCCCTGTTCTCCCCATCGGCGACTATGAGACCTTTTTCTAACATGGATTGCAATAAACGTCTGGCGGTTGCCGAAGATATCGACAACGATTCGCATACTTTTTTGTTCGTGACAAAGGCGTTTGTTTTCAAATAATCTACGACAGCGGCTTCCCTTGGATTTATATCGCGAACATTATCGCTCATATCGCTCATTTTATCGCTCATATCGGTCACTATACGCCCCATTTTATTTACAACGATTTCGGACACATCCTTGCGAAAAAACACGACCGCGAACCCCATTTTCAGCATCTGAAATTCCACTCTCACCCCAGCCTCCCCGCAAGCCGTCATTATTCGGCGCAGCCCCGTTCCGAAACTCTCAATATCTTCGGAATAATATAATATCTGCGCCAACAATGGGTTGCGGTGGACAGACCGCTCCGGGTGGTCGATGAAATTCTGCGGCGTCAATCCTTCGGGAAACGTACCGGGGTTGTATATTTCAATGCGGTTTTTGTATATAGCAACTTCATTATTTTGTGATGACCTGTAATCTTTGTGGCAGAACGAATTAATCAACGCTTCGCGCACGGCTTCAAAAGGCACTTCCGGGATTTCTCTGCGCTGTATCGAACCGTCAAACTCGACGCGCCAGCGCGTATGATTTTTGATATACCTTTCGGCAATGTCAACAAGTTCAATAATTGTGCCTCTTTTACGGTCGATATCAAGAAATGTCAGGCGTTCATTCGTGGCGAATATAGCCATTTGCACTTCCAAATTTACGTTGGCGCAGAACATGACTTTTGCGGCGTTTGTAATTTTATCGCCGTTCAACAGATCCAATCTTTTTAAAATGTCGTATCTATCAGTATAACCGTAGTTAATACGCCCTGCGGCGTTTGCTTTGGCTATATAGTCCATCAGGATTTTTTCGTCCACATCGTCAATAGTTTTGTCCGACGCTTCGGAATCCCAATGTGATTTATTTTCGTTCTTTTTCAAGATGTAGCTTTCAAGCTCCTGCGGCGACATGACCCTGTCCTCGTCGGCGACGCGCAGATATGCCCTGCCATAGGCGTAATAAGGAACGTTATCTCCCTCGAAAGCGACACGAATGCAGTCTTTGTCATCAATCACTACGTTGCTTACATCGGGGAAAATATGCGGCTCAACATGGTTAGCGATAGCCTGGCTTATGTCGCGCAGCGTCTTCTCCGAGATATCCTGCCCTGCTGCGACGCCGTCATTTCTGACGCCGAAATACAGCTCGCCTTTATTGTGCTTGTTGAGAATGGCGACGATGGAGACGATGCCCTGTTTCAGCTCGCCCGTGGATTTTTTGTATTCTATTGTTTCCGTTTCCCTGCCCAGTCTCATAACGGCCAACCCCCGTGATTTATCTATTCATGCCATTATACCACAAAATGACGCGAAAAGCAATATATGCGGATTTTTATTTTCACCGCGAAGCCGCAAAAAAACCAGCGGCCATATGCAAAATTTAAAATATTTTTGCGGCTTGCGGCAATCGGCAACATGGACACGACTCTGTTTCTGGGGGGCAAGGAGAAACCGTATTGTTCCAACGGCGGTTTCCAACGGGCAGGGGCAACTGCGGTAAATCCAATGACTTGTTCGCCACACATGGCGGCTATTCGGTAACAGCCATCACGATTAGGCAACATATCATACTTCTTAATCCCATCGCCGAACCACGCAATAATTTTTTGTTCAATGGCTTCGTCGATTGGGACATAAGTAATATCATCGGCTTTTTTTGCGTAAATAATTACGCTTTTGGATTCATCATTGATTGGGTTCTTGTCAAAATCTTCATATTCAAATTCGACTATAAACCCAGCATTGGACAACCACCCGTGGATTTGTTCAAGCGTAGCATAATGCTTAATGCCTTCGGTTTCTTCTTTGATTACCTTGCCGTTTGTGAGTTTTTGCTCGAAATTTGTATTACAGCCCAAGCAAATCAGTATGAGTTCCCGTTCCAACAAGATAGAGAATCATATCGGTTTCCCGTTTTTCGTACATGAGCAACCAATCGCCGGAACCGCCGATATGGCACTCACGGAATTGTTTAAAGTTACCTTTTAGTTGATGGTCTTGCCAATTTTCAGGCAAAGGAATATTTTGTGCTAATTGGTCGATGCCCCAGTCGAGTAAATCCATATCCAGTCCGCGTTTTTTCGCAAGTTTTCGCGTCCGTTTATATTTTGCTGACGGGAAAACAGAATAAACATAATCATCATTCATCATCGTCCTCCGCGTCTAACGCCGCCCGAAGTTCAGCCGCACTTTTATACAGTTTAGCGGTTCCGTTTGCGATGGCGGCATAATCTTTTTCAGCTTCCGCGAGAACTTCCGCTTCAAACTCTGGAGTGTAACCGTTTTCGGTTAGCTGTATAGCAGACAACTCAAAAGGGATTCTGCGTTTCAGATAAATTTGATTGAGAGTAAGATTAAAGACGTCGCTGAAAGACAAACCGATTGCGGCGAGTATCGGCTCGACATTTGCTTTTATTTCAGGATTAACCCTGATGTGCATACCGCTTGAACGTGTATCCGGCATAAATAAATCACCTCAATAAACATTATACACAAAACAACCGCAAATGTCAAGAAGAAAATTATTCCTCGCTCGTTTTCGTTCCCTCGTTCTATGTCGCAAACTCACGCCCGTCGAAGCCGAACGCTGCCAGACGCTGCCCGACAACTATATCTGCTCGAACGGGCAAAAAGACGTGCCCTTTTTGGAAATATCCACGCTGCGGATTTCGCCCGCCCATTCATATATTTCCGCAAACAGAAATTTGTGGACCGCCCTGTAATGGGCGAAATCATATTTGCCGTCCAAGGGGTTCTTTTCGAGTTCGGCGGACTGCACGAGCGTGGCCACGGTCTCCAGTTTTTGCAGTTCCCTGTCGTCGCGAATGTCAAACTTGTTCATCAGAACGCTCGTGCCAGAATAGCACAGGTCGTCGAACAGAGGGTCGAGGCTATATGCCATCCATTTCGGGGTCCGTCTGTTTTTTTTCGGCTGTATGCCTCCAGATACTCCTTCAGGCTGTATTCCCCGTCGAGGATTTGGGCGCACACTCTCTCCATCTCGGCATCGACGTTCAGGCCTTCCATTTCGATTGACGAACGGGCGTTTTTGACGGCGCGTTCCGATGTGATTTCTTCCATTGTGCCATCGCTCCAGTCCATGTAAATTTGGTTGCATATATTTTACCACAAATCCGCAAAAAAGAAAAGCGATATTTCGAAAACAAAAACAAAAATTCGGAGGTGACAGGCAAATGGCTTATGTTGCGGTACCAAAAGACCTGACGAAGGTGAAAAGCAAGGTGATATTCAACCTCACGAAAAGACAGCTCATACGCCCATCTGGACTACAGCTCGAAAGTAGCATCTGCGGGTGCGATGGGGTGGATCGACTGCACTTCGCTGGCAAGGGCGCAGGAAAGCCGACAGGGCGAAAAGCCCGAAACCACGGGCGTTTGAGGGGGTCATGGGCAAACGTCGCTCATACGGTCAACGCGGTAATGCGTGAGGCCGTCATGCTTCGCGCTGTACGCGATCATATAATAACTGTCGTCGCTCCAGCACAGGGTCACAGGGGTCGTTTTATATATTTCGCCGTCCCTGCGGTAAACTCGTTTTTTAGCGGTGTCGTAGTCAAAGTATCTGAACGCGATCATCTTGCACTCGTTGACCGCCGCGTGTATCTGGTCTATGCTGTAATACACCGTTTCATTCAGGGCTTTTGCGCGGCCCGCGACGTAAACTTGACGTTGAAGGTGTTTCGCCTGCGCCGCGCTTGTCAGCGAGGACAACTTGGCGATAAGCTCCTCACTCTTTTTCTCTGTGATGAAACGTGACGATTGAACAGCGTCCACAAGCAGTTTAAGTTCTGGCAGTTCAAATTGCCGGTGGGCTATATAATAACGGGTTGTCTTGTCACGTTGAATTTCTATATTCATACCGAATTGACGCAGGATTTCAAAATCAGTATAAATAGACTTGCGCTCGGCTTTAATTCCATAGGCGTCAAGTTCGGCGATTATTTCAACGATGGTCATGGGGTTCTGTTCATCAGATTTATCGAGCATGATTTTCATAAGGTGTAGGAGCTTGGCACGTTGATTGGGTGACATGGGCATGATCTGAACCTCCTTGAATTTTGTTCGCATAATAATTATAGCATAATCCCTGTCCAAAAGAAAGGACTATGCTATAAATATATCAAGGATATATATTTTAGTTTAGCCTCTTTAATCTCATGTTTCTCTCGTTCACAGCAGCTAATAAGGAATTTGATAGTGAAATAATACTCTCTTTATTCTCTGTTGAGATTATATCTTCAAGCTCGTTGATTGATTCAAGTATACGGTTTTCCATTTGTGCTAAGTTCGGATGTGATTTAACAGGACTTGAATAAACCGCATCGTACACTCTTTCAATTTTCTTTTTGGCTTCTTTGTCGCTAACACTTTCTATCAATCCTTTTAGTCTTACAGAAGCATCTTTGACGTATGAAATTTCGTATTGACGTTTCTCCTCTGCTTCAGCCGTATGCTCGTTAGCAAGCATATTAACAATCAATGCAATGCCATAAAAACCGGCAATAACAAGTTGAACCAACAGTGCGGCCTTATAATTTTCGGGAGAAAACAGTATAAATATTACACCTGTTAATAATTCTGCAAAAAAGTAAATTGAAGATACTGAATAAAGTGAAAAACCAAATATTACCGCGCTTTTACCCTTGCGGATTAACATAGGCGTAATCAATAGCATGAAATATGCGAAATGAATAAATCCATAGGAAATCCACACGGAAGCATTGTGGTTAGTGCCACCCGCTACAAAGAAAACTGCATTAAAAATTATCAGGAATATTAAGTCCAGTATAACCCACAGTACATTATTCTTTTTCATGTTGTACCTCCTACATCCGGCTCATGATTTCTGCTTTTTTGGTATCGAATTCAGCTTGCTCAATCAATCCCATTTCAAGCATATCTTTTAATTTTTTAAGGGATGCAACCGGGTCATCAATCCCGACGCTCGAAGATGAAGTCGCTTCGGCGGTTTTTTGTGTGAATCTACCTGATGGCTGAGGTGCGGCGGGAGGTGGTGCTTGTTGTTGCATTGGCGCAAACATTTGATTTGCCATGTTTCCGAAAATACCGCCCGCGGCCATACCCATACCAAGGCCAGCGCCAGCGGAAGCAACTCCGCCTGCTCCCGGATTCATGGCAACCGCACCAAGAATATTTGCTGCCTGCTGTCTACCCCAATCGTTGCCGAGAACGTCCATAACACCTCTGTCGGCCT
>Ga0082212_10003503_pt1 | contig 22203 bp, 11 predicted proteins | sample TergutNt197P3_FD_71548 | JGI IMG/M metagenome (GOLD analysis project Ga0082212, IMG submission 71548) | Neocapritermes taracua P3 segment gut microbial communities from Petit-Saut dam, French Guiana - Nt197 P3 | ecosystem: Host-associated > Arthropoda: Insects > Digestive system > Gut ...
AATATGTTCGCCGAAGCCGCCGCGACGGAAATATCCATGGTTGAACAGCCTGTTGGTTTTATTGAAAGCGCGGATGTGGCGAAACGCGGCGCGAATACCGCGAAAGTCGCCCGTGAGCGGTTGGAAGCGGAGACAGGCAAATCCGCCGTTAGCAGGCTGAACGCGAAAGAATTGGGAAATCGGCAGTTGCAGATAGGCGCAACTGTTGTAAATTCCGCTCCAGTTCAAAGTAAAGACATTAAAATGCTCACCAACACCGCGAAAGAAGGTAACGGTGAATGAGCTATACCACATATAGCTCGATTAACGAGCTTTGGCTTGCATCCATTCCCGAACATTGGGACAGCAGAAAGATAAAATACGTTTTCTCAGAACGCGTTGAAAAAGGCTATCCTGACGAGCCACTACTTGTCGCGTCACAAAATATGGGCGTTGTTCCGAAAGATGTCTATGGAAACCGTACCGTGGAAGTAACAAAAGACTTTCATAGTCTTAAATTGGTTCGTATAGGTGATTTTGTAATCAGCCTACGCTCATTTCAAGGCGGTTTAGAATACGCCTATTATCAAGGAATTATCAGTCCGGCGTATACAATAATGATTCCGAATGAACGTATAATCGGCGGTTATTTCCGCTTCTTGGCAAAATCTCGGTTGTTTATCGAACTATTGCAAATGTGCGTTACAGGTATTCGAGAAGGGCAAAACATAGATTACAGTAAACTGAAGAACCATTTAATTCCCATCCCGCCCCGCGACGAGCAAGACCAAATCGTGCGCTACCTCGACTGGAAAGTGTCGCGGATAAATAAGCTCATCAACGCTAAACGGCGGCAGATTGTTTTATTACAGGAACAAAAGCGAGCGGTGATAAGTTCTCAACTAACTGGTAAATTTATTTGGTTGAAGCACCTTATTTCAGAGCCGTTTCAATACGGGGCAAATGACTCTGGTATAGAATATTCACCATCGCTACCGAGATATATTCGCATTACAGATATATCACTTGATGGCAACTTGAAAACGTATGGTGCAAAGTCATTAAGTGAAGAAATAGCAAAGCCATATATTCTTTTAGATGGTGACATTTTGTTGGCGAGAAGTGGTGCAACTGCCGGCAAATCCTTTTTATACAAATCTGAATATGGATTGTGCGCTTTTGCAGGCTATTTGATTAAGGCAAGAGTCATCAAAAAAAGAATATTGCCTGAGTACCTTATTTACGCAACAAACAGTTCAGATTATGAACAATGGAAAAACAGTGTATTTATTCAAGCAACAATTCAAAATATCAGCGCGGAGCGTTATAGTCAGTTGCCTGTACCAGTACCTTCAATTTCAGAACAAGAAAAAATTGTCGCATATCTTGATGAGCAATGCTCTAACATTGATAAAATCGTGTCCAAACTCGATGATGAAATAACCCTGTTCGCCGAATACCGTACACGGCTGATTTCCGATGTCGTAACAGGCAAACTCGACGTGCGCGGCGCGGTTGTTCCGAAATACGAGGCTGTGGAGGATATTGCTGAGGGCGAGAGCAATTCTCTCGGTGATGCGATAATGGCGGGGGATTACGAATGAGCGCCATCATTCCTGATAACATTAAGATTTATCATATCCTTCACATCAGCAAGCTACCCATAATCCTTGATAATAAGTATCTTATATCTGATGCTGAAGTTCGAAAGCACCCTCCCGAAGGCGTTACAATCGGAATGAGCGAAATAAAACGCAGGCGCTTGGAGGAACTTACGCTTCCTTCGTACCCGGATTTATACGTTGGAGAGTGTGTTCCTTTCTATTTCTGCCCGCGTTCAATAATGCTGTATATGCTTCATATGGGAAATCATCCTGATATTGAATATCGTGATGGCCAGAAACCAATTATACATCTTGTCGCGGATTTAATTAACACGGTCAAATGGGCTGAACAAAACGGTTTGCGATGGATGTTTACCGATTCTAATGCAGGGGCGCGTTATTTTGAAGGTTATTCCAATTTACGCGATCTGGATAAAATTAATTGGCAGGCGGTGCAAGCTACAATGTGGAACGATCCTCAAATCAAGGAAAAGAAACAGGCCGAGTTCCTGGTAGAGCGTTGTTTTCCGTGGGAACTTGTTGAAGAGATCGGCGTGTATTCGTTTCCCCAACTACAGAGGGTTCAGGACATACTCGGCCATAAACAGAAGGTTCCACCTGTGAAGATCCAGGGATCATGGTATTATTAATCAATAAAAAACGGGGCGTTGGCATGATTGAATATAAACAAGGCGACTTGCTTGCGAGCGATACCGAGGCCATTGTAAATACGGTAAACTGCGTCGGTGTAATGGGGCGTGGAATCGCGTTGCAATTTAAGAAGCAGTTTCCTGATAATCATGCGCATTATGAAGCCGCCTGTAAACGCAATGAAGTCGTTCCGGGCAAAATGTTCGTATACGAAACAAAAAGTATTATAAATCCCCGATTTATCATAAACTTCCCGACGAAACGTCACTGGCGAGGCGCCAGCAGGATAGAAGATATTGAAACAGGTTTAACTGATTTGGTTGAAATTATTCGGGCGCGAAATATTGCATCTATCGCCGTTCCGCCGCTTGGCTGCGGTTTGGGCGGTCTTGATTGGAGCGCGGTGCGACCTCGCATGGAATCTGCCTTCGCGCGGCTTTCCGGTGTGAATATTGCAATATTTGAGCCTAACGGCGCGCCTCCTGCCGAGAAGATGGCGCGTAATCGTAAAGTTCCAAATATGACAGCCGGACGCGCCGCGCTAGTCAGCCTGACGCAGCGATATTTAAGCGGCATGCTTGACCCTATTGTCACACTGCTTGAAATTCATAAGCTGATGTATTTTCTGCAGGAAAGCGGCGAACCGTTGCGCCTCAAATATGTGAAGGATCATTTCGGGCCTTTTGCGCGCAACTTATCTCATGTGTTTAATGCCGTCGAAGGTCATTTACTGTCCGGGTACGCGGATGGCGGAGATAAGCCGGATAAACAAATCAGAATTGTTCCAGGCGCGGAAACGGAAGCAGGTGTTTTTTTAGAACAACGGCCTGAAACGATTCAGCGTATAAGCCGTGTGGCTGAACTTATAGATGGATTTGAGACGCCCTTCGGAATGGAATTGCTCTCAACTGTTCATTGGTTGGCGAAAAACGAAGCGGACACGCTACGCGATGTTGTTGATCGCACATATGCCTGGAGTTCGCATAAGCGTAAGTTTAGTCAGCGACAAATAGAAATGGCATTTGAGCGATTAATCAATAAATGTTGGCTGCCCGTGCCGGGCAAAGTGTAACCATGCCGACCAACACCCGCGAATCCGGGCTTGAAGCCCTCATCGTCAAATGGCTCGTCGAGCAGAATGGCTACGAGCAGGGCGCGAGCGCGGATTATAACCGCGAGTATGCCGTGAACGAATTGCGCCTGTTCCGTTTCCTGGAGACGACGCAGCCGGAACAGATGAAAAAGCTCGGAGTCTACGATAGCGATATAAAGCGCGCGCAGTTTCTCGACCGTCTGCGCGGGGAAATCGCCAAACGCGGCGTGATTGACGTGCTGCGGAATGGTATAAAAGCATATCCGGCAAGCATAATCATGTTTTACATGACCCCATCGGAAAAGAACCCAAAAGCCAAAGAGCAATTCGATAAAAACATATTCAGCGTAACGAGGCAGTTGCAATATTCCCGCGACAATACAAAACTGGCGCTTGATTTGGCAATATTTATCAACGGGCTTCCCGTCATAACCTGCGAATTAAAGAACCAACTCACAAAGCAGAACGTGGATGATGCGGTATATCAATACCAAACCGACCGCGATCCGAAGGAGCTTCTGTTCCAGTTCAAGCGGTGCATGGTGCATTTCGCCGTGGACGACGCCCGGATAAAATTCTGTACCAAACTCGAAGGCAAAAAATCATGGTTCCTGCCGTTCGATAAGGGATACAACGACGGAGCGGGCAACCCGCCCAATCCTGACGGCATTATGACGGATTATCTCTGGAAAGACATTCTCACCAAGACCGAGCTTGCCAATATTATTGAAAACTACGCCCAAGTAGTTGAGGAAAAGGATCCCGAAACAGGAAAGGCCGGTTATAAGCAAATATTCCCGCGTTATCATCAGCTTTCAGCGGTAAAGGCGCTGCTCGCTGACGTGCGCGAAAACGGCATAGGGCAAAAATATCTCATACAGCACAGCGCGGGCAGCGGCAAGTCAAACTCGATAGCGTGGCTCGCCTATCAACTTGTCGGGCTTGAAGTGGACGGTAAAACTGTCGTGGATTCGGTCGTAGTCGTAACCGACTGCGTGAACCTCGACCGGCAGATTAAGAACACCATTAAGCAGTTCATGCAGGTCGGAAACACCGTTGCGTGGGCTGAACACTCAGGCGACCTACGCAAAGCAATCACCGGCGGGAAAAAGATTATTATTACAACCGTGCATAAATTCCCGATAATTTTAGACGACATAGGTACGGCGCACAAAAACCGTAGGTTTGCCATTATCATAGACGAGGCGCACAGCAGCCAGAGCGGAAGTATGTCGGCAAAGATGAATATCGCGCTCGGCGGCGACTACGACCCCGACGCCGATATTGAGGATAAAATCAATATGCTTGTCGAGGGGCGCAAGATGCTCGCCAATGCCAGTTATTTTGCGTTCACGGCGACGCCCAAGAACAAGACCCTTGAAATGTTTGGCGTCGCCGTTCAGCAGCCGGACGGAACTGTGCTGCACTGCCCGTTCCATATTTATTCGATGAAACAAGCCATACATGAGGGTTTTATTCTTGATGTGCTTCGATACTACACCCCGGTAAACAGCTACTATCGTCTGATTAAGACGCTTGCCGACGACCCGCGTTTCGACAAAAAGAAAGCGCAGAAAAAGCTCCGCAAATTCGTGGAAAGCGACAGCTACCCCATATCCGTCAAAGCGGAAATGATTGTGGAGCATTTCCATGAACAAGTTGTCGCCAAAGGCAAAATCGGAGGCCAAGCCCGCGCTATGGTCGTTACGGCAGGCATTGAACGCGCCATTGATTATTACCATGCCATCGGGCAATGCCTTGAAGCCCGCAAAAGCCCATACAAAGCAATCATAGCGTTCAGCGGCGATAAGGAATACGGCGGTAAAAACGTCAACGAAGCATCCATAAACGGCTTTCCGGGCAACACCATTGAAAAAACGTTCAAGAAAGACCCGTATCGTTTCCTGATCGTCGCCGACAAATTCCAAACCGGATACGACGAGCCGCTTCTGCATACCATGTACGTTGACAAGATGCTGACCGATATAAAAACGGTGCAGACATTATCGCGGCTGAACCGCGCCCATCCGCAAAAGCGTGATACATTCGTGCTTGACTTTGCCAACGCCCCGGACGACATACAGGCGGCATTTTCCCGCTATTACCGCACGACGATCCTGTCCGGCGAAACCGACCCGAACAAGCTCTATGATCTCATTGCCGTTATGGAAAGCCATGAGGTCTGCACGCGGCGCCATATTGATACCTTTGCAGACCTGTACCTCGGCGGAGCGGAACGCGACAGGCTCGACCCGATACTCGACGTATGCGCCGCTTTGTATAAGGCGCTTAATGAAAACGCGCAAGTGGAGTTCAAGTCGGCGGCGAAAGGATTTGTCCGCACTTATGGGTTCCTGGGGGCAATACTGCCATACGGGAACGCCGATTGGGAAAAACTGTGCATATTTCTGACCTTATTGCTGCCAAAACTGCCGTCGCCTGTAGAGGAAGACCTGTCGGCGGGAATACTGGAAGCGATAGACCTCGACAGCTACCGCGCCGAAAAGCAAAACGAAATGGCTATTATCCTTGAAGATTCCGATGCGGAGGTTTATCCCATACCCACGGAAAGCGGCGGCAATGTCCGGGAACCAGAGCTTGAATACCTGACAGACATCCTCCGTACATTCAACGATATGTTTGGCAATATTGACTGGAAGGACGCCGATAATGTAAGGCGGCAGATAGCCCGGATTCCCGCAATGGTATCAAAAGACCAGACGTATCGGAACGCAATGCGGAACGCGGACAAACAGGAAGCCCGCACCGAAAGCGACAGGGTATTGCAATCCGTCATTTTCAGCATAATGACTGATAATATGGAGCTTTTCAAACAGTACAACGATAATCCGGCGTTTAAGAAATGGCTGTCCGACATGGTTTTCAATACGACATACAATATGGGCGTCCCGTCTGCGAAAAGCAACGCGGTCAGAAAAGCCGCTACTGCAAGGCGACTTTACGGTGAATAAATGAAACATTTAATGAATTTCGCGGCTCTCCGCAGGCGGGACGCCCGCGCTCCCGGGGCGGGACGCATGCCTTTGCTGAAAAACAAAAAACGCGATGAAAATTGAAAAAATCGCCGGGTTCCGGTTATTTCCTCTGGCGTCGGAACATATTCAGTTTTTAGAATCTCTTGAAGAGTCTGCCGATCTCCCATTTTGGGGCGCTGATAACTACAGGCGTTTTTTCGAAGATCTCTCCGGATATTTTGGCTTTTGCCTGATTCCGGAAAATGATGAAAACAGTCTTATGGGGTTTTCTCTGGTCAGGGCAACGTTTCAAGATATGGAACTGTTAAAAATCGGCGTCGCGCCTGAATTTCAGCGTCTCGGGTTTGGCAGGCAACTGCTGGAGGAGACTGTAGCGGAAGGCGTGGTACGCGGAGCGACGCGTTGTTTTCTTGAAGTTCGCAAATCAAATCAAAAAGCGATTCAGTTTTATTCCGTCAACGGTTTCAAGATCGCGGGCGCGCGTCTTGACTACTATTCAAATCCCGTCGAAGACGCCTGGATTATGGAACGGCAGATTGCCGGATAGCCGCTTGACCGGCAATGTTGTCTTAATTTGCGAAAAATCAAAAATTTACTTACGTTCTTATTGTCAGGAACATGGTAAGGCCGGCTGCGGCGAAAAGGATGTTCGGTGCCCATGCGGCGAGAAGCGGGAGCAACAGGCCGTATGCGCCCATTGCCTCAAATGCGCCCGATATTCCCCAGTATATGACGGCAATAGCTATACTGACGCCGATGCCGACGAAAGCGCCTTTGCGCCCGACCGAGAACGCGAAAGGAATCCCTAAAAGCGCCATAATCAGGCAACTGAGAGGGAATGCTGCTTTTTTGTGCAGTTCCACCTGGAGTTCGATGGCGTTGTAGCCAGACTGGCGCAGATAACCGATATACCGGCGCAATTCTAGATATGAAAGCTTTGAAGATTCCCTGGGCTGGAAAATCTCCCTTTTAAAATATCCCGCCCGCTCTGGAAGATTGACCGCATTTTTATCAAATCGCTCGAAATGCCCCGATTCGTAATCTCTTATCCAGCCGTTTTCCAGCGTCCAGACGCCGTCGCCGACGCGCGCGTGTTCGGCGTAAATCCGCCGCCGCAGTCGGCTCGTATCGAAATCGACTTCATATACGTTCAGATCGGAAAAGGAATTCTGGCTGCCGTCAAAATATCCGTAATTGTATATGCGTTCATGCTCGCCAAGAATCCATTTTCTCTCCGGGTTTTTTGATGTCCGTGCGGGCTTATTCATAATGTGATTTCGCAGATTGTCCTGCCGGTTGTTTGCGTATGGGAGAATGTAATCCTGCAAAATAAAAAGACCGAGCGAAAAAAACGCCGCCGCCGCGATAATTGGAACCGCCAAACGGTACAGGCTCCAGCCGCTTGCCTTGACGGCCGTAATTTCAGAGTCTTTTTCCAGAACGCCGAGGTTGACCAGCGCCGCCAGAAGAATCGACATGGGAATTGCTATAATAAGAATCTGAGGAATTAAAAAGAACAGGTAGTCGGCAAGAGTGATGAGAGAAATTGAATTTCGTATGACGCTGTCAATCAGTTCAAAAACCGTCAGGAGTAGAAACAGCGTCGTGCATGCCACAAGCGCCCAGAGGAAATAAGTCAGGAAACCTCGCAGAATATGGAAATCCATTATTTTTGGCAATCTGAGGGGGATGAAAGCGCGCCTTGCAGACTCAGGGCTTCTAAAAATTTTCAGCGGATTGTTGCCGTTTCCATGCGCGCATGCCGCCGGTTTTTCCATATGTGAACGGCGGAACCATTCCGGTAATCGTAATGAGGGTAAGGTTATCAACTGATTCAGAGCGAAGCGTTTTTCAGCTTTTGAAAGCAGAAACAAACCGGCAAGGCAAAGAATGATATTTATCATCCATGGCCCAAGCCAGGGGCTGATTTTTCCCACGGAAGCCATTCTAATGCCATGGGCGAAAAGCATGTAATAAATAATCACCGTGACCAATCCCAGACCGAATCCTGATGCGCGTCCGGATTTAGGCGCGCTGACAGACAGGGCAAGCCCCAGGAGCGAAAATGGAATAATTGAAAAGGGAAGGGCAATTCTACGATTTAGTTCAATTATACGTTTAACATTTTCATCCTGGAGTAAACTTGCGCGTTCACGCCATAAATCTGTAGTTTTCAATTCCCTGGCTTTTATAGGCGCTGCCGTACCGGAGATTTCATCAGAGCTTGTGATTTGACCTGCAAGGCCATTCTTTTTGATTTCTATTGGGATATCGTAAGATAAGAAAAAACTTTGTGTGTCCTTTTCCGGTTCGCCGGCAGTCGCTGAATAACTTGCCCCTTCTTGCAGGTGAAGCTGTATCCGGCGGTTATCCGGATCGCGAACCCAGAAAGCCTCGCCGGCGGTTACAATTTTAGGTATTTCCGGATCTGATCCGTCTGCAAGGAAGATACCTGACAATCGCTGCCTGTCATCGGATAAATCCTTAATATAAAAAATGACACCCGGCAAATCTTCATTGAACACGCGCGCCTGTATCCGTGTTGTCGCCACCGACACGCTGACGCGATCAACTATCTGACGGCGAAAATCATTGGCCTGTGGAGCTACGGCAATGGAAAGAATCGCCGTAATAACACCTATAACGGCGCCGAAAATAAAAATGAAGCGCAAAGGCGACCGCAACGGCATTCCGCATGACCTCAAGGCCAGTATCTGGCTTTCACCGGACAGGCCGCCGAGGCCTATAAGTACGCCTGTTAGAAATGAAAGAGGCAGCGAATAAATCAGAATGTCAGGCAAAATAGCGCCCGCGATGGCGAGCATTACGCCTGGCGATGCGTTTTTTGTGATAAGGAGTTCGGAAAGCGTTCCGAATTCGTGCGCGGACACGACAAATGTCAGTACGGCGAGCGTAATGACGAAAGGCGGCGCTATTGCGCGAAACAGTAATTTATCCACTTTGCGCATAATTAAAATGCTATCACAATACTGCCCTTATAATCAGGCGCTCAATGTTTTAACATCTTTGTTGATTTTAGCAATCAATCCTTGCAATGCTTTCCCCGGACCGACCTCAAAAAAAGTACCCGCTCCGTCCTCAATCATGTGTTGTATCGATTGAGTCCATTTTACAGGCGATGTCAATTGCGAAACCAGATTCAATTTAATCACTTCCGGCTCCGTTTCCGCTTTGGTGGATACGTTTTGGTAAATCGGGCAAATGGGTTTTGAAATAGTCGTTTCACCTATTGCTTTTGCCAGTTCAACTTTTGCCGGTTCCATCAATGGAGAGTGGAAGGCGCCGCCAACAGGCAAACGCAAGGCTCTTTTTGCACCTGCCGATAACAACAGTTCGCACGCTTTTTCTATGCCGGGTATGCTTCCCGAAATTACTAATTGCCCGGGGCAATTATAATTGGCGGCAACAACAATTTCGTCTATTGAAGCGCATATTTCTTCTACTTTTTCATCAGGTAAATTTATCACCGCTGCCATTGTCGAAGGAGTTGCTTCACACGCTTTTTGCATGGCAATAGCTCGTTTCGAAACAAGATTTAACCCGTCTTTGAAAGACAGTGCCCTGGCGGCAACCAATGCTGAAAATTCGCCTAATGAATGTCCGGCCGCCATATCGGGTTTGAAATCATCCCCCAATACTTTGGCTAAAACAACAGAATGCAAGAAAACAGCGGGCTGGGTAACTTTGGTTTGCATCAATTCCTCGCTGGTTCCGGCAAACATAATATCGGTAATGCGGAAGCCAAGTATCTCATTGGCTTTTTCAAACATCGACTTTGCTAATTCCGAATCATTATATAAATCTTTTCCCATGCCCGCATACTGTGCGCCCTGACCGGGAAATACATACGCTTTTTTCATTTTTGTACCTGATATATATTTTTTTCAGGATCCCGCAATAGACTCGATCCCATATCCACAACACCAATTTTTTAATTTACTACGGAATTCAGTATTATAGCAACGTTTTTTGACAGCGGTGGCTTCATTGGAGCTAAGATGTATCCAAGATCGTATGAATGTTCTTTTTGCAGAAGATACGTAATGGAACTCTTTTGTCAAATTTTAGGGCAATGCGATACATAGTTACCCCCCCGGTTGAATTACCCGCTGCTTGCGTCGGGGAGATTCGTTTTAATTTCTACAATACGTCTACCGGACTCTTTGACGCTCCCGCAGTGGCGGAACTTTTTTCCTTTGTTTCGATTGCTTTTAGGGCATCAAGGAGAAGTTCATAATGTGAGCTGCCGACTTCTTCTTTTGCCATAATCGCGATAGCGTATGATATAAGCGTCATCTCTATACCCCGCCGGAAGACCTCCGCATTTTTCCTTGTGGCATAAAGGATAATATTTAGCAGATCGTGGTGCATGGCATGTTTTGAGTAATCGTTTCGCCGATTTTGTCGGTATTGACCAGCGGCCATCGAGTAAACTCCAGATCTGCCGTGGATGATTACGTGATCGACATCCGACAGGGTTACACCCAAAGCATCGCAGATTTTTATTATGGAATCCTCGTTGAAGCGCTTGCCTCCATAAAGAAGATTGTGAATATACGCCCGTGAATAGCCGGTCCTCCGCGCAAGCTCCGCCTGGGTGATTTTTCCTAATTCCTTGCTGTCATTGAAAATGATTTCCAACGCTCTCTGTATTTTTCCCATATGTTATCTAATTGTAAACACCTTGCCAATGCCTGCCGGAAATATTTTCTTATGGATAACAAAGCCCTTGACATGTAAGCTATTAGTAAACATTATATATACCGTCCTTTTTTAAACGGAATGCGAAGCGCTATTGAAATTGAGGAAACACCATGAAACACCTTAAAAGAGCAGGTTTTATTACGACGGCAATATTTGTAACGTTTTTTACCGCATGCGGCGGAGGCGGGGCTACGCATACACCCACATTACAGCAAATATCAATGACGCCTCCGTCAGCAAATACCAGGACGGGGCAAGCGGTTATGTTCACTGTGTCGCCTTCAGGTGCCGGGTTTAATATAAACGCGTCTTCGGGTGCGGGATGCGGCAGGAGCGGTAACGCAGTGCGGTGCGAGCCGACGTTGGCAGGCGTCTATACGGTAACGGTAGAAGCGACTTCAGGCGCCACGGGAAGCGCTACGGCAACGCTTAATGTTACTCCGGCAGTGACGATATCCATTACGCCGAAAACAGAAAGCGTTCCGGTAGGGGAAACTGTGACGTTTACAGTAACGGTCGAGAATGCGCAGAACAAGGATTTTTACTTAACTCCGCCGGCCGGCTCAGGTTGCGTCAAGAGCGGGGATAACGCCGTAATATGTACGCCGACCACTGAGGGAACGTACGACATAACAGTAACCGCAATGGCGGATACCGCGAAGACGGATACGTCGGTACTAACAGCGACACCTTCGGATATGGTAACGATAGGGATAAATCCATCTGAGTTAAGCGTAAAGCTGGGAGGAACCGGGACGTTTACTGTGACAACGCAGCGCACGGATTTCGTGTTATCCACGCCGACCGAGGCGGGATGCGTCAGAGTCGGCGCGGCCGTGACGGTAACATGTATGCCGACAGCCATAGGGTCATATGAGGTAACGGTAACGGCGACGGCGGACGGTACAAAAAAAGCGGCGGCACGGATCACGGCGTTTGCCGACTCCCCGGGGATCAACATTCCAGGCGCGCCGCCTACGGACACCGCGTTTTCCGGGATGAACAATTCGGGTCAGGCAATAGTGGGACTTCTTGATTACAGCGGCAAATGGAAGGCATGCCTATATGACGGTGATAATTGCGCACCGATTGAACCACCTTCTGACGCCTCGCCGAATACGGACGTATATGTATTCGGGATCAACGATTCCGGTGAGATATTGGGACTTTACGACAAGGGTTATTTCCTTGGGAACGAGCCGCTTGATGAATCTCCCGCCGGAGCGGAACGCACGTATTACACTGGGCTTAACAATTCAGGCGAGTTGTCTGGCGATTATACGGATGCCGGCGGTTATTCCCGGGGGTTTGTATATGACCGCGGAAATAACAGTTACACATTGGTAGAACATCCCGCCGCCGAAAGCGCCGGATGCAATAATGACTTTCAATGCGGGACGTTTCTTGAGGGGCTTAATGACAACGGTCAGGCTGCGGGATATTACATAAACGCGGACGGTGTGTCCCATGGATTTGTGTATGACAAAAACGCGGCTCCCCCTTTTAACACGATAGAACATCCGGCTTCGCAGCCCGGCTACCAGATAAATATGTACATCGCTGGAATAAACGCTTCAGGCTATGTGGCGGGGTATTTTTATGATTCAGTGGGTTATGCGCGCGGATTTGTAAAAGCCGGCGACCAATTTATAGAAATAGAACATCCGGACGCAACAACCGTCGGGGCAGGCACCTATATAACAGGAATAACAGACGACGGCCAGGTAACGGGCTGGTATGACGCCGGCAGGGCAATGCAGGGTTTCTTACTGGAAAACATATTTTAATTACAGAGGGCGAAATGAGAAGAATCGAATCGAGCATTAGCATTATATTGATTTTAGCATTGATTTTTACCATGCTGCCGGCAAAAACCGCGTTTGCGTTTGCAGGTGCGGATGACGCCGTATCCAGACAGCAGCAGTATGAACTTTTTACCGGCGAAGTGATGCGCCTGGCGGCAAACGACCGACGCGACTGTTTCGTGGGAAACATGACCTTCACGATTGGCGACCCTGTAATGACTGTGGACGGCAGGGAAAAGGAAATATACCCCGGAATGAAAGCCGGTCCAATGATTATAGAAGGGAATGTTATGTTCCCTATTCGCGCAATAATTGAAGAAGTTTGCGGCGAGTATTTTTGGGATGCCTCGCGTCAAAGAATTTCCATCAAGAACGACGGACAGGTAATAGACTTGCAAATTGGTTCCGACACGATGTCCATTGACGGGGAATTGATACATATTGGTACTGCCCCTGCGGTTATTAATGATACCGCCATGCTGCCGGGCGAAGCAATTGAGAAGCTTGGGTTTGAGGTTAATTGGGATGCCGAAGCACAACAGGCGGTTTTAACGAGGAACTTTCAGACAAAACGTTTGATTGTTACGACATCCGCTGAAATGGATTTTTCAAGTCTTGGCGCCATCGAAATAGTTAATGGTCCGGATAATCTTACGATTTTGCAATTCGCGACGATTCGGGAAGCCAAAGTCGTCCAAAAACAATTGGAAGGTAAGCAAAACGTTGTTTTAGCCGTACCTGGTTTGTATAACGAAAATGAAGATTGCGTATCTTTATTTTCGGCGTGTTATGGTGGAGTTACTAGATTAGATTATCATACCAATTGGTACGGCGGCGGAACGTCATACTTATATGTTAGTTGTGCTGATTTAGGTTTGAATTCTATACTTTTACAAGTTGCTATAGCGGCAGCATTTGCCACAATTCCAGTAGTAGGATGGGTTTCATCGATACTTATAAGCATCGTAATGGGTGTTCTACTGCAAGAAGCACAATCCATGAACCAAGGGTACGGCGTAATAATACCACTACAAATGGGTTTATATGTTCCAGTTAATATTAGTCTTGATCAAGATATGCGACCGCAGGAACCTCCTATCTCAACCCCATTTACGCTTACGGCAAGCAATCCAACAAGAGATATTGTTGTTGGGTCAGGGACAGCCGGCAGAGTGTCTATCACGATAACTGCGCCTTCGACCGGCAGCGTTTCCATATGGAGTTCAAACCTGACGTCCGGTTCCGACCCTGCTCTGTATAATTCTTCGGGAGCCAAGATTGCCGATGACGAAGCCGGCAACTTGCACTTTCGGTATATCATACCCGCCGGGCAGACTATGACGGTGCGCGCCGGTACATATAGCAACGTCGCGGCGCGTTATACCGTAACCGCCGAGTTTCCCTTATTTCGAATAACCGCATCGCCGACTTCGCTTAACTTTGGAAGCGATGCTGTTGGATACGCGCAGAAATCGGTGCAAACAGTTACAATCACGAACGCCGGGAACCAGAATGTTACATTAAACCAATTACCGACTGTATCAAATTGGACATTGACGCCTGTTACGAACTGGACAACGGCCATGACGCCCGGCCAATCCAGAACCTTCACGATAAGGCCTAATAACGGACTTACTGCTGGAACGTATAATCCGACGTTTAGTGTAACAGGAAGCGGCGGTGTGAACGCGCAAATACAGCCGACGTTTACGGCGACCAATCTTGAAACCCTTACGGTGGGCAATCCTTCAAGGGTTATAAATGTAGCAGCAGGTACAACAGGAAGAGTGCCAATCAGAATAACTGCGCCTTCTACAGGCAGTATATCAGTACAGAGTTCAAACCTGGCATCCGGTTCTGATCCTGCCCTGTACGATTCATCCGGCGTCCGGATTGCCGATGACGAAGCCGGTAACATGCACTTTAGGTATACACGTGCCATGTCCGCCGGAGAAACTATGACGATATACGCCGGTACATATAGCAACGTCGCGGCAAGGTATACAGTAACCGCCACTTTTCCGGTATTTGCGATAACCGCATCGCCGACTTCGCTTAACTTTGGAAGTGAAGCGGTTGGATACACGCAACGTCAGGCGCAAACAGTTACAATAACGAACACCGGTAACCAGAATGTAACATTAAACCAATTACCGACTGTAACGAATTGGACATTGACGCCAGGCGCGAACTGGACAACGGCAATGGCGCCCGGCCAAACGAGATCCTTTACGGTAATGCCGAACAACGGACTTGGTGCGGGAACGTACAACCCGATAATTAATATAACAGGAAGTGGTGGCGCTCTCGCGCAAATACAAACGACTTTTACGGTGATTCAGGTACTTCCCCCGATATTCCTTACGCCAGGCAATTCCGTGGTTATAAACGTAAGAGAAGGAACGACAGGCAGGGTGCCAATAACGATAACCGCGCCTTCTAACGGCAGTGTTTCCGTACAGAGTTCCAACCTGACATCCGGTTACGACCCTGCCCTCTACAATGGGGCGACATCGTCGGCTGCGAGAATCGCCGATGACGAAGCAGGTAATCTACACTGGCTTTATACCATACCTGCCGGTATGACGATGGCGATATACGCCGGTACATATAGCAACGGCGCGGCAAGCTATACGGTTACCGCAACGGCGCCCAGATTTGAAATTAACGCATCGCCTGCTTCGCCGAACTTTGCGAATCATGCGGTTGGGTACGCCCAGCGTCCAGCGCAAACCGTAGCAATAACAAACACCGGAAACCAAAATGTAACATTAAATCCGTTACCGACAGTATCAAATTGGACATTGACGCCGGACGCGAACTGGACAACGGCAATGCCGCCTAACTCAATCAGAACATTCACGATAATGCCAAATAACGGGCTTGGGGCCGGAACGTATAATACGGCATTTAACGTAACCGGAAGCGGCGGCGTTAATGTGCGAATACAACCGACGTTTATTGTGATCTCGCCTCCGATAAGCCTCACGCCGGGCAATCCGTCAGAAGTGATATATGTTGGAGCAGGGGTGGACGGCAGAGTACCCATCACGATAACCGCGCTTTCTACCGGTATCGCTTTAGTAGAGAGTTCAAACATGATATCCGGTTTCGATTCCGCCCTGTATAGTGCGGCGGGTTCAAGAATTGCCAATGGCGAAGCCGGCGACGGATACTTTCGTTATTCCATACCTGCCGGGCAGACGATGACTTTATATGCCGGCACTTATAACAACGGCTCGGCAATTTATACAGTTACCGCTACATTCACCGATTTTCGAATAGACGTATCGCCTGCAATGCCGGACTTTGGGATTCCTGAAGCTGGATACGCGCCACGTACGACGCAAACAGTTACAATCACGAACACCGGAAACCAGAGTGTTACGTTGGATCCGTTGCCGCCAGTAACGAATTGGACATTGACGCCAGGTGCGAACTGGACAACTGCAATGGCGCCGGGCGAAACCAGATCCTTAACGATAGCGCCGAATAACGGGCTTGGTGTGGGAACGTATAGTCCGACAATCAGAATAAACGGAAGCGGCGGCGTAACCGCGCAAATACAGCCAACGTTTACTGTATTGCCATTTTCCCCGAACGGGCCGACGGTAATTGTTTCAAACGAAGCTGAAAGAGTTGGTGGGACTGTAACGCTGAATGTTTCGCTGGCAAACAACCCTGGGATTTCAACCTTTGGTCTGGTCATGCAGTACGATCATGAAAGATTGAATTATATGACTGCGGACGAAGGAGATATATTAACCACCGGTTTCAGGAATGATTGGCGGCTGTCGGAAAATCAGTTGAGATTCCGCGCTTATGATCCTGACGGAAATAATGTATCCACCGGAACCACATTGTTTACGGTTACTTTTGAAATATTTGAAGATATTTACCCCGGTATCATTGATGGGGAAGATTTAAAATTCTTCTACGAAAGCGAAATATTTGATGGTTTTACCACGTCTTACCTTGTTGAATTATTTGATATTGAACAAGGCAGCATTGACGTAATTGAACCATTTTATGGCGATGTAAACGGCGATGGTATTTTAAACAGCGCCGATCAAACCAGAATGAATAAATGGTTCTCGGATCCGGATGACATGACGGAACCCTTTATCATATTAAATGCCGATGTTGATGGCGTCTGGCCCGTTAACGGCTCCGACCAGACACGAATGAACCGGTTTTTCTCCGGTCTTGACGATACTCCGTTGGGCGATCCATCAGGAGGAGTATACTTCTCTGATCCTTGTGTTGATATCCCCTTCGAGTTGTGGGAAGAGTACGGTTGCTTCGAGCGACCGGCGCCGTTGCCGATATCTGTAACCGTTTCGCGCGCGATGGGAAAAGCGGGCGAAGAAGTAACGCTGAATGTCTCGCTGGAAAACAACCCAGGAATATCAAACTTCGGCCTGGTTATGCAGTACGACCATACGCGATTAAGATATATAACTGCGGCCGGGGGGGATATAGTAACCACTGGTTTCAGAGATGATTGGCGGCTGTCGGAGAACCAATTGAGATTCCGAGCTTACGATCCGGATGGAAATGTTAACAGTGGTGGATCCACGCTGTTTACCGTTACGTTTGAAATACTTGACGATACCGATCCCGGAATCATCAATGGGAGCGATTTGTTGTTCTTTTACGACAGCGAAATATTTGATGGTTTCACCTTAATAGATGATGTCGAGTTGTACGGTATTTCGCAGGGCGAAATTATCGTAATTCATGAATCCGCCGACTATCTGATCGGAATCGCCGTTGCTGAAAGGCCGGCAAAGATGGAATACTTTGTCGATGACATTCTCGATCTTACCGGAATGGCGGTAACCGCAATATACGGCAATGGAAGTATGGCGGATATTACCGGCTACACCACGGATCCGATCGGCGATTCTATTCTGGATAAGAGCGGAATGCATACCGTTAAGGTCATCTACACTGAAAACGGCATAACTGAAGAAACCAGTTTCGATATAACGGTGAATGCCGCCGCATTGGCCAGCATCGAAATATCAAGCCCTGAAAAGACGGAATATTTTGCTGGAGATACTCTTGATCTGACAGGGATGACGGTAACCGCGATATACAACGATGGGAGTACTGCGGATATCACTGATTACACCACGAATCCATCAGACGGCGCTATTCTAAATATGGCCAGCCCACGGATTGTTTCGGTTAGCTATACAGAAAACGGCATAACGAAAGAAGCCGGGTTCGAGATTATTTTAAAAGCCGGGACTGTTGTTTTGACCGGCATCGGAATATCCAATCCTGCAAGAACGGAATACTTCGTTGGAGAAACACTTGATCTTTCAGGAATGACGGTAACCGCGTTATACAGCGATGGGAGTACGGTAAATATTACAGGTTATACGACGGATCCGGCCAATGGCTCTATTCTGAATGTAGCCGGCTCACATATTTTAAAGGTAAGCTATAACGAAAATGGTATTACAGAAACCAGCAATTTTGCAATATCGGTTACGGTTTTGGTCGAAGATCCCGGATTTGCAGGAGTTGCGGCTCTGGCTTTTGAAATAGAAGAAGAGCCGGTTTTTATCGGAACAAGCGAGCTTGACATAAAAGGCGACGGTAAAGGAAATTTCTCACTGACGCTCTTTGGCAAGACCGAAGCAATGACCATTTACGGCGGTGTATTTATTCTAGCGAATATACCAGAAGGGGTAACACCTGAACTTGAAATCGATAAAGATGGCAGCGTCATACCGCTGAATATCGACGCTTACAGCGAAGCAGAACAGACGGGCATTTATATCAGCGTTGATGAAGTGACATTAAACCATGGCGAACGCGGAGTATACACTTTCCATGTTGATGGCGATCTTGTCGGCACATTTACTATTGCGCATGTGAATGAAGAAGAAGTGATGATGCTTGAGGTGCAGCAGAACTGGAATGCCGGGAATTATTACTTCGCGCCTGTAGAACTTCTTGGTTCCGGTTATACGTATGAAGTCATATACAGAGGTGACATGCTGGGCGGACTAGCGCCATTTGTCAATGCTTACGGTGAGTTTGTCTTTGGACAGCAGATATTACCTGCTAATATATCCCGCGAGGGCTTGTATATGGTGAAAGTTAGTGACGGCGACGGAGTTGTCGCGGTTTTTGAAATAGTAGTTATGTAGAGTCATATATTGCGGTTGAACTGACATGATTCTCGAGTGGCAACTGGAGGCCGCAGACCTGCAGACAGATTTTGAATTGTTGATAGACAATTTTATCTTTTAGTGCCGCAGGCGCGTGACGTGAGTAGCCGCCGGTTCGTAGAGGAGCGATAAATCGCGCCACTACGAACCGGCGGAGAGACGTATAAGTGATTACAGATATTTATTCATATGATCCTAACGGGTTACCATTACATAATTGGGATATTAACTGCCAACAAGTGAAGGCCTTATCGTCCATTCATTTTTCGGCAACCGTAAAACTCAGTGTTTGAGAGGCGACTCGTTCATTCTTTTTGCTGTTCTTCTTGTCGGTCACAACGATTTGCCTAACGTAGTCTCCCGGCGGCATGTCCGGACCCACCGTCAATTTCTGCAAAACCAGTGTCCCGTACGGACTTTCCGCGCTGTTCACCGTAATAGGCGCGGGGTCAGCGCGTTGAAATTCTACACCGTCTTTATATAAAACCGGCTGCATTTCAATTTCAGAATCTTCTCCGGAGTTATAAAGCACCATAAGGGTTTGCAGGCTGTCTCCTGATACATACGTACTTAGCGCAGGACTACGAACTTCTTCTTCCTGAAACACCGGGAAAAACAAGCCTTCGTCGATTCCTTTTGTCGAGTCTGAAAACAGCCAGTTAATGTCGTCTGCGCTGGTAATTATGAAAATATTCGACAGCGCCAGCACTTTCTTGCCAAGATCGGGAATTTCCACATGCTGATAAGCAGAGCCGACTTTGCCGGATTTCTTATCCTCGACTGCGGTGCGGACATAATAGGAACCGGATTTTTTGACAGGAAGCAGCATGGCGAATCTTATTCCGTGTTTCTGAATCCAGGCGATGTTTTCAGATTTTTTTTCAGGTTCGATATTGATGGTATGCGTTATATGTTTAAAGTCCTGAACATATCCGTTAATGTCCGATGTAAGGCATACCATTTCCAGATCAATTTGCGCGCCGCCGTCATCCGTTTCGACTATATTTACATCCCTGGGATCAAGATGTATCCATGATCGTACAAGATATCCCGCTTTGGCGTCTTTAATAAAACCGGCGGACATATTGACGTTGATGCCGGCATGTTGGAAGGGGGAATAAATGGCGTCCCGCAAAGGAAACGCAGGCGTTGAGACGGCGTCTGTCTCGCTTTCCAGCCTGTTATAAAAACCGTCCCTGGTATGAACCTGAACGCCTCTACGCTTTACCCTGATTTTTATCTGATTATATATCTCTTTGTCGTCGGAATTGAATGTGGACTCCGGCGGCGCATATGAAACAAGGTAGTAGCCTTTCATAAGGCTCTCGGTTTCCTTGCCTATGCCGTCTAAAAAAAAGTTGCTGTTTTCAATAAGAACACCGCCGGTTTTGGCAGGCAATGGATTCGAAATATTGCGCGCGGATGAATTTCGTTCTTTCTCGAAAGTTTCCGGCAACATGGACTCCAGAAGCCTCCTCGCCGCTTCTCCGCTGGTAGTGGCGCCCCTGGCATCCGCCCATGTTTTTCGAATGTTAATCGAAGCGTCCACAATCAACGGCAGATTGGCGCTTTGTGGGTTGTCTTCAGAATCGTTATTTTCAGAGTCGACTACGCTGTGAAGTCCGCCTATGTTTTGAAGTCCGCCTATATTCAGAAAATTAATAACCACGCCCGCCCGCAGAGCGTCGTCCGCCAACCTGCTGAATCGCCCGTTATATAAAGCATGGAAATCAACCCGTTCAATCGGAATACTGTCTCCCTCTTCAAGAAACTTGGAAGTGTTATTGGGCTTGCGAAGCGAAGGCGTCGCAGTCATCATGATAAGAATTTTACGCCCAGGCATGTCATTCAGCGCGCGGAGGCTGTAAGAAAGAGTGGATAGCTGATTATCGTAAACTCTGAATAGTTGACTGCCGTCTGCGCTGGGCGAAAGAACCGTTTCCATACGTATGGCGTCTATGCGCGCAAGCGCCTGGCGTTTGTCGGAAATAAACATCTGAAGGGCGCTATTGCCGGAACCGGTACGGAGAACAGCCACCATGTCGCCTGGCTGCATCTGCTTTTCCACGAAGTTCCTGAGAGCCATTTTAGCGTAATATCCGTCCTCCGAACTCATTGAAAGGTCGTCCACGATAAAAATAATAGTCCGGCTGGTATCTTCCTTTTTCAGATCAGCCGATGGGAGCGATTGGAAATTCCCGGTGTTTTTTTGAGAGGCTGAAGGCTGCGCGGCGGCTTCGGATTGATTCACTACATAAACGCTGGACAAAACCTCTTGCCGTTTGTCATTTTGATAAACCTCAAAATCAGTGGCGGTTAAGTCCGTTATAGGATGGCCTTTTTTATCCAGCGCTACGACGTCAAGCCGGACTTCGTTGACGGATACCACTATTTTTAATGGCTCGAACGACTCTGATTCGGAAATGTTTTCCTCCTCCGGCGTTGTGTCGGCGGTGGAAGCGTCTTGGCCAATGGAGAAAGGCAGGTGAAGAAAAAGCAACCCAAAACAACAGGCTATTTCTATTATGTGACACCGAAAATCTTTCATCGTCTTTTTCTCTAATGAATGTTTATAATGAATGTTTATTATGTCACACCTTTATTTTTATTGCCGGGAAAAGTAATTTTAAACGCAATTACTTCCGTTATCCACCGTTTTTCTCCCGGTGTTGCTTCCCGGCTTCGTGTTCGCAATGAGCCGTCCACGCAGACGCGCCCTCCTTATTTTTAAAAGACAATAAAAAACGCTTTTAAGTAGTTGACACAGCTTTCGTGATCTGCTAAATTTTGCGGGTTTTCGTGTAGAAACAAGGAGCAGTGAACTGTAAAGACCGCCGGCTGAGGGTCTTTTAGCATTTTTATATATATTAAGGAGAACAGGGTTTGCCGACCTTTAATCAACTGGTACGTTCTGGTAGAAAAAAAATTCGTTATAAGACAAAGAGTCCGGCTTTGCAGGGGTGTCCGCAGCGCAGAGGCGTGTGTACGAGGGTTTACACATCCACTCCCAAAAAGCCAAACTCGGCTTTACGAAAAGTAGCGCGTGTCCGCCTTACCAACGGAATTGAAGTGACTACCTATATTCCGGGCATCGGACACAACCTTCAGGAACACTCCATCGTGTTGATTCGTGGCGGACGTGTCAAGGATCTCCCGGGTGTC
>Ga0082212_10003504_pt1 | contig 22198 bp, 20 predicted proteins | sample TergutNt197P3_FD_71548 | JGI IMG/M metagenome (GOLD analysis project Ga0082212, IMG submission 71548) | Neocapritermes taracua P3 segment gut microbial communities from Petit-Saut dam, French Guiana - Nt197 P3 | ecosystem: Host-associated > Arthropoda: Insects > Digestive system > Gut ...
TTTGGCGGCCATTGCCTCCCAAAACCTGTTAATTACGGATGTTTGGGCTGCTTCATCAAAATAGATAATCACATTCCGGCAAAAAACAACGTCTATGTTCCGCAGACCCGAATCATTCTTTAAATTGTGATAGTCAAACCGAATTTTTGACATGATATCGCTGTGGACTTTATAACCCCCCTCAACCTTGTCAAAATACTTTTTCAGGTAATTCTCCGGAACTCCTTCTGTCCGGTTATTCGCATAAAAACCCTCTTTCCCGGTCATAAGGCATTTAAGACTGATATCACTGGCAACAATCTCAAATTTCCATGTCGGGGGAAGAACCTCGCTTAACAACATGGCAATGGTATAAGGCTCCTCTCCGGTAGAGCAGCCGGCGCTCCAAATCTTAATGGTATTACTGCCGGCTTTTGACTTCATCAATTCGGGAATAACATGATGTTCCAATGCGTCAAAATGAGCCTGATTACGGAAAAAGCGAGTCAGGTTCGTCGTAATTGAGTCTAAAAAGCCTTTTAGCTCTTCTTTGTCTTTGGAAATAGTGTTGAAATAGGTTTTGACATCGGGAACTGACGTGACTCTTAATTGTTCCTTTAGCCTGCTTTCCAGAATGGACCGGTTAGTAGCTGTAAAATGAATCCCGCTTTCGTTATAGATGAGATTTCTGTAAGCATCAAAATCAGCGTCTGAAAAGAAGGCGTCACTCATTTACTTTCTGTCTCCTAGCTGTATAACCAGTGTAAGGGGTGGATTAAACTCTGTCAATTGTCTTATAATTCATTTACATGAATAAGTATATTTTTGTCTCTGGCGGCGTCTGTTCCAGCCTGGGAAAGGGTGTTGCAGCTTCTTCCCTGGGCGCTCTTTTGGAAGGACGGGGTCTTAATGTTTGTATGGTTAAATGCGATCCCTATATCAACGTGGATGCAGGCACAATGAGCCCGTATGTGCATGGAGAAGCGTATGTAACCGATGATGGGGCAGAAACTGACCTGGATTTGGGAAATTACAGCCGTTTTACCTCAAATCCCCTCTCTCAGGCCAACTCTATCACAACAGGCCAGGTTTACAATACGGTAATCCGGAAAGAACGGGAAGGCCATTATAGCGGCCGCTGTGTCCAGGTAATTCCCCATATTACCGACGAAATCAAGAGCCGTATTACCGCCGCCGCCAAGGAATCAGCTGATACCGATATTGTTATTGTAGAAATTGGCGGTACTGTAGGGGATATCGAATCCATCCCTTTTCTGGAAGCCGCCCGGCAAATAATCCATGAATTAGGCAAAAGTAATGCCATTTCTGTTCATTTAACCCTGATTCCCGAAGTAGGCCGGGGGGAATTAAAGACAAAACCCACCCAACATTCGGTAAAGGCAATGCAGGAAATGGGAATTCAGCCGGATATACTGATATGCCGCGCTTCGGCCATGCTGGATGAAGCAAACCGCAAAAAAATAGCATTATTCTGTAATGTGGATACCGAAGCGGTTTTTACCTGCTATAACATAGATTCGACAATCTACGAAATTCCGCTCATGTTCTTTAACCAAAACCTTGATCAGGTGGTATTGCGAAAACTCGGCGTGGAAAGCCGTCATGCGAATATAAAGCCCTGGAAAGCCGTTATGGAAAACTTTAAAGCTCAGCAGGGAACAGTACGTATCGGTATTGTGGGAAAATACATGGAATTCCACGATGCTTATAAATCAATTTATGAAGCTCTGTTTCACGGCGGATTGGAAAACGGAATACAGGTGGAACTGGTTAAAATAGACTCTTCTCCATTGGAAGACAGCGCCAAAACCAAGAGTATCCTGGACGGATTTAACCTGGATGGAATACTCATACCGGGCGGCGGTTACGGTGACAGGGGAATTAACGGCATGATTAACGCTTCCCGCTGGGCCAGAGAAAACAAAGTTCCTTACTTTGGAATTTGCTTAGGGCTACAGGTTATGGTTATAGACTGGGGCAGGTTTGTACTTGGCTGGGAAGATGCCGATTCAGCCGAATTTAACCAGGACACAAAACACCCGGTAATCAGCCTTCTGGAAGACCAGGATAATGTTAAAAATTACGGCGGGATAATGAGGAAGGGAAAATATGACAGTGCGGCAGAACCAAGTACACTGATTCATGCAGCCTACAAAAAAGACCAATTTTCCGAACGGCACAGGCATCGCTATGAATTTTCCAATGTTTACCGGAAAGATATGCTTGAATCAGGGCTTAAATTAACCGCATTTTCACCTGATAAAGCCCTGGTCGATTGCGTTGAATGGCCGTCGCATCCCTGGGGATTGGGCGTTATGTTCCATCCGGAGTTTAAGTCCAAGCCTACGGCGGCCCATCCCCTCTTTCGGGACTTTATAGAAGCGGCCAAAAAAAGAGTAAAAGGTGAGAAATAAAAATTGGCTCAAAAGCTATTTTACGCTGTTGGGGCCGCTTCTTATAATGGCCTGTTCCTTTGTCTACGATACTTTTCCGCAAAATGAAGACGAACCCAACCTGATAATGGAAAACGCCGAATATGTCCGCATTGTCAATGGTAACCCGGAAGTCCGGGTAAATGCAGAAGAAATCCGGCGTTATGAAGCAAAACACACCATGGAGCTGGATAACTTATCTTTTGAACAATACAACGCCGCTCCGGAAGGGCAGGAAGCAATCCCCGAAGTTAATACCCGCGGTAAAGCCGGCCAGGCGCGGATGGAAACCGATACCGGTAATGTCAATATCAGCGGCGGTGTATCAATTACGGTTATTTCCGAGGATTTTTCTATGGAGACAACCGAACTATCCTGGCAGGACAAAGAAAGACTCCTGAACGCTCCGGGAACCGTAAATATCACACGGTCCAACGGAACTACAATGAAAGGAACTCAATTTTCCGCAGATGCAAGGAGCCGGAGCTGGGAATTCGGGTCGGCAGTTGAAGGATCAGTAGTAGAAGACGATAATAATTGACTATTATAGTCGTTAAGCCGATAATTAACAAAAGATGGATCGCGCAGAATATCAAAATGCATTGGAAAAAGCTCTAAATTCTTCTGCCTTCTGGCTGGAAAAAACTGATTTTCCCAAATTTAAAGATGAATTCAGAACTTTTCATACCGCTTTTGCTTCGTTGTATAAAATGCTAATCCAAAAAAAGCTGATTAATGAGGATCCGTACAAGCACGAAGCGAAAATGGGAGAAATTAAGGTACCAAAACCCATTCATTCCGAAGGGGACAGAAAAGATCAGCTTACCATGAATCTTTCTGCCTATGATAACCAACTGGACTTTCTGGTAAACTTTTTTCAGTTCAGCATTGATTTTTTGTCCCTGGATAACATCAAACGTATCCTTGCCCTGGTACGGTACATAGACTGGTCAAATTTTACCGCCGATACTCAAAGTTCAACCACAAAAGTCGTCTACGATTTAATTAACACAGCCAAAACCGGTCTGGAACCTTTTTCTGTAAATGTGATCAACGAAGCAATATCAAAGCTTAAGCAATCAACCGCCAATATTATGGGTCACCTGAAGATGGCCACAGCCTTTAACAAGGAATCCTATAAGCTGGAAATCCGGCAGAGCATTACCGGTAATATGAACGATGTTACGGTAGAAGCCGTAAAGAAAAAATTCCCCGGTGCCATGCCGAAAAAAGCCTTTTACCCGGATATGGTCGAAGAACTGATAAAAGAGGATTACAGCCCCGGCGGAGATCAACTGCGAAACGCCATACTTAAACAGCTGGCAGTTCCGGAAGAAAAACCAAAGGTAGTTAAAAAGAAAATAGACTTTAAAATCACCCTGCTGGACGGTCTTTTGGTAATAAGTTCTGTCGGCGTTGCTCTGGGAGATATCGCCCCTAAAATGGACGAAAATCATCTGCTTATCCAAAACCGCAAGCTAACCTTCGGTGAAAAACTTAAAGAAGTTTTCAGGCAAATGTTCAACAAAGAGCCTGATCCGGTAATATACGAAATAGAATACATCGATCCGGTAAAAGGAGTGGCCGTTAAAGAAAAGGTAAACTTTAATATATTCCGTAACGATTTGGACAAACGTGTACGAATGTATGCTTCATTTAATATCAGGAATTCAGCCAAGGCCGAAGCAATGGATCAAAAACAGCTTGTGGGCATTTTGGAAAAAGCTGTCCGCGATGCTCAAAGCCTTCACAAGACACTTACCGGTCTTGATGAATTTTTTAAAGCGGATGTCCCCAGAGAAAGCAGAGAGAAGGTAAAAGGAATAAAACCAGAACTAGCAACCATTAAAAATGCGATTGTTAAGGCAAACCAGAAACGGCATGAATACAGCGCCCAGCTGGAAGAAGAAGAACAACTTAAACGTCTCGGGGTTAACCCTGTTTCTCAATAAGGAAATTATTGTTCGCCGCTAAGGAGGCGGTGTGTGCATGAAACACAATATATTATCACGCGGTCGTTTTATACTTTGTATCGGTTTATGCTTTCTTGCTGCCGGGATTCTTTTGGCTCAGGATAAACCTTTATTGGACGGCGGCAGGAAAATCTTTCCCCTGCCGAACTATGCCGAACCCAGACCTGAACTTGCCGATCGTACCGAATTAACGGTTGTTTTTTCCGGGGATGATGAAGGGCCGGAACTTGATTTCCGTAAATCCTACCTGGCCAGTGAAGCTCAAATCTACACTGCGATATACGAAGGGCTTTTTTCCTACAATCCTTTTACGCTTGTTCCGGTTCCTGCTGCCGCTGCTTCATGGCAGATTTCCGAAGATAAAAAAGTCTGGACATTTACTATTCGTCAAAACGCCCGTTACTGGAACGGCGATTCTCTTCGTGCCGAGGATTTCCGCGCCGCATGGCTTTCCATGCTGGATCCGAAAAACGAAACTCCCTATTCATCATTATTTGATATTATCGAAGGGGCAAAAGATTACAGGCTTGGCAATAATACCGATCCTTCCAGTGTTGGAATTAGTGTACAGGGAGATAAAACGTTAATCGTTCGCCTTAATGCACCGGCGTCGTTTTTCCCCAGTATGCTGTGCCATCACTCATTCAGCCCTATTCATCCTTCTTTGCTTAATAGCGACAACTGGTCAGCTCCCGTTTCCAACGGTCCGTATTATATAACCAATATGACTGCAAAAAAGATCACCATGGTAAAGAATAATCTGTACTGGGATGCCGATCGTGTTTCAATTCTGAAACTCAATATTTATTTTACCGATGACGGAGAAGAATCCGCTGCTATGTGGAATTCCGGCGAAGCACGATGGATAGCAGGTACCGTAGAAATTGAATCGCTGAATGACAGAAGCGGCATTATGGTAAATCCAATGTTTGCCACTCACTACTATTACATTCGTTCTATTGGGCCCTGGAAGGATCACCGTCTGCGCCGGGCTTTAACGCTGGCTTTGCCCTGGAAAGAAATGCGGGATTTTTACTACCTCCCCAGCAAAACACTTATCTTCCCAATATCAGGGTATCCCGAAGTTAAAGGTATTGAAGAAGGCGGAAACACGGAAGAAGCACAGCGGCTTCTGGAGGAAGCAGGTTATCCAAAAGGAGTAGGGCTGCCGGAGATTGTGATTCGTATTACACCTTCCGAAGATGCTGACCGTATTGCCAAGCACATGGCCGCCGCATGGATGGGACTTGGAATTCCCGTTAAGCTTGATGTTGTTCCCTTTAGCCGTTACTTTAATTCGCTTAAACAGGACAATTACACCATCGGTTCGATTACCTGGATTGGCGATTTTGCAGACCCCTATACTTTTTTGCAGATGTGGCGGCGCGATTCAAACCTTAACGACGCCATGCACGACGACGAGGATTTTGAGGAATTAATGGAACGCTCCATGTACGAAGAAGGGGATGAACGTTTTAAGATTCTTGCGGAAGCCGAACAACTCTTGCTGGAACGCGGAGCAGCGCTGCCCCTTTGCTATAGTCCTGCGCTTAACATTGTCGACACTGATGAAATCGAAGGCTGGTTTCCCAATGCAATGGACATTCATCCGTTTAAATATTTGCGGTTTAAAACCATTAAGCCGCTGCCCGGCGTAGCGATGTACTAACATAAATGTTCGGCTACTATCTTTATTCCCAGAAGTACCAGAACAGCACCGCCGATAAATTCGGCTTTTGATTTATATTTTGATCCGAACATATTGCCGATTTTTACGCCTGCAACGGATATACAGAATGTCGTTACGCCGATTATTACGATTGCCAGATAAATGTTAATGGGAAAGAAGGCAAATGTTACTCCAACTGCCAGAGCATCTATACTGGTTGCCAGCGCCAGAAGCATCATTTTGATCCAACCGAATGGGTTTTTGTCCGTTTTTTCCGTATCTTTGGAAAAACTGTCTTTTATCATCTTACCGCCGATAACGGCAAGCAACACAAACGTTATCCAGTGTTCAAAAGTCTGCACCCTGGCCGCAAACAGTGTTCCGGTACGAAACCCGATATACGGCATTATCGCCTGAAAAAGCCCAAAGTAGATTCCGGGTATAAAATATTGAATTGGTTTTGATTTAGTTACCAATAAACCCATTGATATTGAAATAGCAAATGCATCCAATGATAACCCGGTTGCAATTACGATAATTTCTAATAAACCCATGCGTACAGCTTTTTTCTGTTCTTTCTAAATTCAGACAATATCTTACAACACTTCCATAACTTTGGTCGGACATTTTTGCTCGCAGGTACCGCAGGCAGTACACTTGCTGTAGTCCACAATGGGAATACCGTTGTCGATTACAATGCACTGTTCGGGACATTGCTTTACACAGATTCCGCATTTAATGCAGCCCAAGCGGCAGGTTTTTCTGATAGCAGAACGAATCGGATTTCGGTTTGAACAAAGAGCCAGGACAACTTTTATATCTTTGGGGATTACTCTGAGTATTCCCTGAGGGCATTCTGCCACACAAACTTTGCAGCCGGTACATAATCCCCAATTAACAACAGGCAGGCCGTCTTTTCCCATGGAAAGGGCGCCGAACTTACATACATTCACACAATCCCCAAAACCAACACAACCCCAGCTGCATAGTTTTGTTCCCCCGGCAATTTTTGCTCCACGGCACGTAGTTAATCCCGTATAACGCCCCCGCTTTACAGCGATTTCGTCGCCTCCAAGACAACAGCGCACTGACACCATTGGCGTTACAGCCACAGCGCCGACCCCCATAACCTCTGCAAGCTTGTCGACTGTTTCTTTTCCTCCGGCAGTGCATTTGGAAATGTCACCGCCGTCTGCCACAAAGACAGCATAGCCGTCACAGCCGGGAAACCCGCAGCCGCCGCAGTTGGCGCCGGGCAGGGCTTCGCGAATTGTACCAATCAAAGGATCTTCTTCGACATGAAAAATCTCTTTAAAAACACCCAGTGATAATCCAAGGATTAATGCAACAACGGCGGCAACTGCCGCAGTAAACAGAAGTATCGAAATCACTTTACCAGACCTCCAAAACCCATGAAGGCAAGGGAAAGAAGCGAAGCGGCTACAAAGAGAATAGGCGTCCCTTTAAGAAATGCAGGAACAGGGCTTATTTTCATCCGCCGTCTTATGCCTGCCATTAAAAGCAGGGAAAGAAGGAAACCCACAGCAGCTCCAATGGCATATACCAACGATTCAACAAACGAATAAGGTTTTCCCGTAAAAGCGCAGGTATTGTTAGCCGCATCCAAAGTTACTGCAAGAATCGCACAATTGGTTGTTATCAAAGCCAGGTAAATACCCATAGCGCTGTAAAGACCCGGAACCATTTTCTTTAAAAAGAATTCCACAAGCTGCACCAGCGAAGCAATTACCAAAATAAATACAAGTATCTGAAGAAACTCAAGACTGCCTTTAACGCCGCCGGGCATTGTAAATTCACCGAAAATCCCGTCTCTGGAAAGTACATATCGGTAAATCGGCCAGGTTACAGCAGTTGCCAGTACGGTTACAAACGTAACGGCAAGTCCCATGCCAATTGATTTGTCCTCGTCGGTACTCATTCCAATAAATGGACAAAGGGCAAGGAAACGCATAAGAACCACATTGTCGACAAGAAAGGCTGAAATAAAAATCTTAAAGAGGATCACGGTGTACCCCCTTCAGATGTATTCCCGGCAGCGCTGACAGGATTTTCTACGGTGGCTTCGGTCGCGGTACTTGGGGTATGTGCTGCCTGCCGTGCTCCAAGGCCGCAGCCCTGACAACCCGGTGCAGGGCATGTGTCACAAACAGTACCTTCCTGTCCTCTCTTAATATTTTTAAAAGCCAGGTTTATGGAAATAAAAAGGGCAAATACAAAAAAGCCTCCCGGCGGCAGCGTAAAAAACAAAATGGGAGTATAATTGCCGAATAATTCAAAACCCAGGATAGTTCCGTTCCCCAACAGTTCACGGACTGCAGCTATTCCCACAAGCACCCAGGTATAACCCAGGCCCATACCCAGCGCATCGGGGATCACATGGTGCGGCGATTGTTTGGATGAAAATGATTCCACCCTGCCCATGATTATACAGTTCACCACGATAAGCGGAATAAAAACTCCCATTGCTTTGGAAAGATCGGGAAAGTACGCTTTCAGCACATAGTCAATTACCGTGGTAAAAGCGGCAATAACAATAATGAATACCGGAATTCTGATTGAATTGGGAATGAGTTTGCGGAAAGTGCTGATCACCAGTTCAGACATCAGAAGTACAAAAGTCATGGAAAGACCCATGCCTATACCGTTGACAACTTCCGTAGTTACTGCCAGCGCCGAACAAAGGCCGATCATCAGTACGAGCAGGGGATTTTCCCGGATAATGCCGTTGGTAAAAATGCGAGTCATGCTTACCTTATCGCTCATCGTCCGGCTCCCTCTGCATCAAGTCTTGACTCAAGCCACCGGGAAGCATCCTGTCCCGCTGTCTTTACAATTTTGGAAACTGCGGCGCTTGTAATTGTTGCTGCGGTAATTGCGACCACATCGTTCTTTGTTTCGAAAGAATCGGAAACTTTTTTGCCTGTAAACTGATCGTAAAAAGTAATGCCTGCTTTTTTGTCCACAAAATAATTTGACTTGCCCGCATTGGCTCCAAGTCCCGGTGTATCGGAATGGCTCATTATCTTTACCCGGTTGATCGTTCCGCCGGCGGAGACACCTACCAAAACAACAATAGGTCCTCCGTAACTTCCTGTTGAACCCTGAACGGCAGTGCCGATTATTTTTCCGCCCCGGATAACGCTGTACTGATTTACAAAACTCACTCCCGAATCGGAGCTTACTATTGTTCCGTTTAAATCTTCAAAACTCTCCGCATCGGGAAAAAGTTCCTTAATGGCAATTTCCAGATTAACCATATCCTGTTTGTCAATTTCCGCTTTTGTTTTTGCATATACAAAAGCAAGCCCCACGCAAGCTGCAACTGCATAGGCTGTCAGCACCAGTCCAAGTTTAATTGTTTCCCGGGTTTTCATTTGGCAGCCTCGTTTGTTTTTGCCATAGCCGGTTTATTCGCAGACGGTGTCAGCTTTGCAGACGGCGCCAGTTTAACTGGCGGTACATACCCGTATTTTTTCTGAAGCAGCCGGTTAAGGAACGGTGTAACGGCATTCATGATAAGAATTCCGTAGGTAACCCCTTCCGGAAAATTTCCCCAGCGGCGAATTAACACAGTAATAATTCCCGCCCCGGCGCCAAAGATCAACTTTCCCTTTGCCGTAAGCGGCGCGGTAGTATAATCGGTTACCATAAAAACAGCGCCGAACAAGAGCCCCCCGACGAGTATGCTGAACAGAGGATCGGTTCCAAGACAAAGCGAAAGTAAAAAGGCGGAGACTATCATCGCAACAGGAGCACGCCAGTCAATTACCCTGGTAACCAGCAGAAAGAAAAATGCCGCAAGAATCAGCATTATCGAACTTTCACCAATGGTACCATCGTGATGTCCAAAAAAGAGTGTTTTTAATATCGAAAAATAACCCGATCCCTCCGCCAATCCCAGGGCGGCAAATTGACTGCCAACATCGGAAACAGTGCCGCCCATCTTTATAACACCCAGGGGGGTAGCGCTGGTTATACTGTCCAGGGAAAGTCCCGATCCGCTGGCAGCGGACACTGCATCTGCACCGGCAGCAGATAAAGTACCGGACATTGCGTCTAAAGCAGCCTTTGGTTTAATCCAGCTTGTCATGGCTGCGGGAAAACTCATTAATAAAAAAGCACGGCCTATTAATGCGGGATTAAAAACATTCGCGCCCAGTCCGCCGAAAAATTCCTTTGCAACAACAGTCGCAAAAACCGCACCAAGAGCAACATAATACAGAGGAACTCCGGGCGGCAAAATCAGCGCCAGGAGCAAACCTGTAACAACCGCGGAAAGATCTCCTGTCCGGTTTTCTTTTTTTATGATTTTACGGAACAGCGCTTCTCCCAATACAGCCGAAATAACGGAAACAACAACAACTCCCAGAGCCTGGAGACCGTAAATTACAATGCCAAAGATTGTTACCGGAGCAAGGGCAATAATCACCTGAGCCATGATCATTTGTGTACGAACTGGAGTTCCAATATGGGGACTTGATCCTAAATAAAGCTCAGGCATATTATTTCCTACCCGGATTTGCAGAACCCGTAACTGTTTCCGCAGGAACGGCGCCTTTTTCCTGTTTCTTTTCAGCCTGGGCCTGAAGCTGAGACATTGCCTTCATGGCACGCAGGCGCTGCTTGCCGACTCTAAAACGCTGAACTAATTTGATCCGTGCTGGACAAACATAAGAACAGCTTCCGCATTCTATGCAGTCAACAAGACCTGCCCTAGCTGCCTCGTCCATGTCGGATGATTCCAAACTTATATTCATAATAACCGGAGAAAGGCGGCAAGGACAGTTCCTGATACAGCGTCCGCAGCGTATACAGGCGCTTTCAGGATCCGTCTGAGTTTCCTCTCCCTTCATCAAAACAATTCCAGAAGTATTTTTTTGAACAGGAATCGCCGCTGTAGCTACAGCGTTTCCCATCATCGGGCCGCCAAAAATTATTTTTCGTAAATAATCGTCATCAATCGCTATAGTTTCCGCCGGCAATTGTGTAATGAGTGTGCCAATGGGAAGACGCATATTTTTCGGTTTTTTGCAGGCTCCGCCGGAAATTGTAAGATCCCGATCAATCAGAGGTTTTCCATGAATAAAAGCTTCTGCAACAGCGATTAACGTTCCTACATTGCTGACAATGCAATGCACATCCATAGGAAGGCCGCCGCTGGGAACTTCCCGGCCTGTAAGCGCCTTGATCAGCATTTTTTCTCCGCCCTGGGGATAACGCGTTTTACAAAGACCAATGCCAATGTTAAATGATTCAGAATGTGCTTGTTTATTTAGCCTGATTTCCTGTTCCAACAATGAAACAAGCGCCGCTTTGTTATCTTCCATCCCGATAATAGCCTTCTTAACTCCGGTGATCTTCATTATCATGGTAAGCCCGGCAATTAATAACTGGGGCTTTTCTGCTATTACCGCTTCATCGGTGGTCAGGTACGGTTCACATTCTGCACCGTTGGCAATAATCAGGTCGATGGTTTTTCCGGGCGGCGGATTAAATTTTACATGAGCGGGAAATCCGGCGCCTCCCATACCGATTATTCCGGCATCCCGAATCCGGCCGATGGCTGCTTCTTTGGAACAGCTAAAGGGATCCAGCGGCGGCATAAACATTTCAGAGGCTTGTTCACCTGCTGGTACAGCGCCGGGATCAGCTTCCTTTTCCTCTGCCTTTTCAGCTTCGATGATAATACAAAGACCGTCTGTATTGTTCGATTGGGTTCTTGGTTCGATTTTTTTTACAATACCGCTGATTGACGCATGTACCGGACTGGTCATGGGACCGGAAGTAACGGCGTCTGCAATAATCTGTCCCCGTATTACTTTGTCCCCGGCATTAACCACCGCCTTGTTTGGCGCGCCAAAATGCTGATTTATGGGGATTACTACCTGAGAAACAACTGCTGTTTCAATAGGCATTCCTTCAGTTACATGCTTTCTGGTATTGAGCTTTAAACCGCGTTGAAAGCTGCGTACCGCCATTTAACGACGCCGCCGGGAAAGAAGTATCAGTCTGATCAGACTCATTACCGCAGTAAGGGCGCTGGCCACATAGGTCATGGCCGCAGCGGAAAGAACCTTTTTTACACCGCGGAGTTCTTCGGCATCCAATACGTTGTTTTGAGCAAGGATCGCCAAAGCTCTGGATGAAGCGTTGAATTCAACCGGCAGGGTAATTAAGTAAAAAGCAACCGCCCCGGCAAAAAGCAAAATTCCAATATTAAGGAGAAAACCAAGACTCGGTACGGCAAGGCCTGCAATTGCGAGCCAGGGGCCTATGGAAGAACCAATATTTGCTATTGGCACCAAAGTACTCCGCAAGCCCAGCGGTCCGTACCCACGAGCGTGCTGGATGGCATGGCCTGTTTCGTGCGCCGCCACTCCCACTGCCGCTATTGTACCCTGACCATAAACCGGCTGTGAAAGGCGTAGTTTATGATTACCCGGATCGTAATGATCCGTCAGAGAGCCGGCTACACTTTCAATGGATACATTACTGATATTGTTGGCATTAAGTAAAAGCTGCGCCGCCTGAGCCCCGTTAATCCCACTTTTACTCCGAACCTGTGAATATTTGTCAAAGGTGGATTTAACCTTAAACTGCGCCCAAAGCGACAATAGTATGGTTGGAACAACCAATATGATGTAATACACATCAATTCCCATAAAAGGCATCATAGAATTACTATAATATGGAATATTTAATGAGTAAAGTGCCAAAAACCTTGGGGAAGAATTAGTATTCCTGCTAATCACCGGCTAAACAGGCCACGCCCCGGCCCCCATACGGAGCGGCATTATTTCATCGCCGGAAACATCCAGGATTGTAGAAAAAATCCGGGGCCGTTCTTCTCCTGTATCAAGAATTATATCAAGGCCGGCTATGGCTTCCAGTTCCCAGCCCCCTTCAAAAAGATCTTCTTCCGGTATGGGAGGCAACTCATTTGTTTCGGAAGCATGGCCTTCGACATGCCGTCCCTCTCCATGTTTTGTATCGGCATATATCGGGTAGTCTTCTTCCTCTGTCATGCTCCGTTTTGCGGTAACCGAATAGAGGGGTGAACCCAAGGTCTTAATCAACTCTATTGGTACAGGATGATCGGGGATACGTACGCCAATTTCACCTCGCCGGAGCTGCAGGGTTTTCTCTGTTCCCAAAAGGGTTTTAAGAATAAACACATAAGGGCCCGGAGAAAGCCTTTTTAAAAGACGGAAACGGGTATTATCAATACTGCAAAATTCACCAAACTGGGAAATGTCCGAACATAAGAGGGTAAAATGCCGCTCATCGCGTTCTCCCGAAATTTTACGCAGTTTTTTTATCCCTTCTTTTGAGTGGAGAGAACACACCACTGTCCAGCTTGTATCAGAAGGGACTCCAAGGAGTCCTCCTTCAGAAAGAAGCCGTGCCGACTTGTGGAGTACACGATCATCAATGTTGGTGGGAACTATGTATTCAATCACTCGTTTAGGGTACCCAAATCAGCTTATCCGGCTCAGATTCATTCATAAAGAGTTTTTCATAACGGCCCGAATGCTCAACACCCGGTTTTTCGGGAAAGTACGTCTTCATAAAAAACCAGATAACATCAGCCATTATAAGAGCTGAATTACACGGAGCATAACGAAACCAGATGTTCTCCTCTTCCAGTATTTTTCTTGCATCCGGGTCTTCGTTCAATTCCGGGTCGGTAAGCCGCCTGAGCTCCGATCGGAGACCTCCGTAGTGAGTCCGGCCCACCGAAAGCATACGCAGATGTTCATGATCATCCATCCAGTACACTTCATAAATTCCGGCAACTGCAGGGACTTTGGCATTAATAGTCCATCGATCTGCTTTAGCTAACGGTGACCATTTGACAAAATAGTGGATTTCTTTGCCTTTTTCCTTATATTGGATCCCGAAATCATCTAAAGCCATAGGGACACTATATCATACTACTATAAATATCACAAACATCCAAAAGATTTGGTATATCAGAAAATGTTTTTGTATACTTTTTTATATACCAATTTAATGTAACTGTATACAAATATAGACAATTTTGATTTTCGATAAAAATCATAATTTATAAGTCTTTGTATTATAAGGAATTAAAAAATAATAAAAAATCATTAAACTTGGCACGATTCTTGCTTATATATTATTGTCCGGTTTTACTCAAGTAAAGCCAGGCAAGGAGGGTACAGTGACAACAAAAGAATCGACCCCTTTACAATTATACTTTGATAAAATCAAGGAATTTCCGCTCCTTAATTATGAAGAAGAACAGGAAATAGCCAGGCGTATTCAGAATGGAGACATGGAATTCCGGCAGAAGCTGGTCGAATCCAATCTCCGGCTTGTGGTAAAAATTGCCCGTTCGTATATCAGTCCGGATCTTCACTTTCTGGATTTGATCCAGGAAGGAAACATCGGCCTGATACACGCTGTGGAACGTTTTGACCCTGCAAGACAGGTTCGCTTTTCTACCTATGCAACCTGGTGGATTAAGCAAAGTATACTCAGGTTTTTGGCAAACAAACGGCGTTTAATCCGTCTGCCTCAGAAAAAAGAAGAAATACTGAGAAAGATCCAAAAATCCTGTCATTCCCTTACCCAAAAGCTTAAGCGAATGCCAAACAATGAGGAAATTGCCCGGGAAATCGGCGAATCCAAAGATGACGTGGAAGCTATCCTTTCTGTAACTTCCAATATGCTTTCTCTGGATCCTTACGACACCGAATCGGCAGGTGTTTTGGAATTTCATGAAGATTATACCTATAATCCGGAACGGGTTATGCTCAAGGAAGATTCTAAGTCTGCCACCTTGCAGATACTGAACAGTCTGAAGGGCAGGGAGAAAAAAATTCTTATGTACCGGTATCAGTTTGTCGGTTCAGGCAAAGAAACCCTTAAAAAGATCAGCAGCAAGATGGGAATTTCTCCGGAAACAGTACGTCAGATTGAATTGAAGGCTCTCCGGAAAATCAGGATCGATCCTGAATTGCAGAAATATTTTAGTTAAAGGAGGTCTACAAACCCCAATTTATTGATGTGTTCAGTCCGCTAAATTGGGGTTTGAAGTGTTAATTGAAATGTGCTTTATGAATAACCTTATAATAGCCTTCCATCTCTATTCCGCAGCTTACCTTTCTCCGGCGGGCTACAGCGCCTTTAATTCCTTTTCCAAAAAAAGCATCCAATTCGGTTTTACTCTGAACAGCCGCAGCTTCTCCCAACTCCATAAGTTCCCTTTTCCGGGAAAAATCAAAAGCGGAAGTTTTATCTGATGCATGAATTAAAAGGTTTGCTCTGGCAAGTTCACTTTCCCCTGCAGTTTCCGATACATGGATCATTGCATCAAAACAGCGCATTACAACACTTAAGCCATTTTTCATGTAACCTGCAGGAATATTCTGCCAACGCCGGGTATCTACAGCAAGGATACGCCTTATCCCCAGTTCTCTGGCTGCTTCCCTGGCCGATTTAACAGGCAGATTATCCGCAACCCCGCCGTCAACAAGACATTTACTGCCTTCAATCAGAGGTTCAAAAACAAAAGGAAAAGACATTGATGCCCTGATTGCCCTGGCGAGGGATCCTGAGCGGATAATTACTTCTTCCCCGGCGCATAGATCTACCGCATTGCATAAAAACGGAATTTCACAGTTTTCTATCTTTTTGTGTTTTGTCAGTCTTTCCATAATCCGGAGAACTTTATCTCCCGAATCAACACCGGGTCTTGTAGCAGCGTGCCCAATAATTTGCCCGGTCTGGAATAGTTTCCCAATGGGCCCGTCCATTTTAAAAACGGAACTTTCCATAAAATTGGAAATGTCCAGTTCTTCCAGCACATAGCGCTTCAGCTCAGGACCGCTCATTCCCGAAGCATAAAGACCGCCGATAATCGCTCCCATTGATGTTCCCGCAATAAGTGAAGGCAGCGGATAGCCCTCATCTTCCAGCGCACAGAGAAATCCAACATGGACAAGTCCCCGGGCGCCGCCGCCGGAAAGAACCAATGCGTATTTCAGCTTTTCTTTAATTTTCATAGACATTTACCGCGAACAACATGAATAATCCCAAAACTAACAGAGTTTTGAAACAAGCTCAATCACCTTCTGCAGGGTATGGGTTACTGTTAATGCCGGCCAGGGATACTATAGCTTCGTGACATTCTTTTCGCAGCTTTTGTACAGATTCCTTGCGGCTCAAACCTGCATCAGAAAGCAGGGGTTCGCCTATACGCACAGTAATCATGGGAAGTTTTTGCTGTCCTTTTAAAGCCCTGATTGAATTGACAACGGTAAAAGGAAAATGCGGTTTCCGGTAAGAAAAAGCCAATGGAAGTACCGGAAGATTGTAACGATGAGCCATTGTAAATGCGCCCTTTTTAAAGGGTCTGATAGGCTGAAAATAGTAGAACGAAGATTTTTCCGGATAACAATGTATCCATTTTTTCTTCCTGCGGAGTTCGTCAAAAGCTTCATTAAAATATTTAATTGTATGAATATCTTCCGGTATTGGAATGCCGCCTGCAACACGAATCCAGTTTTCATCGGGAGTGTTAAGATTTTCTTTCCATGCGGGAAAATACATTGTGCGGTAACGGACCGCCTGCAGTACAAAAAGATAATCCCAGCGGTGTACGTGGTTAGAAACCGTCATGGCTCCGTTTCTTAATAGCTTGCGATGCTTGCGCAGAATCTTCCTTCCTTCGACCCTGAGGCCAAAAACCGTAACGTTCATAATGAACACCACGGAAAAAATCGCCGTGTACATCAGGAAGCGCAGGAACCTGAAACCAAAGGTTTTCTGCAGAAAGGGGTAGTTTTTATCAACTATCACCTCATGTGTGATATTGAGTTTATCAGTGTGTCCATCCAATTCAGAGGGATATACTACATCCAATTGGGGAACATACGGTTCCGTCTGTACCGGTTTCATGGTGAAAAAGTATATTCAGAAAAACCAAATTTGACTAGACTTCATATCCCAACCTTGACCAGCCGGTTGCTTTTACTATAATGTTTTTTATAACACATGGTATTATACATTACTGCACAGATTTACTACTATGGAATGATCGTCGTAACGGCTTATTTTTTAATTATGGCCACGGCCAATATTCTGGATGCAAGACTCCGCACCTCTTTACCAGCAATCAAGAGCGGGCCTATGGTTTCCATGCTGATTCCTGCCCGAAATGAAGAGGAAAATATCGAAAAATGCATTACTTCTCTGTTAAACCAGGATTACGGGGATTATGAAATTCTGGTTATTGATGATAATTCGGAAGACAGTACATACGGGATAATCCAAAAAATGGCTGAACAAAACGAACGGGTCAGGGCATTTAAGGGCAAACCCCTGCCGCAGGATTGGTACGGTAAACCCTTTGCACTTGATCAGCTGGTTTCCCAATCCAGGGGAGAAATTCTGCTTTTTACCGATGCAGATACCTTTCACAGCCCTACCAGCATTTCCTGGACGGTTTCAAATATGGAAGCTAACAGGGCAGATTTAATATCCGGGTATGCGGGACAGATCCTTAAAACTTTTGGTGAACGTGTTACCGTACCGTTGATTTTTTTCCTTACCGGTTTTCTAATCCCCATGTTCTTGAATAAAATTGTTAAGCTTGGGTACTTTTCACTCGCCGTTGGCCAGTATGTCGCCGTTAAGAAAGAAGTATTTTTAAAAACCGGCGGTTTTTCGGAAATAAAACACAAAACCAGCGAGGATGTGTTCATGGCCCGGCATATTAAAGAATTAGGCTATAATACGGAATTCCTTGACTTGTCAGGCCAGGTTTTTTGCAGAATGTATAAAGGTTGGTGGTCAGCCATTCAGGGTATAGGAAAAAATATTTATGACTTTCTTGGAAAAAATCCGCCATTGCTTATTGTTATCGCCCTGGTAATTTTCTGCTTTTTCTGTATGCCTTTTCCGGTTCTTGTTTTTTCGATCGTTTCCTCTGCACTGGGGCTGTATACTAATCCTTATTTGCTTCCGTTGATTATCGTACATGTTATATTCACCCTTATTTGGCTGGTTCTTTTTATAGGCCGCAGGATAAGCTGGTACAATGCATTTACCTGGCCAATCATGTATTTTAATCTGTTTTTTATGGTAACCTGGTCATTTTACCGGACCATATCGGGCCGCGGCTTTATCTGGAAAGACCGCGTTGTAAGCTGAATTCAAAGTACAGATTTTAAAACAACCCCGGCAGGTATGTTGATAATACCGGAATATACGTTACCAGCAACACCACGACAAGCTGAATAATAAGAAATGGCAGCACATAACGGCATACTTCCAAAAACGGTTTATTAAAGCGGTAACTCGCAAGAAAAAGATTAAGCCCTACAGGGGGAGTAAGAAAGCCTGCTTCCAAATTGATAATAAAAATAATTCCAAGATGGACCGGATCAATACCGTAAACTTCGCCAAGCGGAGCTATAAGGGGAAGAATTACCAGAATCGCCGAGAAAATATCCATCAGGCAGCCCACCACCAGCAGTGCAAGGTTTAAAAGCAGAAGGAAAATGTATTTTGATTCAATTGCTCCCTGCATCCAACGGGCAAAATTTTCCGGCGCCTGGGTGTCTACAATGGCATAAGATAGAGCCTTTGCCATTGCAATGATCGAAAGAACACCTCCGATAATAGGCAGGGCCTTGTAAAAAACCCCGGATATTTCGGAAAACTTTATGTCCTTGTAGATTAGAACCTCGGCAACAAACACATAGATCACCGATATGGCTCCAACTTCAACAAGAGAAACAATACCTGAAAAAAAACCAACGATCAAAAAAACAGGAAGAAGAAGCTCCAGGGCCGATCCTTTCAGGGAAGAAAATGCCTTTCCAGGGCGGAAAGGTTCTACTGGAATTTTAATTTTTACTGATGCGGAGATTCCCATGATGATCATGGCTGTAACCAAAATAATGCCCGGAATTATTGCGCCAAGAAATACAAGCAGTATATTAGTCCTGATAGCGGAACCCACAAGGATAATGGGAAGACTTGGCGGAAAAAGAATTCCAATACACCCGGATGAAGTTAAAAGCCCGATAGTAAAATGTTCCGGGTAGGAAGCTTTTTCTGAAAGCACCGTAAAGAGAATTCCACCCAATGCAAGAACAGTCACTCCCGAAGCGCCGGTAAATGAAGTAAAGAAAGCACAGATGATTACTGTGGCAATGATCATTCCCCCGGGAAGCCAGCCAAATAGATTACGGAAACTGTGTACCAGCCGTTCTGCGGCGCGGCTTTCTGAAAGTAAAAAGCCTGTAAGGGTAAAAAGAGGAATGGCGATGATGTTGGAATCGGTCAAAGCCGAGAAAACCGAATTATTAACCGTTTCAGCTTCTCCTCCTGCAGATTGGATAATTATCAAAGCAATTCCGGCTATTACCGTAAAAATTGGAGCGCCCATAAGCGCCAAAGCAATTAGCAGAATGATCAGCGGGAGTTTAATCTGAAAAAGCACACTGTAGAAATAATTGATTAAGTTAAAGATTGAGTCCGGAGTATTAAAACCCCAAATAATTTTGGCAATAACCGGAAAAGCCGCTATGCTTCCCAGGATAATCACCAACAGGGGAAGAATACGGTTTTTAACCGGTAATTGAATTGCAAAACGCAGAGCCATTACACCATAGGCAAGAGGCATTACCAGGACAAAAACCAAATTGGGAATAAAACCGACAAAGCCGGGTTTTATTGCAATTTTTATAAATGAAACCGAAGACCAGGCAATAATAGTACAGATAAAAACTGCAATAAAACCTGTGATTAAGGCAATAACACGCCGGCTCTGCTCATTTTTTATGTAATTAATAAGGGCAATGGACAGATGCTCTCCGTTTTTAGCAGAGAACATACCGGAAAAAAGACCAAGAACAAGAAGTATATGTTTTAACAGTTCGGCAGAAGCCGGAACACTGGCGCTAAAAAGTCTGGCTGCAGCTTCTGCCGCAGCAATCAATACAAGTGCAATAAGGGCAGCAAAGCATACGCTTTTTTCAATCTTGCCAAGCAGCGGGAACAGGGAAATATGTCTTTGTTCCATCAGCGGCGCCTGTTTCTGTAATCTTGTAAAAGCGCTTCGATACGTCTGTATATACTGCGATCAAACAGCGTACCTATAAGTGAGGGCATGACTCGTCCAATTTCATCATACCACAGTTGTTCCTGTTCCGCAGTTAATTGATTTACTTTAAGACCGTAATTTCCCATCATTTTAATCAAATCATCTTCCAGTTTTTTAACTTCGCGGTCAAGCTGTCTTTCATATTTTCTGGCTGACTCGATTAATTGCGGTCTGTACTTATCAGGGATAGTACGCCATGTCCGTTCATTAATAATAATTGCACCTATAAAAGGAGCTACATTAATGGAAGCCATATTATTTGCAAGGCCAAAAGCCTGAGTACTTCCCACTGCAATAGGACTCTGAAAAACCGCATCCACCAGGTTGCTGTTAAGGGCTATAAGAATATCGTTAGTTCCGACAGGAATCATCTGAAAACCCATATTTTTAAAGACCTGGTTCAATTCCGCCTGGTCAGCCATTGTTCCCAGTTTCTGTTTTTTCATATCAGCAGGCACGTAAATTGGGGATTTGGAAAAAAATTTAACCCAGCCTACCCTGGCCCAGGCAAGGGTAAAATAGCCTTTGCTGTTTATCTTTTCTTCCAAATCGACTTTAAGCCCTGCAAGAACCAGATCCAATTCACTATCGTTCCTGATCAGAAAAGGACAGCTTAATGTCATAATTTCCGGAGTGATTTCGTACAGACCCAGAGTTGAAAGTACCGCAGCCTGAATCTGGTTTAAACGCAGGCTCCGTACCACATCCTTCTCGTTTCCTATCACGCCATTATGATAGATGATCAATTCCACTTCGCCGTTTGTAATTTTTCTCCAGTCATTGGCCATTTGATTAAGAACGGCACCCCAGGGAGTATTTTCCGGAATAGGCGAAGCCATTTTAATGGTGATTTTTCGCTGGGCAAAGAGCGGATTAATAGAAAAGAGTAAAACCAATACTAAAACAAAACGAATGGAAAAACAAAAGCAGGACTTCCATGTTCTGCTGTTTTTATTTGCCATTATTCTCTCCTGCCCGTACATCTGCCGAAGCTGGCGCATCCACCAATGCTGTCATATCCCCTCTGCCCCGAAAACGAAGTACGTTTACCATGAAAATGTTCAGCTTATTAACAATGTTTGGAGGCAGCAGGTTACCATCTACTTCTACCGACAGGATTGGATAGTTCCGTTCCCTGGCCCAGGGGGTAAAGAGTCCTTCTATAACACGGCCAATAAGACAGGCAAAGGGACTTATGTTTACTATTCCCGAATAGCCCTGTTCCATAGCAGTGGCAGCGACCCCGCTGGATACTGAGATTTCCGACTGAAGTTCCAGATTAACAAAGTGTTTTTGCGTATTTGCCATGATTTGGTGCATATCCCGCGGCGACTGAGGTACCAAACCGGTTGGTTCCAGTATGGAAAGCACCTTTTTTTCCACCGAATGTTTCCACCATTCTTCCATGTTAAGCATCTTCAGTTCACGCCAGGGTTTGGAAAAAAGTTTTCTGCCCGGTTTCTGCAAGTTAAGGAGTGTTTTAAGCTCACATTCCCGGACAAAATCCAGATAATGAATCCATTCTCCAATGCTTGCAACTTTTACCACAATGCCCCGTTCACTCATCAGGTCAATAAGTTCGCCAACGGCAAAATCATCCCGCCGCACATAGATCTCCCCGACAATAAGCACACGGGGACAATCGTTAAGTTTTCGCTTTAAAGGAATTTTCTTTAAGTCTGCTGCAACTTTTTTCAGATGATGCCAGACCTGCTTTGGCTTGTGTTCCACAGTCAGCATCAGGGATTTCCACATTTTATCAAAATCGGCAACAGCCGTTTCCGGATCTTTCGCCGTTGCTTTTAAGGCAGTCTGTACATCTTTAAGGTAATCGGACAATACCAGGCCTTTCCACATTTCTTTGGCAAAGTTCGGTCCCAATTCGGTATAGGAATTGTCGGCGGAAAGTATAAAGACAACAACATTTTCCAGACGCATATCACGGAAAAGATTTTCGTAGTAC
>Ga0082212_10003505_pt1 | contig 22195 bp, 2 predicted proteins | sample TergutNt197P3_FD_71548 | JGI IMG/M metagenome (GOLD analysis project Ga0082212, IMG submission 71548) | Neocapritermes taracua P3 segment gut microbial communities from Petit-Saut dam, French Guiana - Nt197 P3 | ecosystem: Host-associated > Arthropoda: Insects > Digestive system > Gut ...
GATGGAGATAGGCGCGCGTGTGCCGGTCTCTTTGACCGAGCAGGAGCTTTCCGGCATCAAGGCGCAGTCGGCCGATTCGCTTTCTGACAACAGCAAGGGTGTGGGCACTACGATGGGCGCGCCGCTCATCGAGGAAGTGATGCTCGTAACCGGCCCGGACAAAAATGGCGTGTTCACTGTGCTGCCGACCTCGCAGTTCTCTGCGAACATGAGCGAAACTGACGGGCGGATGGTGGATATCATCTATGCCGGGGCGAAGATGAACACGGTGAAGAACAACACGACCGTGAAGAACGTCCGGCTGGCCATACTGCCGGTGAACCCTGACGACAGCTCGCTGCCCAACCCGGACAGGGGCAGCTTCATAGAAAACAAGGGCGTCACGACATGGAAGCCGTGGAAGGGTTATGTCAATTCCTCTGACCCGGTAGTGGGCAACGCAGGCAATTACGATCCCGCTGCCGCTGGCGGCTGGATCATCTCGGATCGCGCGTTCAGCATGAAGGTCGTGGAGACATGGCCGAAGGTCACGCTCAAGATTACAGGCGGGCTTTCGCTGGCATTCCCGGGCCAGACCGCGACCATTACCGCCACCACACCTGCAGGCATAGGCGAGGTCACGGCTATGGGCCTGAACGTGCCGGCGAGGACTATCGTCGTAGAGAATGCTGCCGCCAAAACACCGGCCGGCAGCGCGATAAACTTCCGCGTAAATGGCAATGTGGCCGTAGTAAAACCTGATATAGACACATCGGGCCTGCCGAAGAACAGGAAGGTGACAATCACGGCGAAGACCGGGACGACCGAAAAAACCCCGGCGGGAGGCTGGATAAAGATCGAGGGCTACAGGTATATGTTCCTGCCGGACAACGCGCTTTCGGGCAGCAAGGCTGTGTACGAGCCGAAGATACCAGGAATAGCCGCAGGCTCGCTCCAGGGCTCGTCACTCAAGGCCGCCGGCCTGCCTGCGCTGACGGTCACGGTGGGCGCGGCAAACGCGCTTCCGAAAGCGAAGCTCTCCAAGGGCACGGTCCCGATCCTGACGAGCAAAAACGCCGAATCCGATAATGGAGGGCGTACCTATGACGCAGAAGAGTACGGGCCTTCGTATGTGCAGATCGTGTCAGGCGACAAGAAAGTCAGCAACGCAGCCCTCTGGGCACAGATAGACCGCGTTGAGATACGCAATATGACCGCGAAGAACAAAGCTGTACTGCAGGGGACAAAGAACCTTAAAGCGACATATGTCGGCGGCGGGAGGGTTCAGCTCGACGAGACGGCTACAGGAATCACAATGAGCGGCACGATTCAGATGTCCATGAATGTTTACTTCAAGGGCGTTATGAAAACTGGTGTGTCAACCGAGCTGCCTCTGGCCATCGACTTCAAGATATCGGCGCCTGCGGCAAATGCGATAAAGCCTTTGACCAAGGCGCAGACCGTGAACGTGAGCGTGAAGCCTATGGCGGACTACCTGGCAAACGAGGACAGGATCGAAGCCTGGAGGGCGGATCGGGACAATGAGGCACTGGTACTGACTGCTGCTGAAAAAGCCGCTATGGATGCCTATGACAGACTGGGCGATACCTACCGCCTGGCGGCCATACCGGTAGCGGCCAATGTGGACAACCTCATGCTTGGGACCTGGGGCATCGCGGGTGTGGATGGCAAACTGCAGATAACCGCCGACAGCAAGACGATGAGCAACAAGGTGGACTGGGGCAGCTATATAGGCAACGGGGCCGGCGGCAGGGAGGTCGGTGGTGATCAGGGCGATGACCAGGGCGGCGATGACCCGGGCGGCAGCCCAGCCGGCGGGACGGGATTCGCAGTCGAGGTGAGGCCGGGGGCCGCTCCGAACACGATCGAGCTGTGGGCTGACAAGGCGAAGCTGAAAGAGTTCGTGGCCGAGCACAATGAGGCAGTCGGCCCAAAGAACGCGGCGAAGACGAATATGAAGTTCACGCTGAAGATAAGCGACGCCAGGCCAGGCGATGTGCCTGGTACTACGCAGGATAGCAGGTTCAGGGACAACAAGGGCAAGCTCCAGGCGGTGGGCATCACGCTGAACCTGGTCAAGGGAGCGCCGGGCTTCAAGGTGACGCTGGCCAAGAAGAGGCTGGACATCACGAACCCGGACGGCTTCCAGGCAGGGACAGTCAAGCTCACGAACGTGGCTTCTGAGATCGAGTATGTGAAGCTCTACGAACAGCGCTTCTCTGATGCCAAGAAGAAGGTTTTGTATGATCTTGGCAATATGGAGAGCAGGGACTTTGAGACCGTGGTCACCGGGCCGCTGGAATTCCAGATAGTGAAGAAGCCGGGCGCGCTGCCGCCGCCGAACGTGAAGCAGAAGCTCAGCGTGGAGATCGGGCTTAAGAATGGGCAGGTTCTCAGATCCTGGGCATACGACGGCAAGAAGGCCTTGGGCAAACAGTGGGCGGACAAGCCCATCACAGTGAACCCGCAGCAGCCGGGCTACAAGGCCACCTATAGCAGGAACAACGTGACGATGCACAGAAGCGCGCCGCTTTCGGGCGAGGCAGTCGGGCTGAGACTTACGCCGACGGCAGCGAACCCGAACGTGATGGTCGGGGCGGTGAGCATCAACCCGGCCAGCGTCAAGCTCCTTGAGGACGGCGGGTTCAGACTTGAGCAGAGCGGCGAGGGCGAATGGACCATCTACTTCGCCAACGACAGGACGCCGAGGGTGGTGGACAAGAATGGCAAGGTACAGATGAAGAACGGTTTGCCTGTCGCGCCGAAGGCGAGCTACAAGATCGGGATGCAGGTATGGCCGGAGGGCGCGTACAGGTGGCAGGCCGACCCGAGGCAGCCGGACGGGCTGGCGCGCGACAAGAGCGGCAACAGGATACCTGTGGCGCTCACGAACCCGGCAAACGGTAAGGCGGCGTCAAAGCCCGTGACCGTGAACGTGACGGTGAGGATACAGTAGCGGGGGCGGACAACGGCAAATTGGGGCGGTCCATCTGTCTTGCAAAGGGCGCAAGACAGAAGGACCGTCCTTAATGGCAATCAAGCGATAAGGCAACCCATCTTCACCAGCGGCCCTGCTTTTATCTGCATCAAGCAAAAAAAAGTCGGTTTATTCGCGTTTGCCGGCAGGCCTGTTTTCCACAGTCTGCCGTCCCCATTGTCTTCCCCATTGTCCACAAGACGCATGAACCGTCCCCGTTTGGCTCCGAAGAACACAAAAAGATCCGTCCCCGGTGTGTTCTGCTAAAATAGTAGCACGGAGGTGCGATGACGATGGAAGACTATGATTTTTTTATTGACAACCTGCCTGCTTTGTATGCGGAGTACGGGCATCGTTTCCTTGTGATTAAAAACCAAAGCGTGATGGGCGCGTATGACGATTTCAGGGAAGCATACGACGAAACATTGAAAACGGAAGAACTCGGCACATTTATTATCCAAGAGTGTGTTGACAACCCTGAAAAGCTTGTGCAGCGTTTTCAGCTCAACGTATCCTTTTCGGAACAGGCTTCTGTATGACTTCACAAGGTGTAGCCTTTACGGTCAAATATCCCTCTCGCGCCAACGTGCTCGAGAGGGAGATTTAAATTCAGGCGGATATTGGCGGCAAAACCACACGCATATCGTCCAAATTACGATTTCCGCAAACCGATGCGTCATGCCCCACCTTGGCAGCAACAAAGTCAGCCGTCAGCCCGGTCAGGGTGACGGTCGAGGCCGCCGGTGACACAAAGAAGTCGGTTTATTCGCGTCTGCCGGCAGGCCTGTTTTCCAAAGTCTGCCGTCCCCATTGTCTTCCCCATTGTCCACAAGACGTAGGAACCGTCCCCGTTTGGCTCCGAAGAACACAAAAAGAACCGTCCCCGTTGTGTTCCAAAAAGAACCGTCCCCGTTGTGTTCCGAACCGTCCCCATTGTCTTCCAGATTGTGCTATAATTAGCTTTGGTGTAACAGTTTGGGGAATAGACACGCACAATTGAAAAAAATGTTTTAACGGTATTGGTTCTGTCTGTGCTTTTTTGCGCGGTTGGATCGTTCTTCGTTATTGCGGGCGATAAGCGGGTCCCGGGGACGGGTTGCCGCGCCTTTTTCGCTTCTCTGCAATTTCGGGGATAGTGGAAGCCGGAGAGAGGTAATGTGCTGGGGGGTACAAAAATGAAGGGTAATAACAGTAACAGGTTTGTCGGCAGGGCGGCGTCGTTTGTGCTGACGGTAGCGCTGGTCGTGACGATGATGCCGACGTGGGCGGCGCCGGTGTTTGCGGCGGAGCCGGGGCCGGATGAGAGTGCATATGAGGGGGGCTCCGGCGGGGAAGGTTCCGGGACTGAAGACCCCGGCAGTGAAGGCTCCGGTGAGGGGGGCCTCGAAGGCGACGAACCAGGCTATGAGCCAGGCGACGAGCCAGGGGATGAACCAGGCGAAGAACCGGGCGGCGAGGCTCCCGGCCTTGACGGATCTGAAGGCGTTGGCGTACTCGGCGGCGATGATGATGTAGGAATCACCCCTTCAGCTATTGATACTTCATGGAATGTTGGCAATGGCCCATTTTATTTCAGCACAGCTGAACAGCTTGCGGGGCTGGCTTCTCTAGTTAATACAGGCACTACCTTTTCGGGCAAGGTTTTCAACCTCACTGCTGATATAGACCTTAGTGACTATGGCGCGAATTGGAACGACGAGAAGGGCTGGATCCCTATCGGCTTTGAAAAAAGCAAACCGTTCAGTGGCCATTTTTACGGCAACAGCAAGATAATAACAGGGCTGTATCTGGAAAACAAAGTGTTGGCAAATACAGGCTTGTTCGGCTATATCACCGGCGGCAGTGTGCGGCAACTTGGCCTTGAGGGCGTAAACATCGATGGCGGCCAACAATCCGGTGGCTTGGCAGGGGCTGTAAACTCGAGCACAGTGGAAGAATGCTACACCACAGGCGTAGTGGAAAGCACTTCGAATGCGGCGTTTTGTTATGCCGGGGGCATAGCAGGGAACATAGATGGAAAAGCAACCATAAAAAACTGCTATAGCGCCTGCAGTATATTCGCGAACCCTGGCGACGGCTGTTTAGCCAAGGTCGGCGGGATATCGGGGCAAATTAACGACGTGACTGTTGACAGCTGTTATACCACAAGCGATGTGAGCGTCCCCTTGGGCACCGGTTATCAGCTTGGCGGCATAGCAGGGAATTCTACAATCGGTACCATAAAAAACAGCGCGGCGTTAAACCCATCAATATATCTTTTCGATACCTTTAATTATAATATGAGCAGGGTGACTGTGCCCACCTCCAACAAGCTTCCGACCCTGACCAATAACTATGCCTATAGCGGCATGAGCACGACGCCTTTGTTAACGCCGACAGATGGCGCAACCACCAAGGACGGGCTTGGGAAGACAGGGGGGCAACTGCAAAGAGAGGACGGCTTCCCGGCCGCATTGAGGACCACCCCCTGGACGTATGAGGAGGGCAAGCTTCCCGGCTTGTTCGGGAAAACCGTGGATATGCCGGACTACCTGAGCGGGGCAACCGGCAAGGCCGACTATACCTGGTACGACGGGAAAACCACGCCCTATAAGATATATACAGCCGACGAACTCAAGGGCCTGTCGGATATATCCAATGGGTATAACAGCAGACCCATAAAAGACTTTTCCGGACAGACGATCAACCTCATGAAAGACATTGACCTTTCGGTCTACGGCGGTGGCAGTGGCTGGATCCCGATTGGGGACAACCACAGCAATACCGGGGCTGCCCCCAATAATAAAGATGTTGAAGTTTTTAAAGGGACCTTCAACGGCAATGGCAAGACAATAACAGGGTTGTTTATAAATAATACAACAAGGCATAAATCAGGCCTGTTTGGTCAAATCAATGAACCCGGCGGAGTACAGAAACTTGGCCTTGAAGAAGTGAACATCAGTGGCGGGCAGTCTGTCGGCGCCATTGCAGGTATGTTGGCATCTGGGACCGTGGAAGAATGCTATACCACGGGCGAAGTAAGAGGCTATTGGATTGGCCTGGGGCCAACCTGTAGTATCGGTGGCATCGTTGGGACTTTTAGTGTTGGGAGTATAGAAAACTGCTATAGCACTTGTTATATGGAAGGGAACTATAGTGGCAAGACAATCTATATAGGCGGGATACTAGGATGTTTTTCAAGCGGCGCTACAGGCATTGTGAAAAACTGTTACGCCACAGGCGACGTTGGGGTTTTAGCGGGCAACCAACACTGGGTCGGCGGGATTGCAGGGCAAGGTTTTCACGGCTCCATAAACAATTGCGCGGCATTAAACCAAGAACTTTTTGATAAAGATAAGAAGGGCAGCTTTTACGGCAGGATTGTAGGTAGAAGGCCTGATTATCCTATCCCCTCTTCAAGCGGCAACAACGCCTTTAGCGGTATGGAGATGATACTCACCCAACCATTAGAAGACACCCATGACGGCAAAGACGGGCTCAGCAAGTCCATTGCGCAGCTGCAGGTCGCGTCCGGCTTTCCGTTTGCCGTAAACGGCGAAACCCCCTGGACCTATGTGCCGGGCAAGCTTCCCGGCCTGTTTGGCAAGACCGTGGATATGCCGTCCCATCTGGTGATTGCGTCCGGCAGTGAAGTCACTGTGAATATCAGGGCCGACGGCGCGGCGTGGCCGTCTTCGGGGAAAAACTTTGTGCTCAAACAATCGGGCCAGCCGGATGCCGTAATGGCGACGTCGGGCGCTTCGGCGACGGCGGAGGTCGCGGACGGCCTGTGGAAGGTATACGAGCGCGTGGACGAGCGCGGGAGCGCTGCTGACTATGACACGAAGCAGACGGTGATGGTAAGCGGGGCCGCAGCAAGCGTGAATGTGGACTACTACACGGTCAATTTCAGCGTAAGCACGGCGGCTTCGGGCACGGGCCCCGTCACGGCAAGCATCAGCGCGGTGTACAGGAGCGCACACATGGATACCGGGGCCCGGGTGCTGTCCGGCGAGCAGGCTGCCTTCACCGTCGCCGCTGGGAAGGATGTCGGCGCGAGCGCAAACGCATACTCTTATCACTATGATTGGCGCAATAACGGCAGCCCCGACGGGGACAACGAGAGCAGTACATATTCCCCTGCCATATCCGCCGTGACAACGGTCACAAGTACGGTCTCGGGCTCGGACAAGCCTATGATCACGGCCCCCGGATCGATGCCGGACGGGATTGTCGGCAGGGAATATGGGCCTGTTGCTTTTTCGGCCGTGAGTGATGTCAATAACTATACATGGAGTATTAACGGCGTTTTGCCGCCGGGCCTGGCCCTGAATACAGGCACAGGAGTTATCTCCGGCAGGCCTACCCAGGCAAATTCATATGGCTTTATGGTCGGCGTGGACAACGGCTTTGGCCTCGTCTATAAAATTTATCAGGTGAATGTCGTCTCTGTGCGGACGGCTGCGCTGACCATCAATAAGGACGGAAAACCCTGGGACGACAACGACTATACCTATACGATCGGGCTCAGCTCAAACCCGAACGTTACGCGCACAATGGCCCCTTATGACGGGTCGGCGGCGCACCAGTTCGTGGAGGATCTGTCTGCCGGCACGTGGAAGGTCTATGAAGACGGCGTGTATACGGGCAGCGACATCATCGTGTCGGACGACGTGAACAACGGCAACGGCACGGCGGCGCTGGACTACTATACGCTGAACTTCGGCGCCGTGCCAGCCGACGGCTCGGGGTCGGTCAAGTTGACGGCGGGCGCGGAGTATTCGGCCTATGGGGGCGCGGCCAAGGCTGCCGAAAGCGGCAAGACCGTGGCGCCCAAAGGCGCGGAGCTGTCGGTGACGGTGGAGGCGGAGAAGGGCGAGGGCGCAAGCGCGGGCGCCGCGTACCTTTACCGGTTTGACTGGCCGGGCGCACCGGGCACGCCGGGGACTTCGGACAGCTCACAACTGGCCGGCTATATGGTCGAGGGTCCCGTGGATATCGTCTGCGAGGTCTACGGTTCCGGCCTTCCCGTGATCAATACCGTAAGCGCGGACTTCGGGACCGGCGCCATAGGCGAGAAATACAGCGTCGCTATCGATATCACAAGCGACGGCCGCGTGGGGCTTGAGGCGGAAGACCCGGCGGACCTGCCGCCAGGGCTGGCGCCCGTCTACGACGCGGGGGAAAACACCTGGTCCCTTGAGGGGACGCCGACGCGGGGCGGGACGTATACGTTCCGGCTTGTCGCGACAAACGGAATAGGCGAGGGCGACGCGGAGCTCAGCATTACCATAATGTACGAGAGCCTCCCGGCCGGCTCCGCAGTAAGCATTGACGGGCATGCTTACGCCGGTCAGGTGTTCACCGCCAACACAGATCTTGTCTCCGTGCGCACGGGCGCGGTCTTTGCGTACCAGTGGTATGTGGGCGACGAGGCCTTCGCGGACGGCGGGGTGTTTGCGGACGTGGGCGAGGCGGAAGCGGCGCTTGCGGGCTATACCGCGATCGACGGGGCAGATGAAAAGACATACAAAGCCGCCGCGGGCGATACCGAAAGATACCTCGCCGTCGTCGTGACGGTGGAGGAAAGGGCCGGGGCCGTGGCTTCCGCTTCGGTCGGCCCGATAGAGGATGTGACCGTCCTGACGATGGACGACATCGAATTCACGGGCACGGAAAAGACGTACGACGGCACGGCCAAAGCCGCGGTCACAGGGAGGATCCTGACGGCCCCCGGCGCATACGACGAGAACATGTATATCTCGATCGAGGCCGAATACGTGGACGGGGGAGGCGAACCTGCCGCGGGTGCGGGCACGTGGAACCTCCGCATAAATGACTGGGAGCTCGCAAGCTTTGGCCGCGAGTGGGGCGGCTATATGCTGCCGCTAGGCCTCACAGCCCCCTTCATCCTCGAGAATGAAGATGGGGTCATCAAACCAAAGGCGCTGACAAATGTCGCTGTCTTTGCTGTGAGCAGGGAGTACGACGGCACGAAGGACGCCGAAATGAATGTGGACTATGGCACGGATTTCGGCTATGGGGAAACGCTCGGCTCGGCGCATGGCGTGCTGGCGGAAGACCTCGGAAAGCTCCGCGTGAAAATACTGCCGCCGGAAGGGGAAACGGCGCCGCGGTTCTCGTCGGCGGACGCGGGCAGCCAGGCCTTGAGCGTCTCGTTCGCGTGGGAGATCGAGGATCTGGGCGCGGGCAGCGCCTCGTTGAACTATGAGCTGCCGCAAACGCCTCCCGTCTTCGCATATATCCACCCAAGGAGGGTGAGCGTAAGTGTTACAGATCCGGAGAACTATCTCATCATAAAGGAATACGACGGAACGACGGCCGCCGGCAGGGCAGTGCTCAGCTCGGACAAGGCGACCCCGGCTGTCATCCCGCTTACTGTAGGGAACCTGGCCCCGGGCGAAACGAATGCGATAAGCGCGGTTGCCGGCTCGCCGCTGCCTTACAAACGGGCGGACGCGGGCCTATATACGGGCGCGGACGCTGCCGAAGTAACAGTGACGCATCTGACGGGCGAGGGCAACGGGAACTATACGCTTGTTGATTTCTCCGCGGATCCGCCCGGCCCGGCAAGGGTGGCGGTGGACGGCGAGATCACGAAGAAGGCGCTGCCCGTGGTCCCGGACGACCCGGACGACCCGTCGTACATAAAGCCCATAGCCGACCATGTCGAGTACGCGAACTTTGAGGATGCCGGCAAAGAGCTTTCTCTTGCGCTCGCGCCGCTGACAGGCGCCTTGGGCTCAGCGCATGACGATCTTGTGTGGACGCAGGTAGTCGCGGTCGATGTCGACGACCCGAAAGAAATTTTCAAATATGCCGGCGGAGTGCCGCTGGTACTCATCAATAACGGGCTGCTTTTATTCACGCTTGCCGAAGAGCTTACGGCGGAAAACTTCGGCGACGCGGCCGTCATCCCCATGAGGGTGACGGGGTTTGGAAACTATTCGGGCGAAGCGGCCTTTAACATTATCGTAAAGATCACAGGCGACGTCCCCGTGACAGTGACCATGCCGGCCGATCCGGAGCTTGGTGTGAACGGCAAGCTTTATGACGGGGAGCCGGCGAGCGTGGAGGCTGTCGTTACTACGGAGGGCGGCGAGCCGCACGGCGCCGCGCCTGTGTTTACCTGGTACCCGGCCACGGGAGCGATGACGCCGGGGACGGCGCTTGCCTCGCCGCCTGTTGACGCCGGCGCCTATCGCGTGAAGGCGGAGGTCATATGGAACGGCAAGGTGCTGGGCGAGGCTGTTTCGGCCTATACGATATTCAGGAAGCCTGTCATAGCCCGCGCAGACGTAAGGACGCCGGCGGGCCAGGCGACGCTGCCGGATCCTGCCGTGCGTTACTACGGCTTCGTCGGCGAGAAGCTCATCGACATGGAAGACGAGGGCGCGAGGGAGGCCTTCTACGCGCTGTTCCTCGAAGAAGGGGCTACGGCGATCTATGACCCGGATGTAAGCTTCAACAAGGATGCTGAAGGCAGATATACGGAGGGCACGTATTTTGAGGCCGTAATAATACCGGAGGATCCGGACTATTACGCGGTATTGAAGGAGTCCGCGGCGGGCAATTACATGCTTGTCTGCCAGCCGGGCACGCTGGTCTTATGGTACAGCGAGCCGGCGGCTATCCTGACGCGGGAGCTGCCGCCGGCCGTGTTTGGCGTGCCCTACGAATTCAAGCTTGAGGCCTCGGGCACCGATACGGAGGACCATCCCATGGTATGGAAGCATGTAAGCGGGGCGCTTCCGAACGGGATGTATTTCGACTCTAAGACGGGCACGATTTACGGCACGCCGATGGCCGCCATGAACATGGCAGGGACATATTTGGGGATAAAGATAACCGCAAGCAACGGCATCCAGCCCCCGGAGCAGGGGTATGACGCCGATACGGCCGTGTACTCGCTCAGGCTTGTCGCCGCAATACTGGGCGGGACGGTTGACGTCTCCATAGCAGGCGGGGGCGCGCCGGTCGTCGGCGCAAAGGCCGTGGCCACAGAATTCCTTACGGCGTCGCCGCTGGATACCGTCAATAAGGGAACGATAAGGTATCAGTGGTTCCGGGACGGGAAGCCTGTGACGGCGGCCCTTACCGGCGCGGGCGCGCGTGAGTACCTGCTTGGAAAAGACGATATAGGCGCGGTGGTCTCCGTCGTCGTGACGGCCGCCAACTGCACCGGGAGCGTGGAAGGGGTGCTTGGCGGCGAGATAACAATGCCGAGGCCCGACCCGCCGGACACTTCAGGCATCGTCGGGGAAGTTACAAGCACTTCTGTGTCGCTCGTGCAGAAAGACGGGCTTGAGTACAGGCTCGGCGACGGCGGGCCGTGGGTGAGCTCGCCCGTGTTCACGGGGCTTGACCCCATTACCGAATACAATTTCTATGTGCGCGTGAAGGCGACGGATGACTCGCTGGCTTCGGAGGCAGGCGGGCCGGTCACGGTGCGGACGCTGCAGGCCCCGCCGGTAGACGCCATCGAGGTGGTTTCAAAGACGCCGGTAAGCATCCTGATACGGAACATAGGCGACGCGGAGTACCGGATCCTCACATACAGCGAGTGGAAAAACGAATCCGGACCAGCCCCGGCGCCACGCATAGATGACATGGACTGGCAGGACAGCCCTGAGTTCACAGGGCTTGTGCCGGATACCGAATATGTGATTTTTGCCAGGTACAAGGCCATACTGGAGTTTGGGTTCGGGCCTTCCGACGCGATAGGGCCCGCGGCCGTGCGTACCCTCGCGGCGTCGCTTAAGGGCGAGGTATCCATCAGCGGGGACATGAGGTTCGGGTCGCTGCTCATGGCGGGCACAGACGGCCTTTTGACTGACCCGGCCGGCGCGGAAATGGGCGAGATATACTACCAGTGGAAGCGCGGGACGAAGGCCTATGGCGAAACCGTCTGGGAGGATATCCTCTGGGGCGGCGCAAGGACCTACAGGCTTTCGCAGGACGATATAGGCAAGTATATTTCCGTAACGGTATGGGCCGAGAAGCTCATAGGGGAAGTGGCTGCGGAGGCGGACGGCACGGTCGGAAAGATGCCGGGCCCGGCGTCGGCGCCCCCGCCCCCGAAAGTGGTCGAAGGCGGGATCGGCTCGTTCAGTGTACTGCTTGAGGAGGTCACAGGGCTTGAATACAGCTACAGCCTGCCCGGAGCGGAAGGGCCGCTTGGGGCCTGGCAGGAATCTCCTCATATCAAGGGCCTTATGCCCGATACGGAGTATGTGTTCTATACGCGCTACGCGGAGACCACCGCTTATGAAGGGTCTGTGGCGAGCCGGCCCGGCGACGCCGTGCGGACGCTGCGCGGGATACTTTCAGGCGCGCTAAGCATCTTCTGCCCGGAGCCTGCCTACGGTGTTGTGATCGAGGCCGAGACGGGCGGGATAAAGGCCATCGACGCGCTCAGCGGGCTTTGGGAGCCGGATGTGAAAGTCACAGGCTATGAGTACGCGTGGGGCGGGGCGACAGTCGCCAGCGAAGAGTCCGAATACGAGGTCCTCAAGGAGGACGTCGGGCATACCATTACACTGGCCGCGAGCGCGGCGGGCTTCGACGGCATCCTCGTATCGGACGGCGTCACGATAAAGGCGAACAGGGAGCTTGGCATAAGCGACCTTGAAATCAGTATCGAAGGGGATATGAACCCCGGCGGCAGCGGCAGCATGGGTAGAGAATACGACGGCACGAAGGACGCGGCGCAGCTTGTGAAGGTGAGCATCCGCCCGGACAGGCTCCTCCGGTTCAACATGGACTCGGGGATCACCGTTGACAGGGCGGAGTTCGTCACGAAGGACGCGGGGACAGACAAGGAGATAAGGATCCTTGAATGGCATGCGGAGCACCCCTACGACTACGCGCTTCCGGACCCGGCGCTTTTGCCGGAGGGGAGCCTTGCGGCGGATGTATGGCCAAGGCCACTTAGCGGCATAATAGTTGAAGCGGACGACAAGGTGTATGACGGGGGCAATGAGGCCTCTGCCCGGGCGCTGGCGCTGACCCCTGCGAACGGGCTCGTGCCCGGCGACGACGCGGGCGTCCTTGTCTATGGCGCCGTGTTTGCGGACGGCTTGGGCAGCTTTGGCGCGGACGCGGGATTTGATAAGCTGATCGAATATGAATGGAAGATAGACCCCTTGGGGGCGGACGCGGATAATTATATTCTGCCGGAAAGCCTGGATATGCCGGAGGCCTACGCGAGCATAAACAGAAGGCCGGTCGTCGCCGAAGATAACGGCTACGCCATAGAGGACAAGTTTTATGACGGGACGAGCAGGCCGGGAGACGTGAGCGGGGGCTTCACGCCCGGGGCGCTTGCCGGGGAGCTCTCCTTATACAGCGGGCTGCTGGAAGCGCACGAAGGCGTTGTCGGCGTGAAGGCCGTGCCTGAAAACTACGGGCCGGGAGAGGGGACGTACACTGTGCCTGTGGCCCTCTATCTGGATGGCGAAGGCGCCGCGAACTATATGCTTGTTGACGCGGCCGGGGAGGAGATGACTTCCTTTAGCGTGAGCGCGGAGATACTGGGCGGGTCTGCGATCCCCGAAACGATCGTGACCGTCACGGCGGATGACCTTGAGCTTAGCGTGGGCGAAGACCTTGCGGCGGCGGAGCAGGCCCTGACCTATACGGCAGTCGGCGACGGCTTCACAGACCCGGACGATTTTATTATTAAACCTGTCCTGAAATTCAGCGAAGGCGCAAGCACACAGACCGAGGGACGGTTTGCGATAGTGTTCGAAGCAGGGGACGGGCTTGACGGAAGCACTGTGGGCGACTTTGTATTTGTGTATGTCGAGGGCAAGCTGACCGTTACCTATGAGAAGCCGCCGCAGATCACCACAGCGGCGATGACCGCGGGCTATCTTGGGGCGGGGTACGAGCAGCGGCTCTTTGCGACGGGCAGCACGCCCATCACATGGAGCCTTGCAGACGGGAACGGGGATCCCGTGGATCCCGCGGACATCCTGCCTGCCGGCCTCAGCCTTTCGGCGGACGGGATCGTCACAGGCGTCCCGGAGGAAGCGGGCGATTTCGATATAATAGTCAAGGCGGACAATGGAATCGGGAGCGCCGATATGAAAGCGCTGACCATATCCATTACAAAAGCCAGGCTTTCAGGGATGGCAGGCATAGACGGGCCGGTCTCGCCGAAGAACGGCGACACGCTTTCCGCGGTCACCGGCGGCCTTGAGTCCGTGCCCGTGATATGGGGCGGCGGGTCTGAAAACCTCGGGGAATTCTCATATCTGTGGCTGCGCGACGGCGAGAGGATAGTCACCGGCAAAGACATGGGAGGGGAGGCCGTATACGCGACCGGCGATTTCTATACACTTACGCCCGATGACGCGGGCAGGGACATTTCAGTGCGTATATGGGCCGCCGATTGCGATGAGGACTACTGCGTGGAATCCGGCGCGGTGGGAGTGGCCGATATGGCGGCCATCAGCCTTGAGGACATCGTGATCACGGCAACCGGCAAGCTCTATGACGGGACCCCGGGCGCGGACGTGAAAGCCGCGATAAAGGATGGCGCGGCGGCAGGCGTGGATGTCACCATCGTGGTGGACGAACCTGTGTTCACGGACGGTTCAGGGAACCCCGATTCCTCCGCGGGCGAGGGCAAGCGGGTAATGTTCACCTGGAAGCTTGCCGGGGGCGACGCGGCTGACTACAGGCTCCCGCCTGTGCCGCCCGTCTACAGCCATATATCAAGGCGGCCTGTCATGGGGCTGAACGCGGAGGCGGACAGCAGGGTATACAACGGCGGCGTGGACGCAACGGTCCGCGTCTCCGCGGAAACAGGCAGCGGCTCTGTCTCTGTCCCGGCGGACGGGACGCCCTACGGGCTGAAGGAAGAGAATAATGTGATTTTCTATGGCGATGACGACGGCGACGACGTCAGCATTGCCGTGGACGCGGCGGGGCACAGCTTCGAAGACCGTCACGCCGGCGAAGGCAAGGCCGTGAGCGTCTCATTCAGCCTTGGCGGCGAAGACGCGGGCAACTACGTCCTGGCCGGGCTCACAGCGCGGGCGGATATCTGGAAAAAGAAGATCGCTGTCGGGAAGGGCGGTTTTACGGCTGTGAAGGACTATGACGGCACGCCCGAGGCGGCGATCGGCGAGGGCGAACTTGAGGTGTACGGGTACCTTGTCCCAGCTGACTGCATCGAGGAAATAGACAAGCTCGCAGGCGTCGAGATCGTCGCCTCCGCGGACGACTTTGTTGACGGGGATGGATTCCCGGCTTCCGACGCGGGGGACTATACAGTGCCGGCCTGGCTCTGGGTGTCGGGCGGCGGCGAGCGCGACTATGAGCTTGTAAACGAATCAGGGGAGCCGCTTGACGGGAAGCTTATGATAGGCGCAGCGATCAGGCAGATAAGCCTCACATTGCCCGATATCGTGAAGTACGTGAGCGCCGGCGATACCGGCTCGGAGAAGACGGTCGATCTGAAAGGGCTGGTTTCCGGCAAGGGCCCGGCCGGCTTCTCGCATACATGGAGCACTGGGTACGGGAAGTTCAACGACCCCGGGGAGCTCACCTTCACGGTCCCGGAAGAGGACACAGATTTCACCGTAGACATAGGGGGCTTCAGGAATTATTTTGACACGACGGTGGGCGTAACTGTCATTGTCACGGACGAGGACGCGAGCGGGAAAACGGTCCTTGAGGACGGCGATATCGTTATCGAGGTCACGGGCAATCCGGAGTATACGGGCGATCCCATCGATATCGAGGTAGAAGGCATACCGGACGGCAAGTATGAAGTAATATGGTACGGGCCGGACGGCGAAAAACTTGACGGCGCGCCCAAAGACGCGGGCGACTATGTCGTGGTCGTAGTGACGGCGCCGGATTCAGGCTATGAAGGGGAGGCGGAACTCAGCGTAACGATAGCGAAGGCGAAGGTGTTCGTCGAGGCGGAGGCCGCGCGTGACGCGGGCGTTGGCGACGAGTCACTGCCGGAGCTGACCGTAAATTATACAGACTTCTTGTCACCGGACACGCCAGGCACGGCGCTCGACCGGATGGCGGTCCCCGTGCACACCGCAAAGGGCGCGGACGTTCCGGGCGCGTTTGATATAGTCTTTGCGCCGCCGGGGCAGAGGGCGGTGCTGAAAGACATTCTGCCGGGCAGCAACTACACGCTCGTGCACAATGGCGGGACACTGACGGTAAAGGAGATGTCCGACCCTGCCATCAATACCCGGGAACTGCAAAGGGCCGTGGCCGGCGAATCGTACCGGGAGGCGCTCAAGGGCAGCGGCGCAAGGCCGCTTGAATGGGGCCTTGATCCTGCGGGCGGCAGCCTGCCGGACGGCCTCAGGCTCAGCAAGGACGGCGTGATCCTGGGGGCGCCGCAGACGGCGGGCACTTATACATTCACCATCACCCTTTCGAACGGGGAGGGCGAACCGGCCACGCAGGAGCTCAGCCTTGTCGTCGCGAAGCGGCTCAAGCCGGGCGACATAAGGGTCGACGTGAAGGGCAAGGTCTACGACGGCACGGACGCTCTGCCGGAGGGCGGCCTGACGGCAATGATAATTGGCCTGGTCAACGGGGGAGATGATGTAAGCATTGCCTTGGACGGGGCGTTTTCAAGCGCCCGCGCGGGTATGCGCTCCATACTCATTTCGAGATGGGAGCTTGCCGGGGAGGACGCGATGGGGTATATCCTCCCGGCGGCGCCTGACGGGCTCAAGGCTGAAATAGCCAGGCTCCTCATAAACGACATCACCGTAAGCGCGGAAGGCAGCAAGGTCTATGACGGGACGACCGCCGTGACGGGCGGCATTACGCTTGGCGGCGCGGTGAACAGCGGGGCAGTCGTGATTGACGGAAGGCCAGACGATGTGACCGTGGAAATAAAGAACGCCGTGTTTGGGGACAGGCACGCGGGCGCCAAAGTGCCGATAGCCTATGAGGCCGTGCTCGGCGGGGAAGACGGCGGCAACTACTGTCTGCCCGACACGCCCGATTTGCCCCTTCTTACGGCAGAGATCGAAAGAAGGCCCGTGACGGTCGCGGCGGACGGTTCGGATCCTTATACGGTGACCAAGCTTTATGACGGCTCGGCCTCGCCGGGCAAGGGCAGCGGGGGCGCCATCGTTGACGGCATCCTTGCCGCGTACGACCCCGGCGTGTGGGTTGAGCTTGCGCCGGGCTGGTACACCGACGCTTCGGGCGAAAGCTTTGTCAGCGACGCCGGGACCGGGTACCGCGTAGACGTCACGGCAGAGCTGTGGGGCGATGGAAAGAACAATTACACAATACAAGGCGATGGGACGTTTGAGGCATCTGGCGCGAGCATAGAAAGGGCGCCGTTTGCCATGGCGGATATCTTCCGCTTTGTCAACTACAAGGACACGAGGTCGAGGACGGAGGACCTCAAGGAGCATATGCTGGGCAAGGCCACTTCCGGGCCGGCGCCGGTCTTCGGCCCTGTGCCGCTCACCACTGAAGCGGTCAACAACGAGAACAACATGCTCGGGGGGCCGCCGGCGCTAACCGAAGACGGCGTCATCTCGTACACGCTCAGCAGCACCCTGCCGGAACCCGACGAGGAGCGCGACCTGCTCTCGAGGTCGGCCTCAGTCGCCATAGACGTCGGCGGGTTCAAGAACTATGAGGACGGCGGCTTCACGTACTACGTGGTCCCGACGCTAAGCGACATCATCGACATCGAGGTCGATATAGCGGACAAGGTATATGACGGGGCGCCGCTTGAGCCGTCTGCGGCTGTAAGCAAGCTCCCGGCAGGAGGGGCGGAAATCCCGCCGGAGGACATCGTTTTCACCTGGTATGACACTTCGGGCCGCGAGCTGTACGAGGCGCCTGTGGATGCCGGCGAATACATCGTGCGGGCCGGGCTGATCGGGCCGTCGGCTGAAATCTACGAGGCCGACCACAACAGCCGGCATGTGTCCATTACGCAAAGACCTGTAACGGTGTACGCTGACGACATTGTTGCCTATGTCGGGGAGCCGCTGCCGGAACTCACCGTGAGCTACGGCGGCTTCCTGGAGCCGGATATGGAATACTACCTGCTGGCCAAGTGGGCGACGGTCGTCTGCGACGCCGCGGACAGCGACGCCGAGGGCGAATACGTCATCTACTTCTCGGGCCAGGCGGAGCTGGATCCCTGGTACGGCGCGAACTACAAACTGGCAGACTATGTGGAAGGGACGCTCTCGGTTGTCGAATACCAGGGCGGGAGGAAAACCCTTTGGGGCATCGACATCGAATTGGACGGCAAGGTTTATGACGGGCTCACAGACGGGGCGGGGGCGGTCGTGCCGCTCGGCGAGGACAACGGGCTTAAGCCTGGCGAATATGTCGCGGTAAGGGTCTTTGACGTCGAGTACGCGGACAAGGACGCGGGGCCAGGCAAGCCCGTCCTGAGCTACGAATGGGCGCTTGTCGGCGCCGGGGACCAGCGGTACTACGCGCTGCCCGATGAGAAGCCTGTGCTCACGGCGGACATCTACCCGAGGCCTGTGATAGTTGGCTTTGCCGGGCCGGGCCCGAGGATAGACAAGGAATACGACAGGACGACGGGGCCGGGCGTGCTGACGAGCGGCGGCGTTCCGGCAGAGAGCGGCGCCGTTGAGATCGCCTCTGCTTCCGGGGGCTTTGGGCTCATAGCCGCCGATGAGGGCAAGGTGAGCGCGTTCATCACGCCGGGGGCCTATCCGTCGGCGGACGTGAACGATGTGGACGCAGCAGGCGGAGGGGCAGCGATACCGTATGATGTAGAGGCGGTCTTGTGGCTCGGGCCGGGGTCCGGCATCGATCCTGTTACAGGCGAGTGCTACGACGAATCCGCGAACTATATAGCGGGCCATATGGACGGGGCCGTGTTTGTGCCGGATGGCGCGCTGACGGTACCCGGATACATTACACAAAGCACTTTCCGCGTGGACGCTGCGCGGCCTGTGCCTGTCGGCGACAGCACCGAACAGAAATACGACCTGAGGGCGCTCATCGGCAGCGTGGTCGGCGGGGCTCTCGTGCTCCCGGACGACAAGAAGCTTTTGGCGGGCGCGGAAGGCGAACCTGACCCGCTTGTTTGGGCGGTTGATACAGGGTCTGCGGACTACGACCAGGCGCAGATTGCCGCGCTGCTGCTCGAGGACAGCATAAACGCAGCGGGCGGCGAGCTTGTGTTCGGGGTCGACATGGGGCAGCCCGGCGCAGGCGAAGCCGGCAGCAAAGCCGTCATCCCTGTCAAGGTCACGGGCTTCCGGAACTACAGCGAGGGCGTCGTGAACATCACCGTGGAGATGACGGACAAGACGCCTGTCAACATCCGCGTAGTGCAGTCCGCGTACAAAGCGGATGACCCCGGCTCCGCCGCGCTTGACAAGGCGTACGACGGGCTCGGGGTTTCGGCGAAGGCCCTCGTGACGAACGTCGCTAACAACGCGGCGGTCACTTTGGCGGCGAACCAGCTCGCCTGGAAGTGGTATGAATGGGACGACGACGCTTCTGACGGGTCGGGCGGAACGGGCGCCTTTACGGAGCTTGTCGTAAGGGGCCCGGACGGTTCTCCTGTCCTGGACGCGGGCGGCAAGACGAAGCCCCTGTACACAGGCGCCGCGGGGCCGGCTGAGCCGGGCGATTATCTTGTAGAGGTTTCGCTTGTCCCGGCAAACAAAAGCTATGGGACGGGCAGCGCGCGCTTCACGATAAGCAAGGCTATGGTGCTCGTCAAGGCAAACGATATGGACGTGAAGGCCGGCGATATGATACCGCGGGCGGCGGTGACATATAGCGGCTTCTCTGATGTAGCGGGCCACTATGAGGGCAACGCGCTGTCCGTCATGGCGGCGGCCACCCATACTGCGCAGAACACGCGGAAGGCGGGGCACTATCCGGTCGTCTTCAGGACGCTGGCGGAACTGAGTGACGGGACCGGCGGCAGTGGAGCCGGGGCCGGCGGCAGTAGCGGGGCCGGCGGCAGTAGCGGGGCCGGGGCCGGCGGCGGGACCGACTACACGAAGTATTACGAGCTTGTGCATGAGACGGGTCTTTTGAACGTAATGAACCTCACGGCCATATCTGCCAGTCCGAGGCACGCCATACTGAGCGGGCTCTACAAACCTGAAACGGGCGGCGGGCTTTCGGCTGGCGGAACCGACGAGGAAAATGTTGTGACGCTTTCGCTCGGCTTCGCGCCTGGGGTGGACGATCCTGAGAACGTCATCTGGACCGTCGATCCTTGGACATGGGTAGAGCAGGTCGAATCGCCGGAAGGCAGCGGGAAATATGTGCCTGTCAACCGCCCGGAGCCGGGCTCAGACTTCCTTGATGTTTCCGGCACGGGGACGGTCGTGGAGAAGGACGGCTCTGTAACAAATGAAGTAAGGGTGACAGCGACGGCCGGGGCTTTTGAACCCGTAGTATGGAACGATGGCAAGCTTCTGGGCAGGACGCTGCGCGTCAGGGCGACATATGACTATAAGACAGACAAGAACGGAGATCCGGTCTTTGGCAGTGACGGGCGCCCGGCTGGCCGGTACACGACTACAGCGACGGTGGAGATACTTCCGGCACAGAAGGTCGAAAGGTACGATCCTGTTAGTGGCAGCGGGACCATGTTCGATGTGCAGGAGACGGCCATCACGCTCAACAAGGCGCTTGAGATCAGCGCGCAGGTCCCGGTCATACTGACCGAACAGAAGCCCGCCGGCATCAGGGCGCAGTCCGCCGAATCGCTGGCGGAAAACAGCAAGGGCGTGGGGACAACTATGGGCGCGCCGCTCATAGAAGAGGTGCGGCTCGTCACCGGGCCGAACGCCAGCGGCGTGTTCACTGTGCTGCCGGTTACGCAGTTCACGGCGAACATGAGCGCCACGAACGGACAGATGGTGGACATCAACTATACCGGGGCGAAGATGAACACGGTGGGGAACTCGACGATAAAGAATGTCAGGCTGGCGATACTGCCCAAGGGCGGCAGGCCCGGAAGCACCATGGGCGCTGTGGGCGCCATGGGTACAAGCTATTCCGGCCCGTGGAAGCCGTGGAAATCCTATGACTCAAAGAAACCGGTAAACGAAAACGTATGGGATTGGGATAAGGATATTGAGGCCGGCGTAGGCGCAGGCGGCGAATGGATCATCTCGGACCGCGCGTTCAGCCTGAAGGTAGTGGAGGCCTGGCCGAAGGTCACGCTGAAGATGACGGGCGCTTTGTCACTGGCCTTCCCGGACAGGGCTGCCACGATTACCGCCACAACGCCCGTCGGCGTCGGCGATGTCACGGCGATGGGCCTGAGCCTGCCGGCGAATACCTTCATGCGGGCTGACCAGAGCCTGGCGGGACTTGTGCCGGGGACGAACCCGAACATTACAAATATTTATACCATGGGCAATTCGGTGGATGTGAAGCTTGTGCCGAAGCCGGCCCTGCCGAAGAACAGGAAGGTGACGCTGACGGCCAAGACAGGAACGACCCCCAAGATCGCGGAAGGGGGCTGGGTCAAGATAGAGGGCTACAGGTATATGTTCCTGCCGGACAATGGGCTTACGACCAGTAAGGCGGTATATATACCGAAGATTCCCGCGACCTACCCGCAGGCTGATCCGGAAATGTATGTTGACTATGTGGATGGTGTGGGCTCGCTTCAGGGCTCGTCCCTCAAGGCGGGCGGCCTGCCGGCGCTGGCCGTCACAGTGGCCGCCGCGAATGCGCTTCCGAAGGCGAAGCTTTCCAAGGCAACCGTGCCGATCCTGACGAAGCAGAACGCGGAGCTTGACGCGACACGCTTCTTCGATGGAAGCGAGCGCGGCGCAGCCTATGTGCAGATCGTGTCGAACGACAAGAAGGTCAGCAACGCAGCCTTCTGGGCGCAGGTCGATCGCGTGGAGATCCGCGAGAAGACCTCAAAGAATAAGGTCACAGCGCAGGGGCCGGAGAACGTGAAGGCAACATACCTGGGCAGCGGAAGGGTACGCATCGAGGAGAACTTCGACCTGGTGGATCCGTGGGCCGCGCCAGAAAACCAGGTGAGAAACCCGGGCATAAAGAAGAGCGGCACGCTGCAGATGTCCATGAACGTGTACTTCAAGGGCGTGACGGGGACTGCGGCAGGCAACCCGACGCCTCTTGCGGTGGACTTCAAGATATCGGCGCCGGCTGTCAATACCATTAAGCCGACGACGAAGGCGCAGACCGTGAACGTGAGCGTGAAGCCCATCA
>Ga0082212_10003506_pt1 | contig 22186 bp, 16 predicted proteins | sample TergutNt197P3_FD_71548 | JGI IMG/M metagenome (GOLD analysis project Ga0082212, IMG submission 71548) | Neocapritermes taracua P3 segment gut microbial communities from Petit-Saut dam, French Guiana - Nt197 P3 | ecosystem: Host-associated > Arthropoda: Insects > Digestive system > Gut ...
CGTGGAAATGAGCGCATCTTACTTCCGATGTAATGAAATACCGCTGAGGACGGTCGGCGAATAGCAATAACGCCGCGTTTGTAACTCTGTCGCCCTTGATTAAGCTCAAATGTGCTAAAACCTTATTAACATCAGTGTTCTTATCGAACGGGAACCCTCTTTTACGATGTGCAGTATCAGCAAAATCGTGGATTTTCTCCTCATTCAGGTCAGTTATTGAAGCCTCAGGATGATATGTAGCGTCAAACGGGGTCGTACGAATGTATTCGTTTTCAAGCAAAAAGTTTACCAGTGATGCGTAAACGGCAGTCCTCAACTCTTCTGGCGTGGCAAAGCTCTTCCGCACAATTGCTCTCTCAGCCTTCTTTATAAGGCTCTCTTCCTTTTGTTCTCTTTTACTGCTTTGCTTAACATAAACAAAACGCACCTTATTGTGTAGCGTGGCTGCGTCGAACTCCCTCTCTGTTGGCGACAAACCCTCTGCATCTTCAAATCCGTATTGCTCCCCGAAGATACCAAGATAAATATCGCAGTTTTCAACCTCTCGCAGGAATACCATTGATGGGCTGGCATTCAAAGCAGGTGTGTTCTCAAAAATGAACGGCTCGAAGTAAATGCCAAGTAAGGCATCGGTGGTCAAATACTCGTATAGCATCTGCCGCTCTGCAGCAAATTCGGATTGCACACTGCTTATGAAAAGCTTCTTTCTCGTCATACTCAATCACCTGTATATTCGGTATTAACACTAAAAGAATAAGAGGTTCTTATCATCGTATCGTTTGCCTATCTCCAAATCTTGCCGCCATTCCGGCGGTTCTCCGCAATCCCCCCAATACTCTATCAGAGATTGTATAAGTTCATCATCGGTATCTCCAAGTTCTATATGCCAAACCGATCGGTAAGCGTTGTCCTCATTATCCCATACTTTCACAACAACAAAGATTTTATTGTAGTCGTGAAATCGCGAGTAAGACTGAACATCCTCGATGTGCCCATGCCATTCGCCGGGATATTCGCAGGTTGCTCGTATATATTCATCTACAGTGAAAATTTCGCTTGTGTTTGGCCAAGTTATTGTTGCATCAGGCTCAAAAAAGCTACGAAGTGCCTCCGGGTCCTGTTTGATAACCGCACTGAAAAATTTGAAAACATCGATACTGTCCGGCATCTTATCACTGACTGACATTGACTAATCCTTCTTCCTCTCACCATGGCTTTCTACGACTGACTATACATCAAACACCTTGAAAAGTCAACGAACATTCTCTGTTATGTTAGCGGTTCTCTCTCTTTTGCGAGATGCTTGTTTATCAATCATCGCGAGAAGACTCCCACCTCTATAGGCGGCGAGATGCTCTTTACTATACTGCTGCTCAAGCATTGCGAATCATTGATTCCCATATCTCCGAGACCTCAGTAATACTATTACTTGAATTTGCTGCGTTTCCGCAATCCTGCGTTGCTAAAAGATTTTACCTCAACACAGCAATTCAGAAAATCTGACTAATGGCTTATCGGCAAGGGTCAAGCTGTTCACGGCTGTCTGCTTATGCTGCGATTCTACTCCGGAAGCCTGAAATAATCTGGGTTTTCAATCGCTGAATAGATTGAAGCTAACACGTTATTAGTTTGTTCTTCATTGATATCGGCACCAAAATTATGAACAAAAACAGTTACTTCTTCACCGCTAATAGCAAGTAGCAGTCTGGTACTCAGATTACCAATAATTAAATCATCGCCTCTATATTGGTCATTTAGATTGCTTAACTCTTCTGCAAACGACTTTCCAAAAGTAAAAGAAAAACCACTCTCATAGCCGGAATCAGGAAGGTAGGCGACTTCAATAATACCAATTATGTCATTTTGATAAACCAGTGGGAATACAAAATTTTCGGTGCTGTTTTCAAAGAACTGACCAGTATCGTCAAACAAATATATCTTAAATGGATTACCTAACTTCGAATCTGTAATCTCAGTTTCTGTAAAGCCAAGCGGTTCGTAAAAAGCAGGGGAACCTTCTTTCATTCCTGCTAATTGTTGTATTGCATATTCAATCGCGCGCTCTCGTATAGATAACCCCTGTACGTCTGAACTCGGAGATTCTTTCACGTCGGCATTGGTATTATTACGTGAACATCCAAAAAAGGTAAACAACAAGATCGCACTCAATAGGATATGGAAAATTGCTTTAATTCTCATTTGTGTTTCCCCTGTCGATTATATACTGTTTGTCGCAAGCGCGACAGAGCCAAAAATCAATGCGCCAGCAACTAAGCCTAAGAAAAATCCAATAAACTTGTTTTTCATTTTTCCTACTCCTATCATGATATGAACACTTGATATTGCAACTAAAAACAGTCCTGCGTCGCTTAGCAATACCTACATGATTATCAATCGACCCGGAACCAGCTTTGCAGCGTTATTGTTCCCGTTTCATCTGTTGCTTCGATCACATATCTCTTCATACCGGGGGTCAGCGTGTCTAGATGAAGATCGGCCTCGAGTTGGTTAAGGTCGTATGTGTTTGTATTCGGATAGACTGATTTGCCGGTCTCAACTTCTCCGCTGTCTTTGTATACCATTACAGATACCGACAAGATTGGACAGCTTGATACAACTGTTCCTATAACCCCTACCCCAATAATATCTTCATCTTCTGACACAGGCGGACCGTAATGATCGATGATATCAAGGGTCTGGGTCGAATCCGTTCTGTTATAGTTTTTCCTATACCAGTTATCAAGCGGCTCTATTAAAGTGTACGGGGTCATCCCGTCTGTGATCATCATATTCAGCAGCATACCCGATTCCGTATGCACAAGTATATTGAAAAAATACATAGATGTGTCTTTCGCCGGAAAGTGATAATACTGTTCCCCATGATACTCGTAGATTCTGGACTGCCTGCTTATTAAGGACATTTCAGGATGATCTGCCTGCCAAGAACTATAAATTGCAAATGCTCCTTCCGAGGTCAATAATCCAGATATTGGGTCGCGGGCGGCGGCTGTGGTATCCGGCGGAGAATCGGATAGTTGCGCGTTGATTTCATATATCATGTCGGCAGTTCTGATTGAACTCATGCCGGTGTAAAAATATTCAGAATAATCAATGGTTTCTGTATGCAATGCGTGGTATTCCGAATAAGATACTTCTTCTCCGTCCCAAAAATACTGATTTTTTCCAGCGTCATGAAAGCCTTCGTGTAAGGTAACAAAAGTTCCGTCCTCAATACAACATACTACATCGTAATAAAGGTTCTGAATTATTGCTGTGTAGGCGAACTTGCTTCCCTTCTCGATATAGTATATTCCACGTGAGCCGCCTTCTGCCAAGATCGTCTCGACCGCTCCGTTTGAAACAGTGCAGATTATAATACCGTAATGGGGATATGACCGATCGATCACTAACTCCGGGATGTCGTCATCGTCGATAAAGATCAGAGACATTGACCCATCAAAATCATTGAAGAAATCATCGTTTTTAAGTTCATCTATGTAATCAAGGTATAGCCGTAACGCCTCGTCTATCGCTATTTGCGGCGTCCCGGTCGGTTCGATGGATGGGTTCACAGTCGGAGTTGCCGTTGCGGTTGGCGTATCCGGCGGCGCGATTTCCGGTGTTGGCGAGGGCTTTTCCGGTGTAAGCGCCGGTGTTGCTGTTACAGGCGCGCTGACCATAGGAGATGGCGGCAGCGTGTCTTCCAACAGCGTATCGGACTGCGGCGAGGCGCTTTTGCATGAGGAAAGCAATAATAATACCGATATGAATATAATCATTATTTTTTTCATGATAGTTACTCCGGGTCTAATAGTAATGCGTGGAACTGAGAATATAAGGCTTGATGTAATCAAGAAGCAGAGCATTTTTCAGCCATGATGCCGGTCATGCTTATACTCCTGTTAATGACTTAGCAGTGACACCTCATCATCATTGTCATCATAGAGGTATTTATATAATTCATCTTCGAAGCTAACCGCATCTTCTGGTATCCCTGTAAATACTGGCATTACACACCTTTGCTCGTCTTCAGCCATTATCCACACCTTGAAATCTTCCTGAACACTTTCTGGTGCTCCATCCTTTAGTACAAAATAGTTACCATTTTCATCTGGTTCTTCTGCGTCGGTTACCCACTCGTTAAACCAGTCTGGACATAACATCATATTTCCACCTCTTTATTGACGCTCCAGTAGACAGCACTCTCGAAGCCATTCAGGTCCCATGCTATACGGCAAGCGCATTTATAAATGTCGTCGGCACACAATCATATTCTGTCGTCTGATAACGAAACGGTATTTTCAAGTGCTTCTCCCCCTGCTATATAGTTGTTGTAGTATGCTCTTAGGAATTATCTGAGATTCGGCGCGTAAGAAGAGCAGATGCCGATATTATAGCATCTGCTCCAAAATTGCACAATCCGCGCGACGAATATTAGATAATTTACGATATATATTTTCATAATAAAAAGAGAAGCCCTGCGAACGTAGTGTTCACAAGGTTTTTCTTATGGCAGGGGCAGAAGGGATCGAACCCTCGACCTACGGTTTTGGAGACCGTCGCTCTACCGGCTGAGCTATACCCCTATAGCAGATGGTCTAACAGTTATTAGTTGTTAGCGGTTGTTACAGCGGTTGCTTTGCAACCGCTGTAACAGAATATACCACAATCTTTATTTGATTACAATACTTATATCGAAAAATATGACCCGGAAAAAGCTGTGCGGGTACAGTCCGGACATCGTTCACTCTCCTGCTCAGCAAGCCGGTACGCCCAGCTTTCCAAAGGAACCTTTTTTGTTGGTCAGTTCAGAGGTAACACCGCTTTTTAGCACAATTCTTAAGCTAATGTTGAAAAAGTAACGTTTTCGTGACATGAATCTCTTATTGTATTGGGAATAGATATGTCTGAATTTTGCAGAACAATAGCTGAGCTGAGCTTGAATAAGAGCTCACTTTAAACATACATACCGGATCTGCTATAGGAGGGGGCCTTTTGAAACGCGTCAAGGTTTTCCGAAATGTTATAATCATCATTATCGCCGCGCTCATTGTGCTCGGGGCGCTGCCTGCGCGCTCGACGGATACCGGCCAACCTTCCGCTTGGGCGGAAACAGGAGTCCGGCGCGCGGTATCGCTCGGCCTAGTGCCGGCGTCCCTGCGAACATGTTATACTGCGCCTGCGACGCGCGTGGAATTCTGCGCTGTGGCAGTCAGGGTCTATGAGATAGCTTCCGGAAACTCTATTGTTTTGAGGAAAGCGTTCAGCGACACTAATGACCTCAATGTTCAGAAAATGGGCGGTTTGGGCGTCGTCAATGGCAAAGGAAACTACTCTTTCGCACCGGACGACTGGCTGACCCGTCAGGAGGCAGCGACCATCATATCGCGCATGATGGAACATCTGAACGTACCTCTTATCGCGAATCCGCCAGAGTTTGCAGATAACGCTGATATAGCAGTTTGGGCGCTCGCGGCTGTCGGTCAGATGCAGGCAGCCGGGATAATGAACGGGACGGGCGACAACCGGTTTAGTCCGCAAGAACCTTACAGCATAGAGCAGGTCATTGTCACGCTGTTGAATGTGTACGACTTGGCCATTGATGTCAAATTTGAGGAGATCGCCGATGCGCCTGTTCCTCTGGCCGGATTTTTTGACCTCGATGAAAGCTCCGACCTAAAGCTGCTTGCGATGGAAGTCATGGAGCTTGTAAATACTGAGCGTGCTAAAGCAGGGCTGGCGCCGCTTATCGGAATGGAACTGCTCAACGCCGCCGCATCAGTGCGCGCTGCCGAATGCGAATCACTTTACTCTCACACACGTCCGGACGGCCGGCGTTTTGACACAGTGATGGAAGATTTGAATATTTCTTCAAGAGGCAGGGGAGAAAACCTGGACGCCGGAATGGTCTCTGCGCAGGCTGTTGTGCAAAGATGGATCGACTCGCAGACCCATAAGGAATGTATGTTTGAACCCGTCTGGGAAAAGGTGGGCGCCGGCGTTCACCGCGGAACCGACGGCACGTTGTTTTGGGCTGTGCTGTTTATGGCCTAGTGCTGCGCAGTCCCTCAGGGATTCTTCGCTGCGCTCAAAATAACACTTGATCAGTGTTGCACGGTACATATCCCCAACTCACGCAGCTGCGCTTCGTCCACCACGTCGGGGCAGCCGGTCATCAGTTCGGATGCGTTTTGCACTTTCGGGAAGGCTATTACGTCCCGTATACTGCTCAAGCCCGCCAGGTGCATGACGAGCCTGTCGAGGCCGTATGCAAGCCCGCCGTGCGGGGGGGCGCCGTACTTGAACGCTGTTATCAGATGCCCGAAACGCTCTGCGGCGTCCTCGTCCGTGAACCCAAGCGCGCGGAACATACGTTCCTGTATCTCCGGCGTATTGATCCTTATCGAGCCGCCGCCAAGCTCTGTTCCGTTGAGTACAATATCATACGCCTTGGCGCGGCAACGCGCCTTATCGCTATCCAGCAAATCCGCGTCTTCGTCCATCGGCGCTGTGAACGGGTGATGCTTGGCGACATATCGCGCTTCTTCCTCCGAATACTCGAACAGAGGAAAGTCCGTGATCCAGACGAACCTGTAATCGCCGCCCTTTATAAGCCCGAGCCTCTTTGCGCACTCACAGCGCAGCGCGCCGAGTGACGCGAAAACAACGTCGTCTTTCGCGTCCGCGACGATCAGCACAAGCCCGCCGGGCTCCGCGCCGGCGCGCGCTAAAACAGCACCGTTCTCCTCGTCGGTCAGGAATTTCGAGAACGATGACGAAACCGTCCCGTCCTCGCCCAGCTTCGTCCAGGCGAGGCCTTTTGCGCCATAGGTTTTTACGAACTCCACCAGAGTATCTATCTGTTTGCGAGGCATAGCCCCGCCGCCGGGAACGTATATCATCCTGACGCTCCCGCCCTGCGCCGCCGGCTCAGAGAACACCTTGAAACCGCACTTCTCCGCAATGTCGCTTATATCGCAAAGCTCAAGGCCGAACCTCATGTCGGGTTTGTCCGAACCGAACCGGTCCATGGATTCGCGCCATGTCAGTCGCTGCATCGGCGTCGCGATATCGACGCCGATAACGTCCCCGAACAGTCTTTTCAGATACCCTTCGTTCACGGCGATGACGTCGTCGACATCCACGAACGACATTTCCAGGTCGACTTGTGTAAATTCCGGCTGGCGGTCCGCGCGCAGGTCCTCGTCGCGGAAGCAGCGTACTATTTGCATATACCTGTCAAAACCCGCAAGCATCAGCAACTGTTTATACTGCTGCGGCGATTGCGGCAGGGCATAGAACGTCCCCGGATGGACCCGGCTCGGCACGAGATAGTCGCGCGCGCCTTCCGGCGTCGACTTGGTCAGCATTGGGGTTTCTATTTCAAGAAAACCGTTTTCGTCAAAATAATCGCGGGTCACCTTGACCGCTTTGTGCCGCAGGGCGATGAACTTCTGCATATCCGGCCGCCGGAGGTCGAGGTAACGGTATTTCAGGCGCAGCGCGTCGTTTACGTCGGAGTTTTCCGTTATTTCAAACGGCGGGGTCTCCGATTTCGCCAGTATCCGCAGTTCGCAGACTTCAAGCTCGACGTCGCCGGTCGGAAGCTCCGGGTTTTTTGAAGACCTTTCGCGCAAAACCCCGCGCGCGCAAAGCACAAATTCCGAGCGCACCGTATTGGCAGTTCCGAACACGTCCCGGTCGGTATTGTCGTCAAACGCGAGCTGGAGTATCCCGGTACGGTCCCGTAAATCGATAAATATCAGCTGCCCGAGGTCGCGGCGGCGCTGTACCCACCCGCAGACGGATATCTCGCGCCCGATATCACCGCCGCGCGGCTCCCCGCAGTATACAGTGCGGAACGGTTTATTCAATAATTCCAAGTTCATTACCTCTCTCTGTTCAGGATTGTCCGTAGTCTATCACATGCCCGCCCGCCGTTCAACGGAAAAGTTGGCAAAAACCACCGCACCCCGGCGCGGGCATATTAACCTTGTTACTGGTCAGGGGGTATCCGCTAAACAGCAACCTACCCTGTTAAAAATAATGTGAAAAATTAAACTTATTGTTTGCGATTTTCTACAAGATAAAGTATAATAAGCGTTACCGATATTGATCTTAGTTTTATATATACTATCAGGGGGTAAAATAATATGTGGGAAAACCCGACAAACAGGGCGTATGTCCGCACGAACACCTGGTCTGTTACAGCAAAAGTCAGTAAAGACGAAACTGCCGAGGAATGGTTCGACGCGCTTGTACTTGATATGGCGGCAGGCGGCCTGCTCTTTCTTTCAGAAATCCCGCACGAAACCGGCGACGCGTTATGGTTTGATCTGCTGATCGACCCGATGACGCCCGGGATCCGCGGGAAAATTCCGATGAAAGCGAAAGGCGAGGTCAGGGGGAACAGGGGGATGCGCAATGGGATGAACTCCTACAGCGTCGCGTTCACGGAGATATCCAAAAGCGACAGGATCCGCCTGGACGAACTTGTCCGCATGACAAACACCGCGTACAACATGGACGCTGACGATTTCCTTGGCAGGTGATCATTTGCCGGTTCCGGGCCGGTTGATCATACTCGATTCGAATGACCTGAAGCTCCGGTCGACCGCCGATCAATAACCACCAACTAATTACTGCCAATAAATCATCACCGATCGATGACCGCAGACAGATCGTCGATGAGTTGCTGAGTCCGTACTGCCCGCCCATGGTCGTTCATGTGAAATCCGGTGTCATAGAAATACTCCAGCGGATATACATAGTCGCCGAGCCGCGAAATCATCGGGAATTCGAGTTTTTCGTCAAGCTGCCTTTGTATAAACTCCAAATCGACCTCCAGCGCCTCGCTCAATATCGGCGGGGCGCTCATATATAGCACCGCGTGTTTACTCAAGACATACTCATTATACTCATTCCAGTATTCGCCCAGTTGCTCGTCAAGCGCCTCCGAGCTGAAATATTGAGAATAATCATCATCGACGATAACGCATTTCGGCCTTGGATGGTCATAATCGCCGTAAATATTGAAATCCACCCTGCCCCAAGGACTATCCTCTATCTTGTTCCCATTATTCGTCAAAAACAGCCCCATGGCCCTTTTCAGATAAGTCGGGTACGAAGACAGCATTTTTCGGTAACTCTCGCGTGGTATGCCCCTCCAGAGCCTGTAATGGTTTTCGATAGTCGACCATGCCATTACGCCGTCCATGCTGTCCACGCTGTAGTGGTATCCTGCGGGCGCTATTACTATGATATCCCCCTCGTTGATGCACCCCTTGATTACTTCGGTGTTAAAAACCTGGCCCAGGCTGCCGTGCAGGCCGAAATTTACCACCGGCATGCCAAAGGCTTCTTCTATCATTTCCGAGCAAAACCCGAAAGCGACGTTCGAGTCCCCGACAAGGACGATCTTCGGCCGGTCAAGGCTTTTTAATCTGTCATACTTATCTATGATCGAGGCATTATACAAAGCTGTGTACTGCGGCATGACGCACTGAAATATCAGCGCGAGCAGCACGGCGGCGAAGAGTATGATTTTTGCGATAAATACTACTTTTTGTTTCATATCTGAACCCTAAAACTGAAAATAAATAAACTGCGTCTGGACATAATCCCCTCCATAGACGCCGAATATCAAAATCGACACAACCAGCGCAAAGTACAAAACCCACCTGAAAACGGCGTTCTGTGCCGACAGGCTGTCCAGGATATCGCGTTTTCGGCGGATGCAGTCGACTGCAAATAGTAAAATGACCGACGCGCCGGCAATAATACACTCTCCGCTGTCAAGCCCAAGCGTGTAAAGCGAGCCGTCGAAGAAGATCCACGGGTTGAATTCTGAAAACATGTTTTTCACAGTGCCGAGCGCGGCTGTGATGCCTGTCGCGCGGAAGAATATCCACGCGAAATCAACAAAGATGAAAGTAATTACAGCCCCGCCGAGCCTGAATGAAAACGGTTCGGCTTTGATTTTCAGCTTTGCGTATATTCTGCTCTTAAGATCCTTGATAAGGTCCCCGGCCACCTGAAAAACGCCGTGCAGCCCGCCCCAGATCATGAAGCTCCAGCTTGCGCCGTGCCACAACCCGCTCACTAAAAATGTTATCATTACGTTCCGGTATTTTTTCAGCCGTGAGCATCTGCTGCCGCCAAGAGGGATATATAGATAATCGCGGAACCATGTACTGAGCGATATATGCCATCGGCGCCAGAACTCCTGAACGGATTTGGCAAAATATGGTTGCCTGAAATTCTCGGTCACTCGGAAACCCATGACCTGCGCTGCTCCGATCGCGATGTCGGAATACGCGGAAAAATCGCAATAAAGCTGCACGGCGAACAGCACGGCGGCAACCACTATGTAAAACCCCGCGTACTGCTGATAATTATCGAAAACCTGATTGACCAGTACGGCGATGCGGTCGGCGATCACAGCTTTCTGAAAATAGCCCCATGCCATGCGGATCAGTCCGTTTTTCGCGTTGCCATAGTTGAAAGAGTGCTTCTCTCGGACTTGCGCGAGAAGGTTTTTCGACCGTTCGATAGGTCCTGAGATCAGCAGAGGGAAAAACGAGACGAACAGCGCGTATTTCGCGGGATTTTTCTCTACGGCGCACTCGCCGCGGTAGACGTCCATAGTATAGGTCAAAGCCTGAAACGTGTAAAACGAAATCCCGACAGGCAGCATGACGTCAAAAGCCGGTGACAACGCCCTAATCCCGGCGAATGATAAAACCCTGTTCATATTTTCGACCGCAAAATCGAAGTATTTGAAAAACACCAGAATGGCAAGATTCAATATAAAGCTCATGGCTACCCAGAGTTTTCGCCGGAACCCTCTTTTTTTATCATCCTCAAGCTTGTTCGAGCGGCCGATAAGCAAGCCGCTCAAATATGTTATTATCGTCGACGCAGCCAGCAGCAGCGCGTACCGGGGATTCCACGCCATATAGAAAAAGTAGCTGACGATAAGAAGCCATACCCAGCGCAGTTTATGCGGAAGCACATAATAAAGCAGCACGACCGCCGGGAAGAATATAAGGAAATGAATCGAGTTAAAAAGCATTAATCGAACACCTTTTACATTGCGGAGCTCCGCTCCGCGTTCGCTATCATCAGCTTGATCCTGTTCTCCTGGTTGATCTTCGTCGCGCCGGGGTCGTAATCTATCGCGACGATGTTGGAGTCCGGGTAATCATCCTTGAGCCTGCGTATCATACCCTTGCCGACGACATGGTTCGGCAGGCATCCGAACGGCTGCGTGCATACTATGTTCTTCGTGCCGGTATGTATCAGCTCCAGCATTTCAGCCGTGAGAAGCCAGCCTTCGCCCATCTTGTTGCCATAACCGAGATATCCCCGTATGAGCCTCTGAAGATCCCGGAAGGACCCCATCGGGCGGAACACAGGCTGCGTTTTGACAGCTTCCACCATAACGCGCTGCAGACCCTCGATGTACCGCTGGAAGATCCCGGCAACCAGTTTCTTCAGCTTGCTCCCGTGGTAGAGGTCGACGTCGACCGCGCGGTTGTTTATCTTGAAAATCATAAAGTCTGTGAGCCCCGGCACGACCGGCTCGCAACCCTCGTCGAGCAGGAACTGCTCAAGCCCGTTGTTGCCAAGCGGCGCGTATTTGACATATATCTCCCCGACGACGCCGACCCGGGGTTTACCCCGCTCGCCCGACGTCTCTATTTTCGCGAAATCCGCCGCGATCTCCGTCATATTCCTCTGCATTTCTTTTTTTCGCAGCCCCTTGCCGTGGTCGAACATTTCTATAAGCCGGTCGGTCCATTGCGCTGCGAGCTTGTTGGACGAGCCCGGCGCGGATTCGTACGGCTTGCACTGGTTCGACAGCCACACGATCAGGTCGCCGTAAATCATCCCGGCGGCAAGGCGGCGGATAACCGGTATCGGCAGTCCAAAACCGGGGTTGTGCTCAAGCCCCGAAAGGTTTACAGACACGACAGGGATATAAGGCATTCCTGCTTTGACAAGCGCTTTTCTGAGCAGGTGGATATAATTGGACGCGCGGCAGCCTCCGCCGGTCTGCGATATAAGCAGGCCGATCTTATTTTTGTCATATTGGCCGCTGTTTATCGCTTCAAGAAGCTGCCCGATAACAAGCAGCGCCGGATAGCATGTATCGTTGTGGACGTACTTAAGCCCCGTCTCAACTATTCCGCGGTGCGTCGTCGTCAGCATATCTATAGTATAGCCGTATAGCTCGAACACTTTTTTCATCATAGTGAACGTGACCGGAAGCATTTGCGGCATAAGCAGGGTATACTCCTTTTTCATCTCTTTCGTAAAAAGAAGCCGCCCGTCTTTATCGTAAGTCAGTTCCGCCAAAGACCTTTTCTCCCGTCTTTTCTGTCGTTATGTTATCGCCGGTTTAGCCGGAATTCAAATAAGTATACCATATAGCTTCAATTTTTACACACTTTTTTCGCCTTTATCCACATGATTATAACACCGCGCCGCTTGACAATGCGCCTGCCGGGGTGTTAAACTCGTTACGGTATATTATTGCAGAATATCATATCTGTGTGGGAGGATAAAAAGCCATGAAATCAAAATTCACACCGGACAAAATGGTTATCAAAGGCACCAGTTTGATGGGCGTTCTGGAATCCGGCTGCCCGGCGCAGGTAGAGATGAACGAGGGGAAGATAACGCGTATCCGCCCGTATCACTACGATGAAAATTTCGACAATTATCTAAAAGAACACACGTGGAAAATGGAATCGCGCGGCAGGACCTTTACGCCGCCCGCTCGTTCGCTCCCGACCCCGTTTGGCATATCCTATAAAAAACGCGTTTATTCGGAAAACCGCGTTCGCTGGCCGCTCAAGCGGGCGGATTGGGACCCCAACGGCGAGCGCAACCCGCAGAACCGGGGTAAAAGCAAATATGTCCGCATCTCGTGGGACGAAGCGGCGCAGCTTATCGCGGACGAACTGCTGCGTATTAAAAGCCAATACGGGATGGAAGCGGTGCTTTGCGAATCGGACGGGCACAGCGAGGGGAAGCATATCGCCCCCGCCCACGGCTGCCCGCCGCGCCTGCTTGCCATGCTCGGCCCGTACTCATACCAGATGCGCAACATGGACAGTTGGGAAGGCTGGCATCTGGGCGCCCGCCTGGTTTGGGGCTGCGAACCGCTCGGAGAGATGATGCCGGTCGCGAACTTATACCCGGATATCGCGAAACATTGCGATATGCTGCTTTTCTGGGGCTGCGACCCGGAGACGACGCCGCTTGGCGTTGTGAGCCATATCCCGGGGCGCTTGTGTAACTGGTTCACAGAACTCGGCATACGCTCGGTATTCATCGATCCTGCATTGAACTACGCTGCCGCGATCCACGCTGATAAGTGGATCCCGATATTGCCAAACACCGACGCAGCGTTTCAACTCGCAGTCGCGTATATGTGGCTGACCGAAGATACTTACGAGAAAGACTATATCGCGACCCACGCTCATGGTTTCGACAAATTCGTGGATTATGTCATGGGGGGCGACGACGGCGTCCCGAAGACTCCGGCATGGGCCGCTGAAAAATGCGGCGTCCCCGAATGGACTATCAAAGCTTTCGCGCGCGACTGGGCAAAAAAGACGGCCAGCATATTGCACGGAAACGGGGGTTGCTTTATACGCGGGCCTTATGCCAGCGAGCCGGCGCGGCTTGAAATCATGCTGCTCGGTATGCGCGGCCTCGGCAAACCCGGCGTCCATCAGGCTAAGATGATCGAGTTCAATTTTGCGATACCGAAGGACTATCCGCTGCCGTATGAAAGTGCCCTGAGCCCGACCATCCCTCAACTCGGCGTCACAAATTCCCCTGTGGAAGAGGATCTCGATTCTGATATCAATTACATTAACGGGGAGCTCTCGCCCGTTCAAGCCGAACGTTCGCCCGGCCTTGCGGCACTGATGAAATTCCCCGGGTTTCCGGGGCAGACCATCCCGCGCTGCCTGGTACACCGCGCGATACTGGAGCCGCATATCGAATGGTATGGTATGCAAATGCATCCTGTAAGGCAAATCGCCGAACCGGACGGAAGCAGAAAATCCACCTCAAAGTACCTGTTCAGGAAAATAGAGTTTCCGCGGCCGGGTAAATCCCGCCTCCATATGATTTGGACGGATTCGCCATGCCAGGTCACATGCTGGAACGACGGGAACAAGATGATCCGCGCTTTTCAGAACGAAGATATCGAATGCATCGTATCGCAGCACCCCTGGCTGGAGAACGACTGCTATTTCGCTGACATTATTTTGCCGGTGGCGACAAAATTCGAGTTGAACGACGTCGGTAACGACCCCAGCAGCGGCGTTTGCGTCTCGATTTTCCGTGAGGACCAGTGCTGCGACCCGATAGGCGAATCCATGTCCGACTTCCGCGCCTGCGCGAAAGTCGCGGAAAAGCTGGGCGGCGATTATTATGAGCGCTATACGGGCAATTACACAGACGAGGAACTGGTCCGTATGTGCTATGAGACGACGGACGCCGCCGGGGTCATGGGCTGGGATGAGTTCTCTGAAAAACAGATGTGCGTGCTGCCGCTGCGAAAGGGCGCGGAGTCTTTGCCGGCAGGCCTTTACGGCTTCTATTCCGATCCGGAAAACCATCCGCTGACGACGCCTACGGGCAAACTCGAATACGTCTCCACAGAGATCGAGCAGTATATGCCTGACGACACGGAACGGCCTCCGGTCGCGAAATGGGTGGAAAAGGGTCCCGCCCACGACGAGAGGCTGTCAAGCGGGCGGGCTTCGAGATATCCGATCCTTTGCATGTCAAATCATGGCCGCTGGCGTATGCACGCGCAGATGGACGACGTCACATGGAGCCGCGAAGTCGGGACGATGAAAATCCGGGCAAAGGACGGCTATCAGTACGAGCCGTGCTGGCTGCACCCGACCGACGCCTCGAAACGCGGTATATCACACGGCGACATAGTAAAAGTATTCAATGAGCGCGGTACGGTTTTATGCGGGGCATACGTAACCGAAAGGATCATACCCCAGTCATGTTCCATAGATCACGGCGCGCGGCTCGACCCCATTATACCGGGCATACTGGATCGCGGCGGCGCTATAAACACGATCACGCCGGCGGCGCTTACCTCGACAAATTCTACAGGGATGGCCGTTTCAGGTTTCCTTGTCGAAATCGAGAAAGTCACCGACCGGGAGATGGACGAATGGAAACGGGACTACCCGGAGGCTTTTGCCCGGCAACTGGACCCGGCTTCAGGCGTATGCCTGGACGGTTGGTTGGCGCCCGGCACATAAGGCTGCGATCACAGGCCCGGCCGAAGCGCTTTCTCAGTTCGCGGGGTTTATTGAGGCGCCTGTTATAAGGCAGGAGGTGACGTCTATTTAGTATCTTCAGCACCCTATATAGTAATTCGAACAAATATTCAGAGAGGAATGAACAAGTCTATGGTACCAATTATTATCGCTATTGTGTATTTTGTATTCTTTTGCATTTTCTTTAGTATACGCTCGAAGAAAAATCTTACCGACGGCAAGCAGTTCTTCACAGCGGGAGGGTTGATGGGCTGGGTCGCAGTCATGTGCTCGTTCTCACTGGCGCCGCTCGGCGGAGGGCACACATCCTCGCTTTGGGAGCAGGCGGGCGGCGTCGGCGTCGGCGCGGCTTGGTGGGGCATAGCATTCGGCGGAACGATGGTCCCCATCTTCATGCTCTGGTTCGGTCCGATGTTCCTCAAACTCAAAGTGCAGACATTCCCACAGGCTATGGGCAAGATCTTCGGACCCAAAATGAAAGTTTGGAATTCCGCCGTAGCGCCCGCCGGCTGGCTGGGCATCGGCATGGCGGAGATTTTTGGCACGGCGATGGTCGTCTACACGCTGAGCGGCGCGGCAAACGGCCCTCTGAACGTTACGGCATGCGTGCTAATAGCAGCCGCCCTGAATCTCGCCTATATATTCTTTGCAGGGATGCTTCAAGCCTCATACATGAACATCGTTAACGCCATAGTTCTCATAGTCGGAAGCTTTATTGCGATATTCTGGCTGGGCAGCTCGATCCCGGGAGGTTATCAGGGCGTGGCTGACAGCTACGCCGCGCAGGGAATGGCGTCCAGGACGAATCTGTTCGCTTTCACTCCCGACGTTTTATGGGGCGTACTCATCCCGGTGTTCATTTTGGGCATTTTCTCTGTCTCCAGCGAGCAAAAGCAATACCTTCCGATGCTGTCGGCCAAAGATGCAAAGTCGATCCGCAAGGGCGCTGTCCCCGGCGGCATCATTAACGCAATATCATGTATCCCGTTCGTCGTTCTGGGCGTCGTCGCCGGTTCCGGCTTGAGCGGCGTAGGCACAGGCAGGGCCATCACCGCCGTACCGGACCTGGTGGTAAACTATCTGCCTCCCGCAATGATAGGTATCCTGATGGTGGCGCTGCTTTGCGCGCTTCTGTCTACGGGCTCGGGCGTCATACTTTCGACTTCCCATGTTATCTATGACGACTTCATCAAGCCTACGTCAAAAAAAGAACATTCTCCCTCAAAGCAGAAGATGATCAGCCGCATAGTATGCGTGATCGTGTGCCTTGCGGCCGCGATACCGTCTTTATTCGTCGAAGTCTTTATGAACCTGTTCTTCTGGTGCTTCTCACTGAGCCTTCCTATTTTCATATGCTATCTGATCGGTATGCTCTGGAAGATCAACCGGAAAGCCGCATGGATAAATTGCATCGCTTCTCTGGCAGTGAACTGCTGGTGGACATTTGCGCTCCCGTCCTGGTGCCCGCCGCAATTCTCACTGAGTTTCTATCCCGTGTTTGTAGTCACTATAGTGTTAGGCGTAGTACTCAACTTGGTGATGCCCGGAGATAAAGGCATGCTCAAGCAAATTAAGGAGCAGGAGGTATTATCATGAACTGGGTTGTTTCCCTGATAATTTACGGGCTTGTTATATCTGCGGTTTTGAATCTTATTATTTTCGGGATTTATAAACTGACCAGCAAGAATGATAAGGAGGATTGATCATGGTTTATGTTGCCATATACCTGATTTGCGTCATTGTCGTCCTCGCTGTGTGGGGCAGCATAGCGTACAAGAAAAACGCCGAGAAGAACAAGGCGGATGATGCATAAGCATTCGTAGTTATCTAGCAATAAAGAGCTCTATGGCGGCGGGAACCGGATCCACCGGGCTTGGCTTCCGCCGCCTTGCGCTTGTTTCGCATCGACCCTTTTACCAAATCACGAAAGGAGCAACCTTGATATGCAGATTAAAGCCGCGATCATCGAAGAAAAAGGGCAGGATTTCAATATAGTGGAAATGGAACTTGACCCGCCGCAGCCCGGCGAGGTTTTGGTCAAGGTCGTCGCATGCGGTGTTTGCCATACTGACGAAATGGCACGGCTCCAGTTTGCCCCCGTTCCGCTGCCTGCGGTTTTTGGCCACGAAGGCTGCGGGATCATCGAGCAGCTTGGTGAAGGCGTCACTGATTTTAAAGTCGGCGACCGCGTCGGATTCTCCTACGGATGGTGCGGCAAGTGCGAAGCCTGCCGTTCGGCAAAGCCCTATGCCTGCGTCGAGAATTATCGCCTTAATTTCAGCGGCGTTCAGTATGACAATACCAAGAGGCTGCATTATAAAGGGCGGGAAGTGTCCTCATTCTTCGGCCAGGCCGCATTTGCGACTTACTCGATCGTACATGTGAACAATCTCATCCCGGTGCCTGACGATATTGAACTTGCTCTCGTCGGTCCGCTTGGCTGCGGGATACAAACCGGCGCCGGCGCGATATTCAACTATCTGCACCCCGGAGCGGACACGTCGATACTCGTGACAGGGTGCGGCGGGGTAGGCTTGAGCGCTGTAATGGCGGCAAAAATCGCAGGCTGCAGTAAAATAATCGCCTGCGACATTATAGAGTCACGGTTGGAGCTCGCGAAAGAACTGGGCGCGACGCATACGATAAACGGCAAAACGACTTCGGACGTCCCCGCCGCTGTGTGCGCCTTAACAGATGGCGCGGGCGCAAACTACTCGATCGATTGCACGGGCGTCGGCGCTATTGTACGCCAGTCGCTCATCAGCGTACGCTCCGGCGGTACGTGCGTAGTTTTGGGTCTGACTCAGGATCTCACTATTCATGTTGAAACCGAGCTTATGGGCAGATCGCGAACGCTGGCGGGCCTTGTCGAAGGCATGTCCATACCACAGGTGTTCATCCCCAAGCTGCTGAACTATTACAGGCAGGGCAAGTTCCCGTTCGACCGGTTAATTGAGTTTTATGATTTCAAAGACATAAATCAGGCTTTCAAGGACACAGCCGACGGCAAGGTGATCAAGGCGATCCTGAAGATGCCTTAATGCGCGCTCATAGCCGCGATAAGGCTCCTGAGCCGGATCTTGACAGCCCCCAAATTATTTATATCATCTATTTTGAGCTGCGTATAAAGCTTCCCGCCGGATTCGAGGATGCTGCGCAGCTCATCTGTTGTGATGGCGTCTGTCCCGCATCCGAATGAAACGAGCTGGACAAACTGCATGTTCTCCTGTTCGAGCACGAACCGCGCGGCATTGTACATCCTCGCCTGATATGTCCATTGGTTCAGTACGCGCCGCGGTTCGCGTTCCATACGTCGCGCTACGGCGTCTTCGGTTATCAGGACAAGGCCCAGCGATGTTATAAGCTCATCGATGCCATGGTTGACTTCGGGGTCGGCATGATACGGTCTTCCGCCTACGACAAGCACTTGCTTCCCGTGTTTCCGCGCGTATTCGATATATCCGTTTGCCTCTGCCTCGACGTCCGTGATAAAGTCCTCATACGCTTTGTACGCCGCCTTTGCGGCGGCTTTGGTCTCGTTTACCGGTATGACGAACTCGTCCCAGAAATACTCGGCCGACTTTATCATGAACCCCCGCTTCTTATGCAGCCCGAAGTATGGGGTCAAGAAGCGCGCGTTTTTCAGGTTCGGCATGTTTGCCGCCAGAAGTTCAGGGTAATACGCGACGACCGGGCAGTTATAGTTGTTATCACTGATACCCTCGTCAAAATTATACGGCATGCACGGCAGGAATATCGTATCGACTCCCATCTCAAGCAGCGACTCGATATGTCCGTGCATCAGCTTTGCGGGATAACACACAGTATCTGACGGTATCGTACGCTGGCCCAAAATATAAAGCTGTCGCGACGACTCTTTTGACAGGACGACTTCAAAATCCAGCTTTGTGAGGAACTCAAACCAGAACGGCAGGTTTTCAAACATATTAAGGCCAAACGGGATTCCGATCTTCCCCCGCGACCCGAACCCTTTACCGCAACCCTGTAACGAGCGCAGTTTATTATACTTATACTTTATAAGATTCGGCTCGGTCGACGCGCCTTTGCCGAGCGGCTTCGAGCAGCGATTGCCGGATATGAACCGGCGCCCGCCGTCGAAAGTATTGACCGTCATACTGCAATTGTTCGTGCATCCGCCGCACGACACAGGTTTTGATTCGTGGGTGAAATTTTCCAGTGCGTCTTTATCCAGCAGCTTCGACACCGACGCGCGGGGTTTGAGACGGGGGATGGTCCTCTGTTTTACTCGTTCAGGCTCATACTGCCGGTTGTCAGGCTCGCAAGACAGAGAACCGTCCCCTGCCTCGCCGTCCACTATCTCGGCGTCCCCTGTCTCAGCATCCATCGCGCTCAGCGCCGCGCCATAAGCGCCCATAAGCTCCGCTATAGCGGGACGCGTCACCACGGCGCCAAGCCCGCGCGTGGGTTCTTTTTCGGTAAACTCCGGCGCTCGTACGCCTAACTCGCGCGCGGGTTCTTTTTCCGTAAACTCCGGCGCTCGTACGCCTAACTCGCGTTCGAAAGCGCGCAGCACGGCGTCGTTCAGGAACGTACCGCCCTGGACGACGATGTTTTTACCCAACTCATCCGCACTTGCCGCTCTTATGACCTTGTAAATGGCGTTTTTTACTATCGAGATCGACAGCCCCGCAGAAATCGCCTCGACAGGAGCGCCGTCTTTTTGCGCCTGTTTGACGCTTGAGTTCATAAACACCGTACACCGCGAACCGAGGTCGGACGGCGCTTTCGCAAAAAGCCCGAGTTTACAAAATTCCGCTATCCCATAGCCCAATGCGACGGCGAACGTCTCGATGAAACTCCCGCAGCCTGATGAGCAGGCTTCGTTGAGCATAATGCTGTCAACTGCGCCATTACGTATTTTAAAGCATTTCACGTCCTGTCCGCCGATATCGATTATGAAGTCGACGTCCGGGTTGAAATGCCGCGCGGCGCGCAGATGCGCCATCGTTTCAACTATTCCGAGGTCCATGTTGAACGCGTTTTTGATAAGCTCCTCGCCGTAACCGGTCACGGCGGAACCGAGGATAGTTATCCTGTCGCCGAAACGGTCGTAGATAGCCTTTAGCTGGTCGAGGATGATCGAGACCGGATTGCCTTTGTTATTTCCGTAATAACTGTAAAGTATCGCTCCGCCGGACGTGATCAGCGTGAGTTTCGTCGTGGTGCTGCCGGCGTCTACGCCCAAATAGGCGCCGCCGGAGTAAGCGTCCGCATCGATAGTCGGAGGCGCGGCTCCTGCGTGCCTGGTTTTGAACTCTTCGTATTCCTCAAGCGTACGAAACAGCGGCTCCAGTGTGTTTTCGCCGCCGACTTCATCCGCCGCGCTTTCAAGCCGGCTTACTATATCCTCAAACGGCACAGCCTCTTTCATATCGGCGCACATCGCGGCCCCGATAGCGGCGAAGCATTCGGCGTCTTCAGGGAATATCGCGTGTTCGCCGTCCAGTTCCAACGTCCCGATAAACCTCTCGCGCAGACCCATTATGAAAGTGAGCGGTCCTCCGAGGAAAACAAGTTTACCGGTCAACTCGCGGCCCTGAGTGAGCCCGGCTACTGTCTGGTCGACTACCGCCTGGAATATCGAAGCCGCGATATCCTCGCGCCTGCCGCCCTGATTAAGGATCGGCTGTATGTCAGATTTCGCAAATACGCCGCAGCGTGACGCTATCGGGTATATCTTTTCATGCCGAAGCGAAAGCTCGTCGAGTTCCGGCACGGTGACGTTGAGAAGCGTCGCCATCTGGTCTATAAACGCGCCCGTGCCGCCTGCGCACGTACCGTTCATACGCTCCTCGAGGCCGCCGCCGAAGAAAATTATCTTCGCGTCCTCGCCGCCGAGTTCGATGACCGCGTCCGCGTCGGGTATACGCTCGCGAACGACTGCGGCTGTGGCGTAAACTTCCTGCACGAACGGCAATCCCGACGCTTTTGAGACGCCAAGCCCCGCCGAACCCGTTATCGCGAGCGCGGCGCTTTGCCCGTCCGTAAATAATCCGGACGCCAGCTTAAGCTGTTCCGCCGCTTTTTCTCGCACCTTAGAAAAGTGCCGCTCATAAGCGTGGAACAGCAGTTCCCCCGTATCCGACAGCACAACGGTTTTCACCGTGGTGCTCCCAATGTCGATCCCAATGCGCATGTAACAGTATGTCCTTCAAAAGATTAATTCAAGCAGTATAATATCTTATTATAGGTAAAAGTGCAATTATAGTTTCCTGTCGTACAGCAGCGCGGCGTTGAGTACGACCAGCACCGCGCCCCCGTTGTGCACCAATGCCCCGGTTACGGGGTTCAACAGCGCGAGGATCGAAAGGACTATCGCGGCAAAATTGATAAACATTGCCATCGAAATATTGAGCTTTATCAATTTCACCGTTGCGTTTGACAAGCGCTTCAAATAAGGTACTTTTGATATATCGTCGCCCATAAGCGCGATATCGGCGGCGTCCACGGCAATATCGCTGCCCATACCGCCCATCGCGACGCCTACGTCGGCGGTTTTCAGGGCGGGCGCGTCATTGACTCCGTCGCCAATCATACAGACTCTGCGCCCCTGCTTCTGCAGTTCTACGATTTTCCCGACTTTTTGCGCCGGCAGCAACTCCGCAAAAACCGAATCTATTCCGGCTTGTTCCGCGAAATAGGCGGCCGTGTTTGAATGGTCTCCCGTCAGCAAAACTGCTTCAGTTCGAGTTTCCTGTAGCTCCCGTACCATACTGATCGTGGTCGGGCGGATAGTGTCGGATAGAGCTATGATCCCGATGCAACGACCATCACCGGAGACAAGCGTTACCGCTTTGCCTTGATCACGCAGGCGATTC
>Ga0082212_10003507_pt1 | contig 22183 bp, 21 predicted proteins | sample TergutNt197P3_FD_71548 | JGI IMG/M metagenome (GOLD analysis project Ga0082212, IMG submission 71548) | Neocapritermes taracua P3 segment gut microbial communities from Petit-Saut dam, French Guiana - Nt197 P3 | ecosystem: Host-associated > Arthropoda: Insects > Digestive system > Gut ...
TGGGAGTTATGGCAAAGACGTACATTGCTACCGCAAACAAATTTTCAAATAACGAGGTGATCAGGGTGTATCATATCCGTTATCCCTGTTAAGCGAAAGCCCGAGGCCCTCCATAAATTTTTCCGCGAAAGACTAACCCTAAAAAAATTTATGGAGGAACCGAAATGGAAATCGTAAATATGCAAACCTTAAACCATACGCAGCTCACACAAGCCGCGCAGATGCTGGCTGATGAATTGCCGATCGGATGGCCGACGCTTGCTGACGCAGAAGCAGAAGTGAATGAGCGATGGAGCAATGAGCCTGACGCCCTATTTCTTGCCGCCGTTGATAATGGCGAGGTTGTTGGTTGGTGCGGTATCCTGCCGCACTATGATGGAAAAGTTTTTGAACTCCATCCGCTTGTTGTAAAACACGACCAACAGAGAAAAGGTATCGGCACCGCTCTGGTGAACGAGTTAGCAAACGCTGCGCGGGAGCGTGGCGGTTTGACCCTTTGGGCAGGCGCAGACGATGAAAAACCCGGCGGCGAAACTTCATTTGCAAACGTGGATTTATTTGACAATCTGCCAAAGCGAATACAAGAGTTTAACCCCGGTACTCATCAAGCTGCATTTTATATGAAGCTCGGATTCAAAATAATCGGCGTCATGCCCGATGCAAACGGAATCGGAAAACCTGATATTTATCTTGCGAAACATCTGTAATGGAAAAGAAAAGTCGCTTCGTAAGAGGCGGCTTTTCTATGTCGGGTAAGACACAAGCAGACCGCGAAGCGGGCTTAACAAAAACGAAGTTTTTGAGAGGGTCATAGGGTTCACCCTATCAAGCTGCAAGGATGTTTTGGCAAGCCAAAAACATTGCTTGCGAAAATGAAAAGCGGCGTTATCGGCGAATCGTCCATATCGCAGATTTCAATCCCGGCAAGCAATGTTTTCGGCGAGCCGAAAACTAAAATGGGCTTGTTGGGAGCGTCTCCCAAACCCTCTCGACAAAAGCAAAATTGCTTTCGTCGTAAAGCCTCGCTTCGCTCGTCTGCTGCATTACCTACAGTTGTTATTTTTCTTTATGGATAAAGAGCGAAAAGGCGGGATTGCTCCCGCCCTCGCCGCGGTTGTCAGCTTGCTTGTTTTTTCTCCGCCGGTGCTGACTGTGCTTCGGCGTCCTGCCGCGACTTCCATTCCGTGAAAGCCGCCTTGCCCTCCTCGCTCTCGAAGTACGAGCGGATCGCGGGGAGCAGTTGCCGGGCCAACGCTTCGATTGCGTCGGCGGACACTTGATACTCGTCACGTTCAATCATTTGGCGTTGACCCTCCTATAAAAATATTTAGCGGACGCCCTGTCAAGAGCAAAATGCTCCCGACTGCGTCCGTATGATTCATTATAACAGGTCACGCTTACAAAGTCAACAAGAGAACCCGATAAAGAATATTTACATTTTCGCATTAGGCTTGACAATGAGTCTTAACCGTGGTAGAATTGCCGTAGGCAATTCTACCACGGGAGGGTGTCGCACATGGAAGCTACTTCAAGAAGACTGTTTGACCTGCGGACAGGAGTAAATATTACGCAGGCGCGACTGGCAAAAGAGCTTGGCATATCACAGTCGGCAATCAACCGATATGAACATAACGACGCCGCTGTACCGGATAATGTTTTGTTGAAATATGCGGACTTCTTTGACGTATCCGCCGATTATATTCTTGGACGAACGGACAAGCCGGAGGGCGCGGTTTACAGTAACGAACCCGAACTGCTCAAACAGAAAATCATCCGTGACGACGAGTGGATGGATTTTGTTGAAGCCTGCTTCGACCCGCGTTCTCCCATGAATAAAAAGCTGAAAGAAATGATTATGCAAATGGCGGGAGGTGATCGTGAGTAATGAAATTTTCTGATTTACTCAATAGATTAACTGGTATCAGTTGCCCTATTTTTGGAGTATCATGGAATCCTATTGATACAGAAAGAATTATTGCGAGACGCATTATAGTGTTTCTTGAACCGCGAAGGGTACTATACTCGGCATATGAATATGAATCGGTTTGCCCGTGTATTACTTCGGCAACAGAGATAAAAAACTACCTCACTACCGAGCTTCAAAACATGGATGAAAATTCTAAACTAAATACATATGCGAGAGCCATGCGAATTGCTTGTAATAAGTTTCTCAGTGGATGTCCTGATGGCAAAGAGTTTAGATGCCATGCCTGTAAAAATGGAAATATTGACAATTGGATTTTCACATCCGCTGTTGGTGAACTTCGTGGGGTCTTTGGAATAATGGTTGGTCAGATGGCAAAAGCTTACGGCTTAGATGTTGAAGATGAACTCGCCTCAATAATACCAGATTAGGGGATAAGTGTAGGCTGCAATAAATTATCGCTATTCTGGTGAAATCCGAAAAATGAGGATAACATGATGGAAGATGGAAGAAAAACGCTTGGCAGAAGTAAAAAAGACGTAATGGTTCCCGTACCGCCATCCCTTTCTGTGATGGACGCTCCATATTTTGAGCTACGCGATTCTATTTTTGCGCGAATCAAGGAAACCAGATTGCGCTTCGTGATACAAGCCAATCAAGACATGATCGCATTGTACTGGAACATTGGAAATGACATTTTACAGCGGCAAGAATCCGAAGGATGGGGCGCCGGAGTAATTGACCGTTTGTCGGTGGATTTAAGAGAGGAATTCCCGGAGATGGATGGTTATTCCCCTCGAAACCTTGGAAATATGAAACGATTTGCGATGACTTGGCCAGACCCGCAAATTTTGCAACAGGCTGTTGCAAAATTACAATGGCGCAGTATTATCATGCTTCTAACAAAGCTGAAAGACAATACTATTAGGGAATGGTACGCGCAAAAAGCGTTTGAGAACGGATGGAGCAGCAATGTACTTTGGCATATGATTGATATGCGCTTGATTGAACGCGAAGGGAAGGCTGTAACAAATTTCATCGAAACTATACCACCGAAAGATTCCGATATGGCAGTGCAGATATTCAAGGATCCATACATTTTTGATTTTGTTGGCACCGCAGAGGCTCGGCGCGAAGCGGAAGTTGAGCGGGCGCTGGTCGCGCATATTGAGAAGTTCTTGTTAGAACTCGGACAGGGCTTTGCTTTTGTTGGGCGGCAGGTGCATTTGGAAGTCGGCGGCGATGACTTTTTTATCGACTTGCTCTTTTATCACCTGAAGCTACGTTGCTTTGTCGTTATTGAACTAAAGGCGCGCGACTTTGAGCCGGGTGATGTTAGCCAGCTAAGTATGTACCAAAATGTCGTGAATGACCTCCTTCGCCATCCCGACGATAAGCCAACAATCGGATTATTGTTGGTCAAGGAAAAAAATCGCACAGTTGTTGAATACTCATTGTCCGGATATACAAACCCGATTGGGGTAGCGGACTGGCAGAATGAACTCTCTGCTGTCATGCCAGATAATCCGATGTCAAGCTTGCCAACGGTTGAGGAAATTGAAAGAGAAATTGAATTTGTTGAATCTCAGATAGGAAAATCGGAATCTGATGACGGGAGTGCTGAGTGATGCGTTGCGTGATTTACGCGAGATATTCGAGCGACGGTCAACGCGAGGAAAGCGTTGAGGGACAGCTCCGCGAGTGCAAAGAATACGCCGAACGCCACAACATGACTATAGTGACAAGTTTTGTCGATAGAGCCCAATCAGCGCGTTCGGACGATAGACCAGAATTTCAAAAAATGATTCGGGATTCTGCCAAGAAACAATTCGATATTGTTTTGGTCTGGAAATTGGACAGGTTTGCCAGAAATAGGTTCGACGCTGCGACATACCGCGCAATCCTTAAACGCAACGGTGTGAAAGTAGTATCGGCGAAAGAAAATATTTCCGATGGGCCGGAGGGGATTATCCTTGAAGCGATGCTCGACGGAATGGCCGAGTATTATTCTGCCGAGCTATCCGTCAAGGTGAAACGCGGGCAGAAAGAAAACGCTTTGAAGTGCAAAGCTAACGGCGGCATGATACCTTTCGGGTACATAATCAACGCCGACAGATATTATGAAATCGACCCGCTGACCGCGCCGATTGTCCTTGAAATGTTCACGAAATACGCCGACGGAATGACGGTCAAAGAAATAAGCGACGAACTCAATTCGCGCGGCGTTTTCACCAACACAAAATACAAATATACGAACAAAAGCAGTTTTCATAATTTATTGAAAAATCGTCGTTATATCGGCGAGTACCGCTACGGCGAAACCATCACCCCCGACGGTATGCCCGCGATTGTTTCACAAGAAATTTTCGACCGCGTTCAAGAGCGGATGGAAAAGAATCAGCACAAACCCGCCTACATGAAAGCCGAAACCGAATATATCCTCACGACCAAAATTTTCTGCGGAAAATGCGGCACGATGATGGTCGGCGTTGGCGGCACAAGCAAGACGGGCAAAGTTCATCACTATTACAAATGCGGCAATGCCATTTACAAAAAATCCTGTGATAAGAAAACGGTTCAAAAAGACTGGATAGAGCGTCATATCGTCGCTCTGACACGAGATTACGTCCTCCGCGATGAAATTATCGTGCGGCTCGCGGACGCGGTTGTGGAGCTTCAGAAGCGCGAAAACACGACCATCCCATTTTTGCAGAAACAGCTTGGTGATATTGAAAAGCGTATCGGAAATATTATCAATTCCATTGAGGAAGGTATCGCCAACGCTTCGGTCAAACAGCGGCTCGACGAATTGGAAACCAAAAAGGCTGACCTTGAAATATCTCTCGCCCGTGAGAAAATCGAAAAGACCCCGCTCACAAAAGAGCAAATCGTCTTTTGGATAAGCAAATTCAAGGGTGGGGACATCGAAAACCCCGAATATCGCCGCAGTCTTGTAGATATTTTCGTGAACTCGGTATTCCTTTACGATGATAAGCTGGTCATCACATTCAACTGGAAAGACGGCAGTAAAACTGTGACGCTGGCGGAACTTGAAGCTGCTGATGAAGCGGCGGAAGCGAGTACCAGCGCAGAGAATGTAGTAAACATTAGCGATTTTAGGTGTTCGCATTTAGACGGTAATCGCCCGTCATATTAACTACCATCAAATGATACAAGGAATTGTATTGCTTGGTGGTTTTTAATTTGCCCGAAAAGCCTTGTATTACTGCGGTATTCGCGGTTTTGGGCTTTCGTTTTCCACTCCGCGCGACCGCCCGAAAACGTGCCGCCGACCGCGCCGCCGCTTCGAAATGCCGTCAATCTTTTAACGGCTTACAAGGGGGGTGCATAAAAAAAGCCAAAATCGGGCGAGCCGTTAAAAGATTGAAGTTCCGTTAAAAGATTGCGAGGGGAAGCGTCAAGGGGGGTGCAAATTGCGCTTGGAGGACACCGTGGCAACCTTGCAACCTTGATGATTTCCACACCGCAAACCCTCACGGTTACTACATTTTCACAAAAAAAGAAGATTGCCAAGCACTCTCTGACTTGGCAACCTTGAACTTATTATTTGGCAATGTTACCCCTCGACCTCAGTCCCGTCCTTGAACCGAAACACCAGCCCGCCGCCCGGCGTCACCGTCACGCGGTCAATGGTCGCCGCCCACAGCTTCTCATCAAACTCGATGATGACCCGCACCCCGGAAGCGATGGCTTTGATGAAGGATTCGAGGATGCGCGCCTTGCCCTGCCGCTGCCGCCGCGCCTCATCCAACTCCGCGATGCGCTCTGTAGCCGCGCGGTGGCGTTCGAGGTAGCCGTTGTTGCGTTCGTTCCACTCGTCTTGATTGACGGCGGAGTGCGCGTTTTCGTATATCGCCTTGCGGGAAAGTTCGGTGACCACCTCGACCTCGCGCTGAAGCCCGGCAAGCTCCGCGTCGATGGCGGCGCAATCGCACAGGATAGTCTTGGCGGTACGGCAATCGGCGATGAGGTTTTCACGGTTGGCGGACAGGCTGTTCCACACCTCAAGGAACCGGCTCTTTATATCCTCCTCGGTCACATGGGGCGTCTCGCATTTCGCGCCGCCCTTGTATTTTTCATTGCAGCGCCATATCACACGGCGGTATTCGCTGTTGCTGTGCCATACTTTGGAACCGTACCAGCCGCCGCACTCGCCGCAGACGATTCTCGCCGAGAACGGGGTGTTGCAGCTAACCGGGCGGCCTAATTTCAAACGCCGCTCCAACTCGGCCTGCACCGCGTCAAATTCGTCCGGCTCAATGATGGCAGGGTGGCTGTTCTCTACATAGAACTGCGGTATCTCACCTTCGTTCTTCTTCCGTTTTTTCGTGAGGAAGTCCACCGTGAAGCCCTTTTGCAATAAGGCGTCGCCCTTGTACTTCTCGTTCCGTATAATGGAAAGCACCGTGGCGACCTGCCATTTTTCCCTGCCCGCCGGGGATGGGATGCCGTGTTCGGCGAAATACCGTGTGATGGCGGAGGGCGTCTGCCCTTCCATGAAGAGCCGGAATATCAAACGGACAATAGCTGCTTCGGACTCCACGATTTTCGGCAAGCCGTCCTCGCCCTTTTCGTAACCGAGGAAATGCTTGTACGGCAGACTGACCTTGCCGTCCTGCATACGCTTGCGCTGTCCCCATGTCACATTTTCGGAAATGGAGCGGCTCTCTTCCTGCGCCAGCGAGGACATGATGGTGATGAGCAATTCGCCTTTGCCGTCAAACGTCCATATCGCTTCCTTCTCAAAATAGACCTCGATGTTGTTTTCCTTAAACTTACGAACTGTGGTTAGGCTGTCCACCGTGTTCCGCGCGAAGCGGCTGACCGATTTCGTTACCACTAAATCAAACTTCCCGGCAAGCCCGTCCTCGACCATCTGATTGAAACCATCACGCTTCTTGGTACTGGTACCGCTGACCGCCTCGTCCGTGTAAATCCCGGCGAACTCCCAATCTGGGCGCTCATTGATGTACTTGGTATAGTAATCCACCTGCGCGTCAAAGCTGTTTTCCTGTTCTTCCTTGTCCGTGGAAACGCGGGCGTAAGCCGAAACCCGGCGCTTGTGCGTCAGCGATGCCGTCTGCGCCGAACCGTAATAAACCGTTGCGGGTATTACTCTCACATTAGCCACGGCGGTCGTCTCCCTTCAGCGCGTGTTCCCTCGCGGCGGCTTTCATTTCAGCCGTCCAGCTATCGCGGCGGGAGCGGTTTTCCCATGTGACCGTCCGCTCCGTGCCGTCCTTGAAAACGAATACTAAAATGCCGTCGTCGGGGACGGTGACGGCGGCGACCTTCGCCGTAAACTTTACGGGGTCGTATTCGGCAAGCCCTAAAACCTCGGCGCATTTTTCCTTCAGGATGTCCTCGCGTATTCGCTTCGCGGGGCATTCATGTTTACCCCGGTATGTGAACGTGGCGCAAGCCCAAGTCGCCGCCGCGTATTTTGTGCCGATGCCGTTTATCTTTTTACGGAAACTCGCGCCGCACCGTCCGCAGCGTATAATACCGCTGAACTCGCAGAATGTACGCTTGCGCGGATAACCTGCCGCGCGCCGGGTAAGTTCCGCCTGAACCGCCTCGAAGTCCTCCGTGCTGACAATCGCCTCGTGCGAACCCTCCACATAAAACATCGGAAGCTCACCGCTGTTTTTTCGGTACTGCTTTGTGATGTGGTCTGCGATATATCCTTTTTGCAAACACATATCGCCGATGAACTTCTCATTTCTGAGTATCGCGCTCACCGTGTTTTCCGACCACCGCCCGTTGGTCTTGGTCGGGACGCCGAGCCGCGTCAGCTTTTTCATGATGGCGTTCTTACCCATGCCGCCGAGGAAGTCGGCGTATATCATCCTCACGACCTCGGCTTCTTCGGGGATAACGGTCAGCCTGCCGTTTTTGCAATCGAACCCGTACATACGGATATTGCCGGACAGCTTGCCCTCCGTGTAATTTTTGCGGATACGCCACTTGACGTTTTCACTGGCTGAACGGCTCTCCTCCTGCGCGTAGGACGCGAGGATGGTGAGCATGAGCTCGCCCTCGGCGCTCAATGTGTGTATGTTCTGTTCCTCGAAATAAACGTCCACGCCGCGCTCCTTCAGTTCACGGACAGTTTCAAGCAGCGTGACCGTGTTCCGCGCGAAACGGCTGATTGATTTTGTAATAACGATTTCAATCCGTCCGGCACGGCAGTCGGCGATGAGCCGCCGAAACTCCGGGCGGCTGTCTTTTGTGCCGGTGACTGCCTCATCCGCGTAGACCCCGGCATATTCCCAATCGGGGCGCGTTTGGATAAACCCGCTGTAGAAACTGACCTGCGCGGCAAGGGAGTGGAGCATATCTTCGCCGCCGCAGGAAACGCGGGCGTATGCGGCAGCCCTTTTCCGTTTCGGCAGCGCGGCGGCTGCGGGGATGATTTCTTTAATAATTCTGGCCATAATCAGACCTCCTTTCCACGTTCTATGTTCGCTCTAAAACCTTTATTTATCAAGTCATTCCGGCGATATATACTACACGAAGATAGACCGTATTTTGAGGCTGTTTTTGTATCAATTATGGCGAACTCCTCCTCGGATATGAACCCCTCGGCGAGCCACTTTGAAAACACAGAAACCGCCGCCTTATAATGGTTGACCGCTTCGGCTTTCGTCATGTACCGCTCACCGCCTTTGCTTTGGCGTAGCAGGCGCGGGAGCAGTATTTCCGATCCTTGTTGCCGTAGCTGTCAAACCCGGCGCCGCACCGGGCGCAAGTGAAATGATATACGGCTCTGCGGTTCAATCGTTCGGGATGCGCCCTCCACCACGCCATGCGGCAGGCGTCACGGCAGAACCGCTTTGTTTTGTGCGCCGACGCGCCGAGAGGCTGACCGCATTGGCGGCAGAGACCGGCACTCCCCGGTTCGCAGGACACAGCGCCGCCGAGACCGTTCCTGCGACAGAATGACTTGACGGTATCTTTAGAAATGCCGAGTGCTTCGGCGATTCTGTTATAACTCATTCCGTCCCCGCGAAGGCGGGCAACTTCACTTTTTTGTAAATTGGTCATCTGTAGAAGCACCTCCTACAGATAACCCAAAAATCCGCAGGAATCGAACCCCCTAAAACGCAAAAAAGTCTGCAAGCATAGCGTTGCCGCCAGCTTGCAGACTTAGTGATTTATATGAAATTGCTAATTTTCAAACCGCTCCTTCAATTTGCGGTAATAATTCGAGATGCTCTTGTCCCCATCATTATTAAGAAACAGGCAAAACGGCAAGCTGTCAGTTTCCCTGTGTTTTATCACACAGGCACAGCATTTTTTGTGATTCGTGCAGGTCGTTTTCGGGCAGGCGCATTCTTTTACGTTAGTACAAGCCATTATGTAATTTCCTCCTAACAGCACTCGCTTTCGCCGGAACAGCCGCAAGTCGGCTCTTTTCCCGTGAACCAGCTATATATTATCGCCGCCGCACAGCCGACGCCCGCGTCGACCTCTATCGCTTTTGCGGGGCAGTTCAAAGCGCAAGCTCCGCATTCCATGCATAGGTCTTTGTCGGTGATCTGTGCCTTACGGTTCTCCATATCGAACACGCCATGCGGACAGACTTCGGTGCATCGGCCGCAACCGATGCATTTCTCGGCGTTATATACAAGCGTCGCCACATCCTTCAAGTATCTATGTCTCATCATTTTTTCCTCCTGCCAAATAGATGAACGCCGAGCGTCAGCATCCCGCCTGCGGCAGCCGCTCCGACGATCCACGGCAGGGCTTTTTTCATTTCTTTATTTACTCCCGATGGGGATGTATAGGTAGACGAACCCGTGAAGTTCATGGCGATGAAAGAAGATATGGCGGGATACAGTAATAAGTGTCCTGCCGATAAGAGCCGGTTTCCTTGCTTGAACTTACCAGACAGGAATAAAGACCCTGCCGTAACGCACAACCCCGCAAGCCATCCCTTCCATGCGAAAGCCTTACCGGGGATATACGGTAGAAACACAGGCGTTACAACCGCGCCGGCGGTGACCGCTCCCAAGACAGCGGTGGCATCATATGCACCGAACGGTTTTTTCATAAGCGGCTTGGCAAGCAACATAACACCAATAATCGGCAGTGACACTTTTAATGCCGGTAACAATTCCATCGGCGTCAATACGAGCCTATCCCACATAGTAAACCGTACCGTTCGCATTTCCTTTGTCGCTTTATATCCGGCGTTAATATATGTCTTGATGTCGCTTGCCCGCACGGGGCCGTAAGCGACATTATACCCTGAACGGAGTGTCACTTCATTGGCGCTCACGCCTGTCGCGCCAAGCTGCGGTAAAACCAATTTTTTATGTGACACATATTGGGATAATTCCGATGATTCAATGCGGCGTACCAACTCGTCCGTACCGAATGTGCCTTTTCCCGCCGCACACCATACGTTTATACCTTTAGTGTCGAGGATTAAAAGCCAACAATCCAAGCCGTCAAGGTTTTTCCGCAGAACGTCAAATGTCAGTTTATAATTCGCGCTGACCAAAACGGGCGATTCATTATCGGGTTTTCCCACAGCGTAAAGCCCCGGTTCGACCGTGTAATCCATGCGACCGATACCCCAGCGGGCTTTCCATGCGCCGAGGGTATCCTTAATTTCAAGTTTTGTAGAAACGGTTTTTATTATCGGTTTATCACAGCATCCGCTTGACGAACAGCAGCAATTATTTTCACTCATCACAGCACCCCACATTACAATTTCTATTTTCAACAACGACCACAGTCAACTCCCGCAATAATCGTGAAGCGGTTTCGCTGCCTTCGGCGTTAATGGAATAGTACGTCCATTTACCTTCTTTTCGAGCAGAAACGATACCGCTGTCCACAAGGATTTTCATGTGGTGTGATAAAGTCGGCTGTGTTATTTTTAGTTTTTCGAGCAGTACGCAAGCGCATTTTTCACCGCTTGTCAGCATTTCCAAAATCTGCACACGGTTTTCATCGCAGAACGCCTTGAATACCCGTGCTTTGCAAATGTGGCTATTATCCATACAACCAACCTCACATTGAAATTCATCTATATTTAATTATACACATCATATAGATAAATGTCAATATGAATTTGATAAAAATAAAAAAGCCCGCGGGACAATCCTCATAAAAGGACTGCCCGCGGGCTTTTCATACGCTGCGATGTTTATTTCTTGGGGATTTTCAAGTTCTGCCCGGCGTAAATGGTATCCGAGGTCAGACCGTTCAGGGTCTTTATTTCGGGATACCGCGCGCCGCTGCCGAGTTTGTCTGCGGCGATTTTCCACAGCGAGTCGCCCTTGACCACCGTGTACACTTCATGCTCAGGCACGGCGGAGGATTCCCCGATTTCCGTCACGCTATCGGCGGAAACCCAGCCCCACACGCCGCCCTTGTCCTCGGATATGAGGTGGTACGGATACCTCGCGCCGCTGTTGGTTTGCGTGACCTTGCAGCGGCTTGCCTCCCGCTTTGTAGCGGCGGCTGCGGCGGATGTGGACGATGTAAACACACCGCCGCCCGTAAACTGTACGATGTCCCCGACCTTGAATCCCACAGACGGCGTAGGCGTAACTGGCGCAGTAGGTGGAGTGGACGGAACAGGCACCGGCGTTGCCGTCCCCATACCCTTTTTGACGGCGGCGCGGAAGCTGTCCATGCTTTCGCCGTGCTTTGGAAACCAGTTCTTCGGATCGCCGTGGTTGGAAGCGATGCCGCGCGCGTGTCCCTCATAATGCCCGATGATAACGCCGTCCGCCGTGGGATCGAGGTTATACATTTTGCAGAGGTAAACGCAAAGCTCCACCGCTTCGTTGAACACAGCGCGGAAATACGCCGCGTCGGTCAGCCCGTCCTCGCAGATTTCAAATCCGATGTGTGTATCGTTGACCGAGCCTTTCGTGCCGGAGCCGCCGTGCCAGCCGCGATGATTCCACGGCAGCGTTTGGTATGTGGCGATGCTCCCATCAGCCAGCTTGCCGATGAAGCCGTGGACGCAGACCTGCCGTCCGTCCGGCGTGTCTTGGTTCCAATGGTTGTTGTACTGGTTTTTACCGAGCAGCCCGTCATCGGGGCCGACATAGCGTTTGAGATTCGGATTGTTCGCCCCGGTGGAATGAACCATGATACCCTTGACGGTGATGGTGCGCCCCGCTTTGTAACAGGCGTTGTTGGCAAAGATGAGTTTTTGCAAATTCATATTGTGTTCCTTTCCGCTGACAGAATCGAAATCCGTCAGCCCGTATGTTTCGATGAGATTTATCAGTTTCGCGGCGTAGCCGGGATCGGTGGCGTAGCCCGCCGCGTGAATGGCAGTACACGCCGTTTTGTAGTCCGTTTCGCCGATGACGGCGGCGTAGCGCGCGCCGGTAATAAGGAAAGCCGAGTGGTCGGCAAGCGAATCCTCCCAGCTATCGTAAGCGCGGAACAGCGCGTCCACCGTGGTGAAATTCACGCCGTCGTAGCACTCCTTTGTCGCCGTGCTGTACGCGCGGCCGCTCCAGCGAGAGTCAGCCTTGATGCCGAACAGCGCGTTTGCGTTCACCGCCAGCGCCGACGTTCCCCAGCCGCTTTCCAAAATCGCCTGCGCCACGGTCAGCGAGGCGAGGACGCCGCTTGCTTTCATATCCGCCAAAGCCAGCGCGCCGACTTTGGCGATAAAGTCCTTCTGTGCCTGTGTCATTTTCTATTCGTCCTCCTTGTCGTTGGTTTTGTTTTTACGCTTATGAAGCTGCGCCAGCGTGTCCTTTAGAATTTTGGGTACCGGCAATCCCAGCCGTGAAGCGTTCTCCAGCAAGGACAAACCTTCGTTAGAGATATAGAAAAAGATGATTGCCGTCCGTACCGCCGAGTAGTCCCCGACAATACCGGCGGCGCCGATGATGTGCGTGTCCACCATGTGTCCGACCGCCACCATTGCGAAGATGGTGGTTTTCTTGAAAATGCCTCTGAAGCCGACCTCGCTTGACAGCTTTTTTTCCGTTATGGCGCACATGACCCCTGTGATGTAATCAATTACCGCAAAGGCGACGAGCGCGTAGACGAAACCGTCAAAGCCTCCGAGTACCCACCCCAGCCAGCCGCCCACGGCGGCGAACCCCACTTGGATTCCAATCCAGATTTCTTTCATGTCCGTTTTACCTCCATTTCTGAAAATTTGTGCATATAAAAACGCCTGCCGTTTCCGGCAAGCGTCCGCACCAAATTGATAATGTTATTTTGCTATATTTGTTTCGGCATCGCCTCCCACAACCGCAAATCTTCCTGTCCGAGCGACCAGATGGCGACGCCGCGAAGCCCCCAGCGGTAGGCCGCCTCGTTTGCCCAATACACCAGAGAATCCACGTCCTGATAGTAGAGGATGGAAAACCCGTCCGCGTCGCCGAGGAACAGCCGCGCAATCCACACGTTGATGTCCCTCGGAATCACCCGCGCCGTATAATCGGCGTTGCAGGGGATTTGAAGCAGATTACTGTGGTAGAAATCGTAATCCATCGAGATGTCCTCGCTCCGCGTGGCGGTTTCCTCCACATCCGAATTTACCGTGAACACCTGAAACTCGCCGTCCCACGTCACGCCGCTCCGGGCAATCCGGCCGTACTGCATCGCCGAGCCGTCCGGCATGGTCACATCGAACGCCTCGTAAGGCTCGTAAGTCCAAGCATCGCCCAGCCGCAGCAGCTCGCACTTTATTTCGCCGTCCGATTGGATGCCGCAGTAGCCGCTCACATCCGAAACCGTGGCCGTGAAGCGGAGCGTGTTGCTGCTGCCGGAATAAACGCGCACACGGTTCCCGCGCTTCCGCATTTCAATGAGGTACATGGTAGGGTTTGCCCGAATATTATCTGCGCTCGTCCGTGAGTAACTTGTGCTGTAACTGCCGAGGAGCGTTGTGCCTTGATAGAGTTCCACGCGCTGCGTGTTGATATTGATGCAGCAGAAGATATTGCCGATGAATACCCCGGCGCGCCCATCCCCATTATGCGGGAAGGCAAGCCGCGCCCGGATATGCACGTCGGTAAAGCCGCTGTACTTCCACGCAAGCTGTCCGCTGCCCTCAAGCTGCGAATACACCCTGCCGGAAGTGTACTGGTCGCTTCGCCATACCGCCCACTCACCGTAAAGCGTCGTCCAGTAGGTAGCCTGCAGCGTAACCGGGTCGCGGAAGTCCTCATACCAAGCCAGCGCGGAGTCGGGCTTGCGGCGCAGAACCTCGGTGGTCAGCTTAAAGCCCCTGTCCGGCACGGCCATATTGCCGTTTACATCCTTGAAGCTGCGCGGCGATAATGAAAAAGCGGCCTCGCCCGCGCTCGGCGTTTCGCTGAAGGATGAACAGACACGGAAGCCGTAAAACTGCGCTCCCGCCACGCCGCCATCAATGGTGAGCGTGTGGCTGCCCGCCGAAAGGTTACGTCCTTTGGCGAGGATGAACCAGCAGTTTTTCCTCCAGTACGGCCACCACAGGCGGTTTTCGGCGAATGACACGCCGGTGCCGTCCAGCGAGATGTTGATACCGTTTTTATCCCAAAACGGGAAGCAGACGCGCACCGCCACGTCATACACGCCGGATTGCGAAACGGTGAAGGTATATTCCGCCGTGCCTTCGCCGGTGGAAAGCGTAATCGTGCCGTTGCCGACCACCACGCCGTCCGTATAGTCGTCCGGCTCCCCGTTGCGGTCGATATAAATTGTGCCGAACTCCGACCTCTGCGCTTTTTCATAACAAGTCAGATACCGGCGGCGGTTGTAGGTTTCCTGCATGATGGGACTGAGCCGCTCGGCGGCGTCCCAGCCTTCCATGTAATCGTATACTTGTGGCAGCGCCCACGGCACTTTATCGTGATCGTCCCAATAAGCTACGATGGGTATAAACGGCTGCGGAGGTTGGTCGTTCGTGAAGTTGTAAACGCCGGTCATCCAGTTCTGCGCGGCGTAGTAGGTATTTGATACGCCGCGATAGGTGTTGCCGAGACTGGCGGGCGTACTGTGAATCTGCCAGTTCCAGCCGTAGGCCGGAAGCCCAAGAAATATCTTGTTCGGATTCATGGCTTGAACGGCATAGTTGTAAATCCCCTCCAGCCAGCTTCGCGGCGATACGGGGCCGGGCGCAGAGCCAGCCCACGCCATGCCGTAGGACATAATCGAAGCGGTATCGCAGTAAGCGTTGAGGTCGGCGTACACGCACCAGTTCTCGCCGCCGACCGAACCGTTGACCGAGGTCATACCGGGCAGGCAGATGTTGACAATCTTCGCCGGATTGTAAGCCTTGACGGTTTGGTATATATCGCGGAAGAGCGCGTTTGCCGCGTCGCGGTTTTCAAATTCGCCGCCGCGTTCCAAATCAATATCTACCCCGGCGCACCACGGGTACTTCTGCATAATCCGCACAATTTCCGAGAGGAACTGCGTTTTCGCGCCGCCGGTGTTGTTCCGAAGCGCGGTAAATATGGACGCCGTGCCGTGGTTCATAATTGTGAGCAGCCACTTGATATGCGGCCAGCGGTTGATATAGGTGAGCATATTGGAAATACTGGTGCCGGTTTCGGCAATCGTGCCGGTGATATCCACCTCGAACGTAAAAATACCGACTGTGTCCAGCCGGTCGCCGTAATCGCGTAACGCTTGGTACATTCGGGCGTTGCCCATGAACGACCATATCATGCACCGTTTGCCTTTCAGATAATCCCTGCTCATGGGCGCGGCTCTCCTTCCATCATTTCCTTGTACTCGAAATACACACGCGCCGATTTCCTGTCCTCCAGCTTCACTTGGTGTTTACTGTCGTGGGCGGCGGTGTATTGATAAAACCCATCCTTCGGCGCGGGACTGCCGTTTCTCAGGCATTGGCGCGCGGATGCCTTGAGAGCGAACTCATCACCGGCGTTTGCCGCCGAGAGGAACTTCGCTTCATGGGAACCGGCGCCCTGCGAGAGCGATACGCTGCCCGCTTCCATGCTTTGGTTCGGGTAAATGTAGCAGTCCAGCCCCGACGAGGTTTTGCCGAGGTTGAATATAACCACGGTTTCGCCGGAGCGCACCACGCCGTTATGGAAGCGAGTGGGATTGCCGCTCTCGCGGAGCATAGTCGTTGCGTGAGGCGTGTAGCCGGTGAGCCTGCCGCCCTCCTGTATCTGCAGGTCGGTGAAGTAAATCGTGCCGGTGCAGTCGGCGATGAGCGGCCGGATGGTAACGCCGACCACACGTTTATCCTCTTTGACTTTTATGGTTTCGGAAAACCTTATAAAATTTGATACCATACGCACCACCGCCTAACCGTCAAGCGTCCACTTGATTTCACAGACATGACCGACCCACCCTGTGGCGACGACTCCCGCCTGAAGCATAAGGTCGGTAAAATACACCGTGCCGGCGCAGTTTTGAATAACAAGCCGGACGGTGATGGAGCGCAGCTTGCCGTAACCTTTCGGCGAAGCGTCCCGCGCCGTATGCTGAAAATATGCCATAAGACCACCATCCTCTAAAATAAATCAATGAACCGGGTTTCGGTCGTGCCGTCCTCGTACTCGAAAACCACCTCAATGCCGACCTGACCGCCCGCGCCTTTTTGAAGGTTCTCGGAGCCGATCTGCGCGGAAAGCGTGTAACTGCGCCGGTTCGCCGGGTAGACCGTCTGCGCCATGCTCTTTGTCATATTCGCTACGCCTACCGCCTTGAAGGAAGCTGTGCCGGACGCGCCGCTCTGTGTTTCTATTTCAAAGCCGGAATTTTGCCAATATGCGAAGCCGTCGTCGGCGCGGGAGTTGCGCAGATGATTGAACGGCACCATGTCCTTTACTTCCTGCTGAACCACGCTTGACTGGTCGAATTGGTCGGCGGCGGTAGACTGTGACGAATCGCCGAGTTCCCGCAGCTTGGAGGATAACTCCAGCACCGTTTTCCACGGCTCCTGAAGGTTATACTGCCGCCGGATGACGCGCGTTTGTATGGTCATATTCAAATCGCGGTCGTCCACCGTGACAATATCGCCAAGCTCCCACCGTTCGTGTTCATAGCCGGTCAGCACGGACAAGTCCATCGCGGACAGCACATAGGAAACGCGGGGCTTCGAGTATTCCGCAAGGCGCATCCGGGCAAACTCCAGCATCTGATACGGATTTGTAAAATTGGAGCAGTCCAGCGTCGTAACGCGAACCTCGCTTGAATAGGTGAAATCCTCCACATATTCCTTGCCGCCGTTTATAAGCGAAAAGGTCATGCTGTCCCTGCCGTAAGCGTACAGCCTCGTCACCAGCGAGCGGGTATCCACCACCCGTTTGATGCTGTTGAGGTTCTTGCGATAAGCGAACAGCGCGCCGCTCTCCCTCCCGCTGAAGGTCAGCAAATGCACGATTTTATTGCCGTTGTCAAACACAAGGTCGCCGCCGTGGATATTCTGCGCCATGCGGAGTATCGCCAGCGCGTTCTTTTCCTCGCACACCCATGTCCGCAGCGTGGTCACGCTGACCGTGCCGACAGACCAGCCGGTGCCTTGCAGGGCGTAGCGCATGGGAACGTCCGCTCTGTCGGCGTTGAATTCCACAGGCTCCTTCTCGGCGCTGAATGTCAGATCGTAGAAAGCGGCTTCGGCGTACACGGTCGTGACCGCGCTGCCGTTCGAGCCTTTTTCGTCGGTGATGGTTCGGACGCGGTATAAATCGCTGACAATCTGCACCGACTTCTCGTTATCCAGCGTGAGCCGTTTGGCGTCGCTGTAGGGCATCTTGAATTCAAGCGTATCCGCGCCGTTGACTTCGCCGGTGACGATGATGTCGTAGGCGTTTTCCAGCACCGACTCCCACGCGCCGTCCCTGTCCAGCACCATCGGGCGGGCGAAGCCCAGCCGCTCATACGGCGGGCGCGGTATATCGTGAAGCTGTATGTCCAGCAGCTTCGGCGTGACGGAGGTTTCGGAAGTGGATAGGGTAACGCGGTAGCGGATGTATTCGCGGTTCGGCGAAGCCAACTCCCCGTTATTGCCCGCCGCCTGCCAAGCCGACCAGTCGACCATATCGTCCGAGGTAGCCGTTTCAATCAAATCTATGGCGGTCGTTCCCGCCGTATATTCGCTTGTGACCGACACCCGCCCGCTGCCGGAGAGGGAACAGTTCGCCGCCGTGGTTTCCAATACACCGCTCGCGGCATAGGCGCTGCCCGTCCTTTTTAGAAGCACCGCGCCGGGTTCCGTCAGCGCGTCCACATCGGCGGCGGAATCCGCGCCGTTCCCAAGCATAGCTTGACGGAAATACCGCCCCAAGTCCGCGACGGTCAGGTCGCTGTCGGTTTCTAAGAACCAGTCGTCGAAGCCGCCCGCATAGTAGTAGGTGTCCGCGTGCATACCCATGACGATGTTCGCCGTGCATGACGGATTCAGCACTCCTGTAAATGTCTTAATCGGCGCAATCCATACCGTGCCATCAGCGCGGTTGCAGATTACCAACTGTGAGGTTTTCGCCGTGACGCCGATAATCGCGCCGATGAAATACCATCCGTTGTTCACGAGAGAGAACGGCGGCGTTTCACTTTCGTCAAGAATGAGTGTCCCCGCCGAATTGTAGAGCATCATGCGCGGCCTGCCGTTGTACAGGGAAATATAGAATAACGGCTGACCGGGTCCCTGACGGGTATTGAAAATCGGGCTATATGTCTGACCGACCGAGTATGTCGTGGGGTTTATCCAGCCGCCCACGGCGATTTTGCCGCCGAGGTCGGAAAAGAACGTGCCGTCATTCGCGGCGACAAGGTGCGTCTTTTCGGCGGTGGGATTGGTGATGTTCAGCCGGAAATACCGGCCGTGGCGGCTGACAGGCAATGACGCGGTGGTGCCGCTCCAGCCGGAGACGGTGAAGTGCCGCCCCTTGCCGGAGGAATCCATTAAACGAGTCTGACTGTCCGGCGCCGATTCGTTGAACCGCCACATGGCGGCTGTCCGCTCGGTTATCGGAAACTCGCCCGTAAAATCCGTTTGTGTGTTTAATATTGATTTGACCGCCATCCGCTCACCTCCAACGGCTCTTTGCCTGTATTTTTAATTCAGTAAACGCGGCTCCCGCTGCGGAAATAGCCACGGTGTTCGCGCCCTTTTGCAATGCGGGGAAATTCAACTCATGCAGGCACGGCAGCCCGTTCCGCAGCGTTGCGCCCTGCGCGTTTACCACTTTTGCCGTCACCATGCCGCTGTCGATGACCAGCGTTTCGCCGGATGCCAGCGCGCCGACCACCCGAAGCTCCGCTCCGTTGGTTATCAGCGAAATGTAGGTTGACGCGCCGGAAGGTATCACGCCCTTGAGGGAATACACCGGCTCGGACGCGGCGCTGCCTTTGAGACGGGTAACCGTATGGCTGCCGGTTGCCGCGGCGGTGTACGTCTCGTCGGTCAGAGCGTATGCGTGGGGATCGGGGCAGACGAATTTCAAGTCGAACCGTCCCGCCGACCGAATCAGCCGCTCACAGTCCACGGCTTCCGACAGCCGCGCCATGAAGTATCTGTCCGGCACATCGTCCAGTATCAGTTCCCCAAGCCCCCGCGACGGGTCGAGCCACTCCGCTACGCCGTCCATTACCGATACCAGTTCGGCGAAATCGCGCTGCGGGAACACACCGCATTTTACGATGATATACCGCTCGGCGCTGTCGGCTCCGAAATCCGCGACGCCGTGCTTGCCGGGTACGGTCACAAAGGAGTTTCGGAGCGAGGGGGAAAGCTGCCAGTTCGTCAGCCGGGCTTTGACTTTCATGCCCTGCGACGATATTCCGTTATATACAAAACCCATATCCTCTCCCTCCTTACGCCGGGCTGAACCGGCCTTGCGCCCGCGAGCCGGTCTGCATCAGATTGTACAGTTCCTGTGAAATCCTGCGGATATCGTCCTCGCTGCGGACGATCATCTGCTGTATGGTAATCAGCGAGCCGCCGAAACCGCCGTGACCGGCCGCGCCGTATATGGAATCGCCGACATTCACGCCGGGCATATCCAAGTCCGAGGGAATGGCGTTTTGCATATCCTCGCTGACTTGATCCATCGCCTGCTCGAAGCCCACGCCGATGCCTTCGCCCATGTTTTTGCCAAGTCCCGCGAACAGGGTGGACGGCGAGCGTATTCCAAAGAAGTTTTTTATGCCGTCAACAATACCGCCAAAAAAGCCGGATATTTTACTCCATATCCAGTCGGCCACATTGGAAATGCCCTGCCACAGCCCTTTGATGAGGTCGCTGCCGACCTGCACGATTTTTCCGATATTGTCGGTGAAGCCCTTGACGATGGACGTTATTATTTGCGGGATGGCTTTGACGATTTCCACGATGATGGTCGGGAGGTTCTTTATCAGGGAAATAAACAGTTCGATGCCCGCCTGTATGATTTGCGGGATGCTCCCGATAACCGCCGTAATGATCGAGGTGATAATCTGCGGAATTGCCGCCACCAGCGTAACGATAATCTGCGGCAGATTCTGAATCAGAGACACCAGCAGTTTGATTCCCGCGTCAATAAGCATCGGAATCGAACCGAGTACCGCCGTAATCAGCCCCTCAATAATCTGAGGGATAGCTGCGACAATCGCCGTTATGATTTCCGGCAGCGCCTCCACCAGCGACACAAGAAGCTGAATCCCCGCGTCGATGATTTGCGGTATCGCGCCGATGATGAAGTCCACAATACCGAGGATGATGGCGGGCAAAGCCGCGATAAGCTGCGGAAGCGCGTCCAAAATCCCCTGTGTCAGACCGAGGACAAGCTGAAGCGCCGCGTCTAATATCATCGGGAGGTTGTCGATGAGCGCCTGCACCATCGTGACCACCGCCTGAACGATGGCGGGGATGAGTTTCGGCAGCGCGTCGGATATGCCCTGTACCAGCGTAACCACCACTTGAATGGCGGCTTCCAAAATCGCCGGCAGATTGTTGAGTATGCCCTCCGCCAGCGAAAGCACAAGCTGAAGCGCGCCCTCCGTCAGTTGCGGCAGGGCTTGGACGATGCCGCCGAGCAGCGTGGTAATGATACTGACCGCCGCGTCGATGACGGCGGGCAGATTGTCCACGATGGCGGTCACCAGCGAACCGATGATGTCCGGCGCGACTTCGGCCACGGACGAAACAATGGAATTGACCAGTCCGAGCAGCCGGGGAACTAAATCACCGATGCTTTTGACGATTTCCTCCGCGCCCGCTTTCAGCGCCTCGCCCGCGCCTTCCTGACCGGTGATAAGCCCGGTAAAGGCGTCGGCAATCATGGTCATGCCGGGGAGCAGTTCCGCGCCGATGGAGTTTTTGATGCCCGTAAAACTCCGCTTCAGCGTGTCCACCGAATCGGTGTATTTGACCGAAGCGGCCACGGCTTCCTCCGACATGACCATGCCGAGGTCGTGAGCCTTTTGCCGGAGAGCGTCGGTTTCCTCGGCGGTTTGGTTCAGCAGAGGCATGAGTTCCATGCCCTGCTTGCCGAGCAGCTTCATGGCGGCGGCAGTCTTTTCCGCTCCGGGCGGCATATTCTGTAAAGCCTTGACCGTCATGTCAAAGGCTTCCTCCGGGGATTTGTTTTTAATGTCGTCAAAATCAATGCCGATGCGCTTGAACGCCTCGGAGGATTTATCGCCGTCCTCGGTCAGCCCCGCCATTGTGTTTTGCAGAGCCTTCATGCCCGCGCCGAGACTGTCGATGCTCGCGCCGTTTTGGGACAGCACATAATCCCATTCCTGATACGCTTCGGCAGACAAGCCGAGTTTCTGCGAAGCCTTGTCCACGCGGTCGCCCGCGGCGGCCGCTTCGTTCGCCATATCGTAGAGCGCCTTGCCAGCCGCGATGGTGGCGGCGCCGATGGCAGCCATAGCCGCGCCAATCGCCACGCCGATGCCTTTTACGATACTGCCCAGCTTCTCGAACTTGCTGCCCGCGTCGTCGGCGCTGTCGCCGGTATCGTCCAACTCATCGCCCAGCTTGTCGGTTTCCTTGCCGGTGTTCTGCATCTCATCGCCGACATCTTCGAGCGCCTTTTCGTTATCGCCAAGCTCCCGCTCCATGCCGTTGAGTTCAGCTTGAGCCTTGTTAAGCTGTATCTGCCAGTTCTGCGTCCGTTTATCGTTTTCGCCAAAAGACGCGGAGGAATTATCCAGCGCGGCTTTCAGCGTGGATATTTTATCCTTCTGCGCGTCGATTTCCTTATTGAGAACCGTATTCCGGGCGGTGAGGGAGGCGGCGCTTTTATCGTTTTTGTCAAACTGGCTCGTCACAAGCTGCATTTCCGAACCGAG
>Ga0082212_10003508_pt1 | contig 22182 bp, 16 predicted proteins | sample TergutNt197P3_FD_71548 | JGI IMG/M metagenome (GOLD analysis project Ga0082212, IMG submission 71548) | Neocapritermes taracua P3 segment gut microbial communities from Petit-Saut dam, French Guiana - Nt197 P3 | ecosystem: Host-associated > Arthropoda: Insects > Digestive system > Gut ...
TGTAATAGTCGAGACCGCGCACGATCCGCGCGTCAATCTCGTACTCTATGCCTAGCGACCCCAGGTTTTCCTTCAGCGCCGCGAAATCCGCTTCGCAGCCCCCGCAGAGGCTGTCCATCATGACCGGCGCGCCCGCCGCGATTTCCTGGCAGATGGGCGACTTGCAGTCCAGGATGCGCATCGGGTTGCGCCCGTAGCGCGACTTGCACGTGTCGCAGAGCCCGTCCAGGCGTTCCGCCAGAAAGTCCGTAAGCCGTTTTCTGTAAACCGGCCTGCACTCCGGGCAGCCAATGCTGTTGATCCTCAGCGAAAGCCCGGAAATGCCAAGACTCCTGAAAAAAAAGTCCGCGATCGCGATCGTTTCCGCGTCCGCGAGCATGTCGTCAGACCCGAAAATCTCCACGCCGAACTGGTGGAACTCCCGCAGCCGCCCCGCCTGGGGCTTCTCGTTGCGGAAACACGCGATCTCGTACCACAGCTTCAGCGGCTTCGTGTCGGCATACAGCTTGTTCTCCAGGTACGCGCGGCAAACCCCCGCCGTCCCCTCCGGCCGCAGCGTGATGCTCCTGCCGCCGAGATCCTCAAAGGTATACATCTGCTTCTCGACGACGTCGGTCGTGTCGCCGATCCCGCGCGAAAACAGCTCCGTATACTCGATTACGGGCGTACGGATCTCGGAAAACCCGAAGCGGCGCGCCGCCTCGCGAAACGCCCCCTCGACATATTGCCAGCGATACGCCTGCTCCGGCAGGCAATCCTTCGTCCCCTTCAGCGCATTAATCCTGCCCAACTTGCCCTCTCTCCTTCAACACCATCATCACATTATACACTTATTCAGACAAAAGGGGACGGTTCCCGCGTCTTGTAAGACAAAAGGGGACGGTTCCTGCGTCTTGTAAGACAAAAGGGGACGGCAGACTGCGTGAAAACCAATGGCACCGTTAGGGGACATAGTTTGTTTCCATGTCCCTGTGTAAATTCCAACGGCTGCTTACAGCCAGTCAACGGCTTTACTAGATTAACATCCCATGTTTTGCGTAAATTTTCCACTTGTGAACGATTGAAATGTTTATTATTTCCATTAATGCATAATATAGTTAGCATTTCTTCCTTATTGTGGCAAAAAAAGGCTTGTTTCGGGGCTAATACCCAATGAATCCAATTCACAACCGTAAAAAATACGCAAAACGCAGGGTCAAAATCTATAATCCCGTTTTTCCCCTACGCCTGCCCTTCGATCTGGTACTGGGTCGGCCAGAGCCCCGTCACTTTCTTGAACGCCTTCGAGAAGTAGTAGGGGTCGTTGTAGCCGGCCAGGATGCTGACTTCCCGGATCAGGAGTTCCGGCCTGGTATCCAGCAATTCCTTGGCCTTTTCGATACGCAGCCGGGCAAGGTACTCGGCGGGGCTGAGCCCCGTCTGCGCCCGGAAAATCTTGCTTATATACGAAGGCACGAAGCCAAACAGGGCCGAAAGCATCTCGTTTGAGACGCTCTTCGTGTAATTGTCCTTCAGGTACCTCTCGATCTGGGAAACCATGGTCTTTTTGTCGGCCTTGTTCTCGTCCGTGCCGGCAAGCCCGAAAACCTGCACAAGCCCCGCCTTGAGGCCCTCCAGCGAGGCCGCGTTTGAAACCACGTCGTACAGGTCTGGTTTCAGCCCCGAAGCGGAATGCGACGCAAGCCGCTGGTCGCTGATGACGGCGTCGAGGAATTGGACGAACCCCATCTGCGTCATTTCGTTTGCCGCTGCCATTTCCACCGCTTCGCCTACGGCTTCTTCTATCTCCCCGCTGCCGCCGAGGCACAGCGCTTCGACGACCCTGTTGACCGGCAGGCCAGAAGAGTCCGCCCCTTCAGTGCCGCCTGTGCCCGGGCAGGCTTTGCCGCTGTCAGGGCCAGCGCAGGGATCCGTAAGCATCATGGACCGGCATAGCTTGATGTCAAGATAGAGTTTCGAGCGCATAGCGCGGATAAGCGTGCCGGTTTCGCAAAAAGCAACCGGGTCGGTCGCCGCGTACAGGGTCTTGGGCAAAGGCGAAAGCCTTGTCATCGCGGAGAAAAGCTTCCCGGAAATCTGCGCCGCGCGTTCGGGCGAGGCCTTCTTGAGAATGAAGACATATTCCGTGCTGACCTTCCCTTCCAGCACGAGCACGTCCTCGCCCTCATCCAGGAACAGCCGGACAAGCTTTTCGGCGCTGTGCTCTTTCCAAAACGCCGCGCCCGGCGCCATGCCGTCGTCGGGCGAGAGCGGCCAGTTGCCTGCGCAGGCCAAAAGGACCCAGCTGTCCGCGCTCGAAGACGCGTCGGCGCCCCTCGGGATCCCTGCGTCAGCGAAGCCCCGGTTTTGCTGCAAGGCGTTTATCACGCAGGCTTCCTCGACGCGGGCAAGCAGGCTAGCCATCTTGTCCGGCGACAGCGGCTTGAGGATGTAGTCGAAGGCGCCCAGGCGCAGCGCTGACTGGGCGTAGGAAAAGTCCTGGTGTCCGCTGAGTATCACCGACAGGCAATTCGGGTAGAGGGCGATGAGGCGCTCGATCAATTCGAGCCCGTTCATCACAGGCATGCGGATGTCCGTGATGACCACGTCGGCCGGCTCCTCTTCCATGCGCAAGAGCGCGGCCTGCCCGTTCATCTCGCAGCCGATGACTTCGAAGGCGCCTGAAGAGCCCTCTATCATCTGCTTGACCGCGCGGGCTATCGGCGGCTCGTCCTCGACGACCAGTACACGTATCATGACGCTCCCTCCATATAAGCAAGCACTGCATCCGTTCGCGACTGAGGCCAGCGTATACCAGTTTTGCGGGATTTGCAAGGGAGGCGCCGCGGCATTTGCCAAATGAACCGTCCCCCTGATTGGTAGGCGGGACGCCGAGGGCGGCGTCCCCTACGGATGGTGCCGATTGGGGGCATTTGCCAAACGAACGTTCAGCTTCACGCCGGCGCCTTTCGGCGAAAGGCCCGCGATCTCGCACTCCACGTCCCGGCCTGTCACCATGCGCGTCCTCACGATGGAGCTGAGGATGCCGAGGCCGCCTATCTGCATGCCCCCGAAGTCCGTGTCGTCCTTTGCCGTCGCTACCTTGGAACCGAGCGCTTCGCGCTCCTCCGCGCTGAACCCCTTCCCGTTGTCGTAGACCTCGACGGACCACCCCGATTCATGGGCATAGACGTGCACCCGTATCCAGTAAGGCGGCTCGATATCGGCAAAACCGTGCTGGAAACAGTTCTCGCACAGGGGCTGGATCATGAGCTTGGGCACGATCTCGTCACCAAGGCCGTCGTCGTAATCGATCTGGTAGGTGAACATCTCCGCGTAGCGCGCCTTCATGAGCATGAGGTATTTTTCCGTGTGCTGCACTTCTTCCTCGAGCCTCGCTATGCTGTTTTCATAAGAAGAGGTGTACCTGAGCATGTCCGAAAGATTGCCAACGATGTCGATCGCGGCCTCGCTCCGCCCCTCGAGGACCTCGGCGTTGATGACGCTCAGGATATTGTAGAGGAAGTGGGGGTTCATCTGCGCCTGGAGCGCGAAGAGGTGCGCCTTCTTCTCCTGCTCCATCAGGAACGTGACGTCTTCCATCAGCGTATTGAAGGAGTTCGCGACCGAATACACCTCCTCGATATCGAGGTCCTCGGTATCGATCCTCGTGGGGTTGGCGACATCGATGCTGTCGACCGACCGCTTGAGCGTCTCGAGCGGCTTCGCGATCTGGCGCGTAATGCGGCCGACGAGGTACCTGGCAAGGAAGATGATGCCGACGCCGCCCGCGATGAAGCTGAGCAGCAGCCTCGCCAGCTTGCCCCAGAAGACGCTCCTGTGCTCCAGCAGGTCGACCCGCCAGCCGTAGGCGGAGGACGCCACGCTCGCGACCACGCGGAAGGATTCCGTATCCGGGTCATGGAGCACGGCCCCGCCGTCCTCGTCGTAGATATTGATGATCTTGCCGCTGCCCGGGTCTGGGGACACCAGGGACAGGAGCGTCTCCTTGTTCTTCTGTATCTCGACGATGCCCACCACGTCGCGGGAATAGGCGTTCATGACCGGCCGCGAAAACGACAGGTAGCCGGACTTGAACGCGGTCGACCAGTGGTCCAGCGCCGGCCCCAGAAGGACATACTCCTTGTCCCCCGAGGCGAAGTCGCGCATCTGCCCGCCGACCCCGGACGCCCTCAGGTAGTCGCCCGCCTCGTTCATGTCGACGACCGCGCCGTAGGACACGAAATCGCCCCAGTCGTTGTACGCGGATATGCGGAATATATCGCTTCTGACCCCGGTGATATTGTGCAGGATGCTGGAAGTCTCGATCGCGTCCAGGACATCCGTCGCGAAGTGGTTGCCCGGGTCGGCTTCGTCTCGCAGGTCGGAGAATTTTTTTATGAGCAGTTCGTTGGACATCGCGTTCTGCGCGATCGTGTCCAGGTCCGCCAGGTAATTGTCCAATTGGACGAGCGGTTGGTTGGCCATCGTATGGTTGTTGTATTCGTCGGCCCTGCTCGTGCTGTACAGGACAAGCGAGAACAGTATCACGGCAGCCACGGTGACCGTGATGTCGAAGATCCTCGTATAAGGCCGCACCATGCGGTTCAGGAACAGGGTCCTTTTCGTCACGGGGTCAGTACACTTCCTTCCACACCGCTATATTCGTCTGGTCAAACTTGAACAGGTCCCCCAGCATCGCCTCGGTCCCGCCGTCCGCCGCCGCCGTGATGACCCTCTCGCCCATGTTGCCGGCATTGAAGGTGTCGCCGACGTCCCCGGCGATCTGCCCGTTCACGAGCGCGTCGCCCGTATACGCCGCCAGGTAGCCCAGGTCCACGGGGTTCCAAAGGTACATCCACGGGCAGACGCCGCTTTCGATATACTCGCCCATCGCCGAGGGCATCCCGAGCCCCGTCAAGAGGACGGTGGAACCGTTGTCGCTCAAGCACTTCCCGGCGGCCGCCATGCCGACCGCTGTCGGCGCGACGATCACCTTGATCTTGGGGTCGCTGAGCAGCTGGCGCGTCACGCTGGTCGATTTCACGGGTTCGTCCTCCCCGTAAACGATCGTAATAAGCGGGGTTTTCGCGTACTTCCCGGCGTTTTCGCTAAGCTCGGCCTTCATCCACTCGATCCACAGGTTCTGGTTCGTCGCCTGGCTCGTGGTGGACAGCACGGCTATGCCGCCCTCGCCCTCCACCATCTCGTAGGCGGCCTGCGCGAGGACGCGCCCTATCTGCTCCGGGTTGGCCTGCTGTACATGGACCAGCCTGCTGTCCTTGTTCACGGCGGAGTCGAAAGAGATCACCTTGATGCCTTTCTCCATGGCGCCGTGGAGCGCCGGGTACAGGGCGTCGGCGTCGTTCGCGGTCACCGAGATCAGGTCTACGCCCTCTTCCGCCAGGCGGTCTATTATCTCTATCTGCCATTCCGGCGTCGCGACGTCGGGGCCCCGGAACATCGGTTCCGCGCCGATTTCCCGGCAGGCGGCCTCAAACCCTTCATAGGCCTTCTTCATATAGGGGTTGTGGGCGTCCTTGGAAACCATCGCGTACACGTTTTTTTCATGCGCCGCGTCGTCAGCGATGCCAGCCGCGCCGGGCGCGCCCGTCAAGCCGCCGCCCTGGCCGCACGCGCAGAGGCACAGCGCGGCTAAGATGGCCGGGATCGCTGCCGCGCCGGCCGGCCTTGCCCGTCTCTTGCCAGTCTCTCTTCCCGCAGGCGCCAGCCCCATAATGTTTGCCTTTTTGCTACGCTTTGTACCGTTTCTTTCCATTGCGCCGTAATTGTTGCTTGCACGCATCGCGACCATATCCTTATCGCATCCATTCTATCAAATATGAACTCGATAGCTCAACCTTCCTGCCTCCATTGTTTCAAGCAAAGAGCGAAGCGATAAATCGCGGGGCGGCCATCCGGCCGCCCCGCGTGAAAAACCCTGCGGCGGGGCGGACGGTCATCTGCCCTGCCAATTGTCTTGGCGCCCTGCCCTTTTATACGTCGGCCGGCGTTATGAGCTTGACCTCGGCGAAGATTTCGCGCGTGTCGGCGTTGTCATACGCGAGCGAGCCGCCCTTGATGAGCGTGTCTGCCAGGTCGACGGTCAGCTTGCCCATCGCGCCGGGGAACTGCGCGACGGTCGCGGCCAGGATGCCCGCCTTGATCGCGTCCTGCGCCTCGGGGTCATTGTTGAACCCGATGATGATGATGTCGTCGCGCCCCGCGTCGGCGGCCGCGTTCGCGGCGCCTACGGCCATCGGGTCGTTCTCGGCGAACACTACGGCTACGTCAGGGTCGGAAGCCAGGATGTCCTGCATGTTCTTGTATCCCTCGTCGCTCTTCGAGTGGCCGGAGATCTCCGTCACGACGTCGAAGCCCGCCGCCGTGATATTGGCCTTGAACCCCTCGCCGCGGCGTATGGCATAGACGGCCTCGGGCTCGCACTTGATGATCGCGGCCTTCATCGAGCTGCCCGCGTCTTTCAACAGATCGGCCGCGTAGTCGGCGGCAAGCTGGCCCCCGCCGTAGCAGTCGGAAATGACGATGGCGTCGTAGTCCGTGCCGCCGCCGCCGATATCGTCGACGATGACCGGGACGCCCTTCTCCTTCGCGGCCGCCACTATGCTCGACAGCGCCTCGGGCTTGCAGGGCGAGATGATGAGCGCCGCGACCCCCGAGTTGATGAGGTTGATCGCGCCCGTGACCATCTCGTTCTCGTCGCCCTTCTCGTCATGCAGTATGTAGCTGTAGCCGAGCGCCTCGATCTGTGACCTCGTGCCCTCCTCCATGATCTGGAAAAACTCGTACTGCATGTCGTAGACGGAGAATCCGATCGTCATGTCGCCGCCGCTTTCGGGCTCCGGCGCCGGCGCCGGCTCGTCGACCGCCCCCGTATCGGCCGCCGGCTCGTCGGGCGGCGGCGCAGGGTTGTCCTGCGTGCAGCCGGAAAGCGCGAGCATCCCCAGCGCCATCAGGACGCACATTGCTAATGCCAGTATCCTCTTGGTTTTCATTGCTATTTCCTCCTTGATCTATCCTTCATTAAAGGTTTCAACGTTTCCGCGAACCTGTTCGCGAACGATATAATAACGGGGCTTGCGGGTTGACATAATCATTCATTGCGCAAAGCGGCCTTCAGCCTCGCCTCGCGGCGGGCATTCGCCTTCACGCGGGCGTTCTCCCCCATGACGCGTATCTGGTTTATCGAGAACGCGAACAGGAGGATTGCCCCGAGTATGATCCTTTGCGGGTATGACCCTATGCCTATCAGGGGCATGCTGACCGTGATCGTGGCCAGGAATATCGCCGCCACGATGGAGTTGAAGATGCTCCCCTTGCCCCCTGCCAGGGCCGTGCCGCCGAGCACGACGGTCGTGATGACGTCAAACTCGAACCCCTGCACCATGCCGGGGTTGGACGAGGCCAGGAACGTGGTATTGAGTATGGCCGCTATGCCCACGAAGACGCCGAGCAGCGTGAAGACGAGTATCTTCGTCTTGTCGATATTGATGCCGGAAATGCGGCTGGCCTCCACGGAATTGCCGATAGCCAGCGTGTCGCGCCCCAGCTTCATCTTGCGCAGGATGACGGCGCCGAGTATCGCGCACAGGATCATCACCCAGAAAGAGAACGACAGGCCTATGATCGAGCCGGTCCCGAGGAAGTCGAAGAAGGCGTACTGTTGCCTCGTGACGACCTCGTTGATGATGACGGGCTTGCTGTCGCTCACGAGGTAGGCCGAGCCGCGGAAGACGTAGAGCGTGCCGAGGGTGGCGATGAAGGCCGGGATATGGAGCTTCGCGACCAGGACGCCATTGAGCAGCCCGCACCCGACGCTGAGCAGCATGACGACCAGGATCGCGAGTACGATGCCATACCAGGGGATGCCGAGAAATTCAACCCCGTCCGGCCTTGTCACCACGCCAACCTCGGTTTGAGGAGGAGTATCGGAAAAAGCCCTTATGAGTATCGCGAACGTGCAGCCGAGGAACGCGACCATGGCGCCTATGCTCTGGTCGAAGTGCCTGGAGGCGATGACGAGGGTCATGCCGACGCCGCAGATGCCCATGAAGGACGCTTTTTGCAGTATTGACCTGTACACGCTGATGTCGCGGAAGCCCGGCGCGTCGAAGACGATGAGCAGCAGCCAGAAGACTATGAGCGCGTAGAAGATGCCCAGCTCGCCGTAGTTGACCTTCCTGAGCAGGCCTGTGACCTTGTTTATCATCTGCGCCTCTCCTTCATTACCGACTGGATGCCGCTGATGGTCAGCGCGAGCAACAGTATGATCCCGATCGCCAGGCGCTGGTATTCGTCGGAAAGCCCCAGGATATTGAGCCCGTTCCGCATGAGCGCGAGCAGAATCGCCGCGACCATCGAGCCCCAGACATTGCCCTTCCCGCCTGCCAGGGAAGTGCCGCCGAGTATGGTCGCCGTGATGACTTCAAGCTCGAAGCCCAGGCCAAGCGTCGCCGCGCCCTGCATCAGCTGGGAGGAGAATATCAGCGACGAGGCCGCCGCGGTCACGCCCGTGAGCATGAAGACGGCGATCAGGGTCCGGTCGACCGGTATGCCCGACGTGCGCGACGACGTTTCCGAGGAGCCGATGCTCCTGGCGTAGACCCCGAACCTGGTCTTCCTGTACAGGAAATACCCGAGAATATAGACGGCTATCATCATCAGCAGGGGCACGAGCTGTATCTGCTGGCCGAACACCGTATGGTTTTCCGAGAAGAACTTCGCTTCCGGGTTGAATTCGCGCGAGATCATCTGTTTCGAGCCGTCGGTATAGACCAGCGCCGTGCCGCGGAAGATCATGCTCATGGCCAGGGTGGCCACGAAGGTGACGATCTTGAGCTTCGTGATGGCCAGCCCGTTCAGCGCGCCGCAGCCCGCGCCCACGGCCAGGGTCAGGAGGGTGGCCGGGACGATGCCGACAACGGGCAGCGCCGAGGCCCAGATACAGGTGGAGAGCCCGACGATGCTGCCGACGGAGAGGTCGAACCCGCCCGAGCAGATCGCGAAAGTCATCCCCATGGCCGCGATCCCCACGGTAGCCGACCTGGACAGGACCGTGAGCAGGTTCGTGACGCCCAGGATGTTTGGCGTAAGTATCGAGAACGCGCAAAGCACCACGAGCAGGATGACGAGTATGCCGAACCGTTCCCAGTAGTGCCAAAACATGCCTGCCCTTCTGCTCATAGATCCAGGCCCTCGCTGAAATACGTCGAATTCCCGGTGGCGCACTGCATGATAAGGTTTTCGTCCATCTCGCCCCTGATGATATTCCCCGTGATCCTCCCCTGGAAGACCACGAGCGTCCGGTAGCAGATGGACATGATCTCGGGCAGCTCCGACGAAAGCACCAGGATCGCGTAGCCCTCTTCCGAGAGGTTCGCGAGCAGCTGGTAGATCTCCGCTTTCGCGCCGACGTCGATGCCGCGCGTAGGCTCGCAGAGTATAAGTATCCTGCAGCGCGCGGCAAGCGCCCGCGCCAGCACGAACTTCTGCTGGTTGCCGCCGGAGAGGAACATGATGCGCTGGCTCTCGCTTGCGTATTTCATGTTCATGCTCTTCGTGTACTCGGCCAGAAGCTTCCTCTCGGCCGCCTCCGATATAAACCGGAAACGCGAGATCAGCTTGATGATATTGATAGTGATGTTCTCCCGGATGGTCATCAGGGCAAAGATGCCCGAGTCCTTCCTGTCGTCCGTCACGAACCCGATGCCATGGCTGATGGCGTCGGAGGGCCTGTTGATGGAGACGGGCTTCCCGCCGACCGATATGGAGCCTTCGTCATGGCTGAGCAGCCCGTAGACCGCCTGGCCGATCGCCTCGCGCCCGCAGCCCATCAGGCCGGCCATCCCTACCACCTCGCCGGCCCTCAGGCTGAACGTCACGTCAGCGAACGCCCCCTCCTTCGTCAGGCCCTCCACTTCGAGGGCGACATCCCCCAGCTTGTTCTCCTTGTACTTGAAGACCTGCGATATATCGCGCCCTACCATGAGCTCGACAAGCCTCGCCTCGCTCAGCCCGCCGATATCGCACGTGTCGATATACTTCCCGTCCCTGAGCACGGTCACCCTGTCGGACAGGTCGAACACCTCGCGCAGGCGGTGGGAGATATAGAGTATCGTCTTGCCGCCTGCCTTCAGCTTGCGGATGATCTCGTAGAGCTTCTCGACCTCCTGCGTGTTCAGGGCCGCGGTAGGCTCGTCCATGATGATGAGCTCGGAGTCGTGCGAGAGCGCCTTGAGGATTTCCACCATCTGCCGCTCGGAGACCGTGAGCATGCTCACGTAGTCCGTCGGCTTGATCTTCAGCGACAGGCCGTCAATCAGCTCCTGCGTCTTCCGGTTGAGCGCGCGGTAGTCGACCGTGCCGCCCTTCCCCGGCAGGTCGCTGATATAGATGTTCTCCGCCACCGTGAGCGCCGGCATGAGGTCCAGCTCCTGGTAGATGACGCTGATGCCATGCTTCAGCGCGTCCGCGATGCTCCTTATCTCGACCTGCTTGCCGTCGATATGGATCTGGCCGCTGTCCATGCTGTACAGCCCGCCGATCACCTTCATGAGCGTGGACTTGCCCGCCCCGTTCTCGCCCACGACAGCATGGATCTCCCCCTTTTCGACCTTTATGCTCACATCGTCCAGCGCCTTCACTCCCGGGAAGCTCTGGCAGATGTTCCTGGCTTCGAAAAAACAAGTCTGTCCGGCCATCTCTCAATCCTTTACGATCCATGCAAAGCAGGGCTCTATACACGATTGAGCCTATTATTGATTATTAAAGGATTTCAGGTAAATGGAATAAGTTAAAAGGAATTGATGGAAAAAACGAAAAACCCGCGGCCGATCAGGCCGCGGGCAGGATCGTTCAGCAAATTATGACCTCTTGCCTGCCAGAACCTCCGCTTTTCCACTCATGCGCCCGTGAACAGCTCGCCATGGCCCTGCGCGTATTCGGCGGACGCTTCCGTGAAGACGGCCAGGTTTTCGAGCGGCGTGCCGGGGCAGACATTCGCCCCGTCGCCCAGCAAAAGCCCGCCGCAGGGGGCTATCCCCTCCAGGGCTTCCATGGCGGCCTCCTTCACCTCTTCCTTTGTCCCGTTCAGCATGAGCATCGGGCTGACATTGCCCCAAAGGAGAACCTTGCCGCCCATATTCCTCGCGATGGTCTCCGGGGTCACCTGGAAGCCGAATATGTCGAAGCTCGTGATTTTCAGGTCGTCAACCAGTATTTCGTGCAGGTGCGTGCTGGGGCCGCACATATGCATCCCCCTGCCCAGGGCTATGCCTGCCCCCGACCCGCAACGCTCGTACATGACCTTCGTATAGGGGATCGTGAACTCCCTGAAAGACTCAGGGGACATGACGGTCGAGGAGTCCTCCGCAATCATATAGGACGGCCGGGGCCTCGGGTCGATCTTCCTTATATTGAGTTCAGCATCGCTCAGGTATGCCGCGAGCTTCGCCAGGAACCGGTGGCACCTTTCCGGGGCTTCAAGTATCCACCAGTAGAAATCCATGCCGACCAGGTCGATCGCGACCATGAACGGCCCCAGGTGGTTGATCGACAGCGGGGAAACCCCCACGCGGCCCGGCTGCCCGTTGAACGTGACCTCCGAATCCTTTGCCAGGTCGTTGAATATATGCCACCATTCTATCTTCTTGCCGAAGAGGCCCGCGTCGAGCGCCGGGGCTTCGAAGGCGTCCATCTGGTCCATCGTCGTTATCGACGGCGGATATGCCTGCGGGGTCTGGTCGTATGGCCACTGGACATTGCCGCCGCAAGCCGACGCCGCCGCGACATTGTCAAAATACGGGTGGACCCAGACGACCGGCTCCTGGCAGAAACCGTCCGAAGGGATGTTCTCTATCTGGTATTTCGCGAACTTTAGCAAGAGCCCGAACTGTGTTTCCGCGTCCTTGAATATCTCGTTGTATTCGAGATCGAAAAGCGGCGCGAAGTACCGCGGTTCCAGGCAGAAGTGCACCGGCACCCTGTCCGCGTACTTATAGGTAGGCCAGGCGGCCATTCTTTTCTTGTTCCCTTCCATGGTTTCAAACGGGTAGTCGATGCTGATGGAATACTTCATTGTGGCGCTCCTCTGGTTAGTTGTTTAAAGCATGATAATTGTGCGACGTTGAGCTTTTTTTATGTTTATAACTGATATTTAGTGTTCTTCAGTGGGATTGTATTATCTTCGTTTTAGTTTGTCAACCATGATTTCCCCCCAGGCATCAATTTTATTGACGGATTGCCCGATACTATTTATACTTATATAAAATAACGGAAACAAAATGAAACAGAGGGGAACATGTACAAGTCTCAGCGCCAGGCAAAAATCATGGAATTGATCGAAACGAACGACGGGGTCGGCGTCGCGTCCCTGGCCGAGCTGCTGGGATGCTCCAAGATGACCATAAGGCGCGACCTGGACGAGATCGGGCAGCACGGCCTTATCAACAAGGTGCACGGCGGCGCCGTCAAGGCAAGGAACAATTCCCTTCAGCCCAGCTTTGCCAACCGCGTCATCGAAAACCGCGAAGAAAAAGAGGCGATCGCGCAGGAGGCCCTGAAGCTGGTCGATAACGGCAGCGTCGTATTCTTCGACGGGGGCACCACCCCGCTTTTCGTCGCGAAAAGCATCCCTCCCGAACTCGGTTTTACGGCAGTGACATATTCGCTCATGACGGCGTGCGAGCTTTGCGCCAAGCCCAATGTCAACATCATCGCTCTTGGCGGGGAATTGCACCACTCGTCGTACTCGGCAGTAAACAGCATGCCGATATCTCAAATCACGCGCTTCCACGCCGACCTGGCATTCATCTCGACGCGGGCGATCTCGTTTCCTGAAGGGCTTTTCGAGTCGTTGCTGCCGCTCATCGAAATCAAGAAGGCGTTGGTTGCCCGCTCCGAAAAGGTCGTGCTCCTGGCGGACCATTCCAAGTTCGAAAGCAAGTCGCTCTCGCTGTCCATCCCCTTCTCCGAAGTCGACAGGATCATCACTGACAGCAGGACAAACCCGGAAATCGTCGAAAGCATCCGCGGCATCGGGGTCGCCGTCACTGTAGCCGAGGCATAGTGCCGCGTAACGCCTGAATCATCGTATTTACATGCTGCATGGCGCTGAACCCGGCCCTTCGCGTTTCGCCGGATTCCCGCGTTCTGCCCGGATCGTGTTTCGGCCCGGATTTCTTTACGTTTGAGAGTTGGCTATTGACAAAGCGTTGGGGCACATATAGTATAACAATATAGAACATAAAAACAAATTTAGGAACATAATGCAACATTTTTAGTATACAAAGGAGAACCCTGAGTTGCCTCTGGCACCAATGTCGAAAATGCTTGCGCATGCAAGAAAAAACCATTACGCTGTCGGCTATTTCGAGGCCTTCAACATGGACGCCATGCAGGCGATCCTATCGGCCGCCGAGCAGGCGGATTCGCCGATCATCATCGGGTTTGGAGGGCAATTCCTTTCAAGCCCCAAGCGCGCGGTCGCCGAGGACGTATACCTCTACGGCGCCGTGGCGCTGGAGGCGGCAAGGCGTTCCAGGGTGCCGACGGCGCTGCTCCTCAACGAAACGAACCAGGTCCCCATGGTCTACCAGGGCATGCGGGCCGGCTTCAATGCCGTCATGTACCAGAACCCGGGCGAGGATTTCGAGCAGACCCGCCGCGTCACAAGGGAAATATGCCAGGCCGCGCACTGCCTGGACATAGACGTGGAGAGCGAGATCGGAGAGCTGCCCATGGCGGACATCGCCACGGGCAAGCAGACCAAGGGCTCGAACACGGACCCGGATGTCGCGCTGGAATTCGTCGAGCATACGGGGATCGACGCACTTGCCGTCGCGATCGGCAATGTGCACTTGCTGGAGGAAGGAAAATCCAGCCTTGATTTTGAACTGCTTGAAAAGCTGGACGCGAGAAGCCCCGTGCCGCTTGTGCTGCATGGCGGGACGGGCGTGTCAGAAGGCGAGCTGAAAAAGGCGATCTCGCTCGGCATCTCCAAGGTGAACATCGGCACGGCGATGAAGCGGGCATATATCAACGCCATCAGCGGTTTCTGCCGCGACATGGATGTCAGCAGGATGGATCCCCACGTCACTGTCGGATGGGGCGGGCAGGAAGACATGCTCTATTGCGGAAGGGCCGCCATCACGGCCATAGTCCTGGAATTCATCGATCTCTTCGGCAGCTCGGGCCGCGTTATCGATTGAGGCGTACATATGGCAACCGAAAAACCCATGCCAGCCAACGCCAATGAACCCGCCGGCCGCGACCCCATGACACGGCCCTTCGATATCTGCTGCGTGGGGCATATGTGCACGGACGTGCTCATAAAGCCCGTGGACGCGCTGCCGGACAGGGGCAAGCTCCAGCTGCTGGACTCGGTCCACCTGAAAACGGGAGGCTGCGGCATGAACGCCTCTATCGGCCTTGCAAAGCTGGGCAACAGGGTCGCGATGCTTGGCAAGGTAGGCAAGGACGGCTTCGGCAGCTTCATGCGGGATGCCCTGGCGCTTCATGGCGTGGACGTCAGCGGGCTCGTCTTCGAGGAAGGGGGCGCGACTTCCGCGTCCGTCGTCCTTCTGGGCAGCGACGGCGAGCGCTCCATCCTGCACTGCCTCGGCACGAACCAGACCCTCTGTTTCGAGGACGTGGATACCTCGCTGGTGAAAAGCGCCCGCGTGCTCTTCATCGGAGGGACCTTCCTCATGCCTTCGTTTGACGGAATGGGCGCGGCGAGGCTGCTGGCCTTCGCGAAGGATCAAGGCTGCGTCACCGCCATGGATACCGCGTGGGACTCGACCGGCAGGTGGCTGGACATCATAGAGCCGTGCTTCGCGAGTCTCGACTGGTTCATGCCGAGCATCGAGGAAGCGGAGATGATCACGGGCTTGAAAGACACTGCCGGGATGGCGGATTTTTTCAAGTCCAGGGGCGTCGGGAACGTCGCCATCAAGCTGGGCGACAAAGGCTGCTACTTGAACGCGGGCGAAGAGTTCGCCCTTCCGCCGTTCAAGGTAGAGTGCGTGGATACCGCGGGCTCCGGCGACGCCTGGTGCTCGGGGTTCCTGACCGGCCTCGTCCGGGGCATGGGCGTCCGCGACGCGGCAAGGCTCGGCAATGCCGCCGGCGCGCTCTGCGTGACGGCCATAGGCACGACGGACGGCCTGAAGGATCTCGATGCGACGATGGATTTCATCAGGGAGCAGGAGGGCCTGAACGAGAAGGAAAGCCTGATAGAGAAGGCAAGCCTGGAAAAGAAAGGGGACGGCCTGTCATGAAGCGCTCGTATATAAATGAAAAGATAAGCCGGGGCATCGCCTTTTTGGAGAAGATGGGGTATTGCATGCCCCCCTTCCTGTACTGGAGCGAAGCGGAATGGCAAACGAAGGGGCACGAGTACGACGAGATCCGCGAATGCATGCTGGGCTGGGACATAACGGACTTCGGCTGGGACGACTACGACAATGCCGGCCTTCTCGTCATCACCCTCCGAAACGGGATCCATGAAGACAGCGTCTACGACAAGCCCTATTGCGAGAAGGCGCTGATCGTCCAGGACAGCCAGGTGACGCCCATGCATTTCCACCATTTCAAGATGGAAGACATCGTCAACCGCGGGGGCGCGATCCTGTCGATCCAGCTATACAACGCGGACGGCGATGACGGCCTTGCCCGGACGCCCGTGCTCGTCCGCACCGACGGCCGGCGTTTCGAGGCCCCGGCAGGGACCATCCTCAGGCTCGATCCGGGCGAAAGCATCACCCTGCCCCCCCGGCTCTACCATACGTTTTGGGCCGAGGGCGGCACGGCCCACATCGGCGAAGTCTCGAAAGTCAATGACGACAATACGGACAACCGCTTCCTGGAAGCGCCGAAAAGGTTCCCGTCGATCGAAGAGGACGCCCCAAAAGAATACCTGCTGTTCAGCGAATACCCGCCCGCGCCTTTATAGCAACCCCGTCAGCCGGCCGCCTCTTCCTTCTCGCTGAACGCGAACTGCAGGATTTTTTCTTCCTGGATTTCGTCGCCCTTCAGCTCGCCGGTAATCTGCCCGTTCTTCATGACGATCACGCGGTCGCACAGGAGTATTATTTCCGGCAATTCGGACGAGACGACGATCATCGACTGGTTGTCGTTCTCCCTCAGGCCTTTGAGCAATTCGTAGATTTCGGCCTTCGCGCCGACGTCGACGCCGCGCGTCGGCTCGTCGAGGAGCAGTATCCGCGGGTCGGTCGAGAGGCAGCGCGCGAGCACCACCTTTTGCTGGTTGCCGCCCGACAGGTTGCCGACCATTTGGTAGAGGCCGCTGCATTTGATGCCCAGCTTTTCTATGTATGAATTCGTGATATTGTTCACGTAGCCTGTGTCGATAAAGAATCCGCGCTGTATGTCCCTGTCGTGAATCACCGCGATATTGTCGTTCACGTCCATGTTGAAAAAGACGCCAGAGAGTTTCCTGTCCTCCGTCAGCATGCCTACCTTGTTCCGTATCGAGGCGCGCGCCGAAGGCCTTGCTTCCTCGGCGCCGTTCACGCTGACGCTGCCCGAATCCCTTTTGCGGATGCCGAACACCGTTTCCAGAAGCTCGGTGCGGCCCGACCCCTGCAATCCGTAAAACCCGAGTATCTCCCCTTTTTTCAGGTCGAAACTGACGTCTTCGATGACGGGCTTGTATGCCAGGTTCCTGACGGACAATACCGTTTCCGAAAAATCGCGCGCCTCTTTCTTCTGCGACGCGTATTCCTGCACAAGCTCCTTGCCCGCGATCAGCCTCACGATCTCGTCCGTGTTGGTCTCGTCGATATTGTACGACCCCAGGTATTCCCCGTTGCGCAATACGGAGATACGGTCGGATATCTCGAAGACTTCTTCGAGCCTGTGCGAAATGAACACGATCGTCACGCCGCTTTCCTTCAGGCGGCGCACGTTGTCGAACAGCTTTTTCGTTTCGTTAACGGTCAGCGCGGACGTAGGCTCGTCGAGTATGAGCACGTCCGCCTTTAAATCTATGGCCTTCGCGATCTCGACCAATTGCATCTGCGCCACGGACAGCTTGCCCATCTGCGTCCCCACGTCGATATCCAGGCCATAGCCGTCGAGGATCCCGCGCGCGTACCTGTTCATGGCAGCGTAGTCCATGAAGATCCCTTTTATTATTTCCCTTCCCAGGAAAATATTTTCCGTAATGGTCAGGTTCGCGCAGTTCTTCAGTTCCTGGAATACCGTCGCGATGCCAAGCGACCTCGAAACATGGGGGCTGGATATCCTCGTCGTCTCCCCCTTGAATACGATCTCGCCCGAATCCTGCAGGAACAGGCCGGCCAGGATATTCATCAACGTGGATTTCCCCGCGCCGTTCTCGCCGACAAGCGCGTGTATCTCCCCCTGCCTGATGCCGAACGAGACGCTTTTCAGCGCGTGGGTCCCGCCAAAGTGTTTGTTGACGCCTTCAAACGCAATAATGTCAGCCACAATCATTACCTCGCACTAAAACCCGCATACGGTCCATTCCATTCCATTACGCTAACTGTTCTTTTTTGCCCAGACATCGATGGCGACCGCGCCTATGATGACCCCGCCGACGCAGATTGTCTGCACGAACGAGGAAACCCCGATTAACACCAGCCCGTTGTTGAGCACGCCCATGATCAGGACGCCGATCACGGTGCCGAGTATCGAGCCCTTGCCGCCGGCGATGCTCGTGCCGCCGATCACGGTCGCGGCTATGACGTTGAGTTCCATGCCCTGCCCGGTGGTGCCCTGCGCATTCGTGATGAAGGCCAGGTTGACTATCCCCGCGAGCGCGGATAGCAGGCCAAGTATGCAAAAGGCGGTAATCTTGACCGAGTTGACGTTGATACCGACGACCCTGGCCGCGTTCGCGTTCCCGCCGACCGCCTTCATGCGGAAGCCTATCATCGTCTTGTGCAGCACGATATAGCCGAGCACGGCGACTATCGCGAAATAGAAGATCATGATCGGGACGTTGCCCACCTTCCCGCCGCCGCCATAGTGGAAAAAGCGCTCCAGGTCCCTGAAAGCCGACACGGTCGTCTCGTCAAGGACGACGACCAGCCCGCCCGTGACGACAAGGGCTATGCCCCTCGCGACATTCAGCATGCCCAGGGTCACTATGAATGAAGGGATTTGGGTATAAGTGACGAGGAAGCCGTTTGCCAGCCCTACCGCGAAGCCCGTCGCCAGGCCGGCCGCGATCGACAGCCATATCGGCAGGCCGGTCTGCATGAATGTCCCGGTAAGCATGGCCGACAGCCCGAAGACAGAGCCGACCGACAGGTCAAACTCGCCGCTCACGATCACTTTCGTCATGCCGACCGACATGATGCCCAGAAGGGAGACCTGGCGCAGTATATTGAGCCAATTCCTTGAGGTCATGAAAACGTCCGACGTCAGCCAGAAGAAGACAATCAACGCCGCCAGCGCTATTATCACGCCTATCTCATTCTTGAATATCATCCCTTTGTTTTGTCCCAAGGCCATCTCTTCACCTCAATATGTCAGTATCGGCCTCCCGCCCTGCCGGCAGGGCGGGAAAACCGTTTTGCTTCAACTTGCTTCTGCTTGCTTCAACTTGCTTCTGCTAGCTTCAACCGAAAACCCGTCAACCGACAGGCAGGCCGTCGTCCAGGTCCTTGTAATAATTGTCCATGTTCGACCTGTTGACGCCCGTGATCTCGGAGTCGACCACGGAGAACGACCCCGCGTCTCCCGTCGTCAGGAAATTGTACAGCATCTTCGTGACCAGGTAACCCTGGTTGTAGGGGTTCTGCGTATACATGCTGAGCAGCCATCCGTCCTTGATCTGGTCAAGCGTTTCCTTCGCCGGGGTCAGGTCGTGCCCGCTCGAATAGATCGGGTGGTCGGAGTCTATATTGCCCATATTGTTCTCGATCAATACGCGCGCCCATACATAGCCCGTGCCGCCGAGGGAAACGTGCCCATTGATGTCGGAATGCGCCAGGAGCGCGTTTTCAAGTATCCCGTACGTCTCCTGCTCGCTTCCCGGGCAGTCGACTACCTGGACGATCTCGATGTCCGGGTATTCGGCGAGCACGCTCTCGACGCCGTCCTGCCTCTGGCGCGACCATGTGGAGCTTTGCGCGACCGAGCTTACAAGGACCTTGCCCTCGCCGCCCATCGCCTCGGCGACGTCCCTGGCCGTGGCGGCCCCGGCGTCAAACAGGTTTTCGCCCACGAACCCGAGCCTGCCGGACTCAGGGGCGTCGACATTGTAAGTGGCCAGCGGGATATTGTTTTCCAGCGACTCCTGGATGATTGGCGTCATGCCCGGCTCGTCCATTACCGCGACCCCGATTGCGTCCACGCCCTTCATTATCAGGTTCTGCACCACGTCGATTTCCACGGCGGTATCCCATGATTCCTTGCCTGTCATGTACGCGTTCACGCCAAATTCCGCCGCGCCCGCGTCCACGCCCATTTTTATGGCCTGCGCGAAAGGCGCTGTCGTGTTCATGTACACGACCGCTATCTCCAGGTCGGCGGGATCCTTGGACAGGTCAAGCTCGAAAGTATAGTTTCCCGCGGTCACGGTCGTAAGGCCGCCGCCCGTGTCTCCGCCCGTGTCCGCGGGGGTTTCCACGGGCGCTTCCCCGCCCGTGTCAGCCGGCGGGGCTTCGCCGCCCCCGCCGCCGCAGCCCGCGAAGGCCGCCACGACAAGCAGCAAGCCGAGCATCAGAGCCAATAGTTTTTTCGCTTTCATTTTTTTCCTCCTCCTTCGTTAGTGAAAATGATTAGTTTATCTCCGGGCCGGCGCCGCCTTCAACGACGCCGGCACATGAGCATGTCCGGTAATGCCGGGCTAATGGCGGCCACCCGCGGGCCTTTCGCCTTCGAGCTGCCTTGCCACTATGCCGGCCTTTCGCCCTCGAGCCTTTCGCCCTCGAGCTGCCTTGCCACTATGTCGGCCTGCCTCTTGAACGGGTCACGCAACGCGGGGTACAATCCCCTGTACGCTTCGTAGTATTCGTCGTATATCGCCACGTTCTTCGCTATCGGCTCTGTCACGCTTTTCGTCTTCAAAAGGGCGTCGCAGGCTTCCTCGACGCCGGCATACGCGCCGGCCCCGACAGCGGCCATGATCGCGCCGCCGGCCGCCGGGCCTTCCTCGAGGCTCATCGTTACCACCCTGGAGTCGTAGATATCCGCCTGTATCTGGCGCCATAGCGCGCTTTTCGCGCCTCCGCCCGTGGCGCGGATCTCCGTGACGGAGAAGCCGAACTCGCGGCAGATATCCACCGTCTCGCGCAGCGCGAAGGTGACGCCTTCCATGACGGCGCGGCATATCTCTGGCAGGCCGTGGCGGTTTGAAAGCCCGAAAAACACGCCCCTGGCATTGCCGTCCGAATGCGGGGTTTTCTCGCCGTTGAGATAAGGCAGGAAGGCCAGCCCCTCGCTTCCGGCCGCCGCCATGGACGCCAGGCCTGTCATATGGTCGTAGATGTCGCCGCCCGCGCCGTCGTCAGCTGTTTTTTTATCGGCAAAAAAAGTGTCGCGGAGCCACTTGAACGAGCCGCCCGCCATCAATACAAGGCCCAGGAAACACCATTTGCCGGGGACGGAATGCGCCATCGAGTACAGCGCGCGCTCCTTCCTGTCTATAAGCGGCGCGTCGACGCATCCGAATACCACGCCGCTTGTCCCGATCGCCGCGCCTATCACCCCTGGCCTTACGATGCCCGTGCCGACGCCGCCCGCGGGCTGGTCGCCGCCGCCGGCCACGACAGGGATGCCCGCCGCGAGGCCAAGCTCGTCCGCGATATCCTTCCGGAGGCCGCCTACGACGCCGACCGACTCAAGCAGCCTCTCCGGCGCGAATTCGCGCGGAATCCCGAGCCTGTCGAAGATTTCGAACGCCCACGCCCTCTTCGGCACGTCCATAAGGAAGCTGAGCGAAGCGTCGCTCACCTCCGTGGCGAGCTCCCCGGTCAGCATGTGGCACAGGTAGTCTTTCGTGAACACGATCTTTCTCGTGCGCTCGTATTCGTCCGGGCGGTGTTTCTTGACCCACAGTATCTTCGGCGCCCAAAAACTGTTCAGGCAGTGATTGGCCGTGATGCCGAGATACTCCTCGGGCGGCATCTTTTCATTGATTTCCGCGACTTCTTCCCCCGAACGCTGGTCCAGCCAAAGCAGGCAGTTGCCGACGGGCGCCATATGCGAGTCGAGCATCACGCTGCCCTGCATCTGCCCGGAAAAGCCTATTGCCTTGACGGCCTTGCCGACGCCGGAATCGCATACGGCCTGCCCTGCCGCCTCGCGGCAGGCGCGCCACCAGTCGGCAGGGTCCTGTTCGGCCCAGCCCGGCCGCGGAGTGACAAGGCCGCATTCCGAATAGCCCGACCCGCAAAGCTTCCCGGCATCGTCCATCACGACAGCCTTGACACCGCTCGTGCCGGCATCAATCCCCATATAGTAAGCCATCTGCGCCTCCGTTCTGCCTTCCTCCGCCCTGCCTGCCACGGCCCTGGCCTAGTGGGCCGTTCGCCCTTACGGGGCTCACATGGCTTTTTCGCGCCACTCGACGGCTGTCTCTACGACGGCCGCGATGTTTTCGATCGGCACGTCGGACATGATCTCCTGGGACGGCGCTATGATGTACCCGCCGCCCTTCCCGAGTATCTGTATGGTTTCCTTCGTCATCTCGCGGACTTCATCCGGCGTCTGGAACGGGAGCCTCTGCTCGTCGATGCCGCCCATGAACACGAGGTCCTGCCCGTACTCGCGCTTCATCTTTTTCAGGTCGTTGCAGGGCTGCACCGGCTCCCACCCGTCGAGGCCCGCGTCGATCAGCTGCGGCAGGTAGTCCGCCATCTGGCCGCACGAATGCATGAAGATGTACATATCGTATTTCTTGTACTCGGCGAACAGGCGCTTGAAATGCGGCAGCAGGATGTCGTTGAACATCTTTGGCGAGAAGAAGCCGCAGTTCTGCATCGCGAGGTCGTCGCCGTGGTGCGCGATCCTGAAGCCGAAGTCCGCCTTTACCTTCGCTAGCTTGACCCTGTAGTCCGTGATCTTCTCCATAAGGGTATGGACGACCTTCGGGTTGCCGGCGATCTCGGTCATGAACTGCTGGAACCCCAGGATCGCGTAGCCGCGCTCGTATACGCCGAAATAGCCTGAAGGTATTACGCACAGGTC
>Ga0082212_10003509_pt1 | contig 22180 bp, 16 predicted proteins | sample TergutNt197P3_FD_71548 | JGI IMG/M metagenome (GOLD analysis project Ga0082212, IMG submission 71548) | Neocapritermes taracua P3 segment gut microbial communities from Petit-Saut dam, French Guiana - Nt197 P3 | ecosystem: Host-associated > Arthropoda: Insects > Digestive system > Gut ...
AAATACTTGTGATGATTTTTTTCGATATACAAGGCGTGAGGAAGGCGAATACCCGCTGTGGTATTTAACTGACGAATAACGCAGTATAGCGGAAAAAAGGTCGCAAGTATGCGTAGTTATTTTGCGAATGATGCACTAGTACACGATCCTGATCCGGCCGTCCTGGCTCCACCACAGCACCGTGGCGCCAAACTCGGTGGTGATCAGCCGCAGGGGCACAAGCATCCTGTCGTTGATAATGATCGGCGTCTGGTCGCTGCCGGAGATTGCCCTGCCCTCGGTGATATAGATGACCTTACTGCCGTAAGATATCGTCGTGGAGTTGATGGAATCCTGCCAGGTGACGATGGCGCCCATCTCCTCAAACACCGAGCGCAGCGGCACCATGGTGGAGCCCCGGTGGATAATGGGCGCGGGGTTGATCACGCCGGTAGTGCCGTCCGAGCGGGTAAACTGCGTGCCATTTACCGCCAGGTCGATCCACTGCACCAGCGTGCCCCGGGTACCCAGGCCGAAGCGCCCCGACCCGTACAGCTGATAAGTGAAGCTGACGTTGACGGGATTGTAGACCCCCCCCAGTATATCCAGGTAAGACTCATTGTCTTTAAACGCTGTGAGATGCCCGAAATCCCACTGGGTGAAGTTTTGGTTCTTTAGATATAGCATGGCGCTCACCGGGGAGCCCAGGTCGATCTCCTTCAGCTCGCTTCCCGGGATCTGCAGCAACATGGAGAAGTAGAAATCCTGGCTGGGCAGTATCGATAGCTGCTTATCGCTGAAGCGGCTGGGCGTGAAGCCCGGCTGCCGCGCCTCGTAAGTGCTCAAGGTCACCGCCACGGTGGCGTAGGAGCTTACCGCCGCCTCGTTGGCTATCGTCCGGAGATTCTTTGGGTCCAGGGTCACATTGCCGAAATCGTGGGACAGGATGAGCTTCTGATCCTGATTCGCGAGCTGGGCCAGCAGGCCGGGGCTGAAAGTCGCCCTGCCGTCGTTGAAGCGGGTCATATCCGCCACGGCGTTGCTGCTGTGCCCATTGAGAGCCGCCAGGACGGCCGCGTCGCCGTTGTTTGAGCTTGCCGCGCCAGGCCGGCTATCCGCCGCCAGCCATACCGTGATGGGGATGGAGACCTGGTAGAAAGTCTGGTTCATACTCTCATACTGGGTCGCCAGATAATTGGTCAGCGTCAGCTCTACGATCAGGTAGTCGCTGCCAGCCTTCTGGGCGGTGAGCAGAAAGCGGTACTCCTCCCGGGCCAGATGCACGGGGCTGTCGTACTCCGACAGGATACGCGCGTTCAGCAGCTTGGGGGGCACTTGGTTATTCGGATTCGTGGAAGACGTGATATTGACAAAAGGGATGGCCTTCTGCTCCCCGGGGGAGAAGCTCACGGAGCCCGCTTCCCGGATGATGAGGGTGGCGGGGCGGATGGAATTCGCTTCATAAATAAAATTGCCGGCGTAAGAAACGCTGCAGTCCCTTGGCGCGCCGATATACTTGGAAGTCAGAAAATTATTGTCCATGGTGATGGAGCTGACGCCCTCGGGGAAGGAAGCGTCCAGGGGGTTGGTCAGGCGATTGTTACGCAGATCCAGCGTACGCAGCCTGGCGGGCCACGCGGCCTGGGCGACGTCGGCGATATTGTTGTGCGCCAGGGAGAGGAAGCGGATATTGTCCGGAAAAAGCACGTCCTTCAGCGTCGTAAGACGGTTGTACTCCGCCGTGAGACGGGTCAGCTCGGTGAAGTAACGTATCCCCTTGAGGCTCGTCACGGACTTGCCATTCAGATCCAGAGTAGAGACCTTGAAAAACTCGTCCTCCTCCTGCAGGGGGAAGACCGGGTTCGTCCCGGTGACGTCCTTCACCGCCGCGAGAAGGCTGGGGGCGATATCGCTCTCGATCACCAGGTCGGCAAGGGCGGAGCCGGGGGCGATAGCCAGGAGGCAGGCCAGCAGCAGCCCGGGGAGCAGAGCCCGGAAGGCGCGGCGAAAGAACCGCCCCCATCGGCGGCAGCCTGCTTGACCCGATGACCCGCTGATGAAGCGGGATATGTCTCGACCGCTGGAATACATATGCCTCACCTGCTAAGTGGCAGCCATTTCTGTATATGGCAGGTTTTTCTTTATTGTATTACACAGGAAAGCAAGAATATAGTAGGATAAACGAATGATAACAAATTGTTCACAATGTATTAACGTAAATATCCGGCGGCCCCTGCCCTGAAAATTAGACAAAAGCGGCAAAAAATGCGATAATCGACAGAGTGGATTCTAAGATGGAGGCAACATGGCCGGAGGTAAGGGGAAAAATAAAAACGCGGCTGCCGCGACGGGTCAGGACTCTCATTTCTTCGAGGAGGTCATGGCTTTTCTTCTGCTTGCCGTGACCTTTGTCAGCCTGCTCTGGCAAGGCCTGCTCTTTGAGCGGGACAACATCCCCGTGGTGATTATCCTGTCCGCCCTGTCCTTCATCGTACTGCTGAAAGCCCGGGTCACGGGGGAGTGGGAAATCCAACGGCCGTATACAGCCGGTTTATTTCTGCTCCTGACTATAACTTCCGCCGCGGCGCTGATCAGAGCGGTTTACCCCCACAATGCCGTGTATGCCATGAGCAAGTACAGTTCCATTTTTCTGTTGGTTTTGGCCGTACAAGCCCTGGATCGGAAGCTGCCTTTCGCGGCATGGCTGACGAAGGCTTTGGCCTTCGCCGGATTTGTCTACGCGTTGCTGGGGTTGGACGCCGTATGGGGCGGTAAGCTCGTGGAAGGCATAAATTCAGCGCTCAACGGGGGCCCCCTGGCCGAGGGGGAGCAAGGATTCCTCTTCGACATGATCATGGGGGATCGGCTCAGATCGGTTTACCAGTACCCCAATACCATGGCTTCGTTTTTCATCGCGGCATGGTTCGCGGCCGTCCACCCCCTCATCCACGACGACGTCTATTGGAAGCCGGGTAAGGTACGCCGTGCCGGGCTCGCCTTCTCCGCCGGGGCGGCCAACCTGCTCTTTGCGGCGTTTGTGCTTACCGTCAGCCGGGGCATGTACCTGGTCGCGGCGGTCATGCTGATCCTGTACATCATCTTCCTGCCGGCGGGGCGGAAAATGCGGTCGGCGGGGCGCTATGCCTTGTGCTTCATCCCGGGGTTGCTCCTGGGCGCCCTGGCCCTGCCCGCCGCGCCTCTCAGGAGCCTGGCGCCCGGCTTGGGCTGGCTGCTGCTATTGCTGCTTTTCGCGCTGAGCGCTATGGCGGCGGACGTCATGATCCGCAAGGCGCCGGGGGCGCGGGTTAATGGCGCGGGGGCGGACACGGCGGCGCGCAAGGCGCAGAGGAGCGGCGCTGTGGCAGCGCGAGTACGCGATGGCGGCGCAGTGACAGATGCAACAACGACGCGCAAGGCGCGGGGGAGCGGTGAAGCTGCAGCGTCACCTACGCCGGTCGGCAAGGCTTCTGCTGCTTCAGCTGCGCCGGCTGGCGAAGCAGCCGGACATGGCGGCCAAGGGCAGGATGGCAGCCGTATACACAGCAGCCCGAAACACGGCAGCGCGGAGCATGGCAGCGACCCCCGCAAGCTCCCGGCAGGCAGCGGCTTGCTGAAGCGGAAACCGGCGATTGTCGCCTTTGCCGCCCTATGCCTTTGCCTCCTGGCTATCGGGGTATTTGCCTGGCAGTATTCGCGGCCCATGCCCCTTGGCGGCGGGCAGGCGCTGGTCAGGCAGCTTCGCCTGGATAAAGCGGGCGGCTATCAGGTCGCCTTACGCTTCGACCGGCCCATAGACCAGTCCGCGGCGGATACGCAGATACGGCTGGAAGGGCAGACCCGGCAGGAGATGCTTCGGCATCACTATGCGCCGTATATATCGGCAGACCTGTCCGCGTATATCGGCGAACAGGAGATAGCGTTGCCTTTCTACGCGCCGGATGATGAGATGTACTTCCGCCTGAGTATATATGACAGGGGCGCGGCGCCGGGCAATGCCATAGCGGAAGTATCCGTCGTGTCGGCGGCGCATATAGGGCCGGAGGCGAATGAAACAACAACGGATGCGGCAGCAGCATCTACGGGCACGGCGGCGGATGCAACGGCGGATGCGGCAGCAGCATCTACGGGCACGGCAGCGGGCGGCGGCGCGGCAGCGGAAGCAGCGGCGGCGGGCACGGCAGCGGGCGGCGGCGCGCGGAAGATCAAGCTAAACCGCTTCCTGCTCACGGAATCCATGGTCAGGGGCATAGAGACGGCGATACACCCCCAGACGATGTACGAGCGCTTCGGATTCTACCTTGACGGTTCCCGCATGTTTCTGGACTATCCCCTGACCGGGATCGGGGGGGACTGCTGGCGTTATCTATACACCTCGTATCAGAGATACCCCTATGTCGCCAATGACCTCCATTCCTACGCCATGCAGCTCATCGTCGAATACGGCGTCGGCGGGCTGCTGGTTTTCCTCGGCTTTCTTGCCGCCCTGGCTGCCCTGTTCATCCGCTGCGTGAAGGGGAGGAGGGAGGCTGACGTCCTCCTCCTGATGGTCGCCGGAGGGCTCTTTGCCCACAGCATGATTGACGTAGACTTCACATTTTATGGCCACTACCTGGTCTTCGCTATCGCTTTCGCGCTCATCCGTTTCCCCGCGTCGCGTAAAGCGCAGGAGGGCGGCGTAGCAGCAGGGGCGACCGCGTCGCGTAAAGCGCAGGAGGGCGGCGCAACCGCAGGGGCGACCGCCTTACGCTGGGGCAGGGACGCCCTGGTCGTAGCCGTACTGGTCATCGCCTGCCTGTGGCCCTTCCGCCTGAACCGGGCAAACAGCTACACAGCGGCGTACTTCTATGCCGCAAACGCGGAAGATACGGAAAGCGCAGCCTGGCTCATCGGGCAAGCCGCGAAGTGGGACCCGCTGAAGCCGGAGTATAAGGCGGCGGAAGCCCTGGCCCTGGGCGCGAGCGGGGTGTACACCGCGGAAACCTATGCCCGGGCGGAAAGCCTGGCGGCGGCGGCGAAAAGGCAGGGGCAGTACAGCGGCGACACGCTGGGCATGCTGCAAAGCTACTACTACCGCATCCGGCACTACGACGAAGCCTGGGAGGCGGGGCTCAGGGCTGCCGGGACCGACCCTTACCGGAGCGAACATTGGCTTTCCCTGGGCAAGCTAGCGGACGATATCTGGTTCAACTACAGTGTGGCGGACGTCATCGGCGCCAACGGTGAGGTAGACGAGTCGGCCCGGGACTACGAAGCTATCCGCTTATGGCTGGGGAAGGGCGTAGGCCTCGCCGCCGAGATGGAGCGCGCGTCGGCAGGGCGCTGGGTCCCCGTGGAAGCGGAAAGCGAGCTGGCCGGGCTGATGGAAGCCTGGCGGGAGGCTCTGGCCTCGCTGGACTGACGCCGCCTGGAACAGTGTAGCAATCTGTGCCGCTGGGATGCAAGCACAGCTTAGCGGCAGAAAGGCATATGGATGAAACACCGCAACCAATTCTTCTTCATCATCATCGACGCGGCCCTGAGCCTCGTTTCCATATTTCTTGCCGTGTGGCTGCGGTTCGAAGGGCTCATCCCCGAAGCGTATTGGCGCCAGTTGCCGGTCTACTATCCCATTGCCGCCGTGACAGTGGTTGCGGCGGGTCTCGCTTTCGGCACCTACCGCTCCGTCCTGCAGTACATGGGATTCGCCGACGCCTTCCGGCAGACCGCCGCCGCCGTATCCTCAGCCGCCGTATTCCTCATCGTCAAATACACCCGCCTGTACCCGGTATCCGGCTCCATCACCGTCATATATTTCGGTATCCTGCTGATCTTCACCATCGCGGTGCGGCTGATTCCCCGTTTTCGGCATTGGCTACGGACCAGGAACCATCCCGGCGCCAGGCGGACCATGGTCATCGGCGCGGGAGACACGGGGGCTATGGTGATCAAACGCCTGGAAGAAAGCATGGACGACAGCTTGTATCCTGTGGTGGCTGTAGACGACGACCCGGCTAAGGTCCATATGCGGGTGGCGGGGGTCACGGTGGCTGCCAGGATCAACCAGATCCCCAGGGTGGCGAGGAAGTACCGGGTGGAGGAAGCCATACTGGCCATCCCATCCCTGGATATCGCCGCCATCACGGATATCCATCACAAGTGCGCCTCCGCGGGCATCAAGCTGCGGTTATTTCGGACGGCGGTAGACATGGAGAGCTTCATCGCCGGGGACGAGAGGGCGCTGAAGCAGATCGACATCGGGGACTTGCTCTTCCGGGACAGCATACGCCTGGACAAGGAGCTGATCTTCCGCTGCCTGAAGGGCAAGACCGTGCTGGTCACCGGCGGCGCTGGCTCCATCGGCAGCGAGATATGCCGCCAGGCCCTGGCCAACGGATGCGGGAAGCTCGTCATTTTCGACTTGAACGAAAATGGTTTATTTCTCATCAATGAAGAGCTCAGGCTGCTGTACCCCGGGGAAAAATACGAACTGTGCCTGGGCGACCTGAGGGACGAGGCCCGGATCGAGCAAATATTCGAAGCGCACAAGCCTCAGCTGGTCTTCCACGCCGCCGCCCATAAGCATGTGCCCATGACGGAGCTGAACCCTTTTGAGGCAGTGAGGAACAACATCGGGGGCACGGAAAACCTCATCAACGCCTGCCTGCACAACCGCGCCGAGAGGTTCATCCTGATATCCACCGACAAAGCGGTCAACCCGGCAAATATCATGGGGGCGACGAAACGGGTGGCGGAGCTGTTGGTTCAAAGCATGAAAGGCAGCGATTGCAAGATGGCCGCCGTCCGCTTCGGCAATGTACTGGGCTCCTCGGGCAGCGTCATCTCCACATTCCAAAGGCAGATCGAGCGGGGCGGGCCGCTGACCCTGACCCATCCGGACATGGAGCGTTACTTCATCACCATCCCGGAAGCCGTGTCACTGGTGATGGTGGCCGGCACGCTGGCAGAGGGCGGGGAGATATTCGTGCTGGAGATGGGCAAGCCGGTGAAGATATACGACCTGGCCAGGGAGATGATCCGCCTGTCGGGGCGGGAGCCGGATAAGGATATCAAGATAGAAATAACCGGCATAAGGCCGGGGGACAAGCTCACAGAGGAGATCGTGCTGGGCAGCGAGATAATGGAGCAAACGATCCAGGAGAAGCTCTATGTCATCAAAGGCGAGGAGCTGGATAAAGACCGATTTATCAAGAATTTCTTCGGCATTGAGTTGGCGGCCCAGGGCAGGGACCCCGACCGGCTGAGGGAAGCGCTGATGGAAACGGTGAAGACATTCTCATGAGACGACTCCGCGCCGCTGCGGGCAGCGGGCGGCAAAGCCGGTTAGCCGGTTGCGGGTAGCTGGGCAGGCGTCAGGCTAAGGCGCAAGCAGCGGGGCAGGGTCGCAGTCCGGTGGCTGTTGGCAGCAAGGCCGAGCGGCAGAAAGCGAGCGGCAAGGCCGGTGGCAGACACAAGCGGCAGGCACAGGCGCAGACGCGAGGCGGGCAAATGTATCCTTTTGTAAAGCGTTTTCTTGATATCGTATTCTCCGGACTGGGCCTGATCTGCCTTAGCCCGGTCTTGTTGATACTGGGGGGCCTCGTGAAAGCGACGTCTCCCGGCCCGGTGTTTTTCGCCCAGAAGAGGATAGGGCTGGGCAAAACGACCTTCACCATGCTGAAGTTCAGGACCATGCGGATAGACGCCCCCGCCGACACGCCCACCCATCTGCTCCGGAATCCTCTCGCCTATATCACCAAGATTGGGGCGTTTTTGCGTAAAACAAGCCTGGACGAGCTGCCCCAGCTGTGGAACATCCTCAAGGGCGACATGAGTCTCATCGGCCCCAGGCCCGCTTTGTGGAACCAGGACGACCTGGTCGCGTGGCGGGATCACTACGGCGCCAACGGCCTCAGGCCGGGGCTCACCGGGCTTGCCCAGATCCGGGGCAGGGATGAGCTGCCCATCGAGGTCAAGGCCGCCTACGACGGGGAGTACTGCCGGAATCTGAGCTTTGGGCAGGATTGCCGTATCCTTTGGCGGACGGTTTTCGCTGTATTGACCGGAAAGGACGTCAGCGCATGAAAAAAGTCTTGATTACAGGCATTAAGAGCTACATCGGCAGTTGCCTCGGGGAATGGCTGGAGAAGTGGCCCGAGGACTACGAGGTGGAATCCGTTGATCTGCGCGACCCATTCTGGAAGGATCGTTCCTTCGAGGGCTACGACGCGGTCTTTCATGTGGCGGGGATCGCCCATCAGCAGCTTGCCTCGAAGAGCCGCTACACGAAGATCAACCGCGACCTGGCTATAGAAACGGCGCGGAAAGCCAAGGAAGACGGGGTGGGGCGCTTTATCTTCATGAGCACGATGGCCGTCTATGGCGTGGAGGATAAGCTGGGCGTGAAAAACGAGATCGGCGTGGATACCCGGCCGCGCCCGAGGACGAATTACGGCATAAGCAAATACGAGGCCGAGCAGGGGATCGAGGAGCTGCGGGACGCGCGCTTTAGCGTCTGCGTGGTCAGGCCGCCGATGATCTATGGCGAGAATTGCCCGGGGAACTACCGCAGCCTGCGGAAGCTGACTATGGACTATGGCGTATCGCCGGACTACGAAAACGAGCGCAGCATGATTTATATAGGAAACTTCTGCGAATTCATCCGGCTGCTCATCGACATGGGCGATTCGGCCCGGGAGGATATGGTTTTCTGCCCTCAGGACAGCGCTTATCATTGTACCGCGGAGATGATGGAATGGATAGGCGCTGAAAACAGCCGCCCGGTCAAGAAGGCTCAATGGCTGGGGACTACCATCCGATACCTGGGCCCGGTGGTCCCGAGGCTGAGAAAGGCATTCGGCAACCTGACCTATGCCCGCGAGTTGTCCGGCATACCCTTTGAGGATTATTGCGGTTGGAACACACGGAGCGCCGTCCGGGCGACGGAATCAAACTGGACCGTGGTCGTAGGAAAGACGCTTTGATCAGCAGACGGAAAGGAGCGTATATGAGCATTCTAGTTACGGGAGGCGCCGGGTACATCGGAAGCCACACATGCGTCGAGCTGTTAAACGCGGGTCACGATATCGCGCTGCTGGATAATTTCAGCAACGCCAAGCACAGCGTAGTCGACCGCATCCGGGAGCTCGCGGGTAAGAGCTTTCCCGTATATGAAACGGATATCTTAGACGAAGCCGGCTTGCGGCGGGTGTTCGCCAAGGAGCGGATAAGCGCCGTGGTGCATTTCGCCGGGCTGAAAGCCGTGGGCGAATCGGTGAGTATGCCCCTGTCTTATTATCACAACAACGTAAGCGGTTCCGTCAATCTCTTGCGAGTCATGGAGGAAGCCGGCTGCAGGCGTATGGTGTTTTCTTCCTCCGCCACAGTGTACGGGGAGAATAACACGGCGCCTTTCAAGGAAGACGCCCCCCTGTCCGCGACGAACCCCTACGGCATGACCAAGCTCATCATCGAGCGCATCCTGCAGGACGCCGCTGCCTCGGGCGGGGCGGACGTGGCGCAGTCGCCGCCGCAGGCGCAGCAGCCATCGCAGGCGCAGCAGCCGTCGCAGGCGCAGGCGCAGCAGTCGCAGCCGCCGCCGCCGCAGCAGCAGCAGCAAGCGCAGCAAGTGCAGCAAGTGCAGGCGCAGCAGGGCAGCCGCTGGAGCGTGGCGTTGCTCCGCTACTTCAATCCGGTAGGCGCCCATCCCTCGGGCCTGCTCGGCGAGGATCCAAACGGCATACCCAACAACCTCGTGCCTTACATCGCCAAGGTCGCCGCCGGCAAGCTGGATCACCTGAATGTCTACGGCGACGACTACGATACCAGGGACGGCACAGGGGTCCGGGACTACCTACATGTGGTGGATCTGGCGCTGGGCCATATCAAGGCCCTGGAGTACATCGAGGCCCACAGCGGCGCCCACGCCGTAAACCTCGGCACAGGCACGGGGTATTCGGTCATGGAAGTATTGCGAGCTTTCGAGCGGGCCTGCGGCAAGCCCATCGCGTACAAGATAGCGGCGCGGCGGCCGGGGGATATCGCCGAAGGTTATGCGGACGCCTCCAAAGCCTTGGCGCTGCTGGGCTGGAAAGCTGAACGCGGCTTAGATGAGATGTGCGCGGATATGTGGAACTTCGCCGCGAAGCACTATCAATGACGACGATCCAACCCACAAGCTGGCGGTCGGCGTTGCCCCGGCCCGAGTACCGGTCATACGAGCGGATCGTACTGGCGGCGGATCAGGGCTGGTATGAGGTCTACCGCGTCCTGCCGGACATATACGCCATCTGTGAGCCGGGGCATTTCCAGGAGGTCATCTCCTTCTTGATCGTCGGGGCGGAGAGAGCGCTGCTCTGGGACACCGGAATGGGCGTCGCGCCTATACTACCGGTAGCGGAAGCCCTGACCGGCCTGCCCATCGTAGCGGTCAATAGCCACGACCATTTCGATCATGTGGGAGGCAATTGGGAGTTTCCCGCCGTCTATGGCTGGTCAGAGGCGGCTCCGGCGCGGCTTGCTGTTGACCGCGAGTATACGGCGCAGCTTGCACGGGCGTCGATGGGCTACAGCCGCGAATTCCTGGCGCCGATGATGGGCGAGGATTCGTTGGCGAAGCCGCTGCCCGCAGCTTTCGACAAAGGCGGCTACCGTATACGGCCATGGCGCAAGGCAGCGTTGCTGCAGCCGTCGCCGCCGCCACAGCCACCGTCGCCGCCACAGCCACCGCCGCCGCCGCCGCCACCGTCGCAGCCGTCGCAGCAGGCGCAGTCACCGTCGCAGCCGTCGCAGCCGTCGCCGCAGCAGCCCGCCGCGCGCCTCTTCACCGGCGCTGCCTTTGACTTGGGCGGACGCCTGCTTGAGGTGCTTGCCACGCCGGGGCACTCCCCCGACAGCATCATGCTCCTGGACAGGCAGGCCGGCGTCCTTTTCACCGGTGATACCGTCTACCCCGCCGCCCTTTATGCCCACTTCGACAGCGCTGAGTACGGCAAGTCGTCGGTGGCGGATTACGCGGCTACCATGGCTTCCCTACAGGAGTTGGCGCCGTCGCTCACCAAACTATGCTGCTCGCACAATGTACCCGTCAACCCGCCCGAGCTGCTGCCGGATGTAGCGGAAGGCTTTCGCCGTATACAGTCCGGTCAAAGCGAAGGCATTACCGGCAGCGACGGCCTCATCCGCCACAACTTCCGCGGCTTCTCTATCATTATTAGCGCCCGGTAGGTCAAGGCAACAGAGCCTACTAATGCATGTGTTTCGCAGCATCGAAAAGTTATGCTTTTCGGCTTTTTCGTCGCCTCTGATTCACAGCATTTTCCGGAACACATCCGCTAATTTGACCGCATGGCCGTTATATATGTGAACCGGCGCTTCGTCGGTGATCGTGTAGGTGCTTCCTATGTATTCACCATCCCTGAGGACGTAAGCCGACACGGTCTCGTTCTGCTGGTCGACGATCCAGTACTCCCGGACGCCCGCCTTGCGGTACTGTTCGAACTTCTCCTCCTTGTCCCGCTTCGAGGTGGACGGCGAGAGTATCTCCACAACCATATCCGGGGCGCCGATGCAGCCGGTGCCGCTCAGCTTGGAACGGTCAAACAATACAGAGATATCCGGCTGAAAGACGGTATCGTCCCCGGCGTCGGCGTTCAGGCGTACATCGAAAGGCCCCGCCATGACCTGGCCCGGCTTTCCCTCATGAAGTCGGCAGAGTATCGTTATCAGCCGCGTGTTGACTGCCTGATGCTCCCAGAGAGGCGCCGGTTCCATCAAGCATGGTGCGCCGTCGATAAGTTCGTACCGCTTGCCGTCGTTCCAGGTATAGTAATCCGCGTAGGTATAGAGTTTGCCCGGAATCGGGCGCTTCTCCGGATGCGGTGATTCAGTATTGCATACCTCCTGCTGTTTCGCTTCCACAAAGCATTCCGCTTCGATTATTTGCCGTTCCGCTTTCGTCAGGTTGTCCGCTTTGATTATTTGTCGTGTCGTTTCCATTTTGTATTCCTCCTTTTCCCTTCGCCGCCACTGAATCATAGCTTCTACCGGAACACATCCGCCAGCTTGATCACACAGCCGTCCAGCACACACACCGGCGCTTCGTCGTTGTTCGCATAGGTTGTCCCGATATACTCGCCGTGCCTTAGGATGTAAGCCGTCAAGGTCTCGTTCTGCCGGTCGACGATCCAGTACTCACGGACGCCCGCTTTGCGGTACTGTTCGAACTTTTCCTCCTTATCCCGCTTCGAGGTAGATGGGGATAGTATCTCCACAACCATATCCGGAGCGCCTATACATCCGGTACCGCTTAGCTTGGAACTGTCGCAGAATACCACAATGTCGGGCTGAACGACGGTGTCGTCACCGGCGTCGGCGTTCAGGCGCACGTCGAAGGGCGCTTGAAACACTTTTCCCGGCGTTCCTTCAAGATGGTTGCCGATGAGTCTGTTAAGCTGAGAACCAACCCCCTGATGCTCCCAGAGAGGCGCCGGCTCCATCAGGTATGGGGCGCCATCGATAAGCTCGTACCGCTTGCCGTCGTTCCAGGCGTAGTAATCCGCGTAGGTGTAAAGCTTACCCGGCATCGGGCGCCTCTCCGGCTGCGGTGATTCAGCATTGCATACCTCCTGCTGTTTCGCTTCCACAAAGCATTCCGCTTCGATTATTTGCCGTTCTGCTTCCATTTCATATCCCTCCTATAAATAAAAAAATCCGCAGTCCGCGGATCCTACAGTTACAGATATTCGACGCCCATCGCTCTTTTTCCTGCCGACAGGGCGGAACTTTCAGGATATTTTTTGAAAATTGTTCCCCTTCATATGAGTGCCGTTTGCGGCCAGTAAAGTTGCCATTGAGAAACGGCGCCTATGTTATAGTTCTCGGGAGTGGGGACCCGGGGTGTGGCTGTTTGCAAGCGATGGATTGAACGGCTTCGTTGACCGGATAAGAAATCGCTAACCTGGTAAATCCGTGGGCGTGACACGATGTCACGCCAGACGGAATCGCGACATGGATGTCGCGTTGGAGTCGGTAGGAGTTGCATCAACCGATTTCTATATCTGGCCGAAGCTGTGAACCATCGCGGTAAATAGGCGCCCCGGGTCCCCACTCCCGTGAACTGTAACGGCGCCGATCTCTTTTGTGCGCTTTTTGCTATCAAATTCTGGCTTTACCAATCATCATATGGTATAATTTGCATAATCGCGGCTCGCGAAGCGCAGGGACGAGCGCGCCATCAGCGAAAGGGCGCCCACGTGGGGCAGGTGACAGTATTGAGCAAGCGAAACTATCAGGATTTAGAAGCTGCGCTGCCGGCTTATCTGCAAAAAGACATCACCGCCTTTATTGAAGGGCTCGCGAACCGTTCTTCCTTCCTGGATTGTTTGTATAACGAACTGCAAGGCTCTATCAATTCGGCGTATTATGATAATGAAATCTCAGGAGAGACGGCGGCTTATCTGAGAAGCAAATATCTTGGTCTATAGAGGTGACATAGTGGCGGCAGGGATAGATTTTACCCATATCTACGTAAACAAGCTGAGAATGTACGGCGGTTCAAACGGTGGGAAAATAAGCGTGCGATATCGGGACGAAAACTATATGCTCAAATTTCCGCCCAAGCTCGGTGGCGCCGCCGGATTAAGATACAGCAACAGCTGTATAAGCGAACATGTGGCGTGCCGTATATTTACGGCGTTAGGGATAGATACCCAGGAGACGCTGCTGGGACGATATGGCGATAAAATCGTCGTCGCGTGCAAAGATTTTGAGACTGATGGGTTTGTACTGAAAGACTTCGCACACCTTAAGAATACGATCATAGACAGTTCGCAAAGCGGCTATGGGACCGAGCTATCTGATGTTCTGGATACGATACATGGTCAGCAGGTCGTTCCCCCAGCGGAGCTGGAGGCGTTTTTCTGGAAAATGTTTATCGGCGACGCTTTATTGGGCAATTTTGACAGGCACAATGGCAATTGGGGCTTCTTGATCAATGAAGCGCGCAAGACGGTAAGAATCGCCCCGGTCTATGACTGCGGTTCATGCCTTTATCCTCAGTTAGAAGAAGACGGTATGGAGCGTGTGATGGCAAATCGAGAGGATATCAGCGAACGTTTATTTGTGTTTCCAAACTCCGCGCTGAAGCAAAATGGCGTGAAGATCAACTATGCGCGATTTCTCTCCGATATCAAATATGAAAGTTGTGCAAAAGCGCTGAGCCTCGTCGGGGCGAGGATCGATCTGCGAGTGATAAACGTAATCGTTGACGACACGCCGTATATTTCTGAAACGCATAAGACATTCCTGAAAACGATGATACGGGAGCGGAAAGAGCGGATCATCGACACAGCGCTGGGGAGAGGTGACACGCAATGACCCTGACAAAACACAGGTTGGCCCTGCTTACCATAGCCATGACGGTTATTTACTTTGCTTTGTTTATGTTCCTGCCGGAGAGCGTCGTGGGCAACCGGGCGGAGAGCTTGCTGCTGTATATATCCAAGGTCATGTTCCTGGGCATGGGAGCCTCCGTCACCACAGCCTCCACCCTGATCCTCATCTACAAGAAGGAGTTCATCAAGTGGCAGATGGAGTCCTTCCGCCGCTTCAAGTATCTGCTGCGCCTCCTGGTGAAGCGGGATTTCGTGTCCCGCTACCGCAAGAGCATGCTGGGGGTGCTGTGGTCCCTGCTAAACCCGCTCCTCACCATGCTGGTCATCACCATGGTCTTTTCCTATATATTTAACCGGGCTATAGACAACTTCCCGGTCTATCTGCTGAGCGGGCAGCTGATCTTCCACTTCTATACGGAATCCACCACAAGAGCCATGAACTCCGTCATCGGCCATCAAGCCATCATCCGCAAGGTCTACATCCCCAAGTACATCTTCCCTCTGTCCAGCGTGCTGTCCTCACTGGTCAACGTCTTGTTTTCCCTCATCGCTTTCGTCCTGGTCTTCATCGTCACCCGGGCGCCCTTCCACTGGACCATACTACTGGTGCCCATCCCCATGCTTTACACATTCGTCTTTTCCCTGGGCGTGGCGATGATCCTGTCTTCCCTGGCGGTGTTCTTCCGGGATCTGACCTACCTGTACGGCATATTTACCACCCTGCTCATGTACCTGACGCCTCTGTTCTATCCCGCGGAGATCCTGCCTCGCCGGGTGCTTACCCTCATCGGGCTCAACCCTATGTACCACTTCGTGGACTATTTCCGGAGCCTGGCCCTGCGCGGCGTCGTCCCCGGCCTCTGGGCGAATATGGTCTGCTTCGCCTTCTCCATGGCGGCCCTCTGCTGCGGGGTCTATGTATTTATGGCCAATCAGGATCGGTACTATCTATATTTCTAAAAAAACAGTCGGATTCAAGCGCGGCGCAGGCGTACAGTCTGCTGCTGCGGGGAAAGGATCATGTCCCGATGGAAAACGAACAGACGATGATATCGGTAGAAAACGTCTCCATGCGCTTCAACCTGAGTAAGGACAAGATCATGGGCTTGAAGGAATATGTCATCAAGTCCTTAAATAGGCAGATATACTTCGAGGAGTTCTGGGCGCTGAAGGATGTGAGCTTCGAGGTAAACCGGGGGGAGGTCTTCGGCGTCATGGGGCTCAACGGCGCGGGAAAGTCCACCCTGCTCAAGATCATCGCCAGGGTGTATAAGCCCACGTTGGGCGCCGTATCCGTCCGGGGCGAGCTGGCGCCCCTGCTGGAGCTGGGAGCGGGTTTCGACCCGGAGTTCTCCGCCCGGGACAATATCTATATGAACGGCGCTATGTTTGGCCACCCCCCGAAGTACATGGACGAGAAGTACGAGGAGATCATCGACTTCGCGGAGTTGCGGGAGTTTGAGGACGTGGCGATCAAGAACTACTCCTCCGGCATGACTGCGCGCCTGGGTTTCGCGGTAGCCACCAGCGTGCAGCCGGACGTACTCATCGCCGACGAGATCCTGGGCGTGGGGGACTACAAGTTTCAGGCGAAGTGCAAGGAACGCATATTCGGCATGATCGGGCGGGGCGCCACGGTGCTGCTGACTTCGCACAACGAAACGCAGATCAAGAGCATGTGCTCCCGGGCCATCCTGCTGCGGAAGGGCGAAGTAGCCTGCGTAGGCGACGCCGCCGAAGTCTGCGACGTTTATAAAGAAGCCTGAGAGGTAACACAGGTAACACAGGGGGACGGTTCTGTCCCCCTATATATACTCGCTTATCTTCTTGTAGAGCTCGTCTGTGTTGATGGGCTTGCCGATGTGGTCGTTCATGCCCGCCTCCAGGCACTTCTCCACGTCCTCCCGGAACACATTCGCCGTCATGGCGATGATGGGTACCTCCTCCGCCCGGGGGACGTCCAGGGCCCGTATGACCCGGGTGGCCGTGTAGCCGTCCATCTCCGGCATCTGGATATCCATCAGGATCAGGTCGTACCGCCCGGGTTGCTCCCGGAACCTGGATACAGCCAGCTCCCCGTGCTCGGCGAAGTCGATGGCCACACCCGTCTCTTCCAGCAGGGCGGACATGATCTCCCGGTTGATCTCCACGTCCTCCGCGATGAGGATGACCTTACCGCTGAAGTCATAGCGCTCCCCGGCTTCGATGAGCTGCCCTGCCGCCGCCCCCGCCGCCGCGCCTATGTCCAGGCAGCCGTTGATGGTATCCACCAGCGTGGACGGAAACAGGGGCTTCGCCAGGAACATATCCACTCCGGCGCTTCTGGCGCTCTCCTCGATGTCTCCCCACTCGCTGCCGGAGATCATCGTGATGACGATTTTGCTCTTGCCCGGCTCGATGGCTTTCAGCCCCCGGGTCAGCTGAAGGGCGTCGATATCCGCCAGCTTCCAGTCGATGAAGTAGATGTCATAAGCGCCGTTTCGGTGGACAAGCTCCATGGCGTCGGCGCCGCAGGTGGCGGCGTCGCACAGAGCCCCGTTGCGCTCGATGAGATTCTTCAGATAGCTTAGCACGCCGCTATCGCCGTCGATAGCCAGGATGCGCAGGCCGCTCCAGTTCGTCTCCTTCACCGACAGCTCGTAGCTGTGGGGGTCGCCCCGCCGCATCCGTACCGTGAAGGCGAAGGTAGCCCCCTGGTCAAGCTGGGACTCTACCCATATGCGCCCGCCCATCATCTCCACGATACTTTTGGATATGGAAAGCCCCAGCCCGGTGCCACCAAACTTCTTGGAAGTGCCGCTGTCCGCCTGCTGGAAGGTCTGGAACAAGCGCGCCTGCTGCTCGGGGCTTATGCCGATACCGGAGTCCGCCACCTCGATGCGGATCTCCCACAGGTCTTCCGCCTCCCCCTCCAGCGTGGCGCTTAGGCTCACCGAGCCTTCGGCGGGGGTGAACTTCACGGCATTGCCCAGCAGATTCGTGATGATCTGGGCCAGGCGCTGGTCGTCCCCCACGAGTATGGCGGGGATGCCCTCGTCGATATACAGGCTGAACTTCAGCTTCTTCTCGTCCACGCGGAAGGATATGATGTTGACCACCCGCTGGAGCATTTTCTCGAAGTTGAACTCGTCCTCGGAAAGCTCAAACTTGCCCGCCTCTATCTTGGACATATCCAGGATGTCGTTGATCACCCCCAGGAGATGTACGGAGGCGTCCTCGATCTTACCCAGGGCATACCGCGCCCGCTCCACGTCCGGAGCGGACTTACCCACGGCGGTCATGCCCATGATGGCGTTCATGGGGGTGCGTATCTCGTGGCTCATGTTGGCCAGGAACTCGCTCTTGGCCTGGCTGGCGGCGTTGGCCTCCGCCTCGTGCCTGGCCATCTCCTCGATCTGGGTGATGTCCTGTACGATCTCGATGTAGCCGGCGGTCTCCCCGTGCAGGTCCCGCAGCACCTCTACGTCCACCTTGTGAGAGCGCCCTTTCTGCTTGAAGAACGTCTCCTTGAGCCCCCGTCGGGCGCAGGCTATGCCACAGTCCTCCGTGCCGCAGATGTGGGCGTCCCAGTTGCTGCAAGGCTTGCCCAGCATGTCCTCCATCTTCGTTCCCAGGAATTCCTCCACCGCCGTGTTGACGAAGGTCCAGTTCATGTCCGCGTCGGTGACGGTGATGGGGAGGGGGGTGGCGTCCAGGATGGACTTATACCAGTGGCTCATCTCCCGGTGCTCCTGGAGTATGGCGTCCAGCTTAGCCGTGAGGGTGTTGAACCATCCGGCCAGCTCCCCGATCTCGTCCTTCTGGCTGCTGGGTATCTGCTCCGTGAGGTCGGCCCTGTCCTCGGCGATGTCCTGTATCTTGGTCGTGATCATGGTCAGCGGCGTGGTAGCCAGCCGGCGTATCTGTATCAGCAGTACGACGATGGGGATCAGGGTCATGCCGACGAGCATGCAGCCCATGACCAGCACAGCCGTATTAATGATGCCGGACACGGTCTCGGTCTCCATGGCGCAGATGATGACCCCTACCTGCTCCCCCCGGTGGCTGGCCAGGGGGAAGGTCGCCAGGGTGACGGTGCCGTAGTCCTCAAAGAGTATGCCCGACCTGCCCTTCTCCAGCAGCTCCGGCGTGATCAGGGCGTCCACACCGCTGTCCTTCGCCTCTACGACCCGGACGAACTCCCCCTTCCGGGGATACTTGTCCGCATCCTGGAGCTCCACGGAGAACTCCAGCAGCTCCACATTGGCGTAGAGGGAGATGTATACCTTACCTTCTTCCGTGGCGGCTTCCAGTATGGGGTCGAAGTCCTGGAGCACCTCCGCGGAGCCCAGGAGGGCGCCGTCCGGCCCCAGCACCGGGATGACCCCCCGTATGGCGAAGCCGCCGCTGCCGGGCTCCAAGCCCAGGGAGGGCTCGCCGCTCCGAAGCACATCCAGCACCGTGGTCCGGTATGAGCGCAGGTCGTCGGAGATATCCACCCATTCCCCGTCGATGCGGGTATTCTTGTCCCGCCAGAGGCGTACAAGGCTGAAGCCGTTTGGCAGGTGGAAGTGCAGCTGCAGCCTCTCCCCTGTGGCGTCGTAGTAGCTGTCCAGCATCACGGCCAGCTCCCTGCGCAGCAGCTCCCGGGCCGCCTGGGACTCCGGCGACCAGGGGTCGTCGATATCGCCGCTGAGGGCAAGCTCATAGGCTTGTATCACCGCGGGCAGGTTCACAAACACGGAAGTCTCGTTCACGGACTTCCGGGCGCTGGCTTCGATCTCGCCGGTGATGAATTGCAGCCTGTTTTCGATCACATCCCGTACGTACTGCTCCCTGGTAGAGATAAAGGAAGAGTCGATCACAAAGTAGCTGATCAAACCAAGACACACGACGATGATGATCTGCGGAATGGCAAGCTTCCATACAAGCTTCATAGCGCTTCGACCTTCTTCCTAATGGATAGGGGGTTCCGACCTACACAACGCCGGCGTTTGTTGTTATTATATCATATGAAGCAATGCGCAATATGATATAATCTGCCATGTCGGGCGGTTCTCCCAGAGGGAGGAGCCCGGCGGTAATTAAATCTGTATAATAACCGCAGAACCAGCGCGTCCGGTGGTTATTATATCATACAAAGCAACTAAGCGCCCCAGGCCGTACTCCCGGTTGATGTGCCCCCCGCCGTTGACGATACGCTGCAGGAAGGCCTGGAGCAGAAGCTGCGGCCCCGCTTCTTTGTAGTCGAAGCCCTCGACCCAGGCGTCTGAGTGCTCGCGGAAAAACTGTTGGAACGCCCCCAGCAGCTTCGGCATGTCCAGCCTGTGCTCCGGGGTGACGTACCACGCCGACTCCTGGTTGGGGATGCGCGTCTGCGCGACCCAAGTGAGCTCCCAGGGGATGATTTCCTGATAGATATCGACGCGGGTCAAAGGATCGATGCAGTAGTTGATCTCCGGGATCATCAGCCCAGCCGTATTAAAAAAACGTGCCATCGCGTTATCCTCCCTCCCCACTGTGCCATTTGTGATTTTCTCAGCCATATGCTATATTTTCAGTATAGCATGGACACACCCACTGTGTCACGGAAAGGAACGAAACCTATGAAAATCACCATGATCGGTACCGGATATGTAGGGCTGGTGACGGGCGCCTGCTTCGCGGAGATGGGCAACACCGTGTACAACGTAGACGTGGACAAGGCCAAGATCGACGACCTGAACCGGGGCGGATCCCCCATCTTCGAGCCGGGTCTGGACGAGATGATCCTGAGAAATATGAAGGGGGAAAACCTCTTCTTCACCACGGATATCGAAGAAGCTCTCCGTAAGACCGACGTCTGCTTCATTGCCGTAGGCACCCCCATGGGGGAAGACGGCGGCGCGGATCTGTCCTATGTGCTTACGGCGGCGAAGGAGATCGGCCGATACATGGATCACGACATGACCGTAGTGGACAAATCCACCGTGCCCGTGGGGACCTGGGCTCTGGTAGCCGAAGCCATAACCGGCGAGCTGGCGGCCCGGGGGGTGGATTTTACCTTCAAGGTCGTGTCCAACCCGGAGTTCCTGAAGGAAGGCAGCGCCGTCAAAGACTTCATGAGCCCGGACAGGGTGGTCATCGGCGTGCCGGATAAAGAATCCGAGGAGCTCATGCGGGAGCTCTACTCCTCCTTCATCCGAAATAGCGACCGCTTCATCGTCATGGACGTCACCAGCGCGGAGATGACCAAGTACGCGGCAAACGCCATGCTGGCGACCCGCATCTCCTTCATGAACGAGATCGCCGGTATCTGCGAAGCCGTGGGCGCCGACGTCAACATGGTGCGCCTGGGCATAGGCAGCGACAGCCGCATCGGCTACAGCTTCCTCTATGCCGGCTGCGGCTACGGGGGGAGCTGCTTCCCCAAGGATATACGGGCGCTGATCCGCACGGCGAAAGACTGCGGCTGCACCGCGGGCATACTGGAGCAGGTGGAGGCGGTGAACCGCCGCCAGAAAGGCGTGCTGGCGGAGAAGGTGGTCCGGCGCTTCGGCGAAGACCTCAGGGGCAGGAAGTTTGCCGTGTGGGGGCTCGCCTTCAAGCCCGACACCGACGATATGCGCGAGGCCCCGGCCGTAGACGCCATACAGGAGCTGCTCAGCCGGGGGGCCGAGGTAGCCGTCTACGACCCCGCCGCCATGGGCGTGGCGAAAGAGCACTACCTGCCGGAGGGGGGCGCCCTGACCTACGCGAAGAGCAAGTACTCCGCGCTAAACGACGCCGACGCCATGCTGCTGGTCACGGAGTGGAAGGAGTTTCGCAGCCCGGACTTCGGCGAGATGAAGCTGCGGATGAAGAGCCCCGTGGTCTTCGACGGTAGAAATCAGTATAAAGCCGCGTCCATGAAGAGGCTCGGCTTCGAGTACAGCCAAATCGGCGCTACAGGAGCGTGAGTACAGCGGCGACAAACGCGGGGACGGTTCACGCCCCCCAGACGGTAATCGGCAAGTCGCCGAAAGCTTCGTCGCGCCGCCATATCTTTCCTTCGGCTTCGGTCGTGGTTGGGGCGGAGCTCCCAGATCACTTCCTGACCCAGAGCATTGACAAGCCATGGCTGGCCATAGGAGTCTTCCCACAACTCGGGAAATATGGCCTCGTCGAAGGTCTGGCCCGTCTCTTCGGTATGCTGCAGCCACAGCGCTTCGGTCTCTTCCCGGGAGAAGTTCCCCATACGCAATGATTCTGTCTTTATATTGAACGCGCTGCCGCCGGTGATGATTTCGCCGTCCCCCTGACGGATGCGGTAGTCCCGCACGTCCCGGACGCCGCAGAGGATGATGCTCTGGGGGAAGCTAGCGGGGCGCCGGGCATATCCCGCGCGGATCTGGCGCAGGACAGAGATCAGCGTATCTCCCACAAGGGCGTCGATCTCATCGATAAAAAGCACCGTCGGCTTGTCAGACGCCGAAGTCCAGTAGTTGAGCAGCTCGATGAGCTGATCCTGGGGGTGGATGCTCCTGCCCTTATCCAGGTACCAATCCCGCAGCTCCGGCTGCCGCAGATCGTAGCTGATATCTCTCGACATGGCGCTGCATACGGTTGGTATACCTTGCGATACATCGCCCCGGGCGGCCTGCGCCCCTTCGATATTCGTATAGGCGCAAGCATAGCGCCCTTCCTCGTTCAATACCCGCATCATCTCAAGCAAGGTACTGGTCTTGCCTGTCTGGCGCGGCGCGTGCAGCACGAAGTAGCGCTTGTCTCGGATAAGCCTTTGGATCTCATCCCAATCGACGCGGGTCAGCGGGTCGATGCAGTAGTGGTCTTCCGGGATCATCGGCCCCGCCGTATTAAAAAATCGTTCCGTC